>VFQM010000842.1_pt1 | contig 30407 bp, 31 predicted proteins | sample 3512391 | NCBI WGS metagenome assembly VFQM01 (sample SAMN10412369, study PRJNA504923) | tailings metagenome | isolation source: Replicate 1 from Balatoc abandoned mine | place: Philippines
GCTCAGGCTCAGGCTCAGGCTCAGGCTCAGGCTCAGGCTCAGGCTCAGGCTCAGGATTGGCGGCCTGCCAGGGCAGGTCAAGTCCACCGGAAGTAGCACTGGCTACAGCGGCTGGTGCTTGCTCAGCGGGCGGCGCTGCCGGTACTTCGGCCACCACGGCAGTCGCCTCGACCACCGTCCGGGCCGGCGAAGACGTGGTGGTCGCACGCTCCGCCTCAGACTTTAACGGTGTACTCGGCGGTATCAGGGCCGCACCGGCCGGCCGAAAGGCCAGCATGCGCAGCAGGGCCATTTCAAAGCCGCTACGCGGGTCGGGCGCGAGAGGCAAATCGCGACGGCCGATCAGACCCATCTGGTAATAAAACTGCACATCCTCGGCCGGCAGCGCCTGGGCCAGTGCCAGCACGCGTTCGCGATCGCCCTGGCCGTTATCCACCGCATCCGGCAGCACCTGGGCAATCGCCAGGCGATGCAGCACATTAAGCAGCTCGGCCAATACCCCGTGCCAATCCGGGCCCTGTTCAGCCAGCTGGCGAACAGCCTCCAGCAAGGCCCGGGCATCACCGGCCAGCAAGGCTTCCAGCACCCCGTAGACCTGTCCGTGATCGAGGCTGCCAAGCATCGCACGCACATCGGCCGCCAGCACCTTGCCTTCGCCAAAGGCAATCGCCTGGTCGGTCAGGCTCATGGCGTCGCGCATCGAACCATCGGCCGCACGCCCCAGCAACCACAGCGCATCTTCCTCAAAGGGAATCTGCTCGGCTTTGAGCACATGAGCCAGGTGTTCCACGACACGCTCGGGCGGCATGCTCTTCAGAGAAAACTGCAAGCAACGCGACAGAATGGTCACCGGCAGCTTTTGCGGGTCGGTGGTTGCCAGCAGGAACTTGACGTAAGGCGGCGGCTCTTCAAGGGTCTTGAGCAGCGCATTGAAGGAATGCCCGGAGAGCATGTGCACTTCGTCGATCAGGTAGACCTTGAAACGCCCACGGCTGGGTGCGTACTGCACGTTTTCCAGCAACTCACGAGTATCTTCGACCTTGGTACGACTGGCCGCGTCCACCTCGATGAGGTCGACAAAACGGCCTTCATCGATTTCCCGACAGATCGAGCATTGCCCGCAGGGCGTGGCGCTGATACCCGTTTCGCAGTTCAGGCACTTGGCGATGATCCGCGCAATGGTGGTCTTGCCCACGCCACGGGTACCGGTGAACAGGTAGGCATGGTGCAGACGCTGGCTGTCCAGAGCGTTGACCAGGGCTTTGAGCACGTGCGCCTGGCCGACCATCTCGCCGAACGAACGCGGACGCCATTTGCGTGCAAGAACCTGATAACTCATGGAAAACCATCACCGGCAAAATCGCAGAAGGCGCCATGCTAGCGGAGCGACGGGCAAATTGCACCCAAGCCGCAGCGGCGAAAGGCAAAGGTGAGCCGTGAAGCGAAAAGCGCAGGCAGAATAGCTGCAGAAGATGGAGGCGGCCCCGCCAGCCACACCCCGGCACACGATGTCACCGCTGCGGCTGCTCCCTTCCGGGCCTGACCGGGTTCACGGCTGATCGTTGCGAGGGGACCGACAGGACCGCCATAACGACACCCGCCTGGCGGCGAGCGGCGCCATTGTACCGGCTTACCGGCAAGTTACAACCGTTGCGTGACATGCTTGGCCAGAAGCCTGGGGTGCGACAATTAGGCCGAGGTATTTTGTACTGCCCAGGGTACGCAAGCTGGGTTAGAGTGCAGGCTTGGCCCGTGCCACCGACAGGCACGAGCACCGACTTATGGATGGAGCAGAGCATGGCCCTGAACAAAGACCAACTGATTACCGACATTGCCGAAGCCACCGACCTGAGCAAGACCAGCGTACGCGCGGTGCTCGACCAGCTGGCTCAGATTGCCGCGGACGAACTGGAACACAGCGGCGAAATCACCCTGCCCGGCCTCGGCAAGCTGAAGGTTGGCGAACGCCCGGCACGCACCGGCCGCAACCCGCAAACCGGTGCAAGCATCCAGATTGCCGCCAAGAAGGTCGTCAAGTACGTGCCGGCCAAAGCACTGGCCGACAGCCTCAACGCCTAACAGCAGTTTTGCAGAGGCCTGCCGCGCTCGCGGCAGGTTGTGCAGCTCACTTCTCGACGAACGCTCGTTCGATCAGATAGTCCCCGGGCTCGCCCAGGCGCGGGGAAATCTTCAGCCCGAACTCATCCAGCACCGCACTGGTTTCATCCAGCATGCTCGGGCTGCCACAGATCATCGCGCGGTCATCCTGCGGATTGATCGGCGGCAGGCCGATGTCTGCGAACAACTTGCCACTGCGCATCAGGTCGGTCAGACGCCCCTGGTTCTCAAAGGGCTCGCGGGTGACGGTCGGGTAGTAGATCAGCTTCTCGCGCACCGCCTCGCCAAAGTATTCGTTGTTCGGCAAATGCTCGGTAATGAACTGGCGGTAGGCCACCTCGTTCACATAACGCACCCCATGCACCAGGATCACCTTGTCGAAGCGCTCGTATACCGCCGGGTCCTGGATGACACTGATAAAGGGAGCCAGCCCAGTGCCGGTGGACAGCAGGTAGAGGTGCTTGCCCGGCAGCAGGTCGTCGAGCAACAGGGTGCCGGTGGGTTTCTTGCTGATCAGGATCGGATCACCTTCCTTGAGGTGCTGCAACTGCGAGGTCAGCGGACCATCCGGCACCTTGATGCTGAAAAACTCCAGGGTTTCCTCATAGTTCGGGCTAGCAATCGAGTAGGCACGCAACAACGGACGGCCAGTCTCCTGCTGCAAACCGATCATCACAAACTGGCCGTTCTCGAAACGCAGCCCTGGGTCACGGGTGCATTTGAAGCTGAACAGGGTGTCGTTCCAGTGATGCACGCTCAGCACGCGCTCGATGTTCAGGTTACTCATTGCCAGGGCTCCGCACAGCGATAGATCGAGGGGTTGCGCAGCATTCTAGGGAGCGGCACTCTATCCGTTAATCAGATAGTAAAGATAAGGCTTATCGAGAATACAGATATGAAGTTCACCCTGCGCCAGCTTGAAGTCTTCACGGCCGTGGCCAGCCACGAAAATGTCTCGCGCGCAGCCGAACAGCTCTCGCTCTCGCAGTCTGCCACCAGCACCTCACTGGCGGAACTGGAGCGACAGTTCGATTGCCAGCTGTTCGACCGCCTGGGCAAGCGCCTGCTGCTCAATGCACTGGGTCGACAACTGCTCCCCCAGGCGGTGGCCTTGCTCGACAGGGCTCGGGAAATCGAACAGCTGCTGCATGGTCATAGCGGCTACGGCTCCCTATCGGTAGGAGCCACCCTGACGGTTGGCAACTACCTGGCGACCCTGCTGCTCGCGCACTTCATGCAACGCCATGGCGACTGCCGTGCCGCACTGCATGTGCATAACACCGCCAGCGTGGTGCAGCAGGTCGCCAACTTCGAGCTGGATCTGGGACTGATCGAAGGGGACTGCCAGCATCCGGACATCATCGTCGAGCCCTGGGTAGAGGATGAACTGGCCGTATTCTGCGCGCCTCACCACCCCCTGGCACAACAGCCCAGGATCAGTCTGGACAGACTGTTCGCACAGAGTTGGATCCTCCGCGAGCAAGGCTCCGGCACCCGCCTGACCTTCGACCGCGCCGTGCGCCACCACAATCGCCCCTTGAATATCCGTCTGGAGCTGGAGCATACCGAGGCCATCAAGCGCGCCGTGGAGTCAGGGCTGGGCGTGGGCTGCATTTCCCGCCTGGCGTTACGCGACGCGGTACGCCGTGGCAGCCTGGTGATCCTGGAAACCCCTGAGCTCGACCTGCGCCGGGCGTTCTGCTTCATCTGGCACCGCCACAAGTACCAGAGCGCGGCGATGCGCGAATTCCTCGAACTGTGCCGGGCGCTCACCGCTGGCGTCAGCCGCAGCGATCAGATCGTACTCCCGGAGATTGCCTGATCAACCGAGCAGGACAATAGCCCACACGGCCGCAATCAACGTGAGGGCACAGAACTGCGCGGCACTCCCCATGTCCTTGGCATTTTTCGACAGAGGATGCCGCTCCAGGGAGATACGATCGACAGCCGCTTCCAGCGCCGAGTTGAGCAACTCGACGATCAGCGCCAACAGGCACACCGCTACCAGCAGGGCACGTTCACCACGACTTACGGGCAAGTACAGTGCCAGCGGCACCAGCAGCAGGTTGAGCCAAAGCAACTGGCGAAACGCGGCTTCGCCCGTGTAGGCCGCACGCAAGCCAGCCAATGAATACCCGGCCGCATTGAGAACGCGCCGCACGCCAACCTGACCCTTGAAGGGCGACATACTCGACACCCCGGTCAACTGGCCGGCACGGATTCCATCTGCTGCAACAGCAACGCGGCCTGGGTTCGGGTACGCACGTTGAGCTTGCGGAAGATGGCCGTGACATGCGCCTTGATGGTTGCTTCCGAGACATTCAGCTCGTAGGCAATCTGTTTGTTGAGCAGGCCGTCACAGACCATCGCCAACACACGAAACTGCTGCGGCGTGAGACTGGCCAGGCCTTCACTGGCGGCACGTGCTTCGGCGCTCAGCGCAGCCCCTTCCTGCAACTGCGGCGGCCACCAGACATCACCATCCAGCACCGCACGCACCGCTTCCTGCAGCACCGGCAAGGCACTGGATTTGGGGATGAAACCGCTGGCCCCGAACTCATGAGCTCGCGCCACCACGACCGCCTCTTCCTGAGCGGAAATCATCACCACCGGGATCTGCGGATATTGTCCACGCAACAACACCAGGCCGGAGAAGCCATAGGCGCCTGGCATGTTGAGGTCAAGCAACACCAGATCCCAGTCGCTCTTCTGTGCCAGGCAGGCTTCCAGTTCGGCAATGCTGGCCGCTTCGACCAGATTGACCTCACCGGCCAAGCCTTGGCTCAGCGCCTGATGCAGGGCGCTGCGAAACAACGGGTGGTCATCGGCGATGAGGATATCGAAAGCAGCCATGGGCAATTCCCTGTGTTTTTGTTGTGCGGCCGAAAAACCGGCACAGCATGCCGAGCGATGACGGGGTGGTCAAGTTTGCGCCTTTGCGGCAAAGTCTGCGCCTTTTCCGCACGAGCACAACACATGAACCGCCAAGCCCTGCGCGCCGATCTACTGATGCTGCTGACCGCGATGATCTGGGGCTCGGCCTTTGTCGCCCAGCGTCTGGGCATGGACTTCATTGGTCCCTTCCTGTTTACCGCTCTGCGCTTCTGCCTGGGCGCACTGATTCTGTTGCCGCTGTTCCTGCGCAAACCACGCCATCGGCCTGCCGAGCCGCTCAACCGGGGGCTGTTACTGGGCGGCATCGTCATGGGCCTGGCCCTGACGGTAGGTATCAACCTGCAACAGGTCGGCCTGCTGTTCACTACGGTCACCAACTCGGGCTTCATTACCGGGCTGTATGTCATCGTCGTGCCCTTGCTGGGCCTACTGATTGGTCAACGCGCCGGCCTGGGTACCTGGCTGGGCGCCAGCCTGGCGGTGGTTGGCATGTTCTTTCTCAGCGTCGGCGAAAACTTCCAGGTAGCTTCTGGCGACTGGCTACAACTGGCCGGTGCCTTTGTCTGGGGGCTGCATGTACTGCTGGTCGGGGTGTTCGCGCAGCGCCACGACCCGATTCGCCTGGCAGTCATCCAGTTCGCCACCTGCGGCCTGATCAGCCTGCTCCTGGCTGTACTACTGGAACCGATTGTCTGGTCGGCCATCGTCCAGGCCGCACCGGCCATCCTCTATGGCGGCATCATCGCGGTAGGCATCGGCTACACCCTGCAGGTAGTTGCCCAGCAGCACGCGATTGCCTCGCATGCGGCCATCCTTTTCTCACTGGAAGCCGTGTTTGCAGCACTGGCCGGCGCGTTCTTTCTCGATGAGTCGCTGGCCTTGCGCGGTTATTTCGGCGCCGCGCTGATGTTCATCGGCATGCTGGTTGCACAACTGTGGCCACGCCGGCTAGCCAACTGATTAGCCGGCTGCTGGCTCGATGCAGGCTGCCAAGGCTTCGTGGGCGGCACTGCGCGGATTCAGCGGCCAGGCACGCTTGGCGGCGATATAGCGCTCGGTGAACACTTCCAGGTAAGCCTCCACTACGGCAGCGGCGCGAGGCGCGCCGGCCAGTTCCAGGCATAACCCGGCCACCTCCGCCGTACACAGATGCTCGGCATACTTGGAACGACGCAGTCGATAACGCGACAGTTGCTCAGGCTGCAGGCTGAGCACCGGGAAGCCCTCCAGATAAGGGCTCTTGCGGAACATCTTGCGCGCCTCGCTCCAGGTTGCATCGAGCAGGATGAACAGCGGTTTCCCCGCGGTTTGCTCCGTAGGCAAGCTGTGCAGCACCCGCTGCGGTTCGACATATTCACCGGGGAACACCACATAGGGTTGCCACTGTGGATCAGCCAGCAACTGCAGGAGCGCCGGGTCAACCTCGGTACGCGACCAGCCAAAGGCAAAGGTGTCGGGCAACAGGTCGGCAATCAACCAACCGGTATTGCTCGGCTTGAGCGGCTCCACATCATGCATCAGCAGGCACACACCCGCATCGGCCTGCACGCGCGGGCGCAACTCACACATGCAATAGCTGGGCAACAAACGACAGCCGGCACAGCGCTCACAACGTGAACCACGTGCCAGGAAAGGTCGACTGCTGCGTGCCAGGCGAGTGGCACGCAGTCGGGATACAGCATGCTCGGTCATGCAAATACTCGGCAAAAACCTGCCGCCCAGGTCGGGCAGGCAGACAAGGCGCGCCAGTTTAGTGACAATGAGTACCTACAACCAGTCAGCGAACCCGGAAAACCACCATGCTTCGACCGATGCTCGTACTGCTGTGCAGCCTGTTGCCACTCACCAGCCAGGCTGCGTCGCTGAAGACCCACGAACTCGAGCAGCTACTGGCACAGGTAGCCCGAGCCAGCAGCCAGGGAACCCCACGTGCGATCAATGAAGATATCCTCGACCAGGGCTTCCAGGCCGAAGGTCGCACCCTGATCAACTACCTGAGCGTGCGTGCCGAGCATGCCCGACAGATGCAGGCCAATCCCGATGCAGTACGTCGTCAGCTACAGGCCAGTGTCTGTGCCAATCCCGGCTTCGTACGCCTGCTGCGCCAGGGCGCGCAGTTGCGCTATGAATTCAGCGAATACCGCAGCAATCGCCCGGTGATCCGCGAGCAATTCAACGCAGCAGACTGCCCGTAATCAGGCACCATCTCGGTCCGCTTTCTTCTGCACCAAGGGCTGCGCCTGCTGTTCCTGTTGCAACTCACTGAGCAGCGAGTGCAGGAAACGGGAGCGTCGCAAGCCGCCCTCCAGGCGTCGGATGCACTCGTCTTCCAGCTCACTGTGGTTTTCCCGCGCCGCCTGCAACAGCAGGCGGTACAGGTCCAGATCCACTTCCAACGTCAGCTTGGGCATGTTTTTCGTCCTTAAAATGCCACAGGGTGTACCCGCTTAACGCACTACCCGAGGGTCTCCCTTGCCAGCCACGGCAGCAGCCTCCTCCTGGGTCAGCAACGCCGTGCGCGGCAAGTCCAGCAAACGGGCACTGGCTGCCAGAACATTAGCCCAGCTGGCACGATTGGCAAACTGCATACCCGCCTCATCCAGCGTGCCGCCGCGATTGCGATAGCCCAACACGGCGCTGCTGGCTGCATTGGGCAACAACGGCCAAAGGTGGCCACGCGCCACTTCGGGGCGCATATGCGTCAGCAGAATGCGCTTCTCGCAAGCCGCAGGGAACAACTGTTCAACCAGTTCGGCAGGCGCCAGCGCGGCCTGCTCCCAGGTATCACGCGGCGCACGAAAACGTCCGGGCTCCTGCAGATATACCAGACGATAGGCAAAACCTGCCTCACCCAGACGAGTGGCAGCCCGACGCATCTGCGCCAGCTGGTAACTGCCATTGGCAATCAGCAGCAGAGGTTCGTTGCCCGCCACCTCCTCCACCAGCAGGGCACCATCGCGGGCCAGTTGCTCGGCCTGTAGCGGGGTGAAATGACAGGGTTGCTCACGCTTGGGCGCCACCACGCAGGCCAGTTGCCCGCGCGCCTGGTAGATCCCCGGCAAGAGTGCCAACAGGCTGTTGTGGTCTGCCGGAAAGAGCACCCGCAGCATGTCGCTCATCTCGCCGAGCAGGGCTTCACAAAAGGTAGTGTCCTGGTGGGATTGCTGGTTCTTGCCGTTCTCCCAGGTGTGCGAGGTAGCCACCAGCGGCCAGCCCAGCCAGCCGGCCGGACGGCCCACTTCCTTCTGCTGACGGGCATAGATGATGCTTTGCCGCACCGCACCCAGCATCTTCGGACAGAACGCCTCATAACTGGCAACCAGGTTCAGACCGCCCTGATTGGCCAGGCAGGCCGAGACCACCGCTTCTTCATTGAGCGCGGTGATGACCTTGCCATCCAGTGCTTCCAGCTCGCTCTCCGGTTGGCATACCCGATGACGCAAGGCTGCCAGCACGCCGCCCAGGCGATTGCTGGCCAGCTCGTCGGGATTGCCAACACGCGGGCGCAACTGCGGGTTGAGGGCCACCAGGTCAACAAAGAAACGATCCAGCGCCGCCATCGGCGAGCAGGCTTCTTCCCGGTAGTGCAGAGAGGGCAGCTGTGGTGCCTCGGGACGGCGATTGGCCAGCGCGGTATCCCGCTCGCTGACCCGCCCCTGACGCGCGCCGATCAGTCGCTGGCAGGCCTGCTGCAACTCCTGTGGCGGCACCCAGAGCGGTGCGGCATGTTCGTTGAACAACGCGCGCGCCTGTACATCGACATGCGGATTACCCGGCAACGGCAGGTTATGCGCGGCGTTGCTGCCGGCACCATAAAAACCAAAGCCCTTGAGGGTTTCGGCAATCCCGTAAGGGATCGGCAGCGGGTAATGCAGAATGCCACTGCGCAGCTCCTCGACGCGCCGAGTCAGACGCTGCTCCATTTCCCACAAGGCGCACACAAAAGCAGCCGGATCGCGGCCATCGAAGTGAATGGGGTCGAAGCCACAGCGCGCCAGATGCTGGCTGAAGCCCAACAACCCTTCATGGGTACCCATTTCCGTACGCTGTTCGATGCGCCGCCCATTGGCGATCATCACCGGGAAGGCCTGCCCGCAATCCTCGGCACGCCACCAGCGCGGAATCCAGTCACTGCCGCGCTGCTCCTCGGCCGCCCCATCGGACAGGAAGGCCACCAGTTTTTCCCCAGGCAGAGGCATGTGCGCGTATTGCAATTCGGCGAAGCCCAGGTAGCCACCTTCGATGACACCACCCGCCGTATGCGGATTGACGTGACTACCCAGTGGCGCCGCAGGGCTGCCGTCCGCGGCCTGCGCATAGCCATAGAAATCCGTCAGCAAGCGTTCGGCAGCGTCCTCGCTGCCCTGGTAGCGGGCTTGCTGTTCGGCATGCTGGTTCTGCAACAACAGGTTGATGGCCTCGATGGCCGCCACGCAGTGCCCCTGCCCCATCAACCAGGCGCGCGTCTCGCCGGTCAGGGCATTGAGGGTCAGATAACCTGCATAGGCCGGCACCATGTTCAAGGCGCCGCCGGTGTGTCCTTCCGGCTGGGGCTTGAAATCTTCGGCGGCCAACGGTGCGCCATCCCAATGCAGGCGGCGCGCATAGGTCATATGGACGACCAACCAGAGCCCCGCGGCACTGACCCGATCCAGCGCAGTCAGCAATTCGTATACCGTAGCCAGGTCAGGCTGCTGGCCAGCCTGTACCAGTTGGTGAGCCAGGCGATAAACCGCTGCCTGGGTCGGCAGGCTATGCTGGATCACCCCGTACCCCTGGCGCCAGCGGGCAAAGGTGGCTTCTGTGGCGGCGTGCGCATCCAGTTCGCTTTGACTGGGGAGCAACTGTGACATGATGGGTCTCCATTGCAGAACTGGCAGCAGTCTAGACCGATACGCCCAGGGTGGCGCTGACCTGCATCAAGGGCCGGCCTGCCACACTCTGGCAAGCTGCCGCAGAAACACATGACGGAGAACACGCATGGCCTTGCTGACCTTTCTCGGAGCCATCCAACAGGTAACCGGCTCCTGCTACCTGATCGAAAGCCGCGACGGCGCCAAGGTGCTGCTGGAATGCGGCATGCGCCAGGGGCGCCGCGAAGATGTGGAAGGCAACCGGGCGCCCTTCCCCTTCGACCCTGCCAGCCTGCAGGCGGTAGTGATTTCGCACGCTCACCTCGACCACAGCGGGCTGCTGCCGCGCCTGGTAGCCAGCGGCTACAACGGCCCCATCTATGCCACCGAAGCCACCTGCGAACTGCTCGAACTGATGCTGCTCGACTCGGCGCATATCCAGGAGCATGACGCCGAGTGGGAAAACAAGTGGCGCGCACGCAGTGGCAAGCCCCCGGTGGTGCCGCTGTACACCACGCTGGATGCCGAGAAGGCCCTCAAGGCTCGCCGCCCCCTTCCCTACGAACAGGCCACCGAAGTCGCCCCCGGGGTCAGCATCACCTACCACGATGCCGGGCACATCCTCGGTTCGGCCATCGTCGAAGTAGAGATCCACGACCACCACCTGACGCGTCACGTGGTGTTCTCCGGCGACCTGGGCAACACCTGTTCGCCGCTGATGCGTAACCCCAAGACACTCAAGCGTGCCGACCTGGTACTGATGGAATCAACCTACGGCGACCGTGACCATCGCTGCAGCGAGGCCACCCTCGACGAACTGGCTGAAATCCTCCAGCAAGCTCATCGCGATGGTGGCAATGTGCTGATTCCGTCCTTCGCGGTTGGCCGTACCCAGGACCTGATCTACCACCTTGGGCGTTTCTACCAGGAAGGCCGTTTGCCGCAGCAGGCCGTATTCCTCGACAGCCCCATGGCGATTCGTGCCAACGCCATCTACTCGCGCAACTATGACCAGTTTGCCGAGGCCGACCTGGCCATGCTGCGCGCCAAGAACGTCAAGCGCGTGGAGGACTGGCTGCCCATCCTGCGCTGCACGCCAACCCCGGAAGAGTCGATGGCCATCAACCGCATCAAGAGCGGCGCGATCATCATCGCCGGCAGCGGCATGTGCACCGGCGGAAGGATCGTCCACCACTTCAAGCACAACATCTGGCGCCAGGAATGTCATGTGGTATTTCCTGGTTTCCAGGCCCGCGGCACGCTGGGACGCAGCATTGTCGACGGCGCCGAGTTCATCAAGGTGCTGCACCAGCGCTTTGCCGTACGTGCCAAAGTGCACACGCTGGGCGGTTTCTCCGCGCATGCCGGCCGCGCGCAACTGATCGACTGGGTCAGCCATTTTGACCACCACCCCGAACTGTACCTGGTACATGGCGAGCTGGAGAAAATGCAGGCCCTGCAAAAGACCCTCAAGGAGCAGTTGAACTGGGACGCGAGCATCCCGGAACCTGGCGAGCAAATCGCTATCTGAAGCCAGGAATAACGCAGGAGGAAAGGCATGCCCTTTGAAGCTGACGACTACCTGTCGCGCCACTTCCAGACCAGTGGCGTCGACCTCAACCGCAAGCTGGATGAGCTGATCAGCCTGGCCGTCCCGCCGGGCAGCCCCAACCAGGCGCTATACCGGGAAATGCTGCTGAGCGTGACGCGCATGGCACAGGCTGACCGCAACCGCTGGGACGCCAAGATCATGTTGCAGACCCTGCGCGAGATGGAGTCGGCCTTCAGCCGCCTGGAACAGTTCAAACGTCGCCGTAAGGTCACGGTGTTCGGCTCAGCCCGTACGCCAGGCAGCCATCCCCTCTACCAACTGGCCCGCGAGCTGGGACGGCATCTGGCCGAGCTGGACCTGATGGTGATTACCGGCGCGGGCGGCGGCATCATGGCCGCGGCCCACGAAGGTGCCGGACGCGAAAACAGCCTGGGATTCAATATCACCCTGCCCTTTGAACAGGGCGCCAATGCGGTGGTGGACGGCACCGGCAACCTGCTGGAATTCCACTTCTTCTTCCTGCGCAAGCTGTTCTTCGTCAAGGAGGCCGATGCCATGGTGCTCTGCCCGGGCGGCTTCGGCACCCTCGACGAGGCCCTGGAAGTACTGACACTGGTGCAAACCGGAAAAAGCCCGCTGGTGCCCATCGTGCTGCTCGACCAACCAGGCGGGCAGTACTGGCATGGCGCACTGCAATTCATGCGCGAGCAACTGGAGGCCAATCACTACATTCTGCCCAGCGACCTGCAGCTGATGCGCCAGGCACACAGTGCCGAGGAAGCCACCCAGGAAATCGCCCGTTTCTATCGCAACTTCCACTCGAGCCGCTGGCTGCGCGAGCTGTTCGTGATCCGCATGAACCACCCGCTAAGCGAGACGGCACTGGCCACCCTGCACAAGGAGTTTGCCGACCTGTGTGTCGAGGGCGGTTACCAGCAGCGCGCCTATTGCGAAAGCGAGAGCGATGAGCCGGAGTTTTGCGAGCTGATTCGCCTGGCGTTTCGCTTCAACGCCCGTGACCATGGGCGACTGCGCGAACTGGTCGACTTCATCAACTTGCCGCAGAACTGGGCACAAAACAGCTAGCCGCCATGCGCGGGCTCTTTTGCGCTCAGCTGAGGAGCCAGGGCTTGCCTGGCTAGGCCGGCAGCAGGGCTCGCCCATAGCCCTCGACAAACTCCGGCGGCATGCGTTTGGGCCTGCCGCTGGACAGCTCGATACACACGAAGGTGGTGCGTGCGCGCAACAGGGTGGCGGCATCACGACTGCGCCGCAGCTGGAAGTGCCGGGTCATTTTCAAACGCTGGTCAGACTCGATGATCCAGGTCGCCAGCTGCAGTTCGTCCCCCTGGTAGGCACTCGCCAGATAATCGATTTCGTGGCGCAACACCGCCATGGCGCGATCGAGGCGTCGGTATTCCGCCAGATCCAGCCCCAGGCTTTGCGAATGACGCCAGGCACAACGCTCCAGCCAACTGACATACACCGCATTGTTGGCATGCCCGAGGCCATCGATATCCTCGGCCTGCACCTGCAGGTCGATCACAAAAGGCGCATCCACCCAGTCCCAGCTACTCATGCCGGCACCTCCAGGCTGCCCGCCAGTTGCCGGGCCTCCACGGCCAACTGGCTGATCTGATCCCAGGCGCGCGCACGCACCAGGCTGTGCGGGGCAATCCAGGTCCCGCCGACACAGGCAACATTCGGCAAGCGCAGGAAGGTCAGCAGGTTATCGGCTGTCACGCCCCCGGTAGGGCAGAAACGAATGCCGGTAAACGGCCCCTTGAAGCTCTTGAGCATTTTCACACTGGTGGTGCCGTTGGCCGGAAACAGCTTCAGCGAGCGATAGCCGTATTCCAGGGCCAGGAGCACCTCGGAAGGCGTCATCACCCCAGGCAGATAGGGCAACCCACAGTCTTCCGCCGCCGCGGCCAGGCGCTCGGTACAGCCAGGACTGACACAGAACTGTGCACCGGCATCACGGGCCTCGGCAAATTGTTCGGTATGGATCAGCGTCCCCGCGCCCACCAGCAACTCGGGAAACTGCCGGCGAATGGCCTGCAGCGCCTCCAGGGCACGCGGCGTGCGCAGAGTGACCTCAAGCACCTCTATCCCACCGGCCTGCAAGGCGGCGGCCAGGTCAAGCGCCAGGTCAACTTCCTCGATCACCAGCACCGGCAACACCGGGCGGGCGCGCTGCAATACCTGCTCCATCGTCAAGCTCATCTCAGTCATCCTCGTTCGGGCAACAGGCGCCCTGGTCGGCCGGGCCTACCAGGCGTCGCTGGGCGGCAAACAACTCCAGACCATAGCCACTCGCCACCGCAGCCGCAGCACGCGCCGGCAAACGCTCGGCCAGTTGCTCATCCGGCACATGCAGGTGCAGGCAAGCGCTGTGCGCATCCAGGCTGATCAGGTCACCGTCGACGACCTGGGCCAATGCGCCACCGGCTGCCGCTTCCGGAGTCAGGTGCAAAGCCGCCAGCACCTGACCGGAGGCCCCCGACAGACGCCCGTCGGTAAGCAGGGCAACACGCTGCCCGGCCGCCTGCAGGTTGGCTAGCAGCGGCATCAGCTTGTGCAGTTCGGGCATGCCATTGGCACGCGGCCCCTGGAAGCGCACCACCAGCACCAGGTCACCTTGTAGTGCGCCGGCGGCATAAGCCTCCAGCACCGCGGCCTCGCTGGCAAAGACGCGGGCTGGTGCACTGATTTGCCAGTAGGCCGGATCAACTGCACTGGTCTTGAGCATGGCCCGCCCCAGGTTACCCTGCAGCAGCAGCATGCCTGCTTCATCAGCAAAAGGGCTCGTGCACGGACGCAGGATATCCGCAGGCGGCGGCGTGTCGGGTAATTCACGCCAGGCCAGACGCCCTGCCGCCAGCCAGGGTTCACGACAATAGTCCTGCAAGCCGTGCCCGGCGACGGTGGCGACGTCGCCGTGCAGCAGGCCCCCATCGAGCAGCTCGCCGAGCAGCCAGGCCGGGCCACCGGCGGCCTGAAACTGGTTCACATCAGCAGCGCCATTGGGGTAAATGCGCGCCAGCAATGGCACCACCTTGGACAGGGCGGCAATATCTTCCCAGCGCAGCTCATAACCGGCAGCGCGGGCAATCGCCGGCAAGTGCAGGCAGTGGTTGGTCGATCCGCCACTGGCCAGCCAGGCCACCACGCCATTGACCAGCACCCGCGCATCAAGCATTTCAGCCAACGGCAAGGGGCGCGCGCCATGGCGGCTGTTGTGCACGATCAGGCGTGCGGCTTCGTCGGTCAGCGCCCCACGCAACGGCGAGTCTGGCGGCACAAAGGCACTGCCCGGCACATGCAGCCCCATAGCCTCCATCAGCAACTGATTGCTGTTGGCTGTCCCGTAGAAGGTACAGGTGCCCTCGCCGTGATAGGCCGCCAACTCGGCTTCCAGCAGCTCCTCACGGGAGGCCTCACCGCGTGCATAGCGTTGACGCACTGCCGCCTTGGCCTGGTTCGGCAAACCCGATGCCATGGGGCCTGCCGGCACGAACAGCGCCGGCAGGTGGCCGAAATGCAACGCCCCAATCAGCAGGCCAGGAACAATCTTGTCGCAGACCCCGAGGTACAGCGCGCCATCAAAGATGCCGTGGCTCAAGCCAATGGCGGTTGCCTGGGCGATCAGGTCGCGGGAGAACAGTGATAGCTGCATGCCCGCCTCACCCTGGGTAATGCCATCACACATCGCTGGCACACCGGCGGCAAACTGGGCGCTGGCCCCCAGGCCGAGCAGGGTCGCCTTGAGTTGCTCGGGATACTCGCGCAACGGGGCATGCGCCGACAGCAGGTCGTTGTAGCTGGACACTATGCCGATATGCGCGGAGCGCCCCTGGCGCATGATCAACCGGGCCGGCTCAGGCTGCGCAGCCAGGGCATGGGCCAGGTTGGAGCAGCCCAGCGCCTGCGGCCTGGGTCGCTCGCGGGCAGCCTGCATGCGCTGCAGGTAAGCACTGCGCCGTGCCTGGGAACGCAGCTCAATGGCCGCAGTGATCTGCTCGACGTGGGGATTCAACATGCTCTTTCCCAAGGCTGGCGAGAGGCCCAGTGTAACCCGTCAGGGTGCCCAGTAGACTGTCAGTGGACGATCACTGGCCGCCAACAGCCGGGTAATCGGCAACGCGGCATAACACTGCGGCCGGGCCTGAATCTGCTGCAACAAGCGTTGTTTGGCCGTGCCGAACGCCAGCAGGCCCAGCCACTGGCTGCGTAACAGCAAGCCCAGCTGCAGGCTTATGCGCTGCACAGGCGGCTGCGTGGCGAGGCTGATGCAGGCCGCCTCGCCGCAGGCGGTCTGATCATCCAACGGAGGAAACAGCGAGGCCACATGACCGTCTTCACCCATGCCCAGCAACACCGCACTGAAGGGCGCCCAACTAGCCACCTGCTCTCCCCAGTTCTGTGCTGCCTGTTCGATATGCTCGGCCTGTCGAGGATCCAGCACAAAGGCCTTTGGCAAGCCGCTATACAGTAGCCGCCAGTTGCTCTGCGGCGCATCCGCCGCCACCCAGCGCTCGTCGGTCGGACTGATACGCAGCGCACGCCAGTCCAGTTCCTGCTCGGCCAGCAATGGCAACAATGCGGCTGGCGAACTGCCCCCGGGCAGCAACAGACTGACCATATCCTGTTCCTGCTGCGCTGCACGCAGCAGACGCCCGAGATCGTCGGCCAACTGTGTCAGACAGGCTTCGCGCGAGGTAAATATTTGCCAGGCTGGGTGGGCGGTCATGCGGCCATCCAAAAAGAAAGTCTTGGACATCATGCCTGTTGCGCAGGCTGCCCGTCGCCCTCGACCAAGGTCGGGTCAGAGGAAAAAGTTATTCTCGGCATGACAATAGCCGGCCCCCTTCCCCGCTTTGCAACGCTCGACGAAATAACGTTTGGCTGCCTTGCGGCAGTCACGATAGCTCAAGGACCCGGCACGGTAATTGGCACACACCGAGGCGTAGTCGATCCAGCCATCCTGACTGCGCCAATGCGCGGTAAAGACCTGGCGACTGCGGTCATGCTGCTGCCAGTAGACCTTGGCCTGCTGCTTGACCCAGCGCGGCGGTGCCGGCTTGGCCGCGACCGGCAGGCGCGCTGGCGGCTGCATGCGATTAACAGTCGGTCGCGGCTGGTAGTTATACGTATTGAAATCGGTTTGCCGTGATGCGCCCTGCTCTTGCGCCTGCACATCGCGCTGCCACTGCAACGCCGGCTCCTCTCCGGCCAGCGCCTGGCCGCCCAGCCATAACAGCATCAGCCCCTGCATGATCTTGTGCATCCTGCACCTCCTGCTCCGTGATGACGGCCACCCTGGCCGCTACAGCAACGCTAGCACAGCATTACGCCAAACATGGGGCCGTGTATTCAGCTTGAATTCAGCCAGGCTGGCTAAGCTGTCCTCACTGAAACGCAACATCCAGCCAATGAGGAACCTGTCATGAAGAAGCTGACTACCCTGTTTACCACCACCCTGCTGATCGCCACCGCCGGCCTGGCCCAGGCCCGCGACCTCGGTCCGGACGAAGCGCTGCGCCTGCGCGATGCCGGCACCATCCAGTCCTTTGAAAAACTCAATGCGGCGGCACTGGCCAAGCACCCGGGCGCCAATGTCGAGGAAACCGAGCTGGAAGAAGAGTACGGTCGCTATGTCTACCAGGTAGAGCTGCGCGACGAGAAAGGCGTGCAGTGGGACATGGAGCTGGACGCCAGCACCGGTGCCATTCTCAAGGACCAGATGGACGACTGATCTGCGTCCATGCCGCGCCCCCCGCCACAGCCGTGTGGCGGGGTTTTCGTTGTGTAACCTGCCGGCTCACCCTCCTGGTTGCCCAGAGGCCACAGCACGGGCCACCGCACAAGATCATTCGCCAGCAACCAGCCAGGTATAGCCAGCCGCCGTCATACCAAACGACGTCTGGGTGCTCATCGGCAACATTATCGCTGACAATCCTACATATTTGCATTTCTCGATTTGACGATTATTATGCGCACGCCTTGACGGCCGTATCCGCCTGGATAGACCGCCAGGGCTGACTAGCGGCTTTCCATGCAGTTAAATCTGCTTTTCGAGATATCGAGATTAATATGAGCCAGTTTCCTGCACTCTTCACGCCTCTGCAGTTGGGCCCCTACACCCTGCGTAATCGCATCGTCCTGCCTCCGCTGACCCGCTCGCGCAGCACACAGCCCGGCAATATCGCCAACGAATTGATGGCCGAGTATTACCAGCAACGTAGCAGTGCGGGTTTCATGGTCAGCGAAGGTACACAGATCGAGCCACGCGGCCAGGGCTACGCCTGGACACCCGGCATCCACAGCACCGAACAGATTGCCGGCTGGCAAAAGGTTACCCGTGCCGTGCATGACGCCGGCGGCGTGATCTTTGCCCAACTCTGGCATGTTGGTCGGGTTTCCCACACTGCCTTGCAACCCGAGGGTCAGGCACCGGTAGCGCCTTCGGCGATTCCCGCCAGTCAGGTCAAGGTGTTCATTGAGACCGCGCCGGGTAGCGGCATGCTCAGTGAACCCTCGATGCCCCGCGAACTGACTACCGCCGAGGTACGCGAACTGGTCCAGTACTATGCACAAGCCGCGCGCAATGCCCTGCAGGCTGGCTTCGACGGTGTAGAGCTGCACTGTGCCAATGGCTATCTGGTCAACCAGTTCATCTCCGCCCACAGCAACCAGCGCGGCGATGAGTACGGCGGATCACTGGACAATCGCCTGCGCTTTCTCCGCGAGATCACCCAGGCAGTCGCCGAGGTCGTCGGTCCACAACGCCTCGGTGTGCGTTTCGCGCCGCTGTTTAGCAGCACCGACGAGGAACGCGTCTATCTGGGGTTGGTAGAGGATGATCCCCAGGCCACCTACCTGGCCGCCATACGGCATCTGGAAGAGCTGGGTATCGCCTACCTGTCGCTGGCCGAAGCGGACTGGGAAGGCGCCGAGGAACTGCCGGAGAGCTTCCGCTGGGCAGTGCGGCGGGCGTTCAGCGGGCGCATCCTGTATGCCGGGCGCTACGATGCACCACGTGCAGCAGCAGCCATTGAAGCCGGCTGGGCCGACCTGATCGGCTTCGGTCGTTCTTTCATCGCCAATCCCGACCTGCCAACGCGCATCGCCAATGGCTGGCCGCTCAATGCGCTGGACAGCGCCAGCATGTACGGCGGCACTGCGCAGGGCTACACCGACTACCCCCGCCACCCCGCTTAAGCAAAGGACATGGCGTTCTGCTCAGCAGGACAGCCAGCGAACGAGCGAAAAAATATCGTAAGATCGCCGGCAACCCGCCCTGCGCAGCATGCGTCCGGCGGATTGCCGGCAAGCCTCCTGCGATCAGGCAAGCTGCCGGAGTATTTCATCCACCGAACAGACCCGCAGCGGCCCCTGCCCCCATGACTATCGATGTTAGCGAAGCGCTGAAGGCGCTAGACAACCCTACCCGCCTGGCCATCCTCAGCCTGCTCAAGGAGCCGCGCAAGAACTTCCCTGAACAGGAAGTCGATCCGCAACAGATAGGTGTTTGCGTGAGCATCATTCAGGAGAAGATCGGACTCTCGCAGTCCACCACCTCCAATTACCTGACCATCCTGCAACGCGCGCAACTGGTCAGCTCACAGCGCATCGGTCCATGGACCTACTACAAGCGCGACGAAGCGAAAATCCAGGAACTCCTGCAGGCCCTGCAGGAACGTCTCTGAGCCGGGCGCAGCGCAACAGCAGCAGTTTTCAGCGACTACCGCGCGTCAGCCTTTGAAGCCTTTCGCGACCAGATACACCTCACGCGAGCGCGGGCGTGACGCCTCCGGCTTACGAATCATCACTTTCTCGAAAGAGCTGCGCACATCGCGCAGAAATTCGTCAGAACCCTCGCCCTGGAAGACCTTGACCGCGTAGTTGCCACCCGGCTTGAGTACCTGACGTACCATGTCCAGGGTCAGTTCGACCAGGTACATCGAAGCGGCCTGGTCGGCCGCTGCCACGCCACTGATGTTGGGCGCGATATCGGAAATGATCAGGTCCGGCTGGCGACCATTGAGCTTGGCGAGGATCTGCTGAAACACAGCTTCATCGGTGAAGTCGCCCTGGATGAAGTCGACGTTGTCCAGCGGGTCCATTGGCAGGATATCGCTGGCGATGACCCGACCATGATCACCGACGATCTTGCCAGCCACCTGTGACCAACCTCCTGGCGCCGATCCCAGATCCATGACCAGCATGCCCGGGCGGATCAGCTTGTCCTTGTCGTTCAGCTCGATCAGTTTGTAACTGGCACGCGAGCGATAACCGTCCTTCTGTGCGCGTTTCACATAAGGATCGTTGACGTGTTCATTCAGCCAGCGGCTGCTGCTTTTGGAGCGTTTCATGGGGACGACCGGACAATGCGGAAATGGGCAACACATGCCCTGAGAAATTCAGAACAGGTTCGTGTTGCAGGCAAATTGGCGGCAATTATAAGCGGATAATCGCCCATGGGCTAAATGCCCGGCGCTGAGCCCGCCTGACAGCCTGCCGGAGCACAGGTACAATCACGACCTCCCACCCTTTCTATTCTCCTTTGCCGGAGTCACCGGCCAGGATTTCCCCATGATTCGCCTCACCGAGCTGTCCCTGCCCCTCGATCATGCTGCTGATGAATTGCCCCAGGCCATTGCCCGCCGCCTGGGCATCTCCGCCGCCGAGCTGCTGAACTTCAGCGTATTCAAGCGCAGCTACGACGCGCGCAAGAAGAACAGCGTAATCCTGTTCATCTACATCATCGACCTGGAAGTGCGCGACGAGGCGAGTGTGCTGGCGCGCTTCGCCGACGACCCGCACGTTCGCCCGGCACCGGACACGAATTACTACCCGGTCGGCCAGGCGCCGGCCGGTCTGAGCGAGCGCCCTATCGTCGTGGGTTTCGGCCCCTGCGGGTTGTTCGCCGCGCTGCTGCTGGCGCAGATGGGTTTCAAGCCGATCGTTCTGGAGCGCGGCAAGGATGTGCGCCGACGCACCAAGGACACCTGGGCACTGTGGCGCAAGAAAACCCTGACCGCCGAGTCCAACGTGCAGTTTGGCGAGGGTGGTGCTGGCCTGTTCTCCGACGGCAAGCTGTACAGCCAGATCAAGGACCCGAAGTTCTACGGCCGCAAGGTGATGCACGAGTTCGTCCGTGCCGGCGCGCCGGAAGAGATCATGTACGTCAGCAAGCCACATATCGGCACCTTCCGCCTGACCGGCGTGGTGGCGGCCATGCGCGAAGAGATCATTGCCCTCGGCGGCGAAGTACGTTTCGAGAGCAAGGTGACTGATCTGCTGATCAACGACGGTCAACTCGAAGGCGTAGTGCTGGCCAACGGCGAAACCCTGCGCAGCCGCCATGTGGTGCTGGCGCTGGGGCACAGCTCGCGCGACACCTTCCGCATGCTGCACCGCCAGGGCGTATTCATCGAGGCCAAGCCCTTCGCCATCGGCTTCCGTATCGAGCACCCGCAATCGCTGATCGACCAGGCACGCCTGGGCAAGTATGCCGGCCATCCGGAGCTCGGCGCCGCCGACTACAAGCTGGTATACCACGCCAAGAACGGTCGTGCCGTATACAGCTTCTGCATGTGCCCGGGCGGCACCGTGGTGGCCGCCACCTCCGAGCCGGAACGCGTGGTTACTAACGGCATGAGCCAGTACTCACGCAACGAGCGCAACGCCAACGCAGGCATCGTCGTCGGCATCAACCCGGAACAGGACTTCCCCGGCGGCCCGCTGGCCGGCGTGGAGTTCCAGGAGCGTCTCGAATCGCGTGCCTATGAACTGGGTGGGCGTGACTACTGCGCACCGGCGCAGCTGGTCGGTGATTTCATTCGCGGTGTGCCATCGAGCGAACTGGGCGAGGTGGAACCGTCGTACAAACCCGGCGTGCGCCTCGGCGACCTGGCAGCGTCGCTACCTGACTACGCCATAGAGGCCATTCGCGAGGCACTGCCGGCCTTCGGCAAACAGATCCGTGGCTTCGACCGGGACGACGCGGTACTCACCGGCATCGAAACCCGCACCTCGTCGCCGGTGCGCATCACCCGTGACAACGAGACCCTGCAAAGCCTCAACCTCAAGGGCCTGTACCCGGCCGGCGAGGGTGCCGGCTACGCCGGCGGCATCCTCTCGGCGGGGGTAGATGGCATCAAAGTGGCCGAAGCGGTGGCCCGTTCGATGCTGGCCGAGCACAGCCCGCAATGAAACTCGACGACATCAAGAAGCTCCAGCAGAAGAAGTACCGCGCCGAATTCGGCCACTTCCTGGTAGAGGGCGAGCACCTGCTGCTGGAACTACACAAGGCTGCAGCGCACAACCCTGCGCTGCTCGCCAGCCAGCTCTATGTGACAGCCACCTATCAGCACTGGGAAAGCCCGTTCAAGACCCAACTGATCAGCGAACGACAGATGGCGCAGATCGCCAACACCCATACACCACAAGGCATTCTCGCCGTGGTGCCCATGGCAGCACTGACAACAACGGCGGCGACTACGCCTACACGGGCCGTCTACCTGCACGAAATCCAGGACCCGGGCAACCTTGGCACCATCTTGCGCACGTTGGCCTGGTTCGGCGGTTTCCGCTGCCTGCTCAGTCCCGGCAGCGTCGACCCCTACAACCCCAAGGTGGTTCGCGCCAGCATGGGGGCTATTTTTCATGTTCCCCTGGAGCTGGAGGTAAGCTTGGAGTCTCTGGCCAGTCGATTCCCACGCATTGCCTGCCTGGACATGCAAGGCGAGCCGGTGCAGTCGCCAGCCTTTGCCCGCTTCGACTGCTATCTGTTCGGCAACGAGGCGCGCGGCGTTCCCCGCGAACAGCTGACATCCCTCCACGCCCGCCCCTTCACCATCGCTGGTTGCGGCGCGATCGAATCACTCAATCTGGCGACAACGGTAAGCCTGTGTGCCTATGAGCTGAAAAAGTAAGTGTGTAGCACGGCACGCTTAACGCAGAGTCTTTCGCAAGTGCCATATAAACAAAAACCCCGGTGAAAAATCACCGGGGTTTTTGTTTATATGGCGGGAAGATAGGGATTTGAACCCTAGGTGCCATTGCTGACACAACGGATTTCGAATCCGTCCCGTTCGACCACTCCGGCATCTTCCCGAACGGCGCGCATGATAGCAGCAGTCGCGCCATTGGCGAAGCCCTGCGCAGCACTTTTTTCCGGAATTTCAGCTATTTGCCCTGCTGCTCAGCGAGCAGCAGGGTGATCGCTACTGGAATAGTGCATCGCTGGAAAGGCCGTTGGCCTCGAAGATCTCACGCATGCGCTTGAGCGCTTCGACCTGAATCTGCCGGACGCGCTCACGCGTCAGGCCAATTTCACGCCCGACCTCTTCCAGCGTGGCACTTTCATGACCACGCAAACCGAAACGACGCACCACCACATCGCGCTGTTTCTCACTCAGCTCGCCCAACCATTGATCGATACTGGCGTTGAGATCATCTCCCTGCAGCAACTCACAGGGATCACTGGGACGCTCATCCGTCAGGGTATCGAGCAGCGTCTTATCCGAGTCCGGCCCGATCGATACATCCACCGAGCTCACTCGCTCATTGAGCCCGAGCATACGCTTGACCTCCGCCACCGGTTTTTCCAACAGGTTGGCGATTTCTTCGGGTGATGGCTCATGATCAAGCTTCTGCGTCAGCTCACGAGCGGCTCGCAGGTAGACATTTAGTTCCTTGACCACATGGATAGGCAGGCGAATCGTGCGCGTCTGATTCATGATGGCGCGCTCTATGGTCTGGCGAATCCACCAGGTGGCATAGGTGGAGAAACGGAAACCCCGCTCGGGATCGAACTTCTCCACGGCACGAATCAGGCCCAGGTTGCCTTCCTCGATCAGGTCAAGCAGCGATAAGCCACGATTGATGTAGCGCCGGGAAATTTTCACCACCAGGCGCAAGTTGCTTTCAATCATGCGCTTGCGGCCGGCCGGATCGCCTTTCTGCGCCAGGCGTGCGAAGTGCACTTCTTCCTGGGCACTGAGCAGAGGGGAAAAGCCAATTTCATTGAGATACAGCTGGGTGGCGTCCAATGCGCGGCTGTAATCAATGTACTTGTGTTGACTGCTGGCAGTGGCCCGTGTCTTGTTGACGGATACGGGGGCTTCGCTGCCCGATGCTTCGCTGTCGCTCATGACGTCTTCCGCTTCGAGAAGAAGCAGATCGTCGTCAACATCAAACTCCGGCGTTTTTATTTTTTTGAGTGCCATGTTTGTTGCCCCATGCTGAGTTATCCAACCGGCCTGCGCTGCTCTTCCGTGACAGCGACAGGCCCGCCCCCTGCGTGCGTGGCAAAAGTGAAGCTAGGATCTGTGCGGTTGTCTCCGCATCGACACGCCCTTAACCCCGTATAGCTGGCGTGTGTTGAATCTGGCAGACCTTGAAGGTCAACGACGTGGCAGGTACTGCAAGGGGTCTACAGGTTTGCCCTGGCGGCGAATCTCGAAGTGCAGCTTCACCCGGTCGGTTCCTGTGGAACCCATTTCAGCAATGGCTTGCCCGGCCTTGACCCTTTGCCCCTCCTTCACCAAGAGCCTGCGGTTATGTCCGTAGGCGCTCACGTAGATATCGTTGTGCTTGATGATCACCAGTTCGCCATATCCGCGCAAACCACTGCCGGCGTATACCACCGAGCCATCAGAAGCAGCCAAAACAGGCTGGCCCAATTCACCAGCGATATCAATTCCTTTATTCAAACTGCCGTTTGAGGCAAAACGGCTGAGAACCGCGCCACTAGCCGGCCAGGCCCACCCGCCTACGACCTTTGGAGGGGCAACCGGTGGGCTCGGCGGTTTGCTTGCGGGAGGCGGAGCAACCACCACGGGGGCAGACACAGGCGGTACGACACGCGGCGGCTGGCTGACTACCGGTGGATTCCTGGGGATGACCGGTGGTGCCGTGCGTACAATTTGCGGCGCAGCCTGTTGCCCATCGAAACGAATGACTTGTCCAGGGCGAATCAGATAAGGAGGCGCGATCTGGTTGCGTGCCGCCAGGGCCTTCCAGTCCCAGCCGAAACGAAAAGCGATGGAATACAGGGTATCGCCACGCTGCACCACATACTGCCCCTGGGTTACGGGTTGCCGACTCTGTGCGGCATGACCTGGCGAGCGATCGACCACCTGTACAGTCCCGCTTTGCCTGCCCGCACAGCCGGCCAGCAGCAGGCTGCACAGGCCAAGCACGGCTAGCTGTCGCGAAAAGGCATGCTCTATCAATGCTGTCGTCATAATCCCGTCAGTCTCTCTCGCCACTCAGCGCTAGGCGCTTGGCCAACCATTCCAGCCCCAGCACCAAGGTGATACCACCGGCCGCCAGCAGCAAGGCTGCCAGCAACTGCGGATCAGTGTCGAACTGCAAGGCGAACTGAGTCGGCCAGAGGTTTTCCTGCAATACCGGCTGCGACACACCGCTGCTATCGGTACGCCAGCTCAAGGTCTGCTTCCACGGCCAAACCTTGTTCAACGAACCCACCATCAGACCAGTCAGGAAAGCCAGGGTCATGTCGCGCCAGTGCTGCAAAAGCCAGCTGAGTACCCGGGCAAAACTCAACAAGCCCAGCACGCAACCCGAGGCGAAAAGCAGCAAGATATCCAGCTGCAAGTTTTTGACAGCGCCCAGCACCAGCGAATAGAGGCCCAGCAAGACCAGAATAAAACTACCGGAAATCCCAGGCAGGATCATCGCGCAAATCGCCACGGCCCCGGCCAGGAATACAGTCAACGGCGTGCCTTCCAACTGTACCGGCGCGGCCACTGTGATCCACCAGGCCAACGCTCCCCCCGCTACAAAACTGGCCACGCGCGTCAGGTTCCAACGTTGTACCTCACGCCCGACCAGGTAGGTGGACACCAGGATCAATCCGAAGAAAAACGACCAGATGGCAATCGGTTGGCTCACCAGCAGCCAGGTAATCAGCTTGGCCAGCGACAACACGCTCAGCAGAATGCCGCCGAACAACACCAGCAGGAAGGTGGCATTGGCTTCTTGCCAGGCCTCCTGTACACGCCCGCGCAGCAGCAACAGGCCAGCCTTGGGCAATTGAGCCAGCGACTTAAGCAGCTCATCGTAAATTCCCGTGATGAACGCCACGGTACCCCCGGACACACCCGGCACCACGTCCGCTGCCCCCATGGCCATACCCTTGAGAAACAGCAATAGATAACGCTTCATGGTTCCTTCCATTGACGATCAGGCCAGCGGCCCATTGAGCAGCGGCACGAAGCGCACCGCATCCAGCACATGGCGGGTATAGCCCTGTTCTTCACGGGTGATCAGCAGCAACTCCTGCACATCGCCTGCGCCTACCGGAATCACCAGGCGCCCACCAGGCGCCAGCTGCTCCAGCAGCGCTTGCGGCACCTCGGCGGCCGCTGCGGTAACGATGATGGCGTTATAGGGCGCCAGCGCCGGCCAGCCTTCCCAGCCATCCCCCCAGCGGAACACCACATTACGAATATTCAATTCGGCCAGGCGTTCCTTGGCGCGGTCCTGCAGAGCCTGGATACGTTCGACAGAGAACACCCGCTCGACCAGCTGCGCCAGCACCGCTGTCTGATAACCGGAGCCCGTGCCGATCTCCAGCACTTTGTCGAGCGGTCCGGCAGCCAGCAACAACTCGGTCATCCGCCCGACCATGTAGGGCTGGGAAATGGTCTGGTTGTGACCGATCGGCAAGGCAGTGTCTTCATAGGCACGATGCGCCAGGGCTTCGTCGACGAACAGGTGACGCGGCGTACGCCGGATGACTTCCAGCACATGCGGATTGCTCAGGCCTTCCTCGTAGAGGCGCTCAATCAGCCGCTCGCGCGTGCGCTGCGAGGTCATGCCGATGCCATGACGCTGCAGGTGATCATGCCCACGCATCAGAACAGCCCCTCCAGACCATTGGCCAAACCGCTGAACGCCTCATGGAAGGTACGATCCAGCTGCAGCGGGGTAATCGATACATAGCCCTGCATGACCGCATGGAAGTCAGTGCCGGCCCCACCGTCCTCGGCATCGCCGGCTACCGAGATCCAATAGCCCAGCTTGCCACGCGGATTGGCCACCTTGACCGGAGCGGCGGCACGGGCACGATGGCCCAGGCGGGTCAGTTGCACGCCACGGATCTTCTCCAGCGGCAGGTTGGGTACGTTGACGTTGAGGACAGTACGTGGTGGCAGATCAAGCCGCTCATGAGCCGCCACCAGCAGACGGGCGAAATGTGCCGCCGTAGCCAGGTTGTCGGGCTGCCGCGAGACCAGCGAGAAGGCAAACGCCGGCTTGTTCAGGAAACGCCCTTCCAGGGCCGCCGCCACGGTACCGGAATAGAGCACGTCGTCACCCAGGTTGGCACCCAGGTTGATACCTGACACCACCATGTCCGGAGTATGTTCCAACAGACCATTGAGCCCCAGATGCACGCAGTCGGTGGGCGTGCCGTTCAGCGCGATGTAGCCATTGGGCAGGGTGCTGGGATGCAGCGGCCGGTCCAGGGTCAGCGAGCTGCTGGCGCCACTCTTGTCTTCCAGCGGCGCGACGATGACGCACTCGCCCAGGTCGGCCAGCGCCGCATGCAGCGCAGCGATGCCCGGCGCCATGGCGCCGTCGTCATTGGATATCAGAATTCGCATGGAGTATCCGTCTGCCCCGCCGGTAGCAGATCGACCAGCTCGCGCACCAGGGCAGTGGCGAAGCATCCGGCCGGCAGGACGAAAGCCAGTTGCAAGATGTCAGGAGCGGGATAATGCCACGTCAGGCGCGCAATGGGGAGGCGCAGAATGCGCCGTTCGTGCGCCATGCCCGCCTTGGCCAGCCAGGCCACCAGCGCAGGTTCGGCCTGGGCAATCCGTGCTTCCAGAAGCTGCATGTCGCCCTCTGCGCTACTACTGCCCTCGCCCCACAGCGGGCCGGTAGGGTGCAGATCGAGTCGCGCCAGACGCTCATCGGCGCAATCGGCTTCACCCGCCAGAAAAAAGCTGCGGCTGTCGGTAAAGGCCAGCAGGTCGCCCGGCTGTGCCAGCTGCCAGCTGCCATCGGCAACGCGCGCGGCCAGAGCCTGGTTGAACAGGTAGCTGCGCGCCGCTGACAACAACCGCGAGCGCAGGTTGCGCTGCACCGGCAGCTCAGCACGCTCGGCATACTGCCGCGCTTCGTGCAGATTGCCGCCCTGGTGACCGAAACGCTGCACACCGTAGTAGTTGGGAATACCCTGGCGAGCGATCTGCTGCAGACGCTCGTCAAGCGCGCTGTGATCAGCCTGCAGGGCCGTCAGGCGCAGGGTGAAACCGTTGGCGGCGTGCGCGCCACGCTGCAGTTTACGGTTGTGTCGCTGCTGACTGAGAATGCGCAAGGCCGGCCCCTCGGCATCCTGCAACTGCGGATCAGCCTTACCCGGCAGATGCAGGCTGAACCACTGACGAGTCAGCGCCTGGCGATCCTTCAGCCCGGCATAACTGACCAGGCGCAGCGGCAGACCGGCGGCACGCGCCAAACGTCGCGCAGCGTCCTCGGTATTCAGACCACGCTTCTCCACCCACAGCCACAGGTGCTCACCCTGCCCGCTGAGCGGGATATCCAGCACCTCATCAACCTGGAAGTCTTCGGCGCAGGCCTTAAGTTGCGCCCGCCCACAGGCTGCACCATAGGCACGCGGCCCGAGTAGCTGAAACTCGTTCATGCGCGCACCAGCAGAGCCACGGCATGCACGGCAATGCCTTCCTCGCGCCCGGTGAAACCCAGCTGCTCGGTGGTGGTGGCCTTGACGTTGACCTGATCCAGCGCGACCTGCAGATCCTCGGCAATGCACTGGCGCATGTTCTCGATATGCGGGGCCATCTTCGGCGCCTGGGCTACGATGGTGGCATCGACATTGCCGACGCGGTAGCCCTTGGCCTGGACCAGGCCAAGCACATGACGCAGCAGCACACGGCTGTCGGCGCCCTTGAACGCCGGGTCATTGTCGGGGAAATGCTTGCCGATATCGCCGAGGGCCACCGCACCGAGCAGCGCATCGCTCAGGGCATGCAGCAGCACATCGCCGTCAGAATGGGCAATCAATCCGCAACGGTGGGGAATACGCACCCCGCCCAGGGTAATGAAGTCGCCCTCGCCAAACCGATGCACATCGTAGCCATGACCTATACGCATAAGAAAACGCCCTGAAAATGCCAGGGCGCGATTCTAACTGAAAGCTGCAAGCTGCAAGCTGCAAGCTGCAAGCTGCAAGCTGCAAGCTGCAAGCTGCAAGCGCATCATCCTGGCGCTCGACCTGAGGTTGGCATGTCCTTTTGCGCCTACCTGCAACTGGACGCCTATGGCTGCCGTAAAGCGGCCGCATGATGACGCAGGTGGTCCTCGATAAAGCTGGCGATGAAGTAGTAGCTGTGGTCGTAACCCGGCTGCAGGCGCAGGGTCAGTGGATAACCTACCGCCTCGGCCGCCACCTTGAGCGCCAGGGGCTTGAGCTGAGTCTCAAGGAAGCTGTCCGCCTCGCCCTGATCAACCAGGATCGGCAACTTCTGTGTAGCCCCAGCCAGCAGTGTGCAGGCATCCCACGCCGGCCAGGTGGCGCGATCCTCGCCCAGGTAGCGGGAAAACGCTTTCTCGCCCCAGGGACAATCCTGTGGATTACTGATCGGCGCGAAAGCCGACAGCGAGCGATAACGCCCCGGGTTGCGCAGCGCACAAACCAAGGCACCATGCCCGCCCATGGAGTGCCCGCTGATACCGCGCCGCTCACTAACCGGCAAGTGCGCTTCGATCAGCGCCGGCAGCTCATGCACCACGTAGTCGTGCATGCGGTAGTGGCGCGCCCAGGGCTGCTCGCTGGCATTCAGGTAGAAGCCGGCGCCGAGACCGAAGTCCCAGGCGCCCTCGGGATCGCCCGGCACACCTTCGCCTCGCGGACTGGTGTCCGGCGCCACCAGCACCAGTCCCAGCTCGGCAGCGACGCGCTGCGCGCCGGCCTTCTGCATGAAGTTCTCATCGGTACAGGTCAGCCCCGAGAGCCAGTAGAGAACCGGCAAGCGCTCCCCCTGCTCGGCCTGCGGTGGCAGGTAGACGGCAAACTGCATGTCGCAATCCAGCGTGCTGGAGCGATGGCGATAGCGCCGGTGCCAGCCGCCGAAACTGCGGTTACTGGAAAGAAGTTCCAGAGTCATCGCGGCGCCCTCAGAAGTGGATGACCGTACGGATGCTCTTGCCTTCGTGCATCAGCTCGAAGGCGCTGTTGATCTCGTCCAGGCCCATGGTGTGGGTAATGAAGGTATCCAGGGGAATCTCGCCCTTCTGCGATTTCTCCACATAGCCCGGCAGCTCGCTGCGCCCTTTCACGCCGCCGAAGGCGCTGCCGCGCCACACCCGTCCGGTGACCAGCTGGAACGGGCGGGTGCTGATCTCGGCGCCGGCCGGCGCCACGCCGATGATGGTCGACTCGCCCCAGCCCTTGTGGCAGCACTCCAGCGCCGCACGCATCAGCTGCACGTTGCCGACGCACTCAAAGGAATAATCGACGCCGCCATCGGTCATCTCGACGATCACCTCCTGAATCGGCTTGGCGTAGTCCTGCGGGTTGACGAAGTCGGTGGCGCCCAATTCACGCGCCACGTCGAACTTGGCCGGGTTGATATCGATGGCAATGATTCGCGCGGCCTTGGCCATCTTGGCGCCGATGATGGCTGCCAGGCCGATACCGCCCAGGCCGAAGATCGCCACCGTGGAGCCCTCGCTGACCTTGGCGGTGTTGAGCACCGCGCCGATGCCGGTGGTCACACCACAGCCGAGCAGACAGACCTTCTCCAGCGGTGCTTCCTTGGGAATCTTCGCCAGGGAGATTTCCGGCAGCACCGTGTACTCGGAAAAGGTCGAACAGCCCATGTAGTGATAGACCGGCTGGCCCTGGTAGGAGAAGCGCGTGGTGCCATCGGGCATCAGGCCCTTGCCCTGGGTGGCGCGCACCGCCTGGCACAGGTTGGTCT
>VFQM010000843.1_pt1 | contig 30379 bp, 27 predicted proteins | sample 3512391 | NCBI WGS metagenome assembly VFQM01 (sample SAMN10412369, study PRJNA504923) | tailings metagenome | isolation source: Replicate 1 from Balatoc abandoned mine | place: Philippines
CTTTTTGCACGCCGATCACCCCACGAAGGGGGTGCCTATTGCACGCTGATCCTCAAATATGGAGCACTGTCGGCAGCGGCTGGCCGTCTCGATGTCAGATGGGAGTTGAGCGAGGTGGGCGCCTGCACCGTCCGCTGGATCGAAGCTGGCGGCCCGGTGGTGCGTGAGCCCACCCGACGCGGCTTCGGCTCGGTTCTGATTGACCGAAGCATCCCATTTGACCTTGGTGGCGAGGCCCGGATCGATTTTCTCCGAGAGGGCGTCAGCGGCGAGTTCGTTCTGCCTTCGCGGTTCATATCGCTCGGGGCGGAAGTGGAGCCGGGGGGTGTAGTGGCGGTCGCTCCGGCCGCCGGGCCTACGATGGACCTCATGGGCAAGCGAGCTCTGATAGTCGAAGACCAGTTGCTGATCGCGATCGATCTCGAACAGATTCTTGAAGACATCGGGGTCGATGTTGTCGCGACGCTGACTTCGCCTCGTGATGCAATCGAGTTTCTGAAGCGCGAGGTGCCGGACTTCGCGGTCCTCGACGTGAACCTAGGTCAGGAAACATCCGAAGCGATTGCGCGCTCGTTGGAGGTTAGAGGCACACCCTTTCTGTTCGCAACAGGCTATGGTGACGATGGCGCGATCCCTCCTGATTTGTCGCACATCACTGTCGTCCGCAAACCCTTCGAGCGCGAGGCTTTACTGGAAGGCTTGCGAAGCCTCGTCCTGTAGGTTTGAACGGAACATCGAGCGCAATTGCACGTTTAAGCTCAGTCCGCCCGACGGGGATGTTCGATCGGGATGGGTGAACAAAAGCCCTGCCACTGCGGCGGGGCTTTTTGTTGGCTGGTGCATGTGCCCATCCGACCGAGCCGCTCAATAGGCTGGCGGATCGCTCGCTGGAAATGCTTCATCTCCCGCTTGGTCGATGCGGTTCCAATCGCGGCGCGGCGTATCACGCATCGCGGCGGGACCCGCTGAGCGCGTCTGGTCGAAGTTTTCAGGATGTGTCTCGCCGTCCCTGAAAGCCGCCGAATGAGCTGCCCGAGCTTGCAGAGGAAATCGGCGTGTATGCCCTTAGCAGGGATAGCCGCGCCCACTCGGTGCACTAGCAGAATTTATCAAGGAGCGAGCATGATAGGATGCGCATAATGTCAGAACCACAACTCCCTCAATTCGAAAAGTTCAAACAGGCAGCCCGCGAGCTTGAAGCGGACGAGGATGAAGCCCGTTGGGATGAGCGGCTAAGAAGGTTGTGAAGGCGAAGCCTAAGCCGGAGAAGCCGGACTAGGTTGCTGCGGCGAATACTCCGGCCTTACGGTCGACGGACAACCGCGATCTCTTGGGTATCGCGGATGCGCTTGGCTTCGCCGCAGCGTCTATCAATTACGCCGCGAATCCTTGACGAAGCGTTTAAAGGCGCCGTGTTTGCAAGACATATAATCGCCTAGAATTTACGGTGGAAGCTGAAGAGGTCGGCATCTGGGTCACCCGATCCGGTGATTTCGGCGCGGAGGATCTGTGCGGCCATCATCGAGAAGGTAATGCCGTTGCCGCCGTAACCCATCGCGGCATAGCAATTTGGCATCCTTGGGATTCGGCCGACCGTGGGCGATCCTACGGGGCTGTTGCCGAAACTGCCTGCCCAGGCATAGGCAGGGGTCGGGTCGATGCCTGGAAGCAAGGCGCCGAGCTTGCTTGCGAGCGTCGCAGTCTTGTCGGCGATCTTTGCATCGCGCGCGGAGGAATCCGAAATATCCTCGTCCTCGCCGCCGCATATGATCTCGCCCTGCGGCGTCGTGCGAATATAGAGATAGGGATCGGCTGCCTCCCAGATCATTGCGGCGCCCGGCCAGATCGCGCGCGGCTGCGGCCGCGTCGCGATCGACCAGGTCGACATGATATAATTACCTTTGCGCGGAACGCCCTTGAGCATCTCATAGCCGGTCGCGAAAATGGCGTGGCTTGCACGTATCTCGCCGCCGCCTTTGAGGTGCAGAGTGACGCCGGCCTGGGCCGCGTCAATGGCCGCGGCGTCTGCTGGGGCGTAGATCCGCGTGCCGCGCGCCTCGGCGACGCGAAGATAGTCGATCGCCATCTTCCGCGGGTCGGCCGAATAATTGCCAAAGCCCAGAATGGCATGGCGCTGCCTGATCCCGAAGCGGCGCTCGACTTCTGCAGGCCCGATGCGTTCGACCTCGAACCCTGCGCGGCGCCGCGCATCCGCCTCCCTGTCGAGGCCGTCGGCGCCCAAGATATTGCCGTCGAGGTAAATAGAGCCGCGCGTCGCGCCGTCGACCTTAAGGCCGAGCCGTTCGGTGCGAGCGCGCAACGCCTCGACGGCGAGGAAGGATCGCCGCCAGATCCGCTCGGCGCGATCGCGCCCAATGCGATCGGCCATAAGCGATATCGGGGTGTCCAGCTCATATTGCAACATTGCCGTCGAAGCCGCGGTTGAGCCTTGGCCGGCGCCACGGCGATCGAGGACGATTATGTCGAGGCCCACTTCGCTCAGTGTCTCCGCGATGAGGGCGCCAGAAATGCCGGCCCCGACGATCGCGATGTCGCAGCTTGTCGGCCGAACCATGGACTTGATAACGAGCGGCGGCCTGCGCTTGTCGAGCCAGAGAGGCCGCCCGGTGCGAAGATCGCGGTGTGCGGTCGCCGAGGGACCACTCATGCCTGCTGCGGCCTTATCTCGAACGACAAGAGCGAGGCGTCTTGGCTCCAGTCTTCGGCGAGGCGCTCGGCACGGTCCTCGCGATAGCCATTGACGATCGCGGTGAATGTCCGCGCCTCGCCATCGAATTGCTGGTCGACTGTGATGAATCGGAGGTCGTGGCTGACGAGCCTTTCACTGAATGCCGACAGCGACATGGAAGCGTCGCGCCGAAAGGTCGCCTTGAGATGGGCTACCCGTCGCTGCGGAGCATAGCGCTCGGTGACGGCGACGGCCGCGAGCACGAGCAGCGTCGCGATACCGCCGAAGATCGCGAGCTCGTAAAAGCCGATGCCGAAGAGCATGCCGAGCGTCGCCGTGGTCCACAGAGCTGCGGCGGTGGTGAGGCCACGAACATTGAAGCCTTCGCGGAAGATGACCCCGCCGCACAGAAATCCGATGCCCGTCAATATTCCGTGCGCCATGCGGACGGGGTCGATACGCACGACCTCGAGTGGGGCATCGTTCAGCCACGCCATCTGGTGCACGGCGGACAGCATCAGGAGGCAGCAGGAGAGGGCAACGAGGATGTGCGTGCGAAGGCCGGCGGGGCTGGCACGATATTCGCGCTCGGCTCCGATGATCGCGCCCGCGAGGATCGCACCAGCGATCGGCCAGAGAAGGTCGGGAGTCATCACGTCCATGGGTGATTCCAGGCTCGGCGTCACTGTGCCGCGGCTGCCCGTTTTACCGTGATCTCGACGTTGTCTGGCGCCTCACTGTGCTGCGGACGCGAAGCGTAGGCGATCTGGGTCTTGAGTAGGCCGCGATCGAGAAGGAACTTCCCGAGCGCCCGTGCACGCTGATCGGCCAAATTCGGCGCACCGCTCGCTGCCAGAGTCACCTGTGCATCGGGTGTGGCACGCAATATGCCGGCAATCTTGGTTGCGTGCCCGAGACCCACGGGCGACAGCTTTATGGAGGACGGGTCGAAGTAGTTGCTGGCGAACTTCAATGTCAGTCCAGACCCGTCATCCGCATTGACCCAGTCGGCCAGGCGTCGTTCGGGGCTTCCCGCGCGTGCGATCATCGTCGAGCCATCGGGGAGGGCGGTGAGCTTTTCGCGAGGGGAGGTTGGAGCTGCGGCCTCCGCCGCCGGACCCTGGCAGGATTGGAGCGATAGCATCGCGGCCGCCACGCCTAGAATCGTTGTGATGAGGAGGATCAGTCTCGCCATGTTGTTTCTGCTCCCGGAGGTCTGCGCATGATGTGAAACGCCTGGCGATCGCGGATGTTGCGGCCCGCCGCCCTGTTCACAGTCCCAGCCCCGACCAGAAATCCTCGGCGTTCAGCGAGCGCTTCGCGCCCTCGTCCGCCGAACTGGCGCCGTGCTGCCAACTTGGGTGGGGCAGGGGCGGTGACGTCCTGCGCGTGGACGGCGACTGATTTTTGCTGCTGCGTTCGAGGACTCGCTTCACGCTTGCGCACTTTCGACAAAAAGGCCCGCCGGAGCGGGCCCAGGACCGCGACGCGAAACGCCGCGGAGGGGATAGGATCAGTTCTCGGTGCCGGGCTTGCCGGTCTTCGGCGCCTTGCCGTCTTCGATCCGGCCTTCGTTGCGAAGGTTGCGGCCTTCTTGGGCCTTGCGCTGTGCTTCGGGGCTGTCGCCATTCTCGAAGGCTTCTTCCTTCACATAGCCGGCGGCTTCCTTGATCTTGCCTTTGACAGTCATGACACTCTCCTTTGCTGTTGCATGCGGGACAACCGGGTCAACGCGTGGAAGTTGCAGCGTCGGACTGGTCGGCGGGCGATTTTTCATAATCGTCATAACATGGATCAAGTGGGTGACTTTCTTGGGAACAATCGCGTTTCGAGGCGCGTCTCGCGGAGGCCTGCTCCCCCCGCAGGCGCCCCTATGAAGAGGATGTCCTTATGTCGCAGAACCAGAACCAGCAGGGCGGTCAGCCGAACAAGAACCCCAGCCAGGACGGCCAGCAGGAACAGCAGGACGACACGAATCGTCGTCAGCCCGGCCAGGATGGCGAAGGCCGCCAGCAGGCTGGCAACGACGACCAGAACCGCCAGAACCGCTGACGGTCGATCGAAAACAAAAGCCGCGCATCGCTGCGCGCTTTTGGCCGGGTTCGCGATCCGTCGCGGCCCGGCTTTTCGTTCGAGCGATCTGACTTAACCTAAGTTATTTGCGTTGTGGCGCTGCCGCGATACGCCGCACGACGGCATTCGATCAAAGCGACCCATGAGCGAGTGTCAGGGGGACTCTCGCTTGCGGTTCCCGCAGCAGAGGCCCGAAAGGCTCCGTCCAGCTGGACGGAGCCTTTCGTTTTTCCTCGTCTTTCGATCGTTGGCGTCTCTATTTTTTGCCATCACGCCACCTCGTATCGACCGCAGCCATTATGAAAGCGAAACGAAACTCGCCTGCCTCGTTGGTGACGTTGATGCGCAGATCATTGTCACGGAGCAAGAGGTCGGGGTCGTCCTGTAGCAGACCACCCCCGTAGCGCACGGCTTCACGGCAGGCCGCAGCATCATCGACAAGCTCGTGGCCATGCTCGTCGATATCCTGCGCACCGTCGCAAACGTGAAAATAGTAGCGGGGCATTGCGGACACTCTCCTGCCGTTTCACCCGCCCAGATATCTAAACCGCCGAGAGATTGTTTCGATGCAGATAAAGGTCGGAAAAGTCAGCCATTCGTCGCAGGATGGCAATGTCGCCAATTGTAAGGCGGCGGTTGACCCGTTTGACTGCGCCCGCCTGCTCGAGGATTTTTATCGTTCGGTTGATATGAACTGGCGTCAGTCCCAGCAAATCTGCGAGTTGTTCCTGGGTGATGGGCAGTTCAAAATTGCTAATGTCGTCGAGCGCGATCTGCTGGACTCGGTAGTAGACTTCGCAAAGCAGGTGCGCGAGGCGCGCAAGGGCATTGCGTCGTCCAATGTTTAGGAGCCATTCGCGCCCAATCGATGCCTCGATCAAAATGTCGACCAGCACGGCCCGCGAGAGGTTCGGTCGGGGAGCGAGGAGCTTCTCGAAATCTTTGATTGCAAAGATGGCGACCTCAACCTGCGTCAATGCTTGGAGATTGTGATCCGCGGTTTCCAGATAGAGCGACTGGAAGTCCAAGGCGTCGCCCGGGATCTTGAGTGAGACGATTTGTCGACCGCCATCTGCGGACGTCTTCTGCCGGTAGGCGAACCCGTGAAGTAGGACGGGGCAGATTTGAGCCTTTTCTCCTTCACGAAGAATATAGTCGTTCGGCTCAAGCGTTCGCAGAGTGAAGGACTGCCCGCGAATGGCGCTCTGATCGTCGGCGGACAAGCGGCTGTGGCTTAGGAGCTTGCGTATGAAGATGCCGAGGCGATCTTCCCTGTTCATGATGGGAGCGTCACCCATCCAGCGCACCGACATGGGCATAGTTTCGGCTCGGCCCGTTCCAGATCAAAAGGTGACGCATGCGAATAAAACATCGGTAGTCCCGATGCGTTCCGGTCTGCGGACATGCGAGATGTCGTTTCTTTCTATGCCGAGGTATCGTCGTCTTTGAGCCAACATGGGTTAAGTTGCGGGGAAACGTCGAGAGTTTACGCTATCGACCTTCGGGGACCTCTAGCGAGGGCCCGCCGGTCGGTGGAATGAATTCGGATAAGCCGATGGTCGAGGCATAAGGTGCCTAACCTTCTTGCCAAGATGTTGCCTATATGTTCCCATGTGGCCATGGCCCCCGTTTCGCCCATCGCTCCTTGCTGAGCACAGGGGGCACCGTGCACAGGACTGACGATAGTGTCGCCAAGGTTGATGGGTTTACGCCATCGTCTCGGCGACGGCTTCGCGAAGCATCCTGTTCCATTTGGGATCACGAAACGGCAGGTTTTCGATGGCTGCCATGTCCAGCCGGGGTTTTGCAATTCGGAACGCATCCAGCGCCTCACGGGCGACGTCGTGCTCGCCGGTTTCGCGCAGACCGGCGACCTTGTAGATGTGACCGAGCCAATATCCCGGTCGGCGGGCCAGCGAAGAATTGGCTTCCTGCACAGCCTCCGCCGCATTTCCCTCCATCAGATGCGCGAGCGCGAGCTGGCCCTGCCGGTGGAAATAATAGGGGTCATGCGGATTGAGCCGCATCGCATTGTTGAGCAGCCGCACACCATCGCCCGGGTGCCCCGAATAGGTGTAGCAGCTGCCGAGATGCGCATAGGCAGATGCCATGCTCGGCTCCAGCTGGATCGCCTCGTGAAGCAGCGCCGCGGCGCTGTCGTGACGCCCCGACCACAGGTCGACGATACCGAGCAGCGCCCATGTGCGTGCCGAATAGGGGTCCATGTCGCGGACGAGGACAAGTTTGCGGCGAAGCGCGTCGGCCTTGTCCTGCCGCACGCCCATCGCCCACATGTCGGCGACGTCGCAGCGCGCCTGCTCAAGTAGCACATCAACCGACTGCGGTTCCCGTTCGGCCGCAATGCGCAGAAGTTCGTTGGCCATGCGGGCATCGTCGCGGTTGAGGCGATCCATGTGCCAGCGCGCGCGCCATAGCAATTCGTGGGTTGCCAACTGGTCGGCGGGACGTCCGCGAACGCGGTCGACCTGATCGGCCTCGATACGGGCGGCCACGGCGGCGATCAAGACATTGGCGATCTTTGACGAATCGCCGCTGCCAGACGTATCGGACAGCGGGTGCCGGTCCGACCACAAGAGGCGCGACGAACTGGCCTGTGACAGCGCGATTGTGAGCGTTTCGTCGGGGTTGAACTGGCAATGCAACAGATAGTCGACCCCGAGCGTCTTGCCGGCACGCATCAAGGCGGTCGGGCCGTCGATCTTCAACTTGGTCGCCGGTGCGCCCACGAGCGACAGCCAGCGCAGGCGCGCGGCGCGCTCGACGAGCATGTCGGCGACACGGTCGATCGTTGCCGCATGATCGGTCGTGACGGGGTCGTCATGAACGATGATGCTCAGGGTCGGACGCGATGCGGTGCCCGTAATTGCCGCGTTCCCCGATGGCGTGGCGGTGATCCAGTCGGCCCCGATGCTGTCGTCTCGTGCGGTTTCGATCGCCTGACGCTCCTCACGCAGCCAGTCCTCGAACCCTTCTTCCCAGGCGATGTCGATCCCTTCGAGAAACTCGCCGCGCGATTCCAATATACGTTGACGGTCGCGAACGTCGATCACGACCCGCCCGAGGTCGAGCGCGACGGTTTCATGCGCGATGACGAGCAGCGGCCGGCCTGCCGCGTTGACAAGCGGTCGCAGGTTGGAGAGTTCGCGTCGCAGGCTCGCTTGCGAGTTGACGCGTTCGCGGCTGCCCCAGATACGCTCCTGCAGCCAGCGGCGCGAGCGTTCACCAGACCTCGACGTCGCGAGCATCGCAAGGAGGATGCGCGATCGTTTGGCGGTTATATGAATTCTCGCCCCGTCTGGTCCAACAAGCCGAAAAGACCCTATCAAATCGAGCTGAAAAGCTCCCCCACCCGGCACTGCTCTCCCCCTTTTTCCCCTAAAACGCTTCTAGGTCGGTTAGGGCATTCGCAAAACCCCAAATTTTATTGAAATATTAACCATATTCAACGATGGTGTGGCGGTGCTTCTGCGGCGATTCCATGTCAGCGCGGTAGGACAGGCATCCGCTGAAATGCCTTTTTGGCAGATGGTCGGATGGTCATCCCAATCGGTTCTTAACTTTTTCGCTTTATCAGCCGCTCCATCGAATGATTTTGGAGCAGGCTTATGCTGCGTAGTAAAAGAATCGCGATGACCACGGCGGTCGCCATTGCTGCGCTGACCGCTACGCCCTCGTCCGGCAACATCAATCGCACCATCTATCTGCGCGCGTTCGTGCCGGTCTATTGCAATGTCGAACTGACGCCCTCGATCGGCGGTGAAGCCGCCGATGGCATCATCGACCTCGGCCGGTCGCAGGAGTTTTGCAACGCGCCGCGCGGCTACCGCATCATTCTCGAGCATCCGACCGACCTGTCGCAGGCGGCGGTGATCAGCGACGCGGTGCGCATCCCGCTTTCCGAAACCGGCGAGACGGTTCTCGCCGATTCGGACCAGCCGGCCATCCAGTTTCGCGACCTTGCGCTCGACCTCGGTCACGAACATGGCTCGATCAGCCGCCTGGGGCTGCGGATGGAAGTCAAATACTGACATCGAGCGCGATCAACTGACGGGCGCGAGCGTGAGGATCAGCGTGTCGCGATAGACGCCCGCGCGCTTCGATCCGACGCCCTCCACCGTCACTTCGAGCGGAATGCGCTGCCCTTCCAGTCCCGCGCGCGGGTTGACCAGGCTCTGCTGCGCGTCGAGCGACAGATCGCGGCCGCCGAACCGCACGTCATAAGCGATACGATCGGCGTCGCCGGTCGACGCCGCCCCTTCGCGCAGCATCACCTTGCCGTTTAGGCTGCGGGCGGTTACGGCATAGCGGCCGGTGCTGCGAACATGGACTGAGAGCGAGCGCGACAGCGTCGAAAAATCGAGGAAATCGATCTCGCCGCGCGTCGACGCGCCCGCGACATTGGCGCTCAGCACATTCGGGACCTGCACGGTCACGGCGACGATGCCCGGCAGTTCGTTGGGCAGCGTCGTGTCCACGTCGGTGCACCAATAGCGGATGGTGAATTGTTCGCGGTAAACGCCCGCCGGCAGATCCTCGCGCAAATTGGTCAGGAACAGGCGGACGCCGGCCTGCTTGCTATTCTCGTTGGCATCAAGCGATACCGTCCCCGATCGGAGCTGCGCATAGGCTTCGTTGCGATAGGCGCCGATATCGCGACCCGAATCATTGCTCCGCCATTCAACCTGCGGCCCAGCGCTCAGGCCGACACGCGACTGGATCGGCGAATCCTCGTCGACGATCTGATAGGCGATCGTCAGCGCTTCGGTGCCGACGCCGACCCGGCGGAAGGTCAGGTCGAGCGGTTGGATGACCTGCGCCGCGCCCGATGCGTCGAGCGGATCGACGCGGATGTTCGGCACGACCGCCGGGTCGACCGTGACGCATTGCGCCCCGGCAGCCATAGGGCACAGCGTCGCAAGGGTCGACAGCAGGACGGCGATGATCGGCTTTTTCACGGCGATTACCTCTCGTCAGAAGGAGTAAGGACACCGACGCGCGCGATGCCGGACTCCGCTTCCGGGATTTCCAATATGTAGATGATGGGCGGCGATCCCGCCATTTCGATGCGCCAACGGCCGGGTTTGACCCCGCTGATCCCGAAGCGGCCCTGCCGGTTCGTGAACAGCTCGACCTTGCGGCCTTCGCCGCCGATCTCGGTGGCGTTGCCGACCCGCAGCGCCAGCGGCTCCTCGCCATCGAGCATCAGGCTGCCCACCACCATGACGTTATAGTCGGACCCGACCGTCACGACATAGCCGGCGCGATAGGGCGGCAGGACGCGCAGCGAACCGGTCCCGATGTCGAGACCCGCCGACGCATTGGGGACGTCATAGGTCAGGCTCCGCGGCGAATAGGAACTCACCTGACTGTAAAGGGCGGGGCCGAAGGTCCCCGATCGCGCCTGCGCACTGCCCTGCGACGGCTCGACCTCGACCTTCAGGCCCTCGCTGTTCTTATAGGGGCGCACGATCGCGAAACTGTCGCTGATCGGACGGCCGATCGCAAAGGCGCCGTCAGCGAAGGCAATCGCCGATGCGACGCGCAGCGATGTCCGCTGGTCGGTGATGTCGTTGGTCTGCGTCGAATAAGCGGTGCTGTGGGCGAGGCCGATGTCGGCGCGGTTGGCGACATAATTGCCCGACGCGTTCAGCGCATATTGCTCCTTGCCGATGTCGACATTGGCGACGCCGCTCCAAGCCCCGATGCCATAGCCGCCCGAACTCTGGAAGCCCAGCCGCGCGCGGTTGTCGCGGCTGTCGAATTCGGCGCGCGCGGTCGAGCGCTGGCCGAAACGCCGGACGAACGAGACGCGGAAACTCTTGTCGCTGCCGCGCACGCCGTCGCTCCATTCGGCGTCGAACACCAGGTTGGAGGTGCGGCCGAGGCGCCGGCCATAGGTGACGCGCACCGAACTTTCATCGGGCGCCCCGAAACGCGCGCGGGCATAGCGCGCCTGGAGACCCGCGAATGAGTTCTGGCTGAGCGTGCGGTTGAAGCTCAGCGAGACATTGACGCTATAGGGATTGTCGGGTGCGATCTGCTCGACCGCGCCGAAGCGGCGACTGCGAAACTCGACCGCCGCGATCAGCGACGAGCTGCTGTTCTGTCCCTGGATAACACGCTCGAGCGAGAAGTTACTCGCCCATCCGCTGCCGGTGGACGGGATATAGCTAAAGGCGACGTCGGCGCCGATCGTGCCCAGACTGGTGCCCAGCACCGCCTCGCCTCCGACGAGATAGGCCTTTCCGCTATATTGGAAATTGCCACCAAGGGTCAGTGCCTCGTTGATGCCGCGCCGATAAAAGCCGGTGATCGAGATATCGTCAGAATAATCGATCCCCTGATCGCGGCGCGAAAGCACGCCTACGTTGAGCGCGAATTCGGACAGGCCCGGGGCAAGCTGGGTGCGCTCGATGAAGGTCGAAAAGGCGATGACGTCGCGCCGGCCGGTTTCGTCGGTGATGATCAGTTCGACATCGTTGCCGCCCTGCGCGAACGGGAAGTCGCTGACATTATAGGTGCCGGGGCCGAGCCGCAGCGTGCGCACCGGGCGACCGTTGACGATCGCCTCGACCGTCGATTCGCGATCGAGCGCAAAGGTGCGGCCGCCGCGCGGCGACACGGTGCGCTGCGGGTCGAGCAACGCATAGCTGCGCGTCAGGCCGATGCCCGCGAGATCGAGCTGCCCCTGGAAGCCGCGATTTTCGGCGCGCAGATCGCCTGCGGTCCAGCGCAGCAGGCGCTTGGCGTCGTCATAGACCACACGCGTCCCGTTGCGGTTGAAGCGCTTGCGCTCGCCGTCCCAGTCGCCCTCGGCCTCGACGACGAAGCGTCCGATGCGCGTCGCGCCATCGAGCGAAATGAAGGGATCGCCGAGGCCCGACTGGCTGCCCTTGTGGACATAGTCGAGTGAGCTGCGGATGTTCACATAGGCCGAAAAGGGTTCGGGCGGCGCGAAGTCGCCGATCGGGTTGTTGTCGAGATCGGCGAGCGCGATGGTCTGGAGCGCACGGTCGCCGGTCGCGATCGTCACCGTCAGTTCGAGCGCCTGCTTGTCGAAGCGCAGGGGAAAGCCGCGCTGCTCGAACGCCGACAGCGGTGCGAAACCGTCGGGGGTGGCGGTCGCACGCAATTCGGCAAGGCGCGACGGGTCGAGACGCGTCGACAAAAGCTCCGCCAGCCGCTCGACGGCGATCAGGATTGTGTCGTCGGATGTGATCTGCGCGTCGATGTCGCCGATATAATTGCTGCCGTCGCGCACCGGAACGACGATCGTCATCGTCCGGCCGGTGCTGTTGAGCTTGACCTCGCTCGGCGCCTGCATTGCGGCGATCGTTACCGGGGTCGAGCCAGCGATCGTCGCGGGCGTAGACGGCGGCGCGGTGTCGTCCGCTCCGGCAAAGCGCGGTGCTTCCCGGCAAACGAGGGGGTTGGGCGTGGCGACCAAAATTGCGCGCCGCTCGTCGCGACAGGCGCCGCCGCTGCCCTGCGCCATCGTCGGCGCGGTCAGCGGGTGCGCGCGCGCCTCGTCAGCCTGGGCCGTCGGCGCGCGCAGCAGCAGCGTGACGATGGTAATCGAGCACGCACCTAGCAATATCGAACGTCGAGCCCCCCTCCGCACGTCGGGATCACCGTGAGCGGCCGGACAGGGTCGCTTCGGCCGTGCCTTCGGCGTTCTCGAGCTCGATCGGGGCGGTGAACTTACGGCTCGCTTCGGGGCCTACGAGACCAAAGCCGATCATCTGCTGGACGTCGCTGCTGTTCAGCGACCGGCGAAGCACTTCCTTGCCGCTCGCATCGCGGTGGATCAGCGTCAGCGAGCCGCTGCTCAGATAGCCGTAATTCTTGCCAGAATTATGGACGGTGAAGGCGATCTTGGGCTTGTCTTCGGGCTTCGCCTGCACGATTTCGGTGCTTTCGAGCGTCAGCTTGGGCTCGCCCCCGACGACCGACTGGACGTTGACCATCGCCTGAAAATTATAGAGCACCTGGATCGTCGACTGGCCGCCGGGCACCTCGACGGGAAGCTGCGAGACCTCGGCATAATAATGTCGGCTCCGATCGACCTCGGGATCGCCGACATATTGGATGCGAAAGGCTTGAGTCGCGCCGGGCGCGATCATCGCCTGCGCCGGAAAAGCGACGAGATCGTCGGTGATCCGATCCGATGCCTTGACCGTGTCGGGCAGGATATCGGCTTCTACCAGCCGAATCTCGACGGGCAGCGGTGTCGTGCCGGTATTTTCGACGCGGATCTGGCCGCCCATGTCGCGCCCCGCCATGCGCAGGTCGAGAATGACGGGCTGCACCGTCATCGCGGCATAGGCCGCGGCCGAACCCAAGCCCATGACACCGGCCAGAGCCGCGAGAACCGTCTTCCTAAACTTTACCATGTCGCCCCCAAGATGCGTCGCATATTCCCCGCGCGCACAAAGTTTCAGGCAGGCATCGGAAGCCCCGATGCCTGCCCATCATTTCGTCACTGTCTCGACCTGTTCACGGTCGCCACATCAAAACCTTCCTCACGGCACGCTGATCGTGATGATCAGATTGTCGTTATAGGCGCCCGCAAGCATCGGCGCCGTGGTCGGGTCGCGGTAAAGCTCCATGCGGACGTCGAAGTCGCGCAGACCCGGTGCCGGACGCACCCCATGATCATAGGTGGTGCTGGCGCCGGCGGTGGTCGGGGTCCAGTCGAAGATCCCCCAGTTGGTGTCGCGCCAGTTGGCGTTATAGGCCATGCGGCGATGGAATTCGAAGCCCGGCGGCGGCGTGTTGCCGACCGATGCCGCGTGGGTCAGGCCGCCATTGGTGCTCTGCAGCGTGATCGAGTGTGAGGTGTTGCACGCCCCTTGGCCGCGGACGCGAATGGCGACCTCGGCGCTCGAATTGATCCCGATGCCCGAGCTGTTGACGAACAGCGACTGGGGGATCGTCCAGGTGTTGCCCGAGAATTGCGACGAACTGACATTGTTCGTCGAAGAGGCGAACTGCCAGGCGGTGGGCAGCGTGCAAAAAGCCTCGGCATTGCCGACGATGTCGACCGACTGGCTATTCTGCTGCGCCAGGGCCGGCGTGGCGAGGGTCGCCAGCGCGGCGGTTCCCAGAATGTAAAACATGGATTTCATGACGGGCATTCCCCCATGGTGTGAATTTGGTTGATGGCGGCGCGGCATGTCAGTTCGACGGCGCCAGCGTGATGGTGATCGTTCCCTTATAGTCGCCATGCTCGAGCATGAGGCCGGCCTGCTCGGCGCGGGCTGCCGTCAATGTTTCCAGATTGGAAATGTTGAGCCGGAGCCCCGGAGCCGCCGCCGCGCGGGCCTCGTAGAAGTCGGCCGACGCCTGGTCGCCGCCGCTGCGCGGGCGGAAATTCAACCCCGACGGCCATCCGACCAGCTTGGCGTCGAAGGTGATGTGACGCGTCATATAGGCGGGTTGCGCATAAGGCACCGTCCGCTGCAGCGTCATCGGCTGGCCTTCGATTTTGACCTGGTGCGAGGTATTGCACCAGGCGTCGGCGATCAGCGCGGTGCCAAGCGTGGTCGTCACCTTCTTGGCCGGATCGAGCAGACCATTGGGCGCGGTCAGGTCGCCAAGGTTGATCAGCGTGGTATCGGGCGCGCCGAGGGCGCAGGCACCAATGACGGTCGAGCTGATGTCGATCTGCGAGGACGCGACGCTTTGCGCGTGTGCGACACCGGACATGCCGAACAAGGCAATTCCGGCGATCATCAATTTGAGGCGATGGGTCATATCGTCACTCCCGGATTAGGCCGAAATCACTGCGCGAGTGAAATGGTGAGACGAACCTGACCGGCATAGTTGCCGGCGATGGGCCTCAGATTGTTGGAAACGCTCGGGTTCGACAGCGTCAGCTTGAGCTGGCCGATATTGGCCTGCGTCGCATTGAGCTCGGTCGCGTCGGTAAGCGTGCTGTTTGCAGAGCCGGTCAGGTCGCGCCATTTGAGCTGCGCGGTGTAATCGACGCGGTTGGTGAAGGAGGAAGCATCGCCGACGATCGCGACGGTATCATGCCGCAGCGGCTCGGCCTTGATCGTGACCTTCGACGGCGCGTTGCAATAGAAGCTGGCTGCCAGTTCGCGTTCGGTTTCGGTGCCGTTGAACGTCGAAACGATCTGGCCCGTGGCGCCGGTCAGCGTCCCCAGGTTCATTGGCGTCGAACTGATCGACAGCTCCGAACAATAGGGCGGCACCTGCGTCTGGATGACCATCGTATCCGAATCCTGCGCCAGTGCAGGAACGGCATAGACGGAGGCGCCCACCAGGAACGCGCGAAGCAAGGTTGTCCTCACGATCTTCTCCTAAAACTCATCCGCAAGGCGGATGTCCCATTTTACGATCCGGCATAACACGCCCGCGTCACCATGAGGTGAAACAGGCGCGGTCACGACCGCACCGAAAGTTCGACGATGATGGTGTCGCGATAGCGGCCGAGCGCGGGCGCCTTCGCTTCACCGGGCCCTTCCCAGCGCAGCTTCATCGTCCCGGTTCGGCCGATGGCGGTGGCGTCGCCCGACGACCATCCCGCTCCCGCCCCAAAGACGCAGCCGCCCGACGACTGGTCGGACAATTGATCGGCGCCGCACCAGCCAAGGGCGTGGCGCCCAGCGTCGGTGTCGACATCGACCGAAAGCTCATAGGGAATATGGCTTGCGATTCCCTCGCGCGTCTCGTCGGCGGCGAAGCTACCTTCGCCCGATCGGACGCGCAGCTGGAACGGCGCATTGCAATCCAGGCCGAAATTCGCCTGTGCCTGTCCCTGGTGATTGAAGTCGAGCTGCTGCGCCAGCATCGGCGGCGCGCTCATGCGGCACCGGGCAGCGACTTCGCCGCGCAGGTCGATCCGCAATTCGGTCGCCAGGCCGAGCGGCGCATCATGCGCCGTATAGCCTGCGCCCAGCGCCGCGATACTGATCTCACCCGCCGTCGCAGCCGACGCGCCGCCGATCCCGCCGAGCAGGAAAAGTACGGCGGAGGCCCGCTGAAGGAAGAGGGTGGAACGGCGCATCGCTGCTCGATTTCCTATCGGTCCCTCTCGACCCGCCACCGCATCCTGAGACGCGATGGCGGGCGAGCGGGTTGGCCGATTAGTTGGTCGACGCCGTGAAGCGGACGAAGCCGCTATACGAACCGGCGACCGGGCGACGGTTCGACGCGTCGGCGAGGACTTCGATCGAGTCCGCACCGCCGAAGCGCTGCAGGCCGGTTTCGAAGGCGCCACCGGTCGTGCCGGTCTTCGACTTCGTGCCGCTGGTTTCACCAACGGTGCTGAGGACATAGTCCTGCGCTTCGTTGACATAGACGCCGGCGTCGGTGGTGACGCGGACATCAAAGCGGTTGGTGAACGAGGTGGTGTCGCCGGTGGTGGCAGTGCTGGTCAGCGCGCCGACCGACAGGGTCACGGTCGCGCCATTGTTGCACCACACGTTGCCGAAGCTGCGGTTGGTGAAGGTCTGGCCGGCGAACTGGCCGTTCGAGTCAGCCAGCGTGACGTTGATGTCGGCCTGGTCCCAGCCCGGGGCCGATGCCGCGCCCGACTTGTGATTGCCAACGCCGCAAGCGGGGGTGACGGTGGCGCCGAGCAGGATTTCGCCGGTCGCCGACGACTGAGCGAAAGCCGGGGTCGAAGCGAGCAGGCCAATGGCCGAAGCGGCCGCAAGAATCTTCTTCATCTTTTCCTCCACAAAAGCCCGGCCAGACTTGGCCGGAAACTATTCCCAAAAAGACCGAAGCTGCCCCGAACAAAGGAACGGCATGCGGTCACTCACGCAGCGGCCCGGTTGCCCAAGCCACGGGTCGTGCATCCCCGCTCCCGAAAGAGCGCGAAAACACTACGAGACCCGAGAGGGCCCCGCGTTCGGCGCATCTCAGACGAAATGGCCGCAATCCGGCGGGCCAGGACAAGCCCAGCCGACGAATCTGATTGAGGGTTGTGTGCGCGACCTAGATAGGTCGATGGACGCTGGCCTGCCGGCCGATCCCCCCGGAACGTCGAAGCAGCGCGACCCACCGCTCCGACTTAATCCCCCCGCAAATCAATCCTTAATCTTCTGTAAACAATGTGCCCGAGGGGCCGTTCGGAGAACGTGAAAAAATCGTCCTGTGACCGTGAATAGTGTGGACGAAATCTCGTGTCATTTTAGAACAAAAAATGACGGAACGACGGGAAATCAGGATTTTCTGAAGCTAGGCGATGCGCTCAACAGGCACGCTGGTCGCGTTTTGACGAAATCTTGCGTCGAGCCTTTGCCCGAGTCGCGCACGACGAATTGGGGCAGCCGACGGCGTCTACGGCGTCGTATCGCTGCGTCCTTCTATCAGCGATCAGGCGTCGACGTGCCTTGCAAGAATGTTCTATATATGTTCCATCCCCTCCATGGAACAAGCTAGTCTCTTCCGAGTCGCTGAAACGATCCTCGCCGCCCCCGGTTGGGCGCGCGTCGGCATCACTGCGCCCGTCAGTCATCTTCGGGTCGCTGTTGCCCAAGAACTCGCCCGCGCCATCCGCGAGGGCGTCGGAGATCCTTCCGACGTTTCCGCCGACGACCAGTTTGGGTTGTCGCTGTGACGTGGGTGGCTGGACGAAAGAAGGGCAGCGGCGTGCGACCCACCTTTTCGAGGCCGCGGCATGGTATCAGGCGGTCAAGCCGGTGTGCCGCTGTTGGCACAGCGCGACATTCGACCCCTACGGCCTCTGGTGGAAGTTCCAGCGCAAGATGTGGGATGATGACCTCTACAAGGCGCGGGATCATTTCTGGTGCGCGCGGTGCAAGGCACGGACGGGAAGGCGTGTCCGCCCCATCCGGCTTGAGCTCGTCAAGCCGAGCAAGGACGACATCAAGTTGCCCATGCCCGACGAGCGCGAATGGAAGCGCGCGCTGAGCCGCTTCCGAGCATAGGAGATCATCTGGTGGACATTGAGAACGACGACGCCCTCATCGGTATCGGCAAGCGGCACCGTGTCATGATCTGGGATGGTCAGCAGGAGCGTGAGAAGGAGCTGCACTGGGGCTTACCCTCCCGTGATCCCGACATCTTCCAGATCCCCCTCCTGAAGGCGGAGACGGCGATTATCGATCGGCCATGCCTTCTCCTCGCGACCGAGTTCGGATTGGTGAGGCGAGGGAAGACTGTCTACGCCGCGAGCCTCATCTCCGACGAGCCGTTCTTCTGCATCGCGGCCGTGTGGCGCCCCGGTGGCAAGGATTGGCCCGACAGCTTCGCAGCGCTGACCGTGCCGGCCTATGATGATCTGGCGCCCTACAAGGACCGCCACGTCGCCGTCGTCGATCCCGACGACTGGTTCGACTGGCTTATGGGGACACGGCCTCCGCTGGACATTCTCCGCCGGTTCCCCAAGGATAGCTTCAACATCATGCCGCCGATCCAGCAGAACTTCGACAACTTGCTCGGGGCGGCCTGAAGGAGCCGCGGCCGTGTGCAACCTGGTGACGATGAAGGCGTCGGTCGATGAGGTGGCCTCGCACTTCAAAGCACGCCGGCCGAAGCCCACAAACGCCACCCCTGGCGATGTCTATCCCGGCGGGCAGGGCTTCGTCGTTCGGCAGGAGGGCGGCGAGCGGGTAATGCAGGCGATGACATGGGGCTTTCCCGTCCGCCTCAAAGGAATGAAGCCCACGAGCAAACCCAAGCCCGTCAACAACGCCCGCGACGACAAGCTGCTCACGGGCTTCTGGAAACACTGGTTCGTCACCCCCGCACATCGATGCCTCATCCCGTTCACCGCGTTCGCCGAGGCAGAGGGCGAAAAGGGCAGGATGACGCGGACGTGGATCAGCGTCACCGACCAACCCTTGGCCGCATGGGCGGGCCTGTGGCGGCCGACCGACGAGTGGGGCGATAGCTATACCGGCGTGATGGTGGACGCGACCGAGGAGCTCTGGGACATCCACGACCGCATGCCGGTGATCCTTCACCCCGACGAGCATGAGGCGTGGCTCCATGCACCTGCCGAGGAGGCGATGGCACTGCTGCGGAAACACCCGGCGGAAGGGCTGACCGTTGACCGCACGGATGTGCCTTGGTTCAAGAAGACGGGGCAAGTTGCAACGAACGCGCCGCTGTTTTGACTGCGACGAAGCCGACCTGCACCGCTACCGCCCGCCGAGTTCTTCGTATTTCTCCCGCAGGTCGGGGATGGCGTCGCATAATTCAACTCGCGTCTGCTGAAGCGCGTCGTCGCGCTCCTTGAGCAGCTTTCGAGCCTGTTCAGCGCGACCTCGGTAGATATCCTTCCAGCCATCCACTTCTGACGGCGCCAGCCCCATCTCAGCTCCGATGGACTTTCTGATCCGCCATTCCTGTTCAGGGGAAACATTGTCGATGTTGTCGGCCATTGCGATATCGACTTCCGCTAGGGCATATTTTCCGGTCGGGTCGCCGCCGCGAGCGCCATTTTTGCAAGCGTCAATGGCGTGATCGAGGCGGTTCTTCGCAACCTTCAGATCGTCATCCGCACTGACCGCAGCGACCGCCGGTTCATCTAAGGGCGCACTTGAGCGATCGCACTGGCTGAGAAGAAAAATGACGCCGAAGAACGGCAGAGCAATTCCCCCAAAGATGCCCAGTGCACGAACGGCGCTGTCCGCGCCGGCGCTGCGCGGAAGATCGGTGGACAGTCCAAATCGTTGGCCGCAGCGCTTGCAAGCTTCATCGGCGGCACCCGCTGACGCACCACAAGCCGGACAATTTTCCAACATTCAACTCACCCCGCTGTGTGAAGTCCCGTTCCCAAAAAGAGAAGGGCTCATCACCGACGAGGCAGGATACATATTATAGTTGATAAATTTCAACCCTCTGCTGCGGCAGGGGGGGCGCCATGGACGTGCGCCTTCAGGTCGGACTCAATTTCAGACGGCTTCGGCTGTCCAAGGGGCTGACACAGGAGCAGGCTGCGGACGCAACAGGCGTCAGCCAACAATACATCAGCGGCCTTGAGCGAGGCCGCCGTAACCCCACCGTGCTGACGCTCCATGAACTGAGCGGGCCACTTGGTGCGGAGCCCGTCGATCTATTGCGGATGGTCCACAAGGCTGATTAGCGTCTAGGTCGGATGGAAACGACCAACCAAAAGCTAAGTGCAAAGGCCGGATGTGCAAGCGCCCAGCGTATCGGCGCGATCCGGGTGGCAGATCGCCTCGATTCGTAGGGCTTCTCGTCCCGTTCCATATCTGGATGCAATCGCAGCCGTATTTTCGGCGATGAGAAGCGGTTGGCGAATAGGTAGCGACGCGGAAAGTTTGGCCAACATATTTGCGGCGCGGCGGGGCGCGGCGCAGCGATGCAACGAAGCCGAAGCGGTCGATATGGGCAGATCAGCCCCTCCGAACAGGGCGCTGACTTACGACCATATCTGTCGCATGGCAGTGTCAAATGGCGATTCGTTGACCACCAGCGCATGGGCCTGCACGGGGAGCTAAATTTCGTTGATCCATCTGACTTCTTATGCTGATTTCTCAAAACGAGGGGAGCAATCGTAGTGTATCTACCAGTGCAAGCGCGCTATCATGCGCATCGGCTTACTATTGCCGGAAATGGAGAAGATGCCTTTACCCAGTCGCTGACTTCGGCGCGGGTCGAAATGAATCCCCATCAAGTCGACGCAGCACTGTTCGCGTTGAAATCCCCATTTGCGAAGGGTGTTCTTCTTGCCGACGAGGTCGGCTTGGGCAAGACGATCGAAGCTGGCTTGGTCATGTCACAGCGTTGGGCCGAGCGCCGTCGCCGAGTCTTACTGGTCGTCCCGGCATCCTTGCGTAAACAGTGGCAACAGGAGCTTTTCGAGAAATTCTCGATCAGGTCGCTCATTCTCGACGCCAAGACCTATCGAGAACAACGAGCAGGGGGGAACTCGCGCCCATTCGAGGCCACGGACGCCGTGGTCATCGTCAGTTACGAGTTCGCTGCCCGCAAGGATGACGACATCCGCATGGTCATGTGGGATTTGGTCGTATTCGACGAAGCTCACCGCTTGCGCAATGTCCATAGGAAGGGTGCGAAGCGGGCCAAGGTGCTGAAGGACGCGGTCAACGGCCGCTTCAAAATCCTGCTGACCGCGACGCCGTTGCAGAATTCTCTGACGGAACTTTACGGCATCGTGTCGATGATTGACGAGATGCATTTTGGCGGCGAAAATGCGTTCAAGGCGCAATATATGGGGGCAAATGCGACGCCGGCGTCGCAGCAAATCCTTCGCGAACGGCTTTCGACGATCTGCCACCGGACCTTGCGGCGCCAGGTTCAGGAGGCTGGGCATATCAATTTCCGCCAGCGCCATGCGGTTACCTTTCAGTTCGAGCCGCATGACGTTGAAACGACGCTTTACGAGCAGTTGTCGGGCTATCTCCAAGATCCAAATACCATCGCATATGGCAGCCGAACGAACGCGCTGGTGATCTTGCAAGCGCGAAAAAGCCTAGGTTCGTCTACCGCCGCCGTTGCGGGATATCTCGATACACTGCTCGAACGTCTGCGCCGCAAAGAGCGCGCGGCGGCTGAAATGACTGACGATTTCGAGGACAGCTTTGCGGATGAGCAGGACGCACTCGACGACGAGGATGATGACGGCGAGGCGCCCATCGATCCGGTGCAGTTGGCCGCTGAGATCGAGCTCGTCCAAGGTATGCGCGACCTTGCCCGCGGCATCGGAGTCAATGGCAAGGGCGAGAAGCTGATCGCCAACCTGCCAGCCGTTCTCGACGAGATTCAGGCGAAGGGCGGCAAGCGCAAGGCCGTGATCTTCAGCGAGTCTGTCCGCACCCAGCGTTACCTCAATCAGCTGCTTTCCGAAAACGGCTATGCCGACAAAATCGTGCTGATGAACGGGTCCAACAATGACCCCGAAAGCCGCGCAATTTACGAAGCCTGGAAGACTCGTCACGCTGGCACCGATCGCATCTCTGGGTCGAAGACTGCTGATATGAAGGCGGCGATCGTCGAGGCGTTCAAGAGCGATGACAAGGCCATCCTCATCGCCACCGAGAGCGGCGCGGAAGGTATCAACCTTCAATTCTGCTCGCTGCTGATCAATTACGACCTGCCTTGGAATCCGCAGCGCGTTGAGCAGCGTATCGGCCGATGTCATCGCTACGGCCAGCTGGTCGACGTCACCGTCGTCAACATGCTGAACCTGAAAAACCGGGCCGAAGCGCGTATCCACGAACTGCTCGAGCGAAAGCTGCACCTATTCGAGGGTGTGTTCGGGGCGTCAGACGAGGTGCTCGGCATCCTGACAGACGGGATCGATTTTGAACGCGAAGTGCTGCGGATCGTCCAGAGCTGCCGCAGCGCCGAAGAGGCGGATCGCGAATTCGATCTGCTGACTGCCCGCATTCAGGACAGTATCGACGCTGATATGGAAGCGACCCGGGCGAAGGTCCTCGAAACCATGGACGCTGACGTGATCGCCAAGCTGCACCGCCGGGAGCAGGCGCTGGTCGAGATCGTGCCTGAGTTCAAGCAGCGGCTGTTGATGGTCGCCGAAGCGGAACTGCCGGATGCAGAGTTTCCCGCGCCAGGCGCGACCTGGTTTGAATATGACGGGCGGCGCTGGACAACCGAATGGCCGATGGCGGACGAGCGGGACTGGCAGTTTTTCCGAGTGGGCGATGGTCTGGGTCATGAACTCGTCGAGCGCGCAAAGGCGCGTGATGGCGCCTCCGTCGAGGCCATCGAGTTCGCCCCTTCCTCTTATGCCTTTCCGGGCCAGCTAGGTGGTGCCGTCAATCTGGTTGGACAGTCGGGTTGGCTGCGCGCCTTCAAGGCAATCATGCCGGTCCCCGAGGCTGAGCGTGAGGACGTTCTCATCGCGATCCAGGCAGATGGCGGTGAGATCATTCCGGCGGCTGTGGGCGACAAGTTGATGATGGCGCCGGCTCGCAGCCTCGGCGCTGCGGACAGCGTGGTGCCGGACGATAGTCTCAACGCGCTCCGCGACCAGGAGTTCGCGGACTTCTCCGATCGTGTTGCCAAGGAAAATCTGGCTTGGCTGGAGGAGCGCGAGAACCAGCTCGGGCAATATGCCCGTGACCGCGAAATCGAGATCGAGGCGCAGGTCACCGAGCTGGATGCTGAGATCAAGGAACTGGAACGCGCCAAGCGCGCGCCGGGGCTGAGCATGGAGGACAAGCTCTCCCGAATGCGCGAAATCCGCAAAAAGGAAACCGCGCGCGACGACCTGAAGATGTCGCAGTTCGAGACGAAGCGGAAGGTGAACGCCGACATTAACCGGGTGCTCGACGATCTGGCAGCGACGCTGGATCAGCAGCCGCGGATTGAGGAGTTGTTCACGCTTCGCTGGACGGTAGTCTGACGAAATGTTGGACGGGTTCGGATTGGCGCCTGTGTGCATCGAACTCGATCTGGACAGCTATGACGGACCGTGGACGCATGTGGAGCGGTTTCGCGGGCGATCGGGGTGGCTTGTGGTTGCCGAGGCGGAGGTGGTGAGCGCAGGCGCTGGGTGGGAAACCTCGATCATCGCTGCGTGCGACGACTGTTTTGAGCCGGTGCCACCCTTCATGGTGCCGAACCTTCTCGCTTGCGCCTGCTCGCTTCCGGCCGGCTGCGACGAATATCCGCCCGAGGACCTTCAGGAACTGTTGGTCGAGGCGGCTCAGGAGCTGAAATTGCATTGGCTGCGCGAGAGTAATGCCGCGCTTGCCGCGCTGACCGAAGCGGCAGCGGCGCAGATCAACGAGTTGGAGGGACGAGCGCGGCGGGAGATCGACGGTCTCGATTTCCGAATTGCGGACCTGCGCCGCCGGCGGCGTATGCTCGGCCTGTCCGACTCTGCACGGGAGATCATGCGCGAGTCGATCCTGGCTTTCGAGGAGGAGCGCGATGCGGTGACGGAGCAACTCGCGCAGCAGCGGGCGCAGCTTCGCGCATCGGTTGCGGAGGAAGAGCAGAGGGTGATTCGCCGGACGCGCGTGCACGTCGAAGTGGAGCCGCACTATTATGTCAAATGGTCGGCTAGCGCGCGTTGGCATGAAGATTGGGGCGTAGCACTCGAGCAGGCAAGCCGGTTCACGGGATGCATCCCAGGCAGTTACTTCGATCCCAACCGTGGGCCGCGACTTTTCAAGGCGGAGGTCCCGCCAGACGAAGAGATTCAGGCAAAGTCATCCGCATCGTCGACCGCCGTTGCAAATCGAGAAGTTAGCAAGGCGAACGACGAGGAGCGGCGACGCTTGGATGAACTCGACGATTTGAAGAAGTCTCTCGCCCGGGTTGAGGCCGATGCGATCAAGTTTTGCGCAGGATCGCGCAAATTCGTCAGGAACCAACAGCAACAGGCGTTCCTGCGCGAGCGGATCGGAAAGCTGGAAGCGTCTGCGGGCCGCTCGACGGTGTCGTGGGCGACTTCATCGCCCACGGACGAACGCCTCAATACAGCTAACCTGCATGTCCAGCGCGAACAGCTGGCGGCAGAATTGGCATCGCATCAGCGCAGTGGCGCGCGGCGCGAGGATGGCAGCAATCGATTCATCCGCTATGGCGAGCGTAGGCGCGCGCTGATCGCCGAAATTGAACAACTGGATCGCCGCATCGCGGCAACTCAACCCCTTGCTGAAGTTGACCCATGACACGAAAGACCAAGCTTGAACTCACCTGGCCCGGCAAGGAAGATCGCCCGCGGCTGGAACCGCGTGTCCTGCTGGAGCACCCGGATCTCGGCCACCATGCCACGACGAAGCGCGACGGTGATCATTTCGACAATATGCTGGTCAAGGGTGACAATTTGCTCGCGCTCAAGGCGCTGGAGCAGGAATATGCCGGCAAGGTAAAGTGTGTCTACATCGATCCGCCTTATAACACGGGGAAGGCTTTCCCGCGGTATGATGACGGATTTGAGCATTCGATCTGGCTTACGCTGTTGCGCGACCGACTGGTGCACCTTCGAGCACTACTCAGTGATGATGGGGTTCTCTTCGCGCAGGCCGATGATCGGGAGGGTCACTATCTCAAGGTAATCTGTGACGAGTTATTCGGCCGCTCAAATTTTATAGCTACATTTCTGTGGCGCAAGGTCGACAGTCCAAACGATAACAAGGTGTCCGTGACACCTGATCATGAATTCATCTTTGCATATGCCAAAGATGCATCAAGAGCAGCATTGCGTCAGAAGCCCGATGCGGAGCTAATCAAAGCGTATCGAGGCCCAGACGAGAATGGGCGCTATTATCGCGACCGCCTCTTGAAAAAGAACGGGAAAAATAGCCTTCGCACCGATCGGCCTACGATGTGGTTTCCGGTGTTATCGCCGGATGGAACGGATGTGTTTCCTATCCATGACGATGGTCGCGAAGCTTGTTGGGCAATGGGCAAGGATTCGGTTGCTGAACTGGTTGCTGCCGGCGACTTGATCTGGAAGAATCGTGGCTCAGAAGAAGAGCCTACATGGGTTCCGTATACGCGCGAATACGCGAAGGATACTCCTACCCGACCATTTAATACATTGTGGACCGACCTGCCAACGACGCGGCAGACAAAGGCCCATCAAAAGGAGATCTTCGGCGCCGGCAACGAGTTCGAGACCCCGAAGCCAGAGCCGCTCATCGAACGCATCTTGTTAATGTGCACATCACCGGGCGACCTTGTCTTAGACTCGTTCGCGGGCTCCGGCACTACGGGGGCCGCTGCCCACAAAATGGGGCGGCGCTGGATCATGGTAGAGGTGGGCGATCATGCGGATACTCACATCGTTCCGCGCCTGACGAAGGTGATCGATGGAGAGGATTCCGGTGGTGTAACTGAGGATGTCGGCTGGGAGGGGGGCGGTGGCTTTCGCTATTACACGCTAGCGCCCTCGCTGCTTGAGCGTGATGCCTATGGCAATTGGGTGATTGCGCCGGAGTATAACGGGCCGATGCTGGCACAAGCGATGTGCAAGCATCTGGGCTTCACCTATGATCCCGCACAGGTGGAGACCGAATGGTGGCGGCATGGCCGTTCGAGCGAGACGGACTTCCTTTATGTCACCACACAGGCGCTCACACAGGATGCTTTGCGGTTACTGTCGGAGGAAGTGGGGTCGGCACGCTCGCTGCTGATCTGCGCGCGCGCCTTTTCGGGAGATATCGATGCGTTTGAGAATCTGACCTGTCGCAAAATCCCGTCGAGCATCCTCACCAAATGCGAATGGGGCCGCGACGATTATTCGCTGAACGTCGCCGCACTGCCGGGACGCAAAGACGATAATGGCGATGCTGATGCCGGGCCACTCTTCTCCGGGGAGCCCACCAATGCCTGAGCTGCATCGCGACGACCGTATTCGTCGCCAGGTTTCCCAGCGTCTGTCTCTACGCAAGCCGCAGGAAGAGGCGCTGGCGATCTTGGGTGACATTGCCGGGATGATAGACTGGGAAAGCTTAGTCGATCCGGTCGCACTGCTCGAACGGGTCAGGGAGGGCTATCCTTCGGTCGCCAGCTTCGAGCGTGAGTTTCCCTCGATTGCCTTCGCCCTGGCTACCGGGGTAGGCAAGACGCGGTTGATGGGCGCGTTCATCGCCTGGCTCTACCTGACCCGGCGATCAAAGAACTTCTTCGTGCTGGCACCGAATACGACCATCTATGACAAGCTCGTCGGCGATTTTTCGCGTCAATCGTCTCCCAAATATGTGTTTCGCGGCATCGCCGAGTTTGCGCAAACGCCGCCGGTGATTGTAACCGGCGACACGTGGGAGGAAGGGCGCGGCGTGCGGGGCTCGGACCTCTTCGGTGGCGAAGCGATCATCAACATCTTCAACGTCGACAAGATCAATAAGGAGCGGGGCCGCATCCGCTCAATCCGCGAAACGCTCGGAGAAAGTTATTTCGATTACCTCTCGCGGCTGCCCGACCTCGTCATGCTAATGGATGAGGCGCATCGCTACCGCGCCAAGGCCGCCGCGAATGCCGTATTCGAGCTGAACCCGCGGCTTGGGCTCGAACTGACAGCGACCCCAAAGACGGTCGGAACAAATCCCAAGGACTTCAAAAACGTCGTTTATTCCTATGGTCTGGGACAGGCGATGGCCGACGGCTTCGTCAAGGAACCCGCCGTCGCAACCCGCGCCGACTTCCGCGCCGACAGCGTTGCCCCGGAAGAGCTGGAAAGAATCATGCTTGCCGACGGCATCACCTATCACGAGCATGTGAAGGTCGAACTGGACCTTTATTCCCGCCAGAGCGGCCGTCCGCAGGTCCACCCCTTCATGTTGGTGGTCTCGCGCGACACCGCCCATGCAAGTGTGGTGCGCAGCTATTTGGAAAGCGATGAGTTTCACGGCGGCGCTTATCGCGGCCGCGTGATCGAGGTCCATTCCAATCAGACCGGCGAAGAGTCGAACGAGGCGATGGCGCGGCTCGTAGGGCTTGAGCATGACCAGTTGACCGATATCGTGGTGCACGTGAACAAGCTGAAGGAAGGCTGGGACGTCACCAATCTTTACACGATCGTGCCGCTGCGCGCCTCGGCATCGGAGATCCTTACCGAGCAGACCCTGGGGCGCGGCTTGCGCCTTCCCTATGGCGCGCGAACGGGGGTTGAAGCGGTCGATACGCTGACCGTCATCGCACACGATCGCTTCGACGAAGTCATCCAGCGGGCTCGCCAGCCAGACTCGATCGTGCGGTTGAAGGAGATTACGATCGGGGAAGGCGGCGACGTGACGCCGGAAGAACGTCGGGCGGTGGCGGTGCCGCCGACCTATGAAGCGCTGCTGACCGGCCGACAGCCGGACCTCGATCCAAGCAAGGTCGCCGAGGAGCGGGCCGATTACATCCCGCCGACCCCGGAAAAGGTCGCCTATGTCGATACCACGCTGTCGCTGATCCGTGAGAAATATGAACGCACATTGACGGGCGGACTGAGCGATCTTCGCAAGGCCGACGTTCAGGCCGAGATCGTGCGTGATGTGCGCGCAGCCACGGCTGCAGCTCAAGGCAGTTTCGATACTTTACTGGGTGACGACGAGGTCGAGAAGCTGGTGGCGCTGGTGACGGCTTCCGTCGCCGACAACACTATCGAGATACCGGAGATCGTCGTACTCCCCAGCCGCGAGGTGAACTTCTGGTTCGATGATTTCGATCTCACGGGGCTCGATACCATCCGATTCCAGCCGAGTAGCGATACGATCCTGATCCGCAACCTGCGCGACGACAGTCAGCGGGAACTGGCGCGATCGGATGCGGGGCCGCGCGAGCAGCGCCCGGAAGATTACATAGTTCGGCATCTGATCGACTATCCCGAGGTCGACTACGATAGTCATTCGGATAAGCTCTACAAATGGGCGGGGCAGGTGATCGAACGACTGCGCGGCTATCTAAGCACGGAAGCTGATGTTGAGGCCGTCGCGCTCGAACAGGGCAAGGCGCTCGCACGCATCGTCTTCGAGCAGATGCGAAAGCATTATCGGGAAACGCCGGTGGAATATCGGGCGCAGCGAACGCGCTCGTTCAAGGCGCTCAAGCCTCAACAGATGGGCGTGAGCTTGTCGAAGCGCTTGCCGCTGACCGAGGCGGCGAACCCTTTGTCGGCGACGCCAGGCATCCTGTTCTACGGGTCGAAGAAGAGCCCCTATCAATTTCATAAATTCGATTCCGACCCGGAGCGTCGTTTCGCCGCGATGATCGATAGCGACAACATGTCGAGCGTTCTTCGCTGGCTCCGCCCCGCCGCGGGCCAGTTCGACATCGAATATGATCGCGGACGCCGATACGAACCGGACTTTGTAGTCGAGTGTCAGGATCACAAGCTGATCGTCGAGGTCAAGGCCGAGCGTGATTTGAATGATCCGGTTGTGCTGGAGAAAGCGCGAGCGGCGCGCGCGTGGGTGAAGAATGCCAATCTTTTCACCGATGAGGGCGACGGAAAGTCTTGGGGCTATGCCTTGTTGTCTGAGCGGGATGTCAACGAGAGCCTGACAGTTGCGGGACTACTCGCCAAGACGACTTAGGATACGGGCGGACGAGGGGCGAGTAATGACCGACCGGATGGCAAAGCTGGACCGCCTTCTCGCGCTCGTCCACGCCCTCTCCGAGACGACTGAGGGATTGTCGCTCGACGAGATGGCAGCACGCCTGGGCGTCAACCGGCGCACCGCCGAACGAATGCGCGACGTCATTGCAAGGCACTTCGACCTGGAAGAGATTATCGACGACCGGCGCAAGCGGTTCCTGATCCGAGATAGCTTGCGTCGTGTCTATACGCGACCAACGCCGGCAGAGGTGGCGGCGTTGCAGGCCGAAGTAGATGGGCAGCAAGCCGCAGGACGTGTTGCCCGCGCCGAGCAACTCGCCAGCCTGCTCGCCAAAGTGAAGGGCGCGCTCGATGACCGAGAGAAGCGACGTATCGAGCCGGATCTCGACGCGCTCGCGCGATTGCAGCGAACACTGGTAACTGCGGGTCCGGTGGCGATGGTCGACCCGGAGACCGTGACGCTGGTTCAGACTGCAATCCTCGCGGGCTGCTGCGTCGAGTTCCACTATGCAACCGAGGAAAGGCCGGAGCCGCGTTGGCGGCGGGTGATCCCATATGGGCTCGTCCATGGGCCGCTAACCTATCTATTGGGTAAGATGCCGGGCCGTGATGACGATCCTGTCTATTATCGGCTGGATCGCATGTCTGATTCAAGACTGAGCGACACGCTTGGCTATGCACCGGACGATTGGGATATCGACGTGTGGCTGGCGGAAAGCTTCGCCGTGTGGCGCGACGAGAAGCAGGATGTCGTCCTCAGGATCAAGGCATCCTCCGCGGCACGAGCTCGTGGCTGGCGTTTCCATCGCCATCAGCAGATCGAAGAGCTGCTCGATGGTGGTCTGCAAATCCGATTCACGTCCGGGGGCATGAGGGAGCTGGCGGAGCATTTGTTCGGCTGGGCCGGCGAACTCGTGATTGAGGCGCCGGACAGCTTGGTGGCGATAATGCGGGAACGACTTGATCTCGCACTCGCCATGCTGCCCCCAAACGACGCGCAATCCACACGACCGAATCTGTCGTAAGAAAGCATGACAAGTCGGACATGACGAATCACACTTCCTCACAGCGCACACCGCGCTTTGGCTTGTCGAAGTCGAAGATCACGATGTTCGAGCAATGCCCAAAGCGCTTGTGGCTCTCGGTTCATCGTTCAGAGCTGGCAGAACAGGATGAAGGTGCAGAGGCCCGGTTCGCGACGGGACATGAAGTGGGGGCGATCGCCTGCACGCTGTTGCCCGATGGCGTGATGGTCGGAGCTGAGCCAGATCTCGCTACGGCGCTGGCCACCACGCAGTCGCTATTCGATAGCGGCCATGACCGACCTATCTTTGAAGCAACTCTGCAACATGATGGTGTGCTCGTGCGGATCGATGTGCTGGAGCCCGACGGCCAGGGGGGCTGGTATATGGCCGAGGTCAAGAGTTCGACCAAGGCGAAAGACTACCATCTTGGCGACCTCGCAACACAGCTATGGGTGGCGAGGAATGTCGGTGTGCCGATCAGCGGCGCGGCGATCCGTCACCTCGACAATGGCTTCGTCTTGGAACGTGAAGGTGAATTTAACGGACTGTTCTCGGACACACATC
>VFQM010000844.1_pt1 | contig 30377 bp, 37 predicted proteins | sample 3512391 | NCBI WGS metagenome assembly VFQM01 (sample SAMN10412369, study PRJNA504923) | tailings metagenome | isolation source: Replicate 1 from Balatoc abandoned mine | place: Philippines
AGTTTCGGCATCGCCGTAATGAGCGACCCGCCGGCACTTGAGTGGCAGGCTCTCGACAAGGAACTGCAACAGTTCGTTGACGCTCGCCGCTCCGCTCTTGCCGCCAGCACCGGGCAGGAGGTGGAGTTGTGAGCATGATCGAGGTGAAAACCGCCGAGCTGATCGGGCCGGCGCTGGATTGGGTGGTGGCGGAGACTGAGGGCATCCAGCGATTCGCCATGGGCAGCGACTGGCCGGGCAACTCGGTTGTCGCCGATGCTGCAGACAGAGACAGGGTGGTTATCTGCAACCTGTTCGGTCGGCTTGTGGTGGCGCGCGGCGGATGGAGCAACGGATGGAGTCCATCAACAGACTGGGCGCAGGGCGGGCCGCTGATCGAGAAGTACGCGGTAAAGATCGAGCACTTCCCCGGCGAGACTATTGCCAGCAAGGCGAACGCAAGAATTGCCATGCACAGCACCGCTTACTGGCAGTCTGGCCCTACGCCGCTTGTGGCGCTCTGCCGCGCCATCGTGGCAGCCAACCTGGGCGACGCTGTGAGCGTGCCGGAAGAGCTTGTACAACAACCAACCGAGGGCATCGACGATGAATGAGTACAGCGTCACTGTGCTGGTGGACGCCAGCCGCAGTTACACCGTTAAGGCTGAGTCTCCAGAGGCCGCCATCGAGCAGGCAGAGGAACTCTACAGCAGGGAATCTTCCGGGCTTTGCCACCACTGCTCCGGCAAGCTCGATGTTGGCGGTGCGGTGGGCGCAATCGCGTACTGCGAGGACAAGGAGGTGCTGGACACGAGCTATCAGGCATCACGCATCGCCGCCCTTGAGGCGGAGTGCGGGAAGCTGGTTGAGCGCACCGGATATTTGGTCGAGTTTGCCCAGCAGATGGCTCGCCAGCAAGGTGAGCCGTACTACCAGACGCTGGCCAAAGCGGCCCTCAAAAAGTGGAGCGGGCTATGAGCAGTGAAGTGAAACATTACTGGCCGGAGGAAATCGTCGGCACTGGAGAGCTTGTGGTTTACCTACAAGACTACGCCGCCCTTGAAGCGGAGTGCGAGAGACTGCGCATAGAAAAATCCGCCAGGCAGGCGCTTTCGATTCAGCTGATCGACGAAGCCCGCGCCCTGGCCGCCGAGCTGGCGGCTATCAAGGGGCAGGAGCCGGGCAAACAGGAGCGCAACCAATGACCCAGGTGCTGATTGACCGCGAGCTGCTGGAGCAGATGCGTAACTTCACCGTTATGCACGACAGCGGCGTTGCCGGGGTGCTGCGCGGCCAGATTGACACCACCCTCGCCAACCCCACCCAGCAGGCCGCGACGGTTGCCATCGAGCCGAAACCTCTCGATGTAATCGGCTATGCGTCGCCGGGCCAAGTGGAGATATTGCGCAGCCTTCCTCGCACTGGCGGCATGAAGGTGAAGGGGCGCAAGGATGACCGCTACAGCGAGCCAGTAGTCCTGCTAAAGGATGCGAGGGCGGCACTGATCTCTCTTGCGGCACGCTGCCAGCAAGAAGGTGCGTTCAAGGTCTGCCTTGAGTGCGGGTATCAGGACGGCCACGACGAGATTTGCCAATTTCACGCCACCAACCGCAAGCAGGGGCAGCCCTCGCATGTAAGCGTGTCGAGGGAGTTGCTGGAAAAGGTATGTGACCCGAAGTCGTCAACAAATCGCCAAGAGGGGAGAAAGTCGATCCGCACCCTTCTCAAGGAGCGGGAGCCAGCTGGACAGTACAACCACAAGCGCATCGGATGGGAATTGGAGCGCACAGCCCTAGGTGACGGGTACTACGGAAATGCGCTGCGCGTAGCGAAAGACATTCCTGGCCTTACCGACCAAGACCGCGCTGTCCTAGACCGTTACGCGACGGGGGCGCAGCAGGGTACTGACCATATTGCCCTGCAAGACATTGCGATGCGCGTTTACGCAGCCCCGGAGCACGTTGCGCGCCACTGTTCGACCTGAAAGTAGCCTGACCTGCCTATGGCGGATGGAGCGACACATGAAACGAGTAATTGAAGGGGCGACGCACGTCGACCTCGACGGCAACAGCTGGATCATCCCGCAGCCAGGCCATGAAGACGGCACCGGCCTACTATGGGTCGATGACCTGGGTTGGTGCTCTAGCGAGATAGGGGACGCACTCACAGCCACTCTGACCCCGGCCCTGCTCACCAGCCCCGACGGAAGTGAAGAGGGGTAGCACCGTGACTAAATACACGGTGTATAAAGGGGAAGAGGGCGGGGAGGTGGTCTATATCGGCACCACCATCCAAAACCCTCGGGACCGCTTCCGCTGGCACAAGCACAACGGTAAAGACCTGAAGTTCTCAGTGCTTTCCAGCCACGCATCGGCTGAAGAGATGTTGGCCGAGGAACGAAGACTGATTGAACTTCTCCGCCCCAAGCTGAACAAGCGGCTCAAGCAAAATCTGAATGTAAAGCTCACCCAGGCTCAACTTGACCTACGCAAAGGGGACACGGCCTGGTGCCAATCCTGCCTGAAGCGACGAGTAAACAAAGGCTACTCCCGCTGCTTTTACTGCTCTTGAGGTGACCATGAGAAGACTACCCCCGCCGGCCTTGACGGCCGAGCAGGCGGTTGAGTATCGCCTGAAAAAAGATGGTGGCTGGTTCGTCCAGGACGGAGCCGGCTGGTATTCGCTGCGGTGGCCTGGCCACCGGGCACAACTGACCAGCCACGTAGGGAAGCTGCAGGCCATGGCTGCAGCTTACGGCCCCTGGTGGCTGGATGACACTTTGCGTGAGATGCAAAGTCTTTGTAACTTGGAGGAAATTCCCGATGCAAATGCAAATGCTGATCCCTGTTGAGCTGGCTCGACGACTTGCAGCTGGAGACCCCGCAGCCCAGAAGGAGCTGGCCGCCACAATCCCTTCCCTTGACACCGTCTTTGACCTGCTGAGCTTCATGGCTTCACGGGGCTTCAGTAAGCGGAGGGCGGGCCGGTACTGCGGATTGAGTGAGCGCTCCTTCCACCAGTACGCCAGAGACTTCGAAGGGAAGATCGACTGGCCTGCCAGTATCGAGGCGCAGATGGCGAGAGCGCTGGGAACTCCAGCCCAACGCCGCCTGCTCAAGACCGGAGAGACCCATACCGCTTTCGGTATTAAGGGCTCTGTCCCGCAAATCCACAAGGCGCTGAAACGTAAAGGGCGCAACCCTCCGGGCCTGACCACGGTTTACCAGCGCCTGAACAAGGGGCAGACCTTGGAGCAGGCCTTTCGCCGGGCCGTCCCTAGCAACTTCCAAAAGGGGAAAATCTAATGGAAACAAAGAAAATTAAGGTAGCGGGTGACCTGGTCGAGCTGATCCGCTGCGAGACCTACCACGAGCTGAGCGAAGTCTCCTGCCGCTACGGCGCTCCAATGGGTCGCAGCAACATCCGCGAAGTGGACCCTGGCTGCGCAGTGCAGTTCCACCTCCGCCGAGTCCCCTTCGTCGACGGCTGTTACGACCGAGGGGGAGCTTACTGGGGAGCCCCTGCCAACCTATGGCGGGCCTACCACTGCTCCGAAGAGGGGATGGTAGAGCTATTTGTCCGAGCCAACAGCCGGGAAGAGGCCAAAGAGCAGGTCAAAGAAGATTACATGTACGCGGTGTTCTACCGCTAGGAGGTGAGAAGTGGACGAAAACATTAGCGAAATCCTGAAGGCGATTGGGGCGGAAGAGAAGCGCCCCTTGCCGCCCCGTGTGCTGGTTGCCTTGCAGTTCGGCAAGAGTGACGACAATTTCTATTACTGGGCGCTGGCCTCTGAAAACATTGAGCCGGGGGATCGAGTCGTGGTCCCGACCAAAGGGTCTTACTCGATTCCTACAGTGGTCGGGGTCTACCCGGACTCTGTCGATTTTGCTCACCTGGCCACCGCCTGGGTGATCACCAAAATCGACCCCAAACCGACAATGGACATAGCCGTGGAGTATCTGAAATGTCAGGACAAGTGAAGACAGTCTGGTTCAGTGATCTGCTGCGCGGGGATGGCCCTGACGAGAGCAGCCCCTATTTCAAGTTGACGGAGGAACAGCAGGAGACTCTGCTGCGACGCCTCGGTAAGCGCTGCAGCGCGGATACCAAGGCCCGCTTAGCAGCTGCGTTACGGAAGCCGCTCCGCGACTGGCCCGGCACCGCCCTGGTGGGCCGTCTTCACATCGAAGACGGCCGTATCGACTACTGTACCGGGCAAGATCAAACCTGGGAGTTTGCCCGGCTGCGCGAAACCCTGCTGCGAGGCTACTGACATGAACGAATTGACTGAAGACCAGGTGGCCGCCCTTGTAGCGGCCGGGCAGCTGTGGGGCCGACAGTGGCGTAGCCACTTGCGCCTTTTCTGGTGTAACGATTCCAGAGTGCCGGCCACCCTGAAGACCCACGAAGCTGCCCTGCGCCAGCTACGTAACACCAAGGCCAACAAGCTGCTCGAATATGACATGCGTGTCCTTCGACGGCTGCACGCCCTGAACCTGCTTCTCAAGACAGCGCCGAAGGATCACCCCGCTCTCAGCTATATCGAGTAATTTGCCAGCTTTACAAGGCAAAGGAAGGCGTGCTAGCCTGAGAATAGTTAAAGAATTGCAGGCCCTCTGTCATCCTAACTTTTGGTCGGGGGCGGAAAAGTCGGAGGGCCTGCACCTAAATTTCAAATCACGACCACCCCTACCAACCTGCAAGGAAATAAAGATGATTGAGTCGAAAACCATGAGCAAAGAACAGCTTATTCAGCTTCTGGCCAGCCGCTCCTCGGTAACCTCCCGCACTGCGGAGACCGTACTGAGCAATTTCCTGGAAATCATCCAGCAGCGTGCCTACCACGGCAACGAGACCCGCCTGCACGGCTTTGGCATTTTCAAGCCGAGCCTCCGCAAGGCGCGCACCGGCCGTAACCCGGCCACGGGTCAGCCCGTCGAGATTGCCGCCAAGAAGGCTTTGCTCTTCAAGTGCTCCCAGGCCCTGCAGGCGATGATCAACGACTGACCGGGTTAAAGGTTTGGAAAAACCCTCCTCGGAGGGTTTTTTCATGCTTGATTGAAAGGGGCTTTACCGATTAAGGTGTAGATACATTCCCCAAACCCACCAACCGAGCAAGGAAATACCATGAGCGGTAATCTTGACGATCTCCCGAAAGGGTTTTTACAGGCGCTGGAAGGCAAGACGCCGACCACCTTGAAACGTACCGACTTCAGCCTCGGGGACGGAGACTCGTTGCTGGAAGAGGAGGAGCCGACCAAAGAGGATCGGCCAGCACCGGCAGCCAAAGGGCCAGCCCCGAAGGCTCTCGACCTGAGCGAGGTTTTCGAAGAGGAGGTGCTGCAGGAGGGCGAAGACGAAGAGGATCTCGTCGACGACGAACCTCCTGCCGACGACATGCCTATGTCCTCCGAACTCGACAAGGACACGATCAACTTCATCACCCAGCAGACCCTGGAAGACCCTGCCCTTGCCACCGTCCGCGAAGTTGCGGAGAAGAATCGGCTGGCTGCCCGCCTTGAAGACCGCAGCCGAGTGAGCCGCGCCTGGCTCAACGCGCTCGACCAGCGAGAGTTCTTCCTGGCTCTGGCTTACCCGGCCGAGAAACTCATGTCCCTCCTGCAAAACCTCTGCACGGTAAAGGAGCTGCGGGAGTGGGTAAACGGCGAAAGCCCTATGCCGGTGCTTATCCGGCGAATCCTGACCCTGGAGAACCTGCTGGAACGGCGCACGGCAGCCAACCGCAGCCGGGTGGCCAGCCGCGAGGCTATCGAGACTGCGCTGCGAGCACTGCCACGCAATGTCCAGGTCTCGGAGATCCTCGGCGGCTTTGGCCGAATGGCGGCAGGAACCCGAGCGATGCCTCGCACCGTCGAAGAGATCGTCGACACCTTGAAAGTGGTTCGCCCTGGCGAGCGTGGGCTCTCTGCCAGCAAGGCGCAGGCGTTCCGGCCGGGGGCGAGCCTGCCCCGTAACCCGCGTGCAGAAGGGAAAGGGCGCAAGCTGGGGGAGATGCTCTACAAGCCCAGTGCCTACTGCTACAAGATCAGCCAGCGCAGCGTCGGCCCGAACGGTCAGCGCCTCCTCAGCCCTGAAGACGTGATGAAGCTGATCAACAGCGCAGCGGAGCTGGAGCAGAAGTTCAACATGCTCTTTACGCTTCGCCGCAAAGACACCCGGATGCCCTGGAGCCCTGGAAACATCGAGCTGCTGCCCAGTGACGAGGTGGACGCCGAGCGCAAGGCGCAGATCGAAGCGGCTGCCGCGCTGCAGGCCAACGCACAAGGGGGTGTGTATGACGACTAAGCCGAAACAGGCGCAGGTGGATATACCTTACGGCACCCCTGCCCTTGTGGCAGCTGCCGGGAAACTGGCCGAATCACACGTCTTCGGGGTTGTGACCGGCCTCGTGCGCCAGCTCTCCAAAAGCGAAGGGAAGCAGCCGGTAAAGGTCTGGCACCCCTACCTGTACCACTCGGAGTGGAGCCTCAGCGCGAGCAAGTTGGCGCTGGTGGATTTCAGTTACGACTTTGGCGAGAGCCTGGAAGACTTGCAAATTACTTTGCAAGTTAATCGCCTGGAAAGCGGAGGCCAGGAAGAGGATTCAACCTTCCAAGCAGTGTTGCGGGTAGAGGGCTGGGGTGAGCTGGTTATCGAGGACCTCACCTGCAAGGAGCCGGGCTGGGCAGAGCTGCTGAAGCCTGCGGTGGAACGCTTCCGTGGGGCCTGGAAAGACCTGCTGGCGCGAAACGAGATGATCCACCTGACCCGTAAGGTGAGCCGAGATCGACACCTTACCCAGATTCTGGAGCGGTTCTGGTCTGCCACCTACTTACAGCCGGCCGTCAAGCAAATCACCCTGCTTGACGACCCGGCAGAGCAAGTGGATCACAGCAGCTGCCTTGAGCGCGAGGCGGCGGAGGTACGACTGATCAGCCTATGGCTGGCGGCCCAACTCTGCAAGGCCGGGGCGGTGGCCGGCAACCCGTTCAACCTCCCGCTCTGGTCCAGGGACAACGTAGACAACCCGGCCCTTGAAGAGGCGCTGCAGCGTGTGGCGTTTACTCAAGTTTTCGGAAACTCAGAAGACGTGGCGTTGGCCACAAACGTAGGAGAAATCTGATGGAAACCCTGAAAGTTCAACAAGGTAAAGGGCAAGAGCACAATGTTTCGGCCAAGGCTATGCCTGGCGAGGTGCTGGTGATCCACGTCCCCGACCCGTACAAGGGGCTGATTGTCCGCACGAACAGCATCCCCGAGAGCCAGTACGTGAAGATCCTCGCGGTGGGTGGGCCGTTCGGCCGCTTCAAGACAGCCCCGGTGCAGGTCGGCGATATCGGCGTGACGGCCACCCCTGTCGCTGGCGTGGCCGTGCCGGGCCTGTACTTCGAGAACAAGCTGGTTCACCGGCTGCCGTGGAGTGAGCTGATTGCAGTGGCGGAGGATCTGTAAATGAGCGAGAAAGTTGTCGAGATCCTCAGCCACGAGCTGAACATCACCCCGGAACAGGCCAGCGCACTTTGGTTGCACGCCCGAAAGGCTGCAACCGCTGCTCTTGCCGCCGGCTCCTCGGTCGACCTGGGTTTCGCGTACATCACGCCAGAGGTTAAAAGTGCCCGTCGCCGCTATGACTTTGCCAGTCAGACGACTGTGGTAACTCCACGCACTCACGGGTTGAAGCTGCTTCTGCCGCCGCACATGCGAGACGTTCTGGCGGGTAAGGCAAAACCTCACCCTCTGATGTATGCGACCCGGACTCAGCTGCGCCGAGTCACCCCGGAGGAACAGCGCGAGCTGGAAGCCGAGAACCTGAACTTCTACCGCCTGAAAGGAGTTTCCTCGTCGTGAAGACCATAATCATCGGTATCCATGGCAAAGCCTACTCCGGCAAGGACACCTTGGCCGAGGCTTTGCGCCCCTTGCTGCTTGAGCAGTTCCCCGATGCCCGAATTGAGGAGCTTCGCTTCGCGGAGCCCCTCTATGACATGCTGCGAACCCGGCTGCCGGAAGCTGGCAGCCACCTCAGCAAGGCGGAGAAAGAGCTGCCACGTCCAGAGCTTGGCGGCCTGTCGCAGCGGCAGGCCCTGCTGGCCATGGGCCAAGGTTTCCACAACGTCAACCCGATGACTATGCCCAACATTTGGGCTTACGACATGCGGGACATGATCAACACCTATACCCAGGACAAGGCGACCTCCCGCCTATTTGTCCTGGTGCCTGACGTTCGCCGCGACGACGAAGCGCAAACCCTTCTCGGGACAGAGAACGCGGTAGGGGTGATCTACAGGGTGGAGGCTATCAACGGCCCTACTGAGGAAAACCCTGACAAACGTACAGAGGGGGGCATTTTCCACGGTTACGTAACCGCGCACCTCCTGAACGATCACAGCAAAGGGAAGGAGGCTTTCGTTCAGAAGGTTCTGGGGGAGGTCCTCTCAGTCCTTCTGAGCGTAGATCTCAACTACAGCAAGATGGTCGGAGGCCTGGCATGAACATCTACTCTTTCGAGATCCCCTGGCAGCAGCTTCAAGCGCTGCCCGAGGCGATAGGCACCCTCCTTGCCAACGCCTCAGGGGGCAACATCTACAGCGTGACCGGCTACGTAGAGGGGGGCCAGGTTCATCTCGATCTGGCGGTAGGTGAAGTGATCCGTGCCGGGGGCGAGTTCCCGGTTATCGCCCCCTACTTGCCTTCCCCGGCCTTGCAGGCGGTGGCACGCTGCTCGGGGTGGGAGCGGGACGCTTTCGGGCTACTGCCGGCGATCCTTGCCGAGCCGAGCTTCGAGGTCTACTGGCAGCCGCCCTTCTTCGAGCCGGTAGCCTGGTTGCTGGGGTGTGATGTTGCGACTGTTGAGAATCTGGCAAAAGAGTCCCACGAGCATCGACCCCTTCTCGCTCGTGAACTTATACCGGAGTGGCCTGCAATCTGGGCAGAGTTTGCCAAGCAGGCAGCAGAAGCGGAAGAAAAGCTATGGGCATGAGTGAGAACCTCCAGCTTCGCTACCGTGAAAAGGTGGAAGGGCTGATGCGGGATCCTGACCTCCGGCACAAGATGACCCGCAACGAGCTGCTGACGATTGTCCAGCTACTCGTTGCAACCGCCCTGCACCTGGGGGAGGAAGCGAGTCGAGCCGAGCTTGCCGAGCAGCGGATGCTGCTGCGACTCCTGCAGATGGTCGGAGCGGAGATGCCAACCTTCTCCTACGTCCACAAGGAGGCGGCCCTGAACCTCGACCTCTACGACAGCTTCGATGCCCGGTCGCGGGACGACAAGAGGGGTTGGGCGGTCGCGGGAGGGGTCGCCGGAAACTACACCGTGATCTATGAGTTCGACCGGGCCGACTTCGGGGATCGGACAAAAAAGCAGGCCTACCACATGCTCGCCTACCTGCGAGCAACATTCCAACCGAGAGAAGAAAATGACTGACATTCCTTTTGAACTTCAAGTTATCCCTGGGGCCAGCCAAGAGGCTGAGCGAAATTACAGTCAGTTCGTTCGTGAGCTGACCAGCCCGCCAGAGACCTACAACCTGTCGGCCGAGGTGCTCTGGCACTTGAACCAGCACCTGGGCAACTTGGCAGCTTTGGCCCACCCTCTTGACCACCTGAAGCGGGTGATCACTTACGGTGAGAAGCTCCGCATGATCAGCCCCTTGCAAATTCCAAACAACGGATGGGAAGCGCTCGCGGGGCAGAACAATTCCCGCCTACTGGTTCACGGGTTGCTGGGCAAAATCACAGAAGCCCTGGAACTCGTCCCGATTCTGACGGCGGTCTTGGCAGAGCAGCCGGTCGACTTGATCAACCTGATTGAAGAGTTGGGGGATGACGAGTTTTACACGTCGCTGATCCGCACCGCTGCCGAGACTGATCGAACCACGGTGCTTCGCCGTAACGTGCGCAAACTGCGCAAGCGCTACAAGGGTGGGGTTTTCACGGCTGAAGAGGCCCTGCGCCGGCAGCTGGACGAAGAGCGTAAAGAGCTGGAGAAGACTGATGGAAACTGAAAAGATGATGAAGGCTTTGAACAATGTCGTCTCGTTGACAGACATTCGAGCGCAGCGGCTGCTGCGAGCTGCTCAGGCAGAGGAAGCCGATCACGAGCAGGTTCGCCAGGCTTTGGCCGAGATGACCGACAAGATGCTGGTCTGGTACCGCAACCTGCACTTTTTCACTGAGCGTATGGCTGAAGACGGTTACGGGGCCTGCAAGTACAGCCTGGGGCACTTTACTGACGAGTTCGGCAAAGAGCACCGTGCCATGCTTTTCACTTGCGACCCCTACGTGGCGGTCTACCCCTTGTTCCCGGACACTATGAGCCTGGACTTCAGTGTCGAGCCGTGGCTGATCACCTGGGCCAGCCCCCATCCGGCACCCTACCCGGTACTGGGCAAAATTGTGATGAAAGGCTGGAAGGAGGATAAACAATGATCGCCCAATGGGAACGTGCCTACCTGCTAACCCTCAATCACCTTTACCGTAAAGGGTCTGGCGACAATGTGCGAGCTGACCGAACAGGTGTCGGTACCGCTTCGATCTTCGGCCACCAGCTGGAAATCCCTCTGGTAGGGGATGTGTTGCCGGCTCTGGTGACCAAGACAGTTCACCTGCCCTCGATGCTGCACGAGCTGATATGGTTCCTCCGTGGTGAGACCAACATCGCCTACCTGCAAGAGAACAAGGTGCGGATCTGGGATGCCTGGGCTGACGACAAGGGGGACCTTGGCCCTGTCTACGGCTCGCAGTGGCGCAGCTGGGAAGGAGTGAAGCGGGGTCACGTTGATCAGATGGCCGTACTGCTCGACCAGCTGCTCAACACCCCTTTCAGCCGCCGGATGGTGGTCAGTGCCTGGAACCCTGACGTTCTCCCCAATGATCGGCTCAACCCGCGAGAGAACGCCAGCTGCGGCCTGCAGGCTCTGGCCCCTTGCCACATGGCTTTTCAAGCCTATGTCTCTGAACTGACCCTCGACGAAATCTGCGAGCGGGCCGCCCCCTACGTGCCGGCGGAGGTTGCCCAACTGCTCACAACCTCGCGGGTAACTCGTGAGGAGCGGGAAGCCATCGTTACAAGTCTGGAACTGCCCCGCCACGGCCTCTCCTTGCGGGTTGACCAGCGCAGCGCTGACTGGATGCTGGGGGTGCCGTTCAACGTGGCCAGCTACGCCACGCTGACCCACATCCTTGCGGCCATGGTCAATATCAAGTCAGGGCGGCGCACTTTGACACCTCACCGGCTGGTGATGCAGTTTGGCGACTGCCACCTCTACAGCAACCACCGGGAGGCAGCCAAAGAGCAGCTGCATCGTGCCGACACCTTGGAGAAGTATGAAGGCTGCAGCTATCCGCGAATTGAGCTGAACCTGCCAGACGATGTAACTTTTGACACCTTGAGCTACGAGATGTTCAAGTTCAAAGATTACCAGGCAGCAGGTAAGATTCCCGCCCCGATTGCAGTTTAAGTGTTGAACCCAAGCAACAAGCCCCTCAAATGAGGGGCTTGTTCTTTTGTACTGAGTACAATATGCTGAAAGAAAACTGACCTGGAAACTTTCAAATGTCTACCCGCGACGAACTGCTGGAGTATGCCCAGCTTTACCAGCTTTCCCCGACCGACGTTGCCGAATTGACCGAGTATTCCCTTTCCTCAGTTGAAGCCTGGCTGATGCCTGATCGGACCAACGTGCGTGCCCGAGAGGTGCCGCAAAGGGCTCTGAGCCTTCTCAAGGCGAAGATCGCCAATGCCGAGAAAGCGCTGTCCAACTGAGGAGAACCACGATGACGATGTACCGCTATTTCCAGACGGAAGAGGACGGCCCGTGGCAGCCGATCACAGACTCTCCGACCGCCCTTGAGGACGCCAAACGGCAAGGGGCGAAGAAGATGACCATCCTGGCAGTGGACAGCCCGTTAGGGGCTGACGATGCCAAGCGAGGGCACAAGTATGTTGGGCCTCTCTACTTCGACGTTGACTGCGCCGACGTTGCTGACGCTATCAAGAGCGCCCAGCAGCTTGTCAGCATTCTCACCAGCCGCTACGACTGCCCTGAGGCGGCGATTCACGTTTACTGCTCCGGCAAGAAGGGGTTGCACGTCCTGGTTGACCAGCGGGCTTTCATGAGCCGCGTAGTGGCAATCAAAGACCTCCCCTTGATCTACAAGCTGATGGCCTCTGAACTCTACGTTCCAGGCCTCGATCTGGCCCCTTACGCCTGTGGCCGCAACAACACTTTCCGCATAGCCAACGTGAAGCGCTATGACGGCAATTACCGGGTTCCCTTGCGGCTCACCGAACTCATGTCGCTGACCGCTGAGGCTTACCGAGAATTGGTAGCTCGCCCCCGTCATGAAGTGGCTTTCCAGCCCTACAAAGGCGACTACTCGGTAAAGCTGAACGTGCTTTACTCGACCTGCCAAGAGCGCCTCGGCACCCTTGAGCAAGAGCTGACTGAGCGCAGCCGAGAGCTGCAGGTGCAGCACCTCAAACTGATCCAGAGCCCGCCCCCTTGCGTCATCGAGATAGCGGAGTACAAGGGGATCAAGGAGACGGCGACCTTCAACGCCATCGCTTTGAACCTGGGCCTTTGGGCTTCAAGGGCAGGGGCAGAGGATCACGACCGGGAGCGTATCTTCGCCATGGCGGCGGACAACGCTCCAAAGACTGACCGCTACCCCACCCCGCGCAGTCGACAGACTGAGCTGGAAGGCAAATTCAAGTTCGTCAGCAACAGCCTCGACTACAAGTTCGGTTGCGGTGCCATGCGCAGCCTCCTGAAGCGGGGCCGCTCGATCTGCAATGGCTGCCCGATGGAGAATGCCTGCGCCGGCAAGAGCGACAGCGAATTTGCTTCAGAGATGGCCACCCAGCTGGGGATTGCCGCGAACGAGGACGGCTATCAGAAGTACGTAGGCAAGGGGCGCTACGAACAGATCAGCACCTTTCTACTGGAAGCTCAGTCCGCCTTCATTGAGGACTCACCTGACGGTACCGGGAGTCGCCGCCGTGGGACGCTCTGCAGGGTCAAGCGGGGCGGTGCAGTGCTTGGTACCGTCATCATGGAAGAGTCGGCCTGGTTGTCGAAGGCGGCCTTCCTGAGGGCCTTGGAAGGGTTGAGCGGTGTCTATTACGTTGGCGGCGATGCGGAGATCCAGAAAATCAAACTCCTGGTCTTCGCCGAGGAAGAAAACATGACCGAGATCAATCAAGTAACCGCTGCCGGCATACACATTGAGCAAGAGGCCGGCACCACAGTTATCACCTACGTCGAGCCGGGGAAATCGCTCAACTCCCTGAGCATGGTGGACACTCACCGCCTGGTGAAAAACATCGTGCTGCCTCCCAACCTGTTCGCCCAGACCCCTTTGGTGAAGGGAGACAAGATCGCCGACCGCACCTTGGCCGCCCTGTGCGAAGTAAACACTCCGGCAACGACAGCGCTCGGAGTGGGCTGGACAGTGGCCTGCCACTTCAAGCAGCACCTGCGAGCCTGCTTCGCCCAATTCCCGCTGCTCTCCTTGTGGGGCGGAGCGGGGGCAGGCAAGTCAAAGTTCGCCGAGCTGCTGGCGTGCTTGCACGGTATGGACTGCAACCTGCGCAGCAAGGCGAATATGGCCGCGATGAATCGGTTCAACGCTATCGAACTGCTGAGCGGCACGACCACCTGCCCGAGACTCTGCGAAGAGTACAACCCAGGCAAAATGCCTGAAGCTCAGTACGTGATGCTCGGGGAGTTCTTCAAAGCTCTTTGGAACTCGGAAGCTACCAACCGAGGGACGCTGCAGCCCGGCTCGCAGCGCGCAGTATCCGTGGAGATCCCGCTGACTGCGCCGGCCATTCTGCTCAGCGAGCAGCAGATCAAGATGCCAGCCCTGCGGGAGCGCACCCTTGTCGTCAAGATGACCAAACAAGGGAGGCGGCGGGAGCCCTTCATGGAGGCGTCTGCAGGTAAGACTTACCTGATGCGCTTTGGTCAGCAGCTCATGCAGAAAGCCCTTCGCACCTCTCCAGAGGCGATAGGTAAGCTGCTCAATCTGCAGTATGAGTTTGTTGGCGAGCACTTCGATGATCGACCACGCTACTCATTGGCGGTAGTTTTCCTTGGCCTGCACCTGATGGCAGAGCTGGCCAAAGAGATGGACCTCAAAGCTACGGCCACTGCAGTGGGCAAGCTGCGAAGTGCTCTGATTACGTTGGTCACTCCGCAAGAAGAGGAGGAGGAGGCAGCCAGTGGTCAGCACCTCACCAGCATCCTCGGCGGCAGCGACCAGACCGAGATCGACGTGATGATTCAGCAGATTGTCAGCCTGGCGATTGAATCTGGGGCCGGCATCTACGAACGCATGAACGATGGGCACACGCAGCGACAGATTTGGCTGAAACCGGAGACGGATTACCAGGTCAGCGGCGACAAGCTGTACCTTTGGGGCAAGACCTGCCACAACGCCTTCCTCTCCTGGGCGCGGCATACCGGCACGAAAACCCCGCTTCAAACGTGGAGCGATGTTCGCCAGTTGATCGAGAGTGAGCCGTACTTCATCGGCTGGATTTCTCTCCCAGGCTTCGCGTTCGGCGAGCCGGCCCTATGCCTGGACATGGCCGTGCTCCGACGTAAAGGGGTCAACGTGGACACGCTCTACAAGGTCTTCGATACGTTCAGATCGGTGGAATTGAGCTGATGAATCTGAATCAGATGCTGTCTGCAGCGGGCGTCCAAAGCCCGCTGCCGTTTGGCGACTACTTAGAGGTAACCCTCCCCTTCAATGGGGTTCCACGGGACTACCAGCTGACCGGGTTGAACCTGACCCTGAAGAACCACTGGTACGGCCTGTGGGATGACCCAGGCTGCGGGAAGACTCTGATCAGCCAGGCCTGGTCGCTCTACTGGATCAGCGAAGGCTACAAGGTGCTGGTGGTGACACTGAGCAACCTGATAGGGCAGTTCATTGACGACTTTCAGGAGACCTTCCCAGGCGTTGAGCGCTACGTGCAGATTGCAGCCTTCAACAAGTCCCCGGCCCAGCGAGTGAAGCTGGAGGAGAAGTGGGATGCTGAAGGCTGGCCACAGGTACTGGTGATGACCTATGAGGGTTTCGCCAACCTCTGCGCCAGCAAGTGCAAGCTGGACGCCAGCTGGTTCTACGAGCGAGGCTACCGGGTGATGTGCATGGATGAAGTCCATAAGCGCCTGTGCAACGTCGACACCAAGCTCTACCGGCAGCTGAAAATGTGGAGGGACAACGGCAGGGCCACCCCCTTGCCCCCTCCTCACAACGAGACGGTGTTCCTGCCGATGACCGGCACCCCGATCCCGAGAACTCTGACCGACGCTTACGGGATATTGGAGCTGGTAAATCCCGGAAAGTACGTAGGGTTCGCACACTTTGAGAGGGAGCACTGCCAGTACAAGAAGGTGAAGCTGGCAGAGCCGATCATTGGCAAAGGCGGGAAAAAGATCACCCAGATCAAGCAGCTGGTCGGGTACCGCAACCACGACAAAGTGAACAAATTGCTCTACGAGCATGGCCGCCGAGTGATCAAGGAGGACGTTCTGGATCTGGCCAAGCCCAACGTGCGGAGGGTGAAGGTGGTTCTCAGCGATGAACACTACGCCTTGTACCACCGGCTGACCAAGGAGCGGTTCCTGGAGATGGGCGATGAAGTGATCCTCGCCATGAACCAGCAACAGCTCCGCCAGCACGCCTTGTCCATGGTTGCCTGCCCGGAGATGTTCCTCACGGAAGAGGATCAACAAGGCTTTCGAAACGCGGTGGCCGAGGCGGTTCTGGAGTGGCTGGAAGAGGCTGACCTCAGCAAGCAGAAGGTCATACTTTTCTTCAACCGAATCGAGTCGATCAAGCGCTACGGGAAGATGCTGGAACAGTATAATCCTGCGTTCATGTACGGCGAGGTGAGCGGGGCGGCCAAGGAGCGGGAGCGGCTGAAGATTCTGAATGACCCGACCTGCAGAATCCTCATAGCCAACCCCAGGTCGGCCAGTGCCGGCCTGAACATGCAGAGCGTTTCCCATAACGTGCTTTTTGTCGAGCCGACTGGGGTTTACGGGGATTTTAAGCAAGGCCTGGAAAGGGTGTTGCGATCAGGGCAGAAGAACGTGGTTGACGTTGGCATAATCCAGGCGCTGCGCACTGTAGCTCCCAAGGCCATCACCAACATGCTCAATGCTGAAATGGATATCGAGCAAGCTGTCGTGGACAAATCCCGCCTCCTGGAGGAACTCCGAGGAGGGTGAAAGGTTCAACCTGTAGGGGTTGACACGCTTTGCCAGTAGCGTAAACTGGCAACCGGGGCAGGCAACTGCCTACGCCGAAAGGCAAATGACGATGAAAAATGCTTAACGACAAATCTCAACGATAAGGGTAAAGAAAAATGGCTATCAAACAAGCTAACCAAGTCGCTGCTGCCACTGCTGAGACCGTCGCCGCTGACCAGGCTGTAACTGGCGAGGTGATCGAAGCAACCGCTGAAGTGCTTTCTGTTGAAGGCGCTCAGGCGGCTGAAACTGCTCCGGCAGCTGAAAGTGCTCCGGCGACTGAAAGCGCTCCGGTAGTTGACCGCTCTGAAGAAAGCTCTGCCGTCCTCGAAGATGTTCCAGAAGAAGAGGAGCAGCTCGCTGAACAGCCTCCGGCTGTGCAGAATGCTGCCGCCTCGACCCAAGGGAACACTCAGCAAGTCGCCGCCCCGTCGGCCACTGGCAGCGCCGTATCGGTCGCGGAAAAGCGCAGCGCCCTGATGACGCAGATCATCTCTCAGCTGGCTGAAGAAGGTTTCGAGGGCACTGAACTCGATTACAGCTCCTTCCTCAACATCACGCTGAACAAGCAGATCGAAACCAGCGAAGGCACCGAGCTGCCGAACAGCGGCTTCCTTGTCCGCCTGGCAGGCTCCCGCCTGAAGTATTGCTTCCGCAACAACAATCCGGTCGAAGACGAAGTCGAGGTTGCCTACTCCTACATCAAGGATGACCACCTCAACCCTGAATCCGAGGTCGCTCAAAAGATTGCCAAGTGGGCGGAAGAAGGTCTCGAACTGGCCGACGTTAAGGTCTACACCGAAGTTCTGGCCGTCATGCTGGACGACAAGCTGGACGGCGAGCAGGCCGGCGAGCTGAATGGCCGCCTGGTTACCATCCAGGTTGCCCCCACCTCTCGCGGCCGTTGGGCGGGCTACCTGGCCCAGCTCAAGATGAACAACGTGAAAGACGTTAGCGGTGTGGCCACTTTGGTGCGTCGCGGCAAGAAGGTGGAAAGCGGTAAGTTCCCCTTCTACCCTTGGGACTTCGTGAACAAGGGTAAGCTGGATCTGTCGGATGATGCTGAGTAACTTCAGCTGAAGGTGGAAGGGGCCGGAGACGGCCCCTTCTCTTTGCCCAGATAAAGGTAAGAATCAAATGGAAATCAAAACGACCCGGCTTATGCCGGTAGAGTCGCGGCTGGAAACAATCCACAGGCCGAAAGCGGTTCTCGATTTGCGGGGCCTTATCATGCACGCCTACCATGGCTCTCGTGACCCTGACGCCATCCTTGCCGCCGACGGCCGAACCCTGGTGAAGCGAGCCTCCTTCGGCTTGTTCGCCTTCAGCGAGCGCTACCTGGCCCCTCTCTTTGAGAAGTTCGCCCCTATCGACGTGGTCTGCGTGAAAGAGGGCGGCAACGATATCCGGCGGGCCATTTACCCTGAGTACAAGGCCAAGCGGGCGAAGGAGAAGGAGGCTCAAGATCCTCGTCTCACGGAGCAACTCTCGCTGCTTATCTCCGGCGTCGAGAAGCTGATGGCCAACCTGGGCTGCACGATGATTGAAGTGCCCAAAGTGGAAGCGGACGACGTGATCGCCATGATCTGCCACCGCTACCCTGGCAACGTCCTCGTGCATACACGAGATGCTGACCTGGCTCCCCTTGCCTGCCTCCCTAACACGGTTGTGATGCTTGGCGAGAACCTGGTCGAACCGGAAGAGCCCATCACCCTTGACGGTCTGCCGGTACTGCCTCGCCACGTCACCCTCTACAAGGCGCTGGTGGGGGACTCCTCAGACGAGTACCCCGGCGTGAAAGGGGTCGGCCCGGCAGCTTGGCAATACCTGGTAAACACCTACCAAGATGAAGGCCTGGCGGAGATCGAAAAGGCCATCATGGACGACAACCGGGCCGAGGTATTGGAGGCGGCTAACCAGTACGGGGACAAAGTCCTGCGCAAAATGGTTGAGCAGTGGGAGCAGCTGCGGATGTGCTACCGGCTGGCCACTCTCCACCCCAACTGGTGCTGGATGGCCCGTGGCGGCACCCTGCTCCGACCCAAGTACACGAAGCGCCTCCCCTTGCCTTCCGCCGTCCGTCAAACCCTCGACGAGATGGGCTGCAGCGCCCTCTATGAGGACTTCAAGCCCTACCTGGCCACTGAGACCCTGGTCGACTCCAACTGGCTCACTGAGGAGCGGATGGAGACGCTGAAGGATCGTTTCGAGAACAGCCCTGCCATCGGTTTCGACACTGAAGGCTACGACAAGAACATGTTTGAGAACTTTCGCCTGCCCACCACCGGCAAGGCGAACTTCGTCGATACCCTCAGCCAGGAACTGACAGGGGCCAGCTTCACCTTTGGCCGCAACCTGCAGCACTCGATCTATGTGCCGGTCGACCACGCCGATACGGCGAACGTGGACAAGGGGCGGTTGGCGGAGCTTCTGAGTTTCTCGACCGATAAAGCCAAGAAACTGTTAATCGCTCACAACTCTCGCTTCGAGCAGCAGATCATCGAGCGATGCCTGGGCCTGGATATCTGCGACTGGGAGGACAGCATCACCTGGCTGTCCTATTTCGATGAAAGCATGATGGAGGGGCACAACGGGGGCGGCGGCCTGAAAGAGTGTTCGTCCTCCATCTTGCACTATCAGCAGCAGTCCTACGCTGACACCTTGGCAGCTGCCTCAGCCTCCAACATGCGGGAGATTTCCGGCTCCCAAGTTCTGCACTACGGCTGTGACGATGCGCTGGTGTCTGCTCACCTCTGGGTACTTTTCACCTTCGCCTGTGCCCTGGAAGGTCAGAGCCGTTTCGTGGAGGAGAACGACATTCTCTCGGGACGCGCTTTGAACCGCTCTCACATTACCGGGATCAACATTGACCTCAGTGAGCTTGCAAAGCAGGCGGCGGAAGACCGCGAGCTGGTGGAGAAAACCGTAGCCGAGCTGAGAGCTTTGCTTGAGCAGCACGCTATGGGGGTGAGCGAAGAGGAGGCAAACCGTCGAGCGGTGAAGTTCTTCGAGGCTGATCGAGAGTTCCGCGAGATGACCCTGCGCACCAAAATGCAAGGGGTGGGTGCCGAGAAGTTGAAAGCCGAGCTGGAGGTTCAACGGCTCAAGCTCCGTGAGCAGGTCAACTATGTACCCCTGCAAGAGGTGCGCCGCCCGGTCAGCTTCTCGCCAACCCCCAAACAACTCACCCAGGTCGCCACCTTGCTCGGCCTGCCCGAAGTGCCGGAGAACGCTCTTGAGAAGGACTCTGGCAAACAGATCAAGCTGTGGCTGATCAGGCTGCACGATCTGGTTTACAACAGCGACACCGAGTTTGAGCCGGAAATCGAAGAGTTCCTGCAGCTGCTCGGGGCGGCCAGCATGGTCTTGAAGAAGGCTGAAGAGCCTGCCAGCCAGGCGCTCTCCGCCTTCTGCACCAAGGTTCTGGAGCCTCACGCCAAGGTAGACCTGATCGGCGACGAGCTGAACTTCGATTCACCAAACCAGATGCAGGCCTTGCTCTACCTCAAGCTCGGCTTGCCAGTGCGCCGCCGTTCCAAGGTGGATCGTGGCAGCACCCGTGACAAGTGGCGCTGCGGAGGTAGCCCGGCTACCGATGAAAAGGCTATCAGCCTGGCAATCGCTGAGGACTGCCCGGAGGGGGACTGGCGGCGTGACTTCCTCAAGGCGCTGCTCAAGATGCGCAAGGCAGCCACCCGGATTGAGCTGTTCTGGACCCCCTACCCTGACTGGATTCGCCCTGACACCGGGATGCTTCATGGGCAGATCAAAAACAACGGCACGGTAACTCGCCGACCCACTGGTGGATCTCCGAACCTGTTGGCGGTCAGCAAAGGTCCGGTTCGCCGGATCGTTATCCCTCGCTTCAACAAGCAGGTGATCATCTCCATCGACTTCTCCGGTCAGGAGTTGCGCATTACCGGCTCTGAGGCGAAGGACCCAGCCTTCATCGAGGCCTACACAGGTGGGGGCACCTACCAAGACGAATACGGCATGACCCGTCAGAACGTCAAAGACGTTCACTCGGTTACGGGGGTCATGTTCGCTATGGAGGTGCTGAAACGTGAACTGAGCAGCGCCCAGCTGGACGCTTTGGAGCTGGACGAGTTCAGTCGCATGAGCTACGAACAGTTCCGCGCCATCGTCACCGCCGGGGTGGCGGCCTTGAGCAGCCTCAAGCTGAGCGAAGACGACGCCAAGGCGGTAGTAAGTGCCGTAGAGAAAGTGCGGAAGATGGCCAAGGCGGTGAACTTCCTGATCTGCTACCTGGGCCAGCCCAGCACCCTTGCTGGAAACCTGGGAATCCCGGTGGCATTCGCGGAGCGGATCATGGCTCAGGTGTTTGAGTCGTACGGACGCCTCGCCCCCTGGCAGGCCGAAACTATCAAGTTTGCCAGGACTCACGGGTATGTCACGACAGCTTATGGCACCTGGAAGCACGTCTCTTCAGACATTCTGAGCAAGGATGGCGGCAAGCGGAGCCGGGCGGAGCGTCAGGCAGTGAACCAGACGATCCAGGGTTGTGCTGCCGACATTCTGAAGTGTGTTCTGACTGCTGCGGAAGAGCAGAAGGTCTTCCACGACCCGCGCAAAGCCGTGATGCACGCACCGATCTATGACGAGATCATGGCCTCGGTCCACATGGACTACGCCTTCGAGTATTGCCAGGTCATGCAGGACATTATGAACGTGACCCCTCCCGGTCACGCCATTCCCATGATGGGTGAAGTCTCTATCGGCATGAACTGGTGTGACCAGGTGGAGTTGGGCGACCGCCCCGCCGAGCGGAAAATTATCGAACTGTTTGAAAGCTGGGTGAAAGAGGCGGCCTGACCGCCTCTTGCCAATCGACAGAGGATTGACCATGAGTATTGCAACAGCTCTGAACTACCTGCAGGAAGCTGCAGGTCAACCCTCCCTCCTTGAGAGTGTCAAGGTGGAGCGGTTCTTCAAAGAAATTGCAGCCCGCTCTGGGAAGGCTGCTGAGGCCCACCTGCAGGCGGCAATGAACAACCATGACACGGCTATCAGCGCTCTCAGCAAGGCCTGCCTTATCTTGGGTATGTCGCCCTTCATCACCTACGGGGTGGGCGCTCAGACGGTGCCGGCCCCGAATGACGGTCAACTTCCCTATGAGGGGGAACTCTGGGGGCCGGAGACAGTAAGCCTGCTGACCGCCCTTGCCTCGCGTGAGCTGACCGGCCACGCAGCAAGGGACGCTATCGAGAAAGAGTTTGCCAGGCTCTGTTTCAACTCCCGAGAGCTGCTGTACCGGGTGCTGGTGAAGGAGATGCGGATAGGTTGCGGCCCGAAGACCGTCAACAAGTACCACCGCAATTTGATCCCCGTCTTCGAGCTGAAGGGTGCTCAGCGGACCAAGGAAGCGCTCCACAAGGTCAAATGGTCGTGCTGGGCTGAATACAAGTTGGACGGGTACCGTGGCGTTGTGAAGACTGACGGTAAGAGCTTCGAAACCTTCAGCCGCAACGGGCTGCCGATGCCGAACCTTGATTACCGAGGTGCGGACCTGGTGCTGCTGACCCGCGCTCTGATCGCCGCAGGGGTTCTAACCCCAGGCTGGTGGGCATGGGACGGTGAAGGCAAGAAGGACGGTCACTTCAACCGAACCAGCAGCGAAGCTCGCAAGACTGGCAAGGGTGAGGATCTCCGCTTCCACATCTTCGACCTGGTCCCGTGGGATCACCTGGCCGGAGGCACCGAGCCAATCGAGACCCGCTACGCCCGCCTTGATCAGGTGCAGGCTTTCATAAACGCCACCACTGCCGACCACGCCTGCTACACCCCGATGCTGCGCACCGTTGAGCGCTTCGAGCTGGATGAAGAGGCTGACGCCTGGGAACTGTATAACCAGGCACGAGAGCTGGGTCACGAAGGCCTGATCCTTAAACAGAAGGGCAGCCTGTACATTCCCGGCAAGACCGTCGACTGGGTCAAGGTGAAGCCTGAGGAGACGGTTGATCTGGTCTGCACTGGCACCTACCCAGGGGAGAAAGGGAGCAAGCTGGAGGGGCTGATCGGCGGGCTGGAGTTCAACTACAAGGGTGTCAAGGTGCGGGCCGGCAGCGGCCTGACCGATGAAGACCGTGCTCGCCCTTCTGACCACTTTGTAGGTCGCGTGTTCGAGATCCTCTACCACGAGGAAACCCCCGATGGCAGCTTGCGAGAGCCTCGCGTGAAGGGCGAGCGGAAAGACAAATACCCAGAGGACGCGGACAAATGAACGTAGAAGATATCAGCAAAATCAAGCTAAACCCTCAGCAGCAGGACGCCGTCGAGCAGATCCTGGCCTTCAGCCGGGACCCGATGGCCCGCTTACTGCGGATTGACGGCCCTGCCGGCACCGGCAAGTCAACAGTGGCCAGCTTCGCAGCTCGGGAACTTTACGGTGAGGGGGTTCAGATTGCTCTGGCAGCCCCTACCAACAAGGCGAGCGGTAACCTGGACAGTATGTCCGAGCGGATTGCTCCGGGAGCCAGTATCCGCATCGGGACGATCTACTCGCTGCTGGGCTTGCGGCTCGGTAACAGTGGGGAGAAACGTGAGCTGATCAACACTGAGCAGCACAAACTGGAAGGGGTGAAGCTGGTATTCGTCGACGAATGGTCAATGATCGGGCAAGAGCTGCTCGACTACATTCGAAAGTTCAGCCAGGACACAGGTATCAAGTTCGTCTTCCTCGGTGACCCTTACCAGCTGCCCCCGGTAGGCTCTGAAGAGTCCCCAGTTCGCACCCAGGTACCGCAAGGGGCGCTGCTGACCAAGGTGGAGCGTCACGACAACCAGATCCTCACCCTTGCCACACACATCCGCGAGTGCATAGACGCCGGCATCATGCCGACCTTCAGAAGTGACCGAGACGCTGACGGCGGGGTTTCCCTGCTCCGGCCTGCCGATTACCGGAAGCAGCTCCGCAAAGCGTTCAGCTCCGACAGCTACCAGGAGCAGCCAAACGAGATCCGCGCCTTGGCCTGGCGGAACGCCATCGTTGACAGCTACAACGAGTCAATCCGCGAAGAGATTTACGGCAGCAACGCTCAGCCCTTTGAGGTCGGCGAACGGGTAATCGTCAAAGCGCCTGTGCTCGACCTGCCTCGCTGGATGGCCGACAAGGAGAGTTGGTTCCTGGCGTCAGTCGACGAGGAGGCTAACCTGACCTCGGTCCTGGTCAAGCCGCACCCGATCTACGGCGAGATCGAATGCTTTGCGCTCGGCTTCGATACAGGGCGCTCTTCAGGCATAACCTTCGTCCCTACCGAGGCCGGCGGCCGCCGTCAGCGGCAGATGGAGAACGATTTAGCTGAGCGAGCGCGAAGCCGGGAGGTCAGCTGGGCGAAGTTCTGGGACTTCAAACAAATGTTCGGCAACCTGGCCCCGGCACACGCCTTGACCACTCACCGCAGTCAGGGCAGCACCTATCGGACGGTGTTCGTGGATCTGGATGACCTCTTCGCCAACAAGAACCGACATGAGGCCTTGCGCTCGGCATACACCGCCTGCACCCGACCCAGTCGCAACCTGATCCTGAAGCGAGGCTGAGATGGCCAAAGATCAAAGCGCTCAGCAGTACGGTCACGAGTTCCAAGGCCGCATACAGAGCCTGATCAGCAAGGCCCAGGCGAAGCATCCGCTTCGCCTGATTCGCCTCTATGACAGCCGCTCTGCAGGGGTTTCCGGCAACAAGCTGCCGGAACAGGACGGGGACTTCATCGTCCAGGCGGCCGGCACCGGCTGGCTTATCGAAGTCAAAACCTCCTCCACCTACTCAAGTTTGGGCGAGAACCGAAGCAGCCTGACGAGCCTCATGAAGGACGTTCAAGCCGCAGGCCAACGCCTCTGGCATCGAGCGGGTGGGCGCGGCCTGGTGATATTCCACGCCAAAGGCGGCAGCAAGGTGGAGTTCTGGAACGGGCTGCATGTTGCTGAGTGCTACGTAAAACCTCGTGAAAACCTGGACTTTTCCAATGTAGTTGAAGTGCCGGCAACAGACCAGCAGCTCTCCGCTGCCCTTGTCCGCTGCCTGGTAGACCCTGACCAATTTTTCAAAGGAAGCACACTATGCTGACCTTCTTTTCTGATCCGCACCTGGGCAAGACCCTCAAGGCGAACACCACAGTAGAGAGCCGTGCCCGACTCTCGGAGCAGCTCTTCTTGCACGCCAAAGCAGTAGAGAGCCTGGCCGAAGGTGATTACATCATTTGCGGTGGCGACCTCTTCGACACTGAACACAACGAGGAGGCCATCATCCTGCAAGGGGCGGAGGTCGCCAGCTTCTGCAAGACGGTCATCGGAGGTAATCACGACGTTGCCAACGTAGCTCACCACGTAAGCTCCCTGAAGGTGCTTGAACACCTGCAGGAGGAGCGCCGCTTCGTTCTGCCGCCCGAACCCGGCAATGTGCGCGCCGATTCCTTTACCTTCGAGGATTCGGTAATGCTTGCCGTAGTTCCTCACCATGCCCGCCAGGAGGAGTTCGAGCAGGCGCTGGACAAGGCTCACCGGGCCGCTCAGGCAGCCCCCGGCCACCTGCGCAAGCTGCTCCTGGTGCATTGCAACTACAACCTGAAGTTCGAGTCCGGGCAGAACGACTTGAACCTGACTGACGCCAAAGCCCGCCAGATGCTGACCAGCTTCGACTACATCATCATGGGGCACGACCACCGGCCTCGGACGGAATGTGACGGCCGACTGATCGTCCTGGGAAACACCCACCCGACCTGCTTCGGTGACCTGGGGGAGAAGTTCGTCTGGAAGTACAGCCCGCAGGAGAACACCTTCCACCGCCACCTGCTCTGCCCTGACAGTAGCCGCACCGTGGAGGCCGCTGCGCTGCTGGAGGCCTGGGCCGCCGGTCAGCTGACTGCGGAGTTCTCTGCCGTAGAGTGGCTAGACGTGGTCGGCCGTGTCCCTGCAGAGCAGATGGCAGACCTCTCGAAAGCGCTCCGAGCAGTCTGGAAGGTGGCTCCCGACCTCTATGCGGCCCGCATGACCCGTGTCGAGTTCCTGGGAACAGGTCAAGGGGAGGCGCGGGCAGCGGAAAGCCCGAAGACCCTGATAGAGACGGTACGAGAGGGGATGCCGGCCCAGCTGCGCCCCTTGTTCGATCAACTGATTGCTGAGGTTTGAACCATGCTGCTTTCCCTCTCGCTTCGTAATTTCAAGAAACATGAGTCGCTGGATGTTGACTTCACTGCCGGCCTGAACGGGATCTACGGGTCCAACTATAAAGGGAAGACCACGATCCTCTATGGCATCCTCTTTGCCCTGGGCGGGGCCAGCCAGGTGCCTGGAACTCAGATCGCCCGTCGCGGCTCGGATGGCCGGTTTAACGTCCGCCTGGCCTTTGAAATTGCCGGCAAGGCCTACTGCGTGATCCGCAGCAAGAGTACCGCCAACCTCTACGCCGACAACGAGGAACTGCTGGCTACCGGCACCACCGGGGTAAACCAAGCCATTGAAAAGCTCCTCGGTATGACCCTCAAGGAGTGGAAGGAGCTGCGCTACGCCAAGCAGAAGAACGCCCACGCCCTGCTGCGTTACTCTGCAAACAACCTCCACACCTTGCTGCGCCGCCTGGTGGGGGCGGAGACCTTGACCGAGGTTCAGAGCCGCCTAAAAGAGCTGGTCAAAGAGTTGAGCGTCAAGGCCTCAACACTGGAAGAGGGGCTCTTGGAAGACCCTGCAAAGGTCGCCGCCGAATGCGCAGAACTGGAAGAGCAGGTGGCTGCCTTGGCGGACCAGGAGTTGACAGCTCGCAAGGGGGCGGAGGCGGCCAGGCTCCGCTTCGACTCCCTGATCAGTCAAGGTAACGAGATCGCGGCCCGCCGCGAGGATCTGCAAACTGAGCTGGACGGGCAGGAGGATATTCGCCGCCGCCGCGCCAAGTTGCAGGCGAGCATCGAGGCTCAAGAGAAGGCTCTGGCCCTTCTCGTCTCTCAGCGAGAGAGTGCTGAGTTCCGGCTTGCTCAAGCCTCGGAGAAACTGAACAGTGTCTCTGAGCTGCCCGAGGACGCTGCTCAAATCCTCTCCAGCTTCCGCCAACTGGAAGCTGAGCTGACACTCCAAAATGAGCGGGTGGCAGCTGCTGAGCGGGGCGTGGAGCAGGCCAGTGAGCCGGGGAAAGCTCCGACAGCGCCCAGCGAACGTGCTTTGCCCGCTGCAGAGCAAGCGCTCTCTGAACGACTGGCTGAACTTCAGCAGCTGTCGGAGGCGCTGGAGCGCACTAAAAAGGCGGCCAACGCTGACCAGGTGGAGATCAACACCCAGCGCGCCGCATTGAAACGCCTGCAGCAGGCCGGTGACGAGGCTACCTGTCCAACCTGTAAGCGGCCCTATGATGACCACCGGCCAGAGCAGATCGAGGAGGAGCTGCAGCAGGCGCAAGAGGCGTTGCAGCGTCTCATAGAGCAAGGGCAGGGCAGCCAGGCCAAATTGGAGCGAGCTGAGGCGGCCTACCGTGAGGCTGAAGTTGCCGGAACTCTGGCAAGGGACACTCTGGCGGCCGTTCGGCAAAATATCTACAGCTACCAGAAGGCTGTAGAGAGTTGGGAGCAGGCAAAGGCCGCAGCAGCCTCCACCTTGCAGGCCGCCCTGGACAAGCGTGAGCAGTTGCAGCTGAAATTGAGCAGCCCTCAGTACCTTGGCATAGACCCTGATCGCTGGCAGAAGCTGCTCAGCCTACGCTCGGAATACCTGGAAGACTTTCGCAACCTGAGCCGGGAGACTGCACGCGCTGCCGACCGCTGCCGCGAAGAGTACGAGAACCTCGAAGCGGTGCAGGTCACCCTTGCTAAGCTCCCCGCAGACAAGGGTGATGCCGAGATTGAGCGCCTGCGTGCCGAGATAAAAGAGCTGGACGCTCAGGCGGCTACGATCCGAAACACCTTACAGCCGGCAGCCCGCGAGGAGGCCAACAAGGCGCAGGAGGAGTTGCAGGGTCTGAAAGAGCGCCGCCTCAAGCTGGCCAGCAGCCTGAACACCTTGGCAGCTGCCTTGAAGCTGCACGAGGCTCAAGCTGACCAGGTGCGCAAGGTGCGGGAGGAGTTACGGGTGGCTTGCGACCTGCAGCTCTACTTGAAGGAGAACTCTGAGCTGTTCATGCGGCGGGTTTGGGGCAGCTTCCTGGCCACTGCCAGCCAATTCTGCTCCAGCTGCACCGGCAACGATATCGAGTCAATCGAGCGGGCCGAGGATGGTTCGTTCACCTTCTACGAAGCCGGCGAGCGGATGCAGCTGGAGGAAGCAAGCGGAGCCCAGGAGGCCATCATAGGGCTTGCCGTGCAGGCGGCCCTGGCTCAGGCCACCCCTTGTCCGCTGAACGTGCTCATGCTTGACGAGCCGACCGCAGATATGGATGGTGACCGTTCGATCTCCACCCTGGCAGCCTTGAAGGCTCTCGGCTCTCAGGTGGTATTCGTGAGCCACCACGAGACAGACAACAGTCTCTGTGATAACTCTATTGTCCTTTAAGGAGAGGGAAATGCCGGATATTGGCGATATTGCTACCTACCACGCCGAGCAGGAGGAGAAGCTGCGCAAGCTGCAACGTGCGCGGGCAAAGCCGCCGAGTGGCTTACCCTTCACTGGCAGCTGTCACAACTGTGGAGAGAGCCTTCTCAGCCCTTTGCGCTTCTGTGATGCGGACTGCCGGGACGACTGGGAAGCTCGGGAGCGTTCACGTCGACAGCGTTGAGGCTGTGAAATAAAAAAGGGGGCTCAGCCCCCTTTTTTATTTGAGATCAGATGGCCCTTCCAGGCAGAGCCTCTGATACTTGTTGTTGTGCGTCAGGATCTGCCTGGCCAACATGTCGCTGATCTCCTGAACATCTCTCAGGGTGGTGTAGATCGGCGAAAAGCTGAGGCAAGCAGTGTCAATTACTTCGACTTCCTTCGTGGTCTTGCAGCCGGCCGTCATCACCGTCAACAGACCAACGATCAGCCAGCTCTTTGCGAACTTCATCGGAACTCTTCTCCCCTACCTCTATCTCGGCTTGCCGAGCTGTAGCGGCAGTATAAGTCACCTTTTCCGCAACGGCTTTGGCTTTCTCGGTTTCAGCCGCCCGATGGGAAAGCTCAGCAGAGTTGCGCCCCTTGCGAGTGCCAGCAGCGAACGCCGACAGCAAGGCCAGCACCAACAAGGCGAGGCCGGCAAGGGCGGCCTTGAGTCGGGCAATCACGAAGCACCAGCCTGGTGTTTGCGCCACTGGCTGTAAGCAACCGCTAAGGCTGCCCCGACCAGGATCAGGCCGAGAAGCACGCGCACAGAGTTGCCGCTTGCCAGGTTCTCTTGCTGCTGCTGCACGCTTTCCGCCAAGGGCTCGACAAGGGTGGCCATACCGGCCAAGGCTGGCATAGCGCTGCCGGCCACCACCTCAACCGAGGGACGCTTCTTGTGCTGCACGAAGCCGGCGCGGCGCAGGCCCTCGGTCACCACCTCTTCCGGGTAGCGGTAGCCCGCATTTTCGTGGGCGATGATCCCTACGACAAGGCCGCGCATCGTATCGTAGTCACGGAAGTCGAGAACATCGGTCGGGCTTACGCCGATGATCCGGGCCACGTTGCTGCTGTACGCTCGAACGTCGTTCTCGAAGGCGGGGGCCCAGCGCTCGATCACCTCACGCACGGTGTCGATCTTGCTCCCGTCCTGGGCCTGGCGCTTGTCGTAATAGGTGATCAGGGTTCGGGCAATGGCCCGAATACCGTCCGCCGGCTCCTTGAACTCGCAGAAGCGCTTCTGTTGCGGACTGCCGTTCAAGTGGTAGCGAGACTGCTCACGAGGTACCAGCCCCTGCCAAGGGCTGCCCCACTCGATGTTGCCGGGGTTGTTAAGGCGGATGCCCAGAGGCTGCTTCTTCACTTTCAACGTCTCCCACTACTTTCCAGGCCTTTCACGCGCAGTTCAAGCACATTGACCTGCTCTTTGAGTTTTCCGATCTGATCGAGCAGCTGGTCTTTTGTGACCGCCACATGGTCCTTGGTGGCCCACCCTTCAGCTCGGAGCCGTAGCGAGTCCACGGAAACTTTCAGCTCACCCACTGACTCTTTTGTCGCTGTGAACTCGGTAGCCATGATCGAGGTCGACTGGCTTATCTGGTTGAGCGATACAACGATCCAGCCACCGAAGCTGAGGAGCAAGGAGACCGCCACAGCGAGAAGCCCTCGAAAGCCTTGGTTGACCCAGGTTTTAACGTCATTGTCCGGGTCTTTCATTGGCTTTTCCTCTTTCGCCTCAGCTAGCTGTCCTTGCACCATGAGGGTTCTCTTCGTTCTGGCCTGGCTGATAGGGGTGATTTGAGCTTGCATTTTAACGGCCCTCTGGATCAGGTGTGAGTGATCTCAGCAGGGGGCAGTTATCGGTGTCTGAACTGTGCCCTTCTGTTTACATCGTCAACAACAGCGCGTAGTTCGTGAGCTTTGCATCATCCTCCCACTTCACCCAAGGTTTGCCGTACTTTGTCTCAAGCACCCCTTGCGGAGAGAGGTAGCGGGTCTTCAAAGACACCCATGCAAGCCCGTAGCTGCCGCCCGATATACCTGAAGGGTAAACGAAGCGGCGGGCCATGCCAACCCGGTGTTGGCCCAGCGAAGAGGCCGCCAAACCGCCGAAAACAAAGGCCTGAGCAGCGTTTTTTACCTCGTGATTCCCTCCCTGAAAGGCAAATATCCCTGGAACAAAAATGTTTCGGTTGCGCAGGAATATGATCGAACTGCCGAACTTCGCCGAGTCGAGCCCGGCCGGCTGCAGATACCGGGAGAAGTTGCTGACCAGGGCGGTACCGAACTTCGCCGAGTCGAGCCCGGCAGGGCTGAGATGCCTCGTGAAGTTGCTGACCCGGTGGTTGGCCGGCAAGGAGGGCTGGCTAATTCCCGTTGGTCGAACAAAACTCCACTTGTTACGGACGAAAGGGGTACCCAGGCTCCCTGCCGCCAAGCCCACCGCCTGCAGAAATTGGACGGCCAGCCACACCTTTTCTGCGCCGGCAACTGGCCCAGGGGTCACACTCGAAGGGAAGACGAACTGCGTCTCTCCGGCAGGCTCAGTGTCTGGCGTGAAATTGACCCGCACCTCTTGTGACCAAGGGGCGGAGTAGTTACCTGAGCCGAGAAA
>VFQM010000845.1_pt1 | contig 30373 bp, 29 predicted proteins | sample 3512391 | NCBI WGS metagenome assembly VFQM01 (sample SAMN10412369, study PRJNA504923) | tailings metagenome | isolation source: Replicate 1 from Balatoc abandoned mine | place: Philippines
CCGCGGCGCGCATTTGCGCCGGGATGATGAGGTCCAGCAGGCTGCGCCCGATCGCCTGCTGCGATGTCCAGCCGTAGAGCTGTTCGGAGGCGCTGTTCCAGAAGCGGCAGATCAGCTGGTCGTCGTACCCCTGCACGGCAACGGAGGGGATCGTATCGATCAGGCGGCGAAAGCGCTCTTCGCTCTCGCGCAGGTTCTCCTGCGCTTGCAGGTTGTTGGTCTGGTCGAGGACATAGCAATGCCAGATCAACGTCCCGTCGGGCTCCCGCAGCGGCCGTCCCACGCCATGCAGCCACTTCACGCGGCCCGAGGGTGTCTGGATGCGCCACTGCCAATCCCAGTCGCGCATGTCACGTGCGCAGCGCTCGATCGATTCCTGCATGGCGGGCAGGTCGCGTGCATCGACCATGCCCCAGAGCGAACCCATGTCCTGCTCGACGGCTGTCGGGTCCAGTTCCCAGATGTCAAAGCAGCCCCGTGTCATGTGTTCGAGCCGGCGTGTGCCATCGGGCATGACACGGACCCGAAACATCGCACCCGGCAGGTACTCCGCCAGTTGTTCGATCGGGCTGCCGGTGCCGTCTGGGTGGCTCAAGCGAGGGTTGCTGAAGGGGTTGAGCAGCGGCAAGGCCCGTCGGCCCTGGTCGCTGCCTGATGTTTCCATGGTACGGGAGAGTGGACCGCTTGCACAGGGTGGGATTGCACCCGGCCCGGTGTGGTGGGCAACGTCACCCGCAGGGTGCGGGCGGTTCTCCCGTCTCGCGCGCTCAGGCGTTCACGACCAGATCGCCCTCGCGCCGCAAGGCGCCGCTGCGTTGCAGGTCGGACAGCAGGTCGTCAAGCACCTGGCGCATGGGCGCTGCGCTGTCTGTCTTCGCGATGCGGCAGAAGTAGTCGGACGCGAGGAACCACTCGCTCAGGGCGTCCTGGTGGCAACGTTGCCACTCCAGCAGCTTGAACTTCACCAGCACCTTGAGTGCGTGGCGTCGGTGCCGCGCGGGGTCTGCCTCGAACTGCGCCAGGCGCGAGCGGGCCAGCCGCAGGGCGGTTTGCACGGCCTGCCCGCCGAACACCGCGCCGTGGCCCGGAATCACGATGTCGGCGTCCAGACCCGCGATGAGGTCCAGCGTCGCGCGCACCTCGTCGAAACCCGACTCGCCCTCGAGCTCGGGAAAAACCACGCCGAAACCGTTGGCCCACAGCGCATCGGCCGAGATGAGGATGCGGTGCTCTGGCTGATACAGGATCACGGCATGCGGGTCGTGTCCCTGCGCTGCCAGCACCTCCCAGGTCAATCCGCCCAGCTCGATCGGCGAGCCCGGCGTGAGCAGTTCGTCGGCGGCGAAGCGCGGGCACTGCTGGCCGGTGGGCGCATGGCTCAGTTCGATGGCGTCCCATTTGCGCACCGCGTGTGCGAGCCCCGGCGGAATGGCGATGCGACTTTGCGGCCAGGCCGCCTTCAACGCGGCGTTGCCTCCGCAATGGTCGCTGTGCAAGTGGGTGTTCAGGATGCGGGCCAATGGTCGGGCGCCCAGCGCCTGGCGCACCAGCTCGACCGTCAGGTCCGCGTGGGTGGCGTAGCCGGTGTCCACCAGGGCCGCCTCGGGCCCACCGGTCAACAGGATGTTGTTGGAGGACAGCCAACCACGCTCGAAGACGGTGATGCCCAGCGTGCGCAGGCGTTCGACGGGGAACGTATCGGGGCTTTCGTCGGCAACGCTCATGTCGGCATTGTGGGGTTGCCGGGGTCGGGGCTCCGGGCCGATTGCCACTCCTTGTCCAGCGCGCGACAGGCCTCTTCGAGCGGCGCGTCGAAGAGCAGGTCGATCCACTGCCGTTCGCGTTGCGCGATCGACGCCAGAAAGGCCTGCGCGTCGCCCAGCGCCGCAAAAGCATCGAAGCCCGATTCAAGAAAGTGCTGAAGCGCGTCCAGTCCGGCCGCTTGCGCGGGTTTTCGCATCATGCGCAGGCCCATCCGCAGCGATCGCATGCGCGTCAGCCGCTGGAGTTCGCGCCCCATGTGCTGCACCACGGTGAGCTGCCGATCACGGTCGCTGCGATCGCCCGCAGCCCGCCAGGCGCGAACGTAACGCTCGGACGGGCGCATGTCCGCGGCCATGCCCAGCCACGCCCGCGCCAGCGCGTGGTCCAGCACCTCGGTCAATGCATGGGTTTCGGTCAGGTCCACTGCCAGTTGCGCGACGGCGGCCGGAAACAAGCGCTCCAGCGCCCCGGCGATGCGGCCAAACTGCTCGTCCCGGCGCGAGAAGTCGTGCTCGCCGTACAGCTCTTCGAGAAAGAAGCGGACCGCGGGCCGCGACGCCGGCACCGCAGCGAAGTCGGCGTAGGTGGCCTCGAAGCGCCGGGCCTGAAGGTGCTTGATGGTCGTCACAGCCTCATGCTCGCCCGCGAGGGCGGCCTGGGCGCGCAGCGTGGCCACGCGCTCGAGGTTGGCGCGGATGGCGCTGGCGGGCGAGAGGGCAGGCACGGGATGCAGTCTAGCCGCGCTCGCGCGGCAAGACCTGGCCGGGGATGCGATAGTGGCGGCATGTCCTCCACCTCCTCCCGCGATCCCACGCCCACCCGCTCGATGCTGGCCCGACTGCAGCAAGGGGGCGTGGTGTTGGTGCTGGGCCTGCTGGCGCTTGCGGTCTACTGGGCTGTGCAGGGGCACCTCGCCGCGGCTGGCTGGTTGGCGTTTGTGGCGCTGACGGGGCATGCGTGGATCCTGGGGTTGGAGATCGTCGCTGCGGCCTGGCACAACCGGGGCGACCCGGTCGAGCCTGCCTCCTTGCGCGCTGCCCTTCACGCCTGGTGGCAGGAGTCCCGCATCGCTCCCCAGGTGTTTGCCTGGCGCCAGCCCTTTCGCTGGCGGGAGTTTCCCGACAGCACCGGGCCCGGTGCGCCCGGCGCCGCCCCGGCCGTGCTGATCCATGGCTTTGTCTGCAACCGCGGCTTCTGGTTGCCCTGGATGGAGCGCATGCGCGAGCTCGGCCTGCCCTACGTCTCGGTCAACCTCGAGCCGGTGTTCGGATCGATCGACGATTACGTCCCGCACGTCGAATGCGCGGTGCAAGCGGCGGAGGCACTCGGCGGTGGCCGGCCGGTGCTGGTGTGCCACAGCATGGGCGGCCTGGCTGCGCGCGCATGGCTGGCGGCGCAGCCAGGCAATCGCGCCCGCGTGGGCACCATCGTCACCATCGGTTCACCACACCACGGCACCGCGCTCGCAAGCTGGAGCCCTTTCGACAACGGACAGCAGATGCAGCAGGGCAGCGCCTGGCTTGCCGAACTGGCGCTGGCCGAGCACCAACAGGCCGGCGAGCACGCCTACCAAAACTTTGTTTGCTGGTACGCCAACACCGACAACATCGTGTTTCCGGCCAGCACGGCGACGCTGCCCGGGGCCGACAACCGCCACGTGGGCGGCGCCGCCCACGTGGATCTTGCGTTTCACCCCAGGGTGATGACCGAGTCGCTGGCGATGCTGGCGTCGGCTGGCAATTCCCCAAGCGAACGCACGGATTCGTAGATCGGCGTGAAGTCGGGCGCCGTCATGTCGAACAACTGCTGGAAGCTGTCGATGACGAAGTAGGTGGCCTGGTAGTCGTCGATCTTGTAGCGCGTGCGCATGCAGCGCACCAGATCCAGGCCGATGCGGTGCGCGCGCGGGCTGGTGACACTGTGCCGCAGCTCACCCGATGAACTCAGGATGCCGGCACCGTAGGCCCGCAGGCCCTGCGGCTCGCGGATCAGCCCGAACTCGATCGTGTACCAGTACAGCCGCGACAGCAGCTCGCCGGCGCCCAGGTGGTGCGCCTTGATGCCGCCTTCCCCGTAGCGCTGCACGTAATCGGCGAACACCGGGTTGAACAGCAGCGGCACGTGGCCGAACAGGTCGTGGAACACGTCGGGCTCGACGATGTAGTCGAACTCGTCCGGTGTGCGGATCCAGTCGGTCACCGGGAAGCGCCGATCCGCGAGCAACTGGAAGAACGGCAGCTCGGGGATGAGCCCGGGCACGGCCACGATCTCCCAGCCGGTGGCGGGCTTGAGGCGTTCGTTGATTTCCTCGAAGCGCGGTATGCGGTCGCGAATGCCGAGGGCGGGCAGGGCGTCGATGAAGGCCTGCGATGCCAGCCCCGGCAGCAAGGCGCTCTGGCGCTCGTAGAGCCGGCGGTAGGTGTCGTGGTCCGCTGCGGTGTAGGACGACCAGTTCTGTGGGCAGGTGTAGTCGTCGCGGGCGCGCGAATAGTCGCCTCGCGGCGGGCGCTCGCTGGCGCCATAGACGACGGGCTCGACTGCCATGTCAGGCCTTCAACACGCCGCGGCGCACCTGATCGAGCTCCATGGTCTCGAACAGCGCCTTGAAGTTGCCTTCGCCGAAACCCTGGTTGCCCTTGCGCTGGATGAACTCGAAGAAGATCGGGCCGAGCTGGTTCTCGCTGAAGATCTGCAGCAGCAACTCGCCGGGCTGGCCGTCGACCAGGATGTTGCGCTGCTTCAGGCCCTCGACGTCCTCACCGTGGTTCGGGATGCGCTTGGGCAGCAACTCGTAGTAGGTCTCGCTGGTGGTCAGCAGCTTCACGCCGGCCAGCTGCAACGCGTCCACCGTGTCGTACAGGTTGGTCGAGCCCATGGCGATGTGCTGGATGCCTTCGCCGCGGTAGCGGTCCAGGTACTCCTGAATCTGGCCCGCCTTCTCATTGCCTTCTTCGTTGATCGGGATCCGGATCTTGCCGCAGGGGCTGGTCATGGCCTTGCTCTTCACGCCCGTGGCCTGGCCCTCGATATCGAAGTAGCGCACCTCGCGGAAATTGAAGAGGCGCTCATAGAAATCCGCCCACTCGGCCATGCGGCCGCGGTGCACGTTGTGCGTGAGGTGATCGATGTAGGTGAGGCCGTGGCCCACCGGATTGAGTTCGGCACCGGGCAGGGGTTCGAAGTCGACGTCGAAGAAGCCGATGTTGCCGATGTCACCGTCTTTGGCGCCGTTCTTGCCGCGCCAGCGGTCGATGAAATAGATGATCGAGTCGCCGATGCCCTTGATGGCCGGGATGTTCAGTTCGCCCGGGCCGGCCTGGCCAGCGTAGCCCCAGGCGCCCAGCGAGATCGCGCGTTCGTAGGCGGCCTTGGCGTCCTTCACGCGAAAGGCGATGGCGCACACGCTGGGGCCGTGCAGGCGCGCAAATCGCTGGGCAAAGCTGTCGGGCTCGGCGTTGATGATGAAGTTGATCTCGCCCTGGCGGAACAGCGTCACGGCCTTGTGGCGGTGCTTCGCGATCGCCTTGAAGCCCATGCGCTCGAACAGTGCGCCCATGGCCACCGGGTCCGGCGCCGCGTATTCGATGAACTCGAATCCATCGGTGCCCATGGGGTTGTCCCAACCGGGGATGGTGGCGGTGCTGGAAGCGGGCAAGGCGGCGTTCATGGCGGTCTCCTTCGTGCGAATGCGGGTGATCCGGGGAAAAGGCCACTGTATCGGTGCAGCGTGGCACGATTCCGGCGTTTGTGGGCGCGCCACTCGTCCATCACGCAACATTCCTGCACAATCGCCCGCATGGAAGCCTTGGACAAGCTCGATCGCGCCATCCTGCGCAGCCTGCAGGCCGATGGCCGGGCCACCTTCGACCAGCTCGCCGACGCCGTGGGCCTGTCGGCCAGCGCCGTGCTGCGGCGCGTGCGCCGGCTCGAAGAGTCGGGCGTGATCGCGCGCTACGTGGCGCTGCTGCGCCCCGAGGCACTGGGCCTGGGCCTCACCGCGCACGTGAGCGTGCGCCTGGAGAAGCACGCCGATGGCAACAAACGCAGCCCGATGGACGAGTTTCGCGCCAGCGTGATGGCCTGGCCCGAGGTGGTCGAGTGCGTAGCACTCACCGGCGAGATGGACTACCAGTTGCGGCTGGTGGTGGCCGACATGGCCGCCTACTCGCGCTTCATGATGGAAACCTTGCTCAAGCACCCGAGCGTGCAGGACTGCAAGACCAGCTTCGTGATGGACCGCGTCAAGAGCACCACGGCATTGCCCCTCTGAACCGGCTCCATACGCACCCGTGCGACGCATGCGGCTTGCGTGCAAGATGATCGCGCGCGATGCTTGCGCATCCCACCATTCGAAGAACCGAGCCCATGAGCGACCACGACCGACCCCAGGCACCCCGCGAGGAGCGCGCCGAACAGGGCACGGTGCCCATCCGTTCGCTCGACAGCGGCCACCGCGACCAGATCCTCGCGCACCTGCAGGCGCTGGAGCCGGCCGACCGCTACCTGCGTTTCGGCTACGCGGCCAACGACGAGCAGATCCGCCGCTATGTCGACCAGATTGCCTTCGAACGGGATGTGCTCTTCGGCATCTTCAACCGCCGCCTGCACCTCATCGCCATGGCGCATCTGGCGTTCTCGGTCGATCCGCAGTTGCGCACCTGCGCCGAGTTCGGCGTCTCGGTGGCCAAGGCCTCGCGCGGCAAGGGCTACGGCAGCCGGCTGTTCGAGCGCGCCGCGGTGCACGCGCGCAATGAAGGTGTGTCGCAGTTGTTCATCCACGCGCTGTCCGAGAACACCGCCATGCTCAAGATCGCACGCAACGCCGGCGCGGTGTTGGAGCGTGCGGGCTCGGAGACCGAGGCCCACCTGCGCCTGCCCCCGGCCGACTTCGACTCGCGCGTGAGCGAACTGCTCAGCGAGCAGGTGGCGCTCACCGACTACCACCTCAAGGCGCAGGCCAAGCAGTTCTGGGGCCTCATCGGCATGCTGCAGGAAATCCGCCAGGGCGTGCGCGAGGCGCGCGAGCGCCTGCGGGGCTGAGGCCCGCCGTGGCCGCCCGGCGCCCGCGGGACTTGCCGCGACTTGCCCTTGGGGTATCCTTCCCCGCTGTCCCAACTCCGTCTTCCCCCAGTGGCTGACCACCCCCCCAGTAGCGGGCCGCAGCGTGGCCTGCGGCTTGCCGACAAACGCGGTTTCCTGCAAAAGCTCGTCGAGTTCATCAACCCCGGCCCGGACTCGAAGGATGAGCTGATCGAGACCCTCGCCGAGGCCGAGGACAACGACATCATCAACGCCGAGTCGCGGGTGATGCTCGAAGGCGTGATCCGCATCGCCGACATGACGGCCGGCGACGTGATGGTGGCCGCTCCGCGCATGGACATGATCGCCATTGACGCGCCCTACGACGAACTGCTGCACCTGGTCATCGACACCGCGCACTCGCGCTTCCCGGTGTACGAGGGCGAGCGCGAGAACATCATCGGCATCCTGCTCGCGAAGGACCTGCTCAAGCTGCAGCGCGCACCCGGCCTCAACATCCGCGCCTTGCTGCGCCCGGCCACCTTCGTGCCCGAAAGCAAGGGCCTCAACGACCTGCTGCGCGAGTTCCGCGGCAACCGCAACCACCTGGCCATCGTCATCGACGAGTTCGGCCGCGTGGCCGGGCTCATCACCATCGAGGACGTGCTCGAGGAGATCGTGGGCGAGATCGAGGACGAGTTCGACGTCGACGAGGACGAGGGCGACATCTTTGCGCTGGCCGACAGCACCTGGCGCGTCAGTGGCGACACGCCCATCGAGCGCATCAACGAGGCCTTCGGTCTGCGGCTCTCCGACGAGGATTTCGACACCATCGGCGGCCTGATCGCGCACACCATGGGACACGTGCCCAAGCGCGGCGAAGTGCACGAGTTCGAGGGCCTGCGCTTCACCGTGCTGCACACCAAGGGCGGTGCGGTGAAGTGGTTCAAGGTCACTGCGCTGCCGTCCGAGCCCTGATCTCCACCCCATCCGGCCCATGCGCAGCCTTTTCGGATCGCTCCACACCCCATCGAGCTTTCACCCGATGACCCGCCGCCCGCCAGGGCGCGGTTCGCGCCTGGCGGGTTTCCTGTTTTTCTGGGTCTGTCTGGCAGGCGGGTTGCTGCAGGCCGCCTCGCTGGCCTGGCCGCTGCGGGGCTGGGTGCCTGCGGGCTTCACGCTCGGGCAGCCCAGCGGTTGGCTGCAGATCGCCTCGCTCGCACTGCTGGTGTTCGCGCTGCAGTTCGCCACCCGGGTGGGTCAGGCCATGTGGCGCGGCTGGGTGTTCACCACCGCCTGGCTGGCCGGTACCTTCTGGTGGCTCTTCGTCTCCATGCACACCTACGGCGGCCTGCCCCCCTGGCTGGCGGCCCTCGCGGTGCTGGCACTGGCGGGCGCGCTGGCCCTGTACTACGCCATCGCGGTCGGTTTTCTCTGTGCCTGGGCACCCCTGGCGCGCAGCGCCCAGGCCCTCCTGTTCGCCGGTGCATGGACGCTGGCGGAGCTGGCGCGCGGCCAGCTCTTTACCGGTTTCCCCTGGGGCGCGGGTGGCTATGCCCAGGTGGACCTGATGGCCCCCTGGGCGCCGCTGGTGGGGGTGTACGGCATGGGCTTCCTCGCGGCGGTGCTGGCCTACGTGCTGGCTTCGCTGGTCACGGCCGCGGTGCACCGCGCGCTGGCCTGGCTGCGCCAGCCGGTGCGACCGGTGGCCACCCGCCCCACCGGGGGCGTCTACGTGGCCGCGCCCAAGACCGGGCTGCAATTGCGCGCCATCTCCTGGTGGGGTGTGGCGCGTGGCGCGCTGGGCTGGGGCGTCGTGGTCGCGTTGCTGGTCAGCCTGCTCGGTGGCGGGGAACGCTGGCGCAACCTGGGCCTGGCCGACACGGGCTCGACCGGCACGCTGCGCGTGTGGTTGCTGCAGGGCAATATCCCGCAGGACCAGAAATTCGTGCCCGGCACCGGCGTGGCACAGGCGCTGGCCTGGTACCCGCAGCAGATGCGCGAAGGCCTGGCTGCGGCGGCTTCGGCCAACGGGCCCCAGTTGGTGGTGGCGCCCGAGACCGCGCTGCCGCTGTTGCCCGAGCAACTCGGCCCCGATTTCTGGCGTGGCCTGTTCGGCCCGCTGGCCGAACAGAACGCCAGCCAGCCCGCAGCGCTGCTGACCGGCCTGCCGCTGGGCAACCTCGAGGCCGGCTACACCAACTCGGCCTGGGGCGTGTCGCCCGAGGCGGCGCGTAGCGCACTGGCCAGTGGTCAGCCCACCCAGGTGCACCGCTACGACAAACACCACCTGGTGCCCTTTGGTGAGTTCGTGCCGCCGTTCTTCCGCTGGTTCACGCAGATGATGAACATCCCCCTGGGTGACTTTGCGCGCGGCGCGCTGCCGCAGCCGTCCTGGGCCTGGGCCGGTCAGCGCATTGCGCCCAACATCTGCTACGAAGACCTGTTCGGTGAAGAGATCGCCGCGTCGTTCCGGGATGTCGACGCGGCACCCACGGTGCTCGTCAACCTCAGCAACATCGCGTGGTTCGGCGACACCGTGGCGATCGACCAGCACTTGCAGATCTCGCGCCTGCGCGCGCTCGAGTTCGGCCGCCCCATGCTGCGCGCCACCAATACCGGCGCCACCGCGGTCATCGACCACCGCGGCGTCGTCACGCACGCGCTGCCGCGGCTGGAGCGCGGGCGGCTGGAGGCCAGCGTCGAGGGCCGAAGCGGGCTCACGCCCTATGCCGACTGGACGGCGCGCTGGGGCTTGAAGCCCCTGTGGCTGTTCTGCGGTGTGCTGGTGCTGGTGATCGCTTCGCTGCGCAACCTGGGCCGCCGCGGCGGGCGTACCCGCCGGCGCTGATTGCGCGGCGTCTGGGCCGCTGGCGCAAGGCTTGCCCGGCGCCGCGGGCCACCCCCGTAAAATCGGGTCAACCGCCGTGGCGCGCGCCACGGCACTCGAACCCCCGATCCACCGAACCCGACGGCCCGCCCTCGCGCGGGCCTTTCGTGCATGTTGACCTTCCAGCAAATCATCCTGAAGCTGCAGACCTACTGGGCCGAGCAGGGCTGTGCACTGCTGCAGCCCTACGACATGGAAGTGGGCGCCGGCACCAGCCACACCGCCACCTTCCTGCGCGCCATCGGCCCCGAGCCGTGGAAGGCCGCGTACGTGCAGCCCAGCCGCCGCCCGAAAGACGGCCGCTACGGCGAGAACCCGAACCGCCTGCAGCACTACTACCAGTACCAGGTGGTGCTCAAGCCCGCGCCGGCCAACATCCTCGAGCTCTACCTCGGTTCGCTCGAAGCCCTGGGCTTCGACCTGAAGAAGAACGACATCCGCTTCGTCGAGGACGACTGGGAGAACCCCACGCTGGGCGCCTGGGGCCTGGGCTGGGAGGTCTGGTTGAACGGCATGGAGGTGACGCAGTTCACCTACTTCCAGCAGGTCGGCGGCATCGACTGCCGCCCCGCCACCGGCGAGATCACCTATGGCCTGGAGCGCCTGGCCATGTACCTGCAGGGCGTGGACAACGTCTACAACCTGGTGTGGACCGACGGCCTGACCTACGGCGACGTCTACAAGCAGAACGAGGTCGAGCAATCGACCTACAACTTCGAGCACAGCGATGCCGACTTCCTGTTCACCGCCTTCGCCGCGCACGAGAAGCAGGCGAAGCATCTGATGGAGCAGCAACTCGCGCTGCCGGCCTACGAGCAGGTGCTCAAGTGCGCGCACAGCTTCAACCTGCTGGATGCGCGCGGCGCCATCAGCGTGACCGAGCGCGCCGCCTACATCGGCCGCATCCGAAACCTTGCGCGCAGCGTGGCCCAGAGCTACCACGAGAGCCGCGAGCGGCTGGGCTTCCCCCTGGCCCCGCGTGAGTGGGTGGCGCAGATCGAGAAGAAAGCTGCTTGAGCAGAGAAGAACAATGACCGCACAGAACCTGCTTGTCGAACTCTTCGTTGAGGAACTGCCGCCCAAGGCGCTCAAGAAACTTGGCGAGGCTTTCGCCACCGTCCTGGCCAATAGCCTGAAGGCCCAGGGCCTTGCCCCGGCAGACGCTGCCGTGACCGCCTACGCATCGCCGCGCCGCCTGGGCGCGCATGTGGTGGGTGTGCTCGCACGCGCGGCCGACAAACCCGTCTCGCAGAAACTCATGCCCGTTGCCGTGGGCCTGGACGCCAACGGCCAGCCCACGCCGGCGCTGCTCAAGCGCCTGGCGGGTCTGGGCGCTGACGCGTCCGCCGTGGCCAGCCTGCGCCGCGCCATGGACGGCAAGGCCGAGGCGCTGTTCTTCGACAGCGTCGCGCCCGGCGCCGAACTCGCCGCTGGCCTGCAGAAGGCGCTGGACGAGGCCATCGCGCAGTTGCCGATCCCCAAGGTCATGACCTACCAGCTCGAGTCGGGCTGCGCGCTGCCTGGCTGGGACAGCGTGCAGTTCGTGCGGCCGGCGCACGGCCTGGTGGCTTTGCACGGCAGCACTGTCGTGCCGGTGAAGGCGCTCGGCCTTGCGGCCGGCAACGCCACGCACGGCCACCGCTTCGAAGCGAAGGTGGATCCGGTCGTGATCCCGAACGCAGACGCTTACGCCGAAGTGATGCAAAAGGAAGGCGCCGTCCTTGCCTCGTTTGCCGAACGCCGCGCCGCGATCGCGCGCCAGCTCCAGGCAAAGGCTGCTGAAGTGGGCGGCGGCTGCCGGCCCATCGAGGACGATGCCTTGCTCGACGAAGTGACCGCGCTGGTCGAGCGCCCCAACGTGCTCGTCTGCGAGTTCGAGAAGCAGTTCCTCGACGTGCCGCAGGAATGCCTCATCCTCACGATGAAGGCCAACCAGAAGTACTTTCCGCTGCTCGATGCGCAGGGCCGGCTCACGAACAAGTTCCTGGTGGTCAGCAACATCAGCCCCGCCGACGCCAGCGCCGTGATCGGTGGCAACGAGCGCGTGGTGCGCCCGCGCCTGGCCGACGCCAAGTTCTTCTTCGACCAGGACCGCAAGAAGACGCTCGAATCGCGTGTCGAAGGCCTGGGCAAAGTGGTCTATCACAACCAGCTGGGCACGCAGGGCGAGCGGCAGCAGCGGGTATCGGCCATTGCCCAGCAGATCGTTCAGTTGTGGGCCAAGGCTGAGCCGCAGCGCATGCAGTTGATGAACGACGTACTCACGGCGGCTCAACTGGCCAAGACCGACCTGCTCACCGACATGGTGGGCGAGTTCCCGGAACTGCAGGGCATCATGGGCGGCTACTACGCGCGCCATCAAGGCCTCTCCGAAGACATCGCCTTCGCCATCGAAGACCACTACAAGCCGCGCTTCGCCGGCGACGCGCTGCCGCGCAACGCGGTGGGCACGGTGGTCGCGCTGGCGGACAAGCTGGAGACGCTGGCCGGCATGTTCGGCATCGGCAATCTGCCCACGGGCGACAAGGACCCGTTCGCATTGCGCCGGCACGCGTTGGGCGTGGCCCGCATGCTGATCGAAGGCGGCTTGCCCCTGCAGTTTCATGAACTCACGCGCCTCGCGTTCTCGGTGTTTGCCAACGGAAAGCTGCAGGACACCGTGGTTCAGCTCGACGAGTTCCTCATCGAGCGCCTCAAGGGCTACCTCAAGGACAGTGGATACTCGGTGCCCGAGGTGGACGCTGCGCTGTATGCGCGCCAGCTCGGTTTCTGGTCCACCGTGCCGCGCCGCCTGGCCGCGGTGCGCGAATTCCAGGCCCTGCCCGAGGCACCCGCCCTCGCCGCCGCCAACAAGCGCATCGGCAACATCCTCAAGAAGTCCGAGGGCGTTGGTGACTCGGTGAATGCCGCGCTGTTGAAGGAGCCCGCCGAACAGGCCCTGTTTGCCGCCATGCAGGCCACCGTGCCCGGCGCCGACGCGAAGTTCGAGGCCGGCGACTTCACCGCCAGCCTGCAGGCCCTGGCTGCGCTGCGCGCACCGGTGGACGCCTTCTTCGACGGCGTGATGGTCAACGCCGACGACCCCGCGCTCAAGGCCAACCGTCTGGCCTTGCTGCAGCAACTGCACCGCGCGATGAACCGCGTGGCCGATCTGGCCCGCCTCGCGGCATGATCGCGGCATGAAGCTGCTCATCCTCGACCGCGACGGCACCCTCAACCGCAGCCGCGACGACAAGGTGGCGTCGCCGGACGAGTGGGAGCCCTTGCCCGGCGCGCTCGAGGCGGTGGCGCGGCTCAACCACGGTGGCTGGCGCGTGGTGCTGGCGACCAACCAGTCGGGCATTGGCCGCGGCCTGTTCGACATGGCCTCCCTCAACGCCATCCACGCCAAGATGCAGCGCCAGCTGGCGGCCGCGGGCGCACGCGTGGAAGCCATCTTCATTTGCCCCCACACCCCCGAGGACGGCTGCGATTGCCGCAAGCCCGCGCCGGGCCTGTTCCGCCAGATCGGCGCGCGCTTCGGCTTTGCGCTGGGCGAGGCGCCTGCCGTGGGCAACTCGCTGCGCCACGTGCAGGCCGGGGCCGCGGCGGGTTGCCCGCCGCACCTGCTGCTCACTGGGCTGTCGGCGGTGTACGCGGCGCTCGCACCCAGTGCCATTCCCGACTTGCCACCCGGCACCCGCGTGCACACCGACCTGGGCGCCTTCGCCGACTGGTTGCTCGCCCAACCCGCCCCCGCCCCCAAGACCAACGCATGATCGTCATCCACTTCCTGCGCTCGCTGCTGCACATCCTTGTGATGGTGGTCACCGTGATCCCTTGGGGGTTGGCGGTGGTCATCGTCTCGCCCTTCGTGAGCAGCGCCACGCTGTACTGGATGTGCGTCGGCTGGCTGCGGGTGGCGGTGCACAGCGGCACCTTCATCCTCGGCATCCGCAACCGCATCACGGGCTGGGAGAACCTGCCCGTGGGCAGCACGGCGCCGGCCATCCTGCTGCTCAAGCACCAGTCCACCTGGGAAACCTTTGCCATGCCCACGTTGATGCCGCACCCGCTGGCCTACGTGTTCAAGAAAGAGCTGCTCTATGTGCCCTTCTTCGGCTGGGCCATGGGCCGGCTCGACATGATCCACATCGACCGCAGCAAGCGCGCGCAGGCCTTCAACAAGGTGGTCGAGCAAGGGCAGCGCCTGCTCGACCAGGGCACCTGGGTCATCATGTTTCCCGAGGGCACGCGCATTCCGCGCGGCCAGCAGGGTCAGTACAAGACCGGTGGCACGCGCCTGGCCGTGGCCACCGGCGCGCCAGTGATTCCCATAGCCGTGAGCTCGGCGAAATGCTGGCCGCGCAAGGCCTTCATCAAGCGTCCGGGTGTCGTCGATTTCGTCATCGGCAAACCCATTCCCAGCCAGGGCCGCGAAGCCGACGAGTTGATGCGCGAAGTCGAGACCTGGATCGAGACCGAGATGCGCCGCATCGACCCCGAGGCCTATCGCTGAGGGTTTCATGCAGCGCTTCGTGCAGCTCGCGCTCGACCTGTTCGGTGACCCGCCACGCGAGCCGCCGCCCGAGCTACAGCGTGCCGCTGCGCCCGCTCCCCCGGCACTGCCGATGGCCGAGGTGTTTCAGCCCGGCACCTGGCACCACCCCCGCGCCAACCGCCTGGTGCGCCTGCGCGGCTGTGAGGTGGGTTACGAATTCCAGCGCGGCAAGCGCCGCACCATCGGCCTGAGCGTGGGCGCAGAGGGCCTGAGCGTGCGCGCGCCGCGCTGGAGCACTTTCGGCGAGATCGAGGCGGTGCTGCACGAGAAGGCCGCTTGGGTGATCGACAAGCTGGTGGAGGCGCGCGAACGCGCCGAGCGGCAGGCGCGCTCACGCGTGCGCTGGGCCGACGGTGCCGAGTTGCCCTTGCTGGGCGAGCCGGTGCGGCTGCAACTCGATCCGGCGCATGGCTTCTCAGGCCGCGGTGCTGCCCTCGATGCGGTCACGCGCACCCTGCGCATCGGCCTGCCGCACCACGCCAGCGAAAGCCAGATCCGCGATGCCGCGCAGGCCTGGCTGATGCGCCACGCGCGCAGCGTGTTCACCGAACGGCTCGACCACTTTGCGCCGCAACTGGGTGTGCGCTGGACGCGGCTGTCGCTCTCCAACGCCGACACGCGCTGGGGCAGCGCCAGCGCCGACGGTCGCATCCGCCTGAACTGGCGGCTGGTGCATCTCTCGATGGAGATGGTGGATTACGTCGTGGTGCACGAGCTCAGCCACCTGCGCCACATGGACCACAGCCCGCGCTTCTGGGACGTGGTGGCCAGCGTCATGCCCGATCACGCCGAGCGCCGCCGCGCGCTCAAGGAATCGGCGCTGCCGCTCGGCGAGGGCTGAAATCGCTCATCCGGCGCTGAAGCGCCACACGCCGTCGTCGCCTTTGGTTCGCGCCAGCGTGCCCGCGTGCCACAGGCGGTTCAGGTGGGCCACGGCCTCACCCATGGCAAAGGTGGTCTGGTGCAGATCCAGCGTGCGTGGAAACAGCACCGGCAGCACATCGGTGGCGCTGCAGGGCTTCTCGCGGCAGGCCTGCACCACCTCGCCCAGGCGTTCTTCGTGGTGCGCGTGCAGTTGCGCGATGCGCTCGTGCAGACCGGTGAAGGGCCGCCCGTGCGAGGGCAGCACCAGCGTGTTCGCCGGCAGCGCACGGAACCTGTCGATCGAGTCGAGGAACAGCCGCAAGGAATCGGCCTCGGGCTCCTGGTCGTACACGCTCACGTTGGTGGAGATGCGCGGCAGGATCATGTCCCCGCTGATCAGCACGCCCAGCGCCTCGCACCACAGGGCGATGTGTTCGGGCGAGTGGCCGTAGCCACTGATGCAGCGCCAGGCGTGGTCGCCGATCGTGACGTCCAGTCCGTCGATCAGGCGGCGGTACTGCGCCGGCACGGCCGGCACCAGACCCGGGTAGTAGCTGGCGCGTGCCTTGATCTTCTGCACACGCTCGGGGTCGACCAGGCCGTGGCTGGCAAAGAAGGCCGCGGCGGCCTCGCCGCCGAAGCCGGTGGTGCTCTGCGAGCCGATGCGCGCCATCGCGAAGTCGGTCGCACTGATCCACAGCCGGCAGTGCCATCGCTCGCACAGCCAGTGCGCCAGGCCGATGTGGTCGGGGTGCATGTGCGTCACGATCACGCGCAGCACCGGCAGCCCTTCGAGTTCGTTCGCAAACACCTGCTCCCACTGCGCCTTCGCCTCGTCGCGCGCGATGCAGCAGTCCACGACCGTCCAGCCCTCGCGGCCGTCCAGCGTGTCGCGCAGCAGCCAGAGGTTGATGTGGTCGAGCGCGAAGGGCAGGGTCATGCGCACCCACTTCACGCCGGGCGCCACCGCCAACGCGTGCCCTGGATCGGGCAGGGCCTGACCCCGGGGGTAGTGCAGCCGGGCCTCGAGTTGATCGCGTGTGGGGGTCATGAGGGCGGAATTCAGTAAGATGCGCGCGCGTTGACGTTGACGTAAACGTCAAGAAAAAGGCATTCTACGGAGCATCCCGGGCGATCCCTGTCTGCCACCCGACACCCCACATGGCCACCACCTTCACCATCGGCGACCTCGCGCGCGAGTTCGACCTCACCACCCGCGCCATCCGCTTCTACGAGGACATGGGCCTGCTGCAACCCCAGCGCGAAGGGCCGGGCGGTCGCAACCGGGTCTACAGCGCGCGCGACCGCACGCGCCTGAAGCTCACGTTGCGCGCCAAGCGGCTGGGCCTTTCGCTCACCGAGGCCCGGGACATCATCGACATGTACGACAGCCCGCGCGACACCGGGCCGCAACTGCGCAAGTTCCTCGCCGTGCTGGCCGACCACCGGCGCCAGCTGGAGGAGCAGATGGCCGATCTGCAGGCCAACCTCGACGAGGTGAAGGTGCACGAAAAGGAAGCCCGCGCGCTGCTCAACAAGGTCGAGCGCAAGGCGGGTTGAGCGGTCGTCTCGAATTGACGTTTACGTAAACGTCAACATAAAATCCCTGTTTCGCGCTCGCCCCGCCCCGCCCCGCCCCGCCCGCCCCCCATGACCGCCCCCTTGCAGCCCCCGGACCCGGATTACGCCGAGCGCGTGCGCGCCAGCTTCGCGCGCCAGGCCGCCATGACCACCATCGGCGCCACGCTGGCCGAGGTGCAGCCGGGCCGCGTGGTGATCACCATGCCCTGGGCGGCGCACCTCACGCAGCAGCACGGCTTCCTGCACGCGGGCATGGTGTCCACCGCGCTCGATTCGGCCTGCGGCTATGCGGGCTTCACGCTCATGCCGGCCGATGCGGCGGTGCTGACGATCGAATTCAAGATCAACCTGCTGGCGCCCGCACAGGGCGACAGCTTCCGCATGGTCGGCACGGTCATCAAGGCCGGGCGCACCGTGACGGTGGCCGAAGGCCATGCCTACGCCGTGCACAACGGCCAGGAAAAACTCGTTGCCACCATGGGCTGCACGCTCATGGCAGTGCTGGGCCGCAATAACGTGCGCGGCTGAACCCACACCCCTTCGGAGACTTCCCATGACCCAGCTTCCCGGCCTGAACTTCCAGCTCGGCGACGACATCGATGCCCTGCGCGACGCCGTGCGCGACTTCGCGCAGGCCGAGATCGCACCGCGCGCGGCCGAGATCGACCGCAGCGACCAGTTTCCGATGGATCTGTGGCGCAAGATGGGCGAGCTCGGCGTGCTCGGCATCACCGTGCCCGAAACCTATGGCGGCGCCAACATGGGCTACCTCGCGCACATGGTGGCCATGGAAGAGATCAGCCGCGCCAGCGCCAGCGTGGGCCTCTCCTACGGCGCGCACTCCAACCTGTGCGTCAACCAGATCAAGCGCAATGGCAACGACGCGCAGCGCCAGAAGTACCTGCCCAAACTCATCAGCGGCGAGCACGTGGGAGCGCTCGCCATGAGCGAGCCCGGCGCGGGCTCCGACGTCATCAGCATGAAGCTGAAGGCCGAGGACAAGGGTGGCTACTACCTGCTCAACGGCAGCAAGATGTGGATCACCAACGGCCCCGATGCCGACACCCTGGTGGTCTATGCCAAGACCGAACCCGAACTGGGTGCGCGCGGCGTCACGGCCTTCCTCATCGAAAAGGGCATGAAGGGCTTTTCCATCGCGCAGAAGCTCGACAAGCTCGGTATGCGCGGCAGCCACACCGGCGAGCTGGTGTTCCAGAACGTGGAGGTGCCGGCCGAGAACATCCTGGGTGGCCTCAACAACGGCGCCAGGGTGCTGATGAGCGGCCTCGACTACGAGCGCGCCGTGCTCTCCGGCGGTCCGCTGGGCATCATGCAGGCGGTCATGGACAACGTGATCCCCTACATCCACGACCGCAAGCAGTTCGGCCAGAGCATCGGCGAGTTCCAGCTCATCCAGGGCAAGGTGGCCGACATGTACACCGTGCTGCAGGCCGCGCGCAGCTTTGCGTACACGGTGGCCAAGAACCTCGACCTGCTGGGTGTCGAACACGTGCGTCAGGTGCGCAAGGACTGCGCCTCCGTCATTCTGTGGACGGCCGAGAAGGCCACCTGGATGGCCGGAGAGGGCGTGCAGATTTTCGGCGGCAATGGCTACATCAACGAATACCCGCTGGGCCGCCTGTGGCGCGACGCCAAGCTCTACGAGATCGGCGCCGGCACGAGCGAGATCCGCCGCATGCTGATCGGGCGTGAGCTGTTCGCCGAGACCATGTGATCGCCATCGACGAGCGCTGCGCGGACAATGCCTGCCCATGAGTGACAACCTTCAAAATCTGCTGGACCACAACCGGCGCTGGGCGGCGCAGGTCGAAGCCGAGCGGCCTGGCTTCTTCACGAAACTCTCGCAGCAGCAAAGCCCGCGCTACATGTGGATCGGCTGCTCGGACAGCCGCGTGCCCGCGAACCAGATCACCGGCCTCGACCCCGGCGAGGTCTTCGTGCACCGCAACGTGGCCAACGTGGTCGTGCCCACCGACCTCAACTGCCTGTCCACCGTGCAGTACGCGGTCGACGTGCTCAAGGTCGAGCACCTGATGGTGGTGGGGCACTACGGCTGCGGCGGCGTCGCGGCCGCGCTGCGGGACACCCGCGTCGGCCTGGCGGACAACTGGTTGCGCCACATCAAGGACGTGCGCGACAAGCACGCGGCGCTGCTGGGCTCGCTGCCCGAGATGCACCGGCTCGACGCCCTGTGCGAACTCAATGTGATCGAGCAGGTGATGAACACGGTGCAGACCACCGTGCTGCGCGACGCCTGGGAGCGCGGCCAGGCCCTCACCCTGCATGGCTGGGTCTATGGCCTCAAGGACGGCCTGCTGCAGGATTTGCACATGACCCTGCGCGGCCTGGCCGAGGCCGATCAAGCCTACCGCAAGGCGGTGGCCGAGGTCGGCATGCGCCTGCGCTGAACCCCGCACGGGGCCTGCCATGTTCCCCCAGCGCCTCGACTCCACGGTGGCCTACGGCATTGCCAAGGCGATGATGGACGGCTTCAACCGCCACTACCGCCTGTTCCGCCAGGAGTCGGCGCGCGCCAAACACCGCTACGAGACACGCGACTGGCGTGGCCAGCAACGCGCGCAACGCGAGCGCATCGAGTTCTACGACCTGCGCGTCAAGGAATGTCTGACGCGGCTGGTGAAGGAGTTCAAGGCCGACGAGCAGCCGATGGCGGTGTGGGAACAGGTCAAGCTTCACTACATCGGGCTGCTGGTGAACCACCACCAGCCCGAACTGGCCGAGACCTTTTTCAATTCGGTCACCACCAAGATCCTCAAGCGCGCCTACTTCCAGAACGATTTCATCTTCGTGCGGCCCGCGGTGTCCACCGAGTACATCGAGAACGAGGAACCCACGGCCAGCCCGACCTACCGCTGCTACTACCCCACGGCCGAGTCCCTGCCGGCCGAGGTGCTGCGCCTGCTGCACGACTTCGACCTGCGCGTGCCGTTCGACGACATCGATCGTGACGCCGCGCTGGTGCTGGAGGCGATGAAGCGCCGCTTCGACCACAGCCGCCTGCGGGCCAACTTCCAGCTGCAGGTGCTCTCGGGCCTGTTCTTTCGCAACAAGGGCGCCTACGTGGTGGGCAAGATCATCAACGGCTTCCAGGAGGTGCCGTTCGCGCTGGCCATCCTGCACAACCGCGAAGGCCGGCTGGTGGTGGACGCGGCCCTGTTCGGCGAGGACGACCTGCTGCTGCTGTTCAGCTTTGCGCGCGCCTACTTCATGGTCGACATGGAGGTGCCGAGCGCCTACGTGCAGTTCCTGCGCAGCCTCATGCCGCGCAAGCCGCGCGCCGAGTTCTACAACGCGCTCGGTCTGGCCAAGCAGGGCAAGACGCTGTTCTACCGCGATTTCCTGTTCCACATGCGGCACAGCTCGGACCGGTTCCGCATCGCACCCGGCATCAAGGGCATGGTGATGCTGGTGTTCGACCTGCCGAGCTTTCCCTTCGTGTTCAAGGTGATCCGCGACTTCTACCCGCCGCAGAAGGACACCTCGCGCGAACAGATCCGCGGCAAGTACCAGCTCGTCAAGCAGCACGACCGCGTGGGCCGCATGGCCGACACGCTGGAGTTCTCCGAGGTGGGTTTCCCGCGCGCGCGCTTCACCGACGAACTCATCGCCGAGATCCAGAAGTACGCGCCCAGCCAGCTCGAGATCAGCGACCGCGACGGCGACGGCACCACCGAGGTGGTCTTGCGGCACGTCTACATCGAGCGCCGCATGATCCCGCTCAACCTGTACCTGCAGGAGCTGTTCGACACGCTGCAGGCCAGGCCCGACGATGCCACCGCACGCGCCCAGCTGCGCCATGCCGTCATCGAGTACGGCAACGCGATCAAGGACCTCGTGGCCGCCAACATCTTCCCCGGCGACATGCTCTGGAAGAACTTTGGCATCACGCGCCACGGCAAGGTGGTGTTTTACGACTACGACGAGATCGAGTACCTCACCGACTGCAACTTCCGCCACGTGCCCACCGCGCGCAACGAAGAGGACGAGCTCTCGGGCGAGGTGTGGTACCCGGTGGCGAAGAACGACGTCTTCCCCGAGACCTTCGGGCCCTTCCTGCTGGGCAACCCGATGGTGCGCGACGTCTTTCTCGAACACCACGCCGACCTGCTCGACCCTGAATTCTGGCAATCGCACAAGGAACGCATCCTTGCGGGCCACGTGCACGACGTTTTCCCTTACGAACGCGAGCGCCGCCTGCGCGCGCTCGCTTCGGCCTGATCCCATCCACACAAGGAGCACACCATGTCCGATCCCATCGTCATCCTCGGCGCCGCGCGCACGCCCATGGGCGCCTTTCAGGGCGACTTTTCTGCACTCGCCGCCCACGATCTGGGTGGCGCCGCCATCAAGGCCGCGGTCGAGCGCAGCGGTGTCGACCCCAAGGCCGTCGATGAGGTGCTGTTCGGCAACTGCCTGATGGCCGGCCAGGGCCAGGCGCCCGCGCGCCAGGCCGCGCTCAAGGGCGGGCTGCCGCTGTCCACCGGCGCGGTCACGCTCTCCAAGATGTGCGGCTCGGGCATGAAGGCCACCATGCTGGCGCACGACATGCTCATGGCCGGCAGCGCCAAGGTGATGGTCTCGGGCGGCATGGAGAGCATGACCAACGCGCCCTACCTGCTGCAAAAGGGCCGCGGCGGCTACCGCATGGGCCACGACCGCATCTTCGACCACATGATGCTCGACGGTCTGGAAGACGCCTACGAACCCGGCCGCAGCATGGGCACCTTCGGCGAGGACTGCGCCGCGAAGTACGCCTTCACGCGTGAGCAGCAGGACGCCTTCGCCACCGCCTCCGTCTCGCGCGCCAAGGCCGCCACCGACAACGGCGCGTTCGCCAAAGAAATCACCCCCGTCACCGTGAAGGACCGCAGCGGCGAGCGCGTGGTCTCCATCGACGAGGGCCCGGGCAAGATCAAGCTCGACAAGATCCCGGCGCTCAAGCCCGCCTTCAAGAAGGACGGCACCATCACCGCGGCTTCCAGCTCCTCCATCAACGACGGCGCCGCCGCGCTGGTGCTGGCCAAGTCCTCCACCGCGCAGGCACTCAGCGCCAAAGCCATCGCGCGCATCGTCGGTCACACCACGCACGCGCAGGAACCCAACTGGTTCACCACCGCGCCGGTGTACGCCACGCAAAAGCTGCTGGCCAACATCGGCTGGAGCGTGGCCGATGTGGACCTGTGGGAAGTCAACGAGGCCTTTGCCGTGGTGCCGATGGCGCTGATGGCCGAGCTCAAGGTCTCGCACGACAAGCTCAACGTCAACGGCGGCGCCTGTGCGCTGGGCCACCCCATCGGCGCCAGCGGTGCGCGCATCCTGGTCACGCTCATCCACGCGCTGCAGGCGCGCGGCGGCAAGCGCGGCGTGGCCACGCTGTGCATCGGCGGCGGCGAAGCCACTGCGATGGCGATCGAGCTGATCTGATCGGACGCCGATGGCCACGGTCCTCATCCTCGGCGCCTCGCGCGGCATCGGCTTCGAGTTCGCGGGCCAGTACCGCGAGGCCGGTGACCGCGTGATCGCCACCGCGCGCGACGACGCCGGTCTGGCGCGCCTGCGCGACATCGGTGCCGAGGCGCTGCGTGTCGACGTGGCCGACCCGGCCAGCGTGAGCGGCCTGGCCTGGCAGCTCGACGGGGTGGAGATCGATGTCGCGCTCTACGTCGCCGGCGTGATGGACCGCGCCGGCGCGCACACCCCGCCCACGCGCGAGGCCTTCGACCGCGTGATGCATGCCAACGTGCTTGGCGCCATGCAGGCCATGCCGCAAGTGATGCCCGGCGTGCAGGCCGCGGGCGGCGTGTTCGGCGTGCTCTCCAGTGCCATGAGCCAGATCGGTGCCGTGGCGGCCGACAACGCGTGGCTCTATCGCGTGAGCAAGGCCGCGCTCAACATGATGGTGGCCAGCGCACGCCACGCCTGGCCCGGGGCGCGTTGCGTCGCGCTCGATCCCGGCTGGGTGCAGACCGACATGGGCGGCGCCAGCGCGCCGCTCACCATCGAAGCCAGCGTGGCCGGCCTGCGCCACGTCATCGCCACCCTCACCGATGAGGACAACGGCCACCTCATCCACCACGACGGTCGACGCGCCGCGACCTGGTGAACCCACGAGAAGAAGACATCTCATGCTGCTCACGCAAGACCAACTCATGATTCGCGACGCCGTGCGCGCTTTCGCACAGGAACAACTCTGGCCCCACGCCGCGAAGTGGGACAAGGAGCATCACTTCCCCAAGGAAGCCCACCGCGGCCTGGCCGAACTCGGCGCCTACGGCATCTGCGTGCCCGAAGCCCTGGGCGGCGCCGGGCTCGACTACGTGACGCTGGCCATCGTGCTCGAAGAGATCGCCGCGGGCGATGGCGGCACCAGCACCGCCATCAGCGTCACCAACTGCCCGGTCAACGCCATCCTCATGCGCTATGGCAACGCACAACAGCAGGAGCGCTGGTTGCGCCCGCTGGCGGCCGGGCAGATGCTCGGCGCGTTCTGCCTCACCGAGCCGCACGTGGGCTCGGACGCCTCTGCGCTTCGCACCACAGCGGTCAAGCAGGGCAGTGAGTACGTGCTCAATGGGGTCAAGCAGTTCATTACCAGCGGTCAGCACGGCCATGTGGCCATCGTCATCGCGGTCACCGACAAGGCGGCGGGCAAGCGCGGCATGAGCGCGTTCATCGTGCCCACCGACTCCCCGGGCTACGTGGTGGCCCGGCTGGAAGACAAGGTGGGCCAGCACAGCAGCGACACCGCGCAGATCAACTTCGAGAACTGCCGCATCCCGGCGGAAAACCTGATCGGCGCCGAGGGCGAGGGCTACAAGATCGCGCTGTCGGCGCTGGAGGGCGGGCGCATCGGCATCGCCGCGCAGAGCATCGGCATGGCGCGCAGCGCGCTGGAGTGTGCGCTGACCTACGCCAAACAGCGCGAAAGTTTCGGCCAACCCATCTTCAACCACCAGGCGGTGGGCTTCAAGCTGGCCGAGATGGCGACGCAGATCGAAGCGGCGCGAGCGCTCACCCACCACGCGGCCGCGCTGCGCGACGCGGGCCAGCCGTGCCTGAAGGAAGCCGCCATGGCCAAGCTGTTTGCCAGCGAAATGGCCGAGCGCGTCTGCAGCGACGCGATCCAGGTGCACGGCGGCTACGGCTACGTGAGCGATTTCCCGGTGGAGCGCATCTGGCGCGACGTGCGCGTGTGCCAGATCTACGAAGGCACGTCGGACGTGCAAAAGATCTTGATCCAGCGCGCGCTGGCCTGATCTCCCTGGTTTGCCGGTCAAGCCGGCTGGCGGTGGCCGGCGCGTGAAACGTATGATGGCGCCGCTATGAACATCATCATCCTCGGCGCCGGCCGGGTCGGCGAAAGCGTCGCCGAGAGTCTGGTCTCCGAGCAGAACGACATCACCGTCGTCGACATGGACCCGGCCCGCCTGCGCGCGCTGGAAGACAAGCTCGACCTGCGCGGTGTGGTGGGCAACGGCATCCAGCCCTCGGTGCTGCGCAACGCCGGCGCCAAGGACGCGGACATGGTGATCGCCTGCGCCGCGCAGGACGAAACCAACCTCGTGGTCTGCAAGGTGGCGCACGACGTCTTCAACGTGCCCACCACCATCGCGCGGCTGCGCTCGCCCGAGTTCACCGAGGGCGAAGACGACGAACTGCTCTCGCGCAGCAGCTTCTCGGTCAGCCAGGTGATCTGCCCGGAAGAATCTGTCACGCGCTACATCCACCAGCTCATCAGCTACCCCGAGGCGCTGCAGGTGCTGGAATTCGCCGACGGCCGCGCCAGCCTGATCGCGGTGCGCGCCAGCCACGGCGGCGCGCTGGTCGGCCACACCATCGGCGAGTTCCGCGAGCGCTTCACGCGCTGCGAGATGCGCGTGGTCGCGCTCTACCGGCTCGACACCGAGATGGAGGCCAAGCCATCGACCCGCATCCTTGCCGGCGACGAGGTCTTCGTGCTCGCCGACACCGACAAGATCCGCGACGTGCTGGCCGCCATCCACAACATCGACCAGCCGGTGCAGCGCGTCATGATCGCCGGCGGCGGCAAGGTGGGGCTGCGGCTGGCGCGCAGCCTTGCGGGGCAGTGCGAGGTGAAGGTCCTCGAACGCGACAAGAAGCGCTGCGAGTACCTCGCGAGCCAGTTGCCCTCGAGCATGCTGATCCTGCAGGGCGACGGTGCCGACGAGGACCTGCTCGAAGAGGAGAACGTGGGCCAGATGGACATGTTCCTCGCGCTCACCAGCGACGACGAGGACAACATCATGTCGGCCATGCTGGCCAAGCGGCTCGGCGCCAAGCGCGTGATGTCGCTCATCAACCGCCGCGCCTACGCCGACATGATGCAGGGCAGCACGATCGACATCGCGATCTCGCCCTCGCAGGCCGTCATCGGCGAGCTGCTCGCGCACATCCGCCGCGGCGACGTGGCGGCCGTGCACAGCCTGCGCCGCGGTGCGGCCGAGGCGCTGGAAGGCATTGCGCGCGGTGACGTGAAGACCAGCAAGCTGGTGGGCCGGCGCATCGAGGAGGTGAAGCTGCCCAAGGGCACGCGCTTCGGCGCCATCGTGCGCGGCGAAGGCAGGAACTCCGTGGTCCTCATGCCGCACCACGACCTGCTGATCGAGGACGGCGACCACATCATCATCTTCATCCCGAACAAGCGCCTGGTGCGCGAGGTCGAGCGCCTGTTCCAGGTGAGCGCCACCTTCTTCGGCTGAAGGCCTCTCCGGCATGCAATCGCTCTGGCTGCCCGTTCTTTCGGTGTTCTCGCGCGTGCTGCTCGCGTTCGCGCCGGCCTTCCTGGTGCCCATGGCCTGGGCCTGGTTCCTCGACAAGGACCACCACGTGCTGGTCTGGGCCTACGGCTTTGCGGCCACCGTGGTCAGCGGCTGGGTGCTGTGGCTGCTCACACGCCAACACCGCCGCGAGCTGTTGCCGCGCGACGGCTTCCTGCTGGTGAACCTGGTCTGGCTGGTGTTGCCGGCCTACGCGGCGGCGCCGCTGTACTTCACCGTGCCCGACCTGAGCCTGAGCAAGGCCTATTTCGAGGCCATGAGCGCGCTCACCGCCACCGGCTCGACCGCCATCTCCGGGCTGGATCACCTGCCGGTATCGATCAACGTGTGGCGCTGCTTCCTGCAATTGCTCGGCGGCCTGGGCATCATGCTGCTGGTGGTAGCCATCCTGCCGCTGCTGGGCCTGGGTGGCATGCAGCTCTACAAGGCCGAGACGCCCGGCCCCATGAAGGACACCAAGTTCACCCCGCGCATCAGTGAAACCGCGCGCGGCCTGTGGAGTGTGTACGCGGTGTTCTCCGTTGCCTGCATGCTCGCGTACCGCTGGGCCGGCATGGACTGGGCCGACGCCTTCATGCACATGTGCACCACCATGGGCCTGGGCGGCTTCTCACCCTACGACGCCAGCATCGGTCACTTCGATTCAGCGCGCGTGGAATGGGTGTCCGTGGTCTTCATGACCATGGCTGGCATCAGCTTCCTGCGCTACTTCGTGGTGTTGCGCTCACTGTCGCTGCGCCCGATCACCGGGGACCGCGAGATCCGCACCTACCTCGCGGTGCTGGCGGTGTCGGTGGCGGTGGTGATGGTGCTGTTGCTGGTTCACGGCGTGACGAGCGAGCCGCTGGAGGCCCTGCGCGCCAGCGCCTTTCACGTCGTGTCACTGGCCACCACCACCGGCTACGCCTCGGGCGACTACGCGCAATGGCCGGTGTTCATTCCGGTGCTGCTGATGTTTCTGGGGTGCTTCGCCTCGTGTGCGGGTTCCACCGGGGGCGGCATCAAGATGGTTCGCATGGTGTTGCTGGTCAAGCAGGCGCGGCGCGAACTGGTGCGCATCATCCACCCGCGCGTGGTCAACCCGGTCACGCTGGGCGGCAACGTGGTACCGCCGCAGGTGATGAACGCGGTGCTGGGCTACATGCTGATCTACGGCGCGGCCACCATGGGCCTGACCATGCTGCTGCTGCTCACCGGGTTGGACATCGTCACTGCGTTCTCGGCCGTGGTCGCCACGGTCAACAACATCGGCCCCGGCCTGGGTCTGGTGGGGCCGGCCAGCAACTACAGCGTGCTCAACGACTTCCAGATCGTGGTGCTGAGCTTTGCGATGCTGCTCGGGCGCCTGGAGCTGTTGACCGTGCTGGTTCTCTTCACCGGCCACTTCTGGCGAAAGTAGCGCTCAGTTCCTGGCGGGGATGTTCAGGCCACGTTGCACCGCGGGCCTCGCCACGAAGGCATCGAGCACGCGCTGCACCTCGGGGAAGTCGCCGAACCCCACCAGCTCGCCCGCGCCGTAGAAGCCCACGAGGTTGCGCACCCAGGGGAACACGGCGATGTCGGCGATGCTGTAGTCCTTGCCCATGATCCAGCCGCGGCCCTGCAGGCGCTCGTTCAGCACGCCGAGCAGGCGCTTCGTCTCGGCCACGTAGCGGTCGCGCGGTCGCTTGTCCTCGTAGTCCTTGCCGGCGAACTTGTGGAAGAAGCCGAGCTGGCCGAACATGGGCCCGACGCCGCCCATCTGGAACATCAGCCACTGCAAGGTCTCGTAGCGCGCGGCGTCGTCCGTGGGCATCAGCTTGCCGGTCTTGCCTGCGAGGTAGACCAGGATCGCGCCCGATTCCCACAGCGCCAGCGGTTTCCCGCCCGGGCCGTGCGGGTCGAGGATGGCGGGGATCTTGTTGTTCGGGTTGAGCGACAGGAATTCGGGCGAGAACTGGTCGTTGGTGTCGAAGCGCACCAGGTGTGCTTCGTAGGGGAGACCGGTCTCCTCCAGCATGATGGAGGCCTTCACGCCGTTGGGTGTGGGCAGCGAATACAGCTGCAGACGATCGGGGTGCCGCGCGGGCCACTTCTTCGTGATGGGGAAGGCATCAAGGGTGCTCATGGTTGCTCCGGGGGTCTGGTGTGCGGGCGGCCATTGTGTCGCCCGTCCCGCCATGCCCCCGGGCTTGCAGGGGCTTCGATAATGCGTTCTCACCCCATGACCCAGCCGACCCCTTCCCGCGACGCCTGCCCCTGCGGCCGTGGCCCCGATTACCCCGCCTGCTGCGGCCGCTTCAGCGGCACTGCCACGCCAGCGCCCGATGCCGAATCCCTGATGCGATCGCGCTACAGCGCTTTTGTGCGCGGCGACGCGGCGCACCTGCTGGCCACCTGGCACGCCAGCACGCGGCCGGCCACGCTCGAGCTGGAGTCGGGCGTGAAATGGCTGGGACTTGAGGTGCGCGCCCACCGCGCCATCGACGCCGACCACGCCGAGGTCGAATTCGTCGCGCGCTCCCGCCTAGCGGGGCGCGCCAGCCGCCTGCACGAACGCAGCCGCTTCGTGCGCGAGGGCGGGCAGTGGTACTACGTGGACGGCGATCTCTTCACGAAAGACAGGGCATGAACTTCGAGGCGGTTCTGTTCGACTGCGACGGCGTGCTCGTCGACAGCGAACCCATCACCAACGGCGTGCTGCGCCAGGTGCTCAACGAATCGGGCTGGGCCATCACGCGCGAGGAGTGCGAGGCGCTGTTCCTCGGCCACGCGGTGCGCGACCGGCGCGAGCGCATCGAGGCCGAGACCGGCCGCCCGCTCACGGACGAATGGATGCAGGCCTTCTACGAGCGCCGCAACGCGCGCCTGCGCGCCGAACTCAAGGCCATCGAAGGCGTGCACGAAGCGGTGGCGCACTTGCACGGCGCGGTCGGTGGGCGCATCGCCTGCGCCTCGGGGGCCGATCGGCCCAAGGTGGTGATGCAGCTCGAACAGGTGGGTCTGGCGCGCTGGTTCGGCGACGCCATCTTCAGCGGACACGACCTGCCGCGCTCCAAGCCGCATCCCGACGTCTACCTGGCCGCGGCCGCGCACCTGGGGGTCGACCCGAAGCGCTGCCTCGTCATCGAGGACACCGCACCGGGCGCGAAGGCCGGGTTGGCCGCGGGCGCCACGGTGTGGGGCTTCTGCACCCAGGGCCACGGCCGTGCGTTCGACGGCTTGCCGGTGGCTCGCGTGTTTCACCACATGCGCGAACTGCGGCTGTGAGCGCGTGAGCACGCGCTGAGGCTCAGGCACCCCGGAACTCGCCCGGCGACTGGCCGGTCCACGCGCGAAACGCGCGGATGAAGCTTTTCTCGTTGCGAAAACCGGCGGCTTCGGCCACCTGCTTGATCGGCCGCCTGGTGCGCAGCAGCAGCTGCATGGCCCGCTCGCGGCGCACCGCGTCCTTCAGCGCCTGCAGCGTCGCGCCTTCTTCCTTCAATTGCCGGTGCAGCGTGCGCGCCGAGGTGTTGAGCAGTGCGGCCAGATCGTGCGCGTTGTGCGTGGCCAGTGGCTGGCTGGCCAGCAACTGCCGCACGCGCTGCACCAGCAGGCGGTCGCGCCGGTAGGAGCGCACGGTGAGCGGCAGTGCGCGCTGCAGCAACTGGTGCATGGCCGCCTCGTCGCGGCGGATCGGCAGCGCCAGGTAGCGCGCGTCGAAGGCGATGGCGGCGGCGTCGGTGCCGAAGCGCGCGGGCGCGTCGAACAGCACCCCGTAGGCCGCTACATGCGGCGGCGCGGGGTAAGGGAAGCGCGCCTCCAGCAGCGGGATGCGCGAATCCACGAACCAGGCCGCCAGGCCGTGGATGTTGCGCAGCACCGAGACCACGCTGAGTTCGGCCATGGGGCCCGGGTCGGTGCGCAGATGCAGCACGATCTCGGCGCGCTCGCCCAGCACCTGCACCGACAACGCGATGGCCTGCGCCAGCAGGCCGTGGTGGCGGCACCAGCGCTTGAGCGCCACACCCAGCGACGGCGCCGACAGCGAGGCGCGCGCGAGCAGGCCGTAGCTGCCCCAGGGCAGCGCGCGCTCGAAGCAGCCCAGTGCCTCGTCATCGAGCTCGCGCATCGCCGCGTAGGACACGGCCTCCATTTGCTCGGCCGTGATGCGTGCCCGCGGGTCGTTGAGTTTGTGTGGCGGAATTTGTGCCTGCGCCAGCGCCGCGGAAGGATCCATGCCGCGCGCCCGGTAGGCGAGCGTCATGGCCTTCACCAGGGCGACGGGCGTGAGCGCCGGGCCGTGCAGCAGATCGGGGGTGTCGGTGGCCATGGCCAGAGTCTGCCAGCAACGGTCTGTCGTGGCGCGATTTGCAACCCGCCTGGCGACCGGAGGCATGCCCGTCGGGTGTACCCTCGGGCCCCGGTTCGCTCACGAGACACAGGCCACGCCATGCCCATCCTGGAGACCAAGCTCAACCCCCGATCGGCCGAATTCCAGGCCAACGCCGAGGCCATGCGCGCCCAGGTGGAGGACCTGAAGGTCCAGCTCGCCAAGTCCGCGCAGGGCGGTGGCGAGGCCGCCCGCGCCAAGCACACCGCGCGCGGCAAGCTGCTGCCGCGCGAGCGCGTGCAGATGCTTCTCGACCCCGGCACACCCTTCCTCGAGCTTGCACCGCTGGCCGCGCACGGCATGTACCACGGCGACGCGCCCTGCGCGGGCCTGATCGCCGGCATCGGCCGCGTGAGCGGGGTCGACTGCCTGATCGTCTGCAACGACGCCACCGTCAAGGGCGGCACTTACTACCCGATGACGGTGAAGAAGCACCTGCGGGCGCAGGAAGTGGCGATGCAGAACAACCTGCCCTGCATCTACCTGGTGGACTCGGGCGGCGCCAACCTGCCCAACCAGGA
>VFQM010000847.1_pt1 | contig 30352 bp, 37 predicted proteins | sample 3512391 | NCBI WGS metagenome assembly VFQM01 (sample SAMN10412369, study PRJNA504923) | tailings metagenome | isolation source: Replicate 1 from Balatoc abandoned mine | place: Philippines
TGGTAAAAGCGGAAATCGCTGGCAATGGCGCGTGCGCGCGATGGCAGATCGCCGTTGGTCCAGCGCGATTGCTGGGCCTGGGTCGCGCGCCCGGCGGCAGCCAGCCAGACCGGCTGGCTGCCCATGAAGGCGGCGTGATTGAGGGGAAACTTCTCCTTCGGCCCGCAATTGGTCAGCATGGCCACGGTCAGGTCAATCGGGTCGCGGACAAAATGCTTGATCTCGACCGAGACCTTGCCGCTACGGATATACTTGAGCTTGAGCCCAGCGTCGGCTTCGGTCTCGAAACGTGCGCAGGCCGGGCATGTATAGCTGACCCACGTCGCCAGCTTGACCTTGGCAGCCGGGTTGCCAAGCACGTGACTTTGCTGGGCGGTGCGGGTCACCACCCGGTTCCAGTCCTGCGGCGGGCTGGCCCCCAGGGTCAGCGCGGCAGCAGCGATCAGCAGGGCGGGGCGGAGCAGATGCTTCAAGATCACTTGTCCTCGTTGTTGTCACCCAGGCTGCGGGCCAGCGATTCGAGCACGGCGCGCAGTTCGGGATCGCCGATATCGCGCAAGGAATCGCCGAGTTCCATCGGAATCGGCTTGAGCGAGGGCGGAGCAGCCGGGCGGCGGTCTTCGACCGGCGGTTTGACCGCGCCCTGACGCAGCTTGACCCGCGCGACCGCACTGTAACCGAAGAAGCGGTTCACCCGCTCGATGATCTCCGGGATCACGTGGCTGATCAGCGGGGCATGAGCCGGAACGACGACCAGTTCGAGGATGCCGCCCACCTTCTCGCCGGGCGGGAAGCGGATCGCTTCGGGGCTGCAGACGCGGGCATGCCTGGCGCCGACGATTTCCGGCCAACGGGTCACAACGCTCGACTGGACAAAGCCGAACCGGCGAAAGGCGGTGCGGCCCACTTCGGGCATCAGTTCGGAAACGCTGCGCGCCGCTCCGCCGCGGGGCCGTTCATAGGGGCGCGGCTTTGCTGCGGCCCCCTTTACGGGCTTTGTGCCTGGCTTCTTTGGGTCCCGTTCCATTGCAGCGCTGGCAATGCCATAGCGGGCCGATGGACGCCAGCGCCGACACGATCTCCGCCAGCCTGCTGGCCTGGTATGACAGCCAGGCACGGGCGCTGCCCTGGCGCAGTCCGCCGGGTACGCCGCCGCCCGACCCATACCGTGTGTGGCTGTCAGAGGTGATGCTGCAGCAGACGACCGTGGCGGCGGTCGGCCCCTATTTCGCCAGGTTCCTGGCAAAGTGGCCAACCGTGACCGACCTGGCGGCGGCCGACGATGCCGAGGTGATGGCCGCCTGGGCGGGGCTAGGCTATTACGCCCGCGCCCGCAACCTGCTGGACTGTGCGCGGGCGGTGGCAGCGCGGGGCGGGGTCTTTCCCGGCACCGAGGCAGAGCTGCGCGCGCTGCCGGGGCTGGGGGCTTATACCGCCGCTGCGGTCGCCGCGATTGCTTATGGCGAGCGCGCCACGGTGGTAGATGCCAATGTCGAGCGGGTGATCGCCCGGCTCTTTGCCATCGACGAGCCGCTGCCTGCCGCGCGCAAGGCGATCCGGGCGCGGGCCGAGGAACTGACTCCGGCTGAGCGCCCGGGTGACTTTGCCCAGGCGATGATGGACCTGGGGGCGACGGTCTGCACCAACCGCAATCCGCGCTGCCTGCTTTGTCCGCTGGCCGCGAACTGCGCCGGGCGGCGCGCTGGTGCAGAGCGCTTTCCGGTCAAGCCGGCCAAAGCTGCCAAGCCGCAGCGCCGGGGCTGCGCCTTCTGGATCGAACGCGATGGTGCCGTGTGGCTGGTCCAGCGGCCAGGCACGGGTATGCTGGGCGGGATGCGAGCCTTGCCCGACGATGGCTGGTCGGCGCGCGGCGATGGTGCTGGCACCGGGCCGCTGGTGGGTGAATGGCGCCCGGGCGGCGTGGTCCGCCACGGCTTCACCCATTTCGATCTCGATTTGCAATTGATGCTTTATTCGGGCGACGATTTGGATAGGCTGGCAACACAAAGCGGCGAATGGTGGCCGCTGGACCGGATCGATGAGGCCGGCCTGCCCACCCTGTTCGCCAAGGCGGTGCGGCTGGCGCTGGCTGAACGAGAGACGGGAGAATGACCTTGCACCACCACGATGCCATCGCGCTTTCGCGCCGGAACCTGCTGCGCTCCAGCGTGCTGCTGGGGGCGGGCGCTGCCGTCGGCGCCCTGCCGTTTGGCAGCCAGCTGGCCCATGCCGCCATGGCCGTCGGCTTCGAAGCGCGCTGGCCAAAGGTCACGGCGATGCTCGACAAGTATGTCAGCCAGAAGAAGGTGGCCGGCATGGTCGCGGCGCTGGGCTGGGGTGACAAGGATCCCGGCTTTATCGTCCGCGGCAAGGAGGCTTTCGACGATCCCGACAGCGCGGGCGAAAACAGCCTGTTCCGCGCCTATTCGCAGACCAAGCCGGTTACCGGCATGGCGGCGATGATGCTGATCGACGATCGCAAGCTGAAGCTCGATCAGCCGGTGGCCGATTTCATCCCCGAATTCGCCAATATGCGGGTGGCGATCGACCCGAAGAACAGCCTGGAATCGCGCCCCGCGCAGAACCAGATCACCGTTCGTCACCTGCTGACGCATACGGCCGGGCTGGGCTATGCCGGCGTAGGCAAGGAAAAGGTGAGCGCCGAACTGCTGCGGCTGGGGGTGACCCCGGCGGTACTGACGCGGATGAAGATTCCCGGCCTGCCGGTCAGCCCGCCGACGCCCGGCCCGGACGAATTCGTCAAGCTGGCGGCGAGCGTGCCCTTGGTTTCCGAACCCGGTACCGAATGGCACTATTCGATGGGGCTCGACGTGCTGGGCGTGGTGATCCAGCGCGCCTCGGGCGCCAAGAGCTTCGAAGCGTTCCTGCAGGAGCGGATGTTCGATCCGATCGGGATGAAGAGCAGCTACTTCCGGGTTCCGGCCAGCGAAGTGCACCGCCTGACCACCAATTACGGCCTGATGGGCGGCTTCCCGCTGCCGATCGACCTTGGCAAGAGCTCGATCTATCTTGATCGTCCGGCCTTTGCCTTTGGCGGCTCGGGCCTGGTCTGCTCGCCGGCGGACTATGACCGCTTCCTCAAGATGATTGCCAATGGCGGTCTGGTCGGTACCCGGCGGGTAATGGGCGCGGCGTCGATCGCGCTTGGCGTCAGCAATCTGCTGCCTGACGGGGTCGAGACCAAGGGCACCTTCATCGATGGCGCCGGCAACGGCGCGGGCGGGCGTTCGGGCATGGGCCGCGATGCCGGAACCTTTGGCTGGGGCGGCGCGGCCGGGACAGTCGGCTTCGTCAATGTCCGCATGGGCCTGCGCGCCGGGATCTATACCCAGTACATGCCGTCCGAAGCCCTGCCGATCCATGCCGAGTTCCCGCAGACGGTGCTGGCTGATCTTGCCGCGATGCGCGGCGCATGAAGGCGCCGATCGCCTTCGCCGGTTCGCCGATTGACCGGGCCGACCACATCCGCGCCAATCCGGACGAGCTGGCGGCCCTGATGAACTGGCGCGCGCGGCTGCTCAAGCTCGATGGCCTGTCACCGGTCTATACCGATGATGGAGCGCTGGAATGGGGCACGCTGGCCGATGCCGATCCGGACGCGGAACTGGTGTTCCTGGGACTGATGGACGGCAAGGCCTGCTTTGCCGCCGTGCCCGATGAAGGCGCGACCGGCCCGGCCTATGCCAACCCTTCGATCTGGGCGGCGATGTCCGCGCTCGATCCGGGCGAACTGGCGCTTTATGGCGGGGCGCGCAGCCTGGTCGATTGGCACGCCCGGCACCGCTTCTGCGCGCGCTGCGGCGGGCCGACCAAGGTCAGCAAGGGCGGCTGGCAGCGCAATTGCGACAGCTGCAAGGCGCAGCACTTCCCGCGCACTGATCCGGTCACGATCATGCTGATCGAGCACAAGGGCCACCTGCTGATGGGCCGCCAGCCGCGCTTTCCGGCGCGGATCTATTCGGCGCTGGCCGGCTTTGTCGAACCCGGCGAAACGATCGAAGAAGCCGTGGCGCGCGAGAGTTTCGAGGAAGCCGGTGTGCGGGTGCGCGACGTGACCTATGTCGCCAGCCAGCCCTGGCCGTTCCCGTCGCAGCTGATGATCGGCTGCCACGCCTTTACCGATGATCCTGAACTGGCGGTCGATTTCACCGAGCTGGAAGAAGCGCGCTGGTTCACGCGCGAGGAACTGGAAGCCGCGCGCGCCGCCGGTCCCGATGGCACCGATACGCTGATCTTCCCGCGGCCCTTCGCCATTGCCCACAACCTGCTAGTCTGGTGGCTCGACAAATGACCCAGCCCGCGAAAGTCACGATCGACATCTGGTCCGATGTGATGTGCCCCTGGTGCATCATTGGCTATTCGCAGCTCAGGAAAGGCCTCGCGGCGCTGGAGGGCGAGGTTGAGGCCCAGGTCCGCTGGCATGCCTTCCAGCTCAATCCCGACATGCCGCCAGAAGGCGAGGAGCAGCAGGCGCACCTTGCCCGCAAATATGGCCGCACGCCTGACCAGATGGCCGCAGCCCGCGGGCAGATGAAGGAAATCGGCGCCCGGGCCGGCTATTCGTTCGACTATACGGGTGAGGGTGAGGCCCCGCAGGCGCGGCTGTGGAACACGCTGCGCGCCCACAAGCTGCTGCTCTGGACGCTGGCCCAGCACGGCCCGGAAAAGCAGACCGAGCTGAAGCTGGCGCTGTTCGATGCGCACTTCCAGCAGCGCCGCAACGTTTCCGACCCCGCGGTGCTGCTCGATGTGGCGGAAGGTGTCGGGATTGATCGAGACGCCGCTGCGGCCGCGCTCGACAACCCGGTGCTGTCCCAGCAGGCGCAGGAAGAACAGCGCATGGCCTATGACATGAATGTCAGCGGCGTGCCGGCGATGGTGATCAACGGCAAGTTCCTGATCCCCGGCGCGCAGGAGCCCGAAACCTATGCCAATGCCCTGCGCCGTGTCGTCGCGCGCGAGGCTGAGCTGGCGGCGCGCGCCGGATGATGCCGGACTACACCGGCCAGGTCGCGGTCGTCACCGGCGGGGCAAGCGGGATTGGTGCGGCGCTGGGCAAGGCGCTTCAGGCGGCGGGTGCGCAGGTCCTGCTGGCAGACCGCACGCCGGGTGAGGGCATCGTCGCCTGCGATGTCTCCAGGCTGGAAGAGGTCGAGGCTCTGGCCGAACTGGCCTGGCAACGGTTCGGGCGGGTCGATCTGCTGGTCAACAATGCCGGGATCGGCGGGGCTGGCGGTCGGCTGTGGAAGGTCGATCCGGCCGAAGCGCGGCGGGTGTTCGATGTCAACTTCTGGGGCGTCTGGCATGGCTGTCGCGCTTTCGCGCCGCGCATGGCGGCGCAGGATCACCCCAGCGCGATCTACAACGTAGCCTCGGAAAATGCGCTGTTCTGCGCCGTCCCGCGCAATGCCGCCTATATCGCCTCGAAGCATGCCGTGCTCGGCATGACCGAAAGCCTGCGCGAGGACCTGCCCGCACATGTCCATGCCGGCACGATCATCCCCGGCTGGGTCCTGTCGGGCCTGACCAGCGAGGGCGGGCGCGATGTCGCCATGCCGGCCGAACGCTATGCCGAGATCGTCCTGCCGCAACTCGCCGCGCGCGAGCGGTTCGTGGTCAGCCATGCCTACAACGTGGTCCCGATGCGAGAGCGGACCGAAGCGCTCGAAGCGGCCTTTGCCCGCTCCGCCCCGCGCTATGATGGCGATGAAGAGCACGACGTGCGCGCCTATATCGCCCGCCTGCGCGGCGGCTAGGCGAGCTTCATGGCGGAGAACAGGCCCTCCGCCAGCCAGCCCGCAAACCAGGTTCCGAATTGGGCCAGATTGTCCGCACCGACATCAGCAGCAACCGCGCCAAAGCTGGTGCCGCGCGCGAGAGCGGTCAGCGCATTGCCCTCGGCCGAACCGAGCAGGCGGTAATGCGGTGAGAGGTCTTGCCGCCAGACGATCAGCCAGCCGGGTTCGGGTAAGGCCCGTGCGACCTCCGGTGTCGCCTCATCGCGCAGCAGCGGCCACAAGGTCACCACATCGAAATCCACCTGGCCCGCCGCAAAACCCGGCGCCGGGATAAAGCGAAGCCGCGCCCAATCCTCTTCCGACAGACTGGCCTCCGCCAGGTCCGCAGCAGTCAGCACCGGGGCGTCGAGTGCGGCAAAGGCCTGCTGCAGGTGCCATTCGAGCCAGGCCAGCTCGGCCACTTCGGGATCGCCGGCGAACAGGGTTGCGAGCAGGGCGGGAAAAGCTTCCCCGAACAGGTCGAGCGTCCAGCGATGCGGCGGATGGGTCAGGATGTAATGGGCGGCGGCCTGATCGAAGGCCTCCTCGCCCACCCAGCGCTTGGTCCGCTCGAAGCCCGATGCCAGCGCATCGCTCAACCGGCCGCGATAGGCGTTGCGGTAGATCGCCATGCCGGTCGAGGAAGGCGGCAGAGCATCATCGGCGGCAATCTCGGCCAGGAAGGCGCGCTGCAGGACGGCCAGGGTCATGCCGGCAACCGCTCGGCCAGATGGCGGGCCTGGGCCAGTTCGGTGAGCAAATCATCCAGCGGCGGGATCTGGTCATCGCGCTCGATCATGGTGGCGGTGGGGCCAAAGCGCGCAACCGCGCGGGCATAAAGTGCCCAGACCGGATCAGGCACGGGCGCGTCGTGGGTGTCGATCAGCATGCCTTCGGGGCCGTGGCTGTGCCCGGCGAGGTGAATCTGGCGAACCCGGTCCGTTGGAATGCCGCTCAGAAAGTCGAACGGATCTAAGCCGTGGTTGACGCTGGACACGTGGATATTGTTGACGTCGAGCAGCAGGTAACAACCGGTGGCGGCGCTCAGCTCCGCCAGAAACTGCCATTCGGACAGGGTGCTGTCCGGGAAGCTCACATAGCTTGACGGGTTCTCTATCAGCAGCGGGCGATCCAGCACGTCCTGCGCGATGGCCAGGTTGCGGATGCAGCGTGCCAGCGCTTCTTCGGTGTAGGGCACCGGCAGCAGGTCGTGCGAATTGTGGCCGCCAAATCCGGTCCAGCAGAGGTGATCGGAGACCCACAGCGGGTCGATCCGCCGGGCCAGCGTTTTGAGCTCGGCCAGATAGGCGCGGTCCGGCTCCTGGTCCGAACCGAGCGACATCGAAACGCCGTGCAGGATCACCGGGTAGCGTTCGCGCACGGCTTCCAGCGTCGCCAGCGGGCGGCCACCGCAGGCCATGAAATTCTCGGAGATGACCTCGACGAAATCGACCGGCTGCTGCCGGTCAAGGAACGCCTGGTGGTGTTCCTTGCGCAGGCCCAGGCCAAAGCCGGTGAAGGGCGGGATCGTGCCGGTCATGGATGCAGTGTCGTTTCGCAAGGGAAAAGGGGTGGGCCCGGCCGGGAGGGGGGTGGGGCAGCGGCCGGGCCCTGGGGGAAGATCAGCCAAGGTCGCCGATCGTGCCGCCGCGCTTCAGGCATTCGCCGGCCTTCATCGCCTTGAAGCCTTGGCCCTTGCAGCCATTCATGCCCTTGCATTCGAGTTCGGTGGTCTTGCAGTCGGACGTACCCTTGCAGGTGTTGACGCCATAGCAGTGGACGGTGTCGGTGCTGGCGAGCGCCTTGCCCGAGCTGCCAGCCGGGGCGGGGGCGGCATTGGCGGCAGCGGCGAGGACGAAGGCGGCGGCCAGCGAAGCAAGGGCCGAAGCGGTCTTGGCGGTGTGCATGTCAGGGAACTCCAGTTGAGGGTCGTGCCAGGTTGGCGTCTGGCAATTCGCTGCCGCTCTGGGTGCGGTTACAGCCGGGGGGCGCAATTTTCTTTTTGGACCCGGCTGTAACCACCCGCCGCAGATTGCCGAACTGAGGGGACAGCACCGTCATCCGGCGCTGCGCCCCGTTGCAGGAGTTTTCCCCCATGAACCGTTCGACCGTATCGATTTCCGCCCTGGCTGCTCTGGCCGTCCTCACCGCCACCAGCGCCGCCCAGGCGCAGAGCAAGCCCGCCAAGGCGACCGAAAAGTGCTATGGCGTGGCCAAGGCCGGCAAGAATGACTGCGCCGCCGGTCCCGGCACCAGCTGCGCCGGCACCTCGACCCGCGATCACCAGGGCAATGCCTGGAAGCTGGTTCCCAAGGGCACCTGCCTCAAGACCAAGACCCCCAAGGGCTTCGGCTCGCTGGAACCGCGTCCGTGACCCTGCTGTCCGGGCTGATCCAGCGCTATGACAGCCTGACCGCGACGCTGGCCGGCAAGGTGCCCGATGGCATTCTGCTGGCCTTCGTCCGGGTCGTGTTGGCCGGGATCTTCTGGCGTTCGGGCGAGACCAAGGTAGAAGAGGGCACCTGGTTCCAGGTGACCGAGACGACCTATGAGCTGTTCCGGACCGAATATGCCGGCGTCCCGCTGCCGCCCGAATTCGCGGCGCTGGCCGCCACGGCGGCGGAACATGTCTTCCCCGCCTTGCTGGTGGCCGGGCTGTTCACGCGGTTTGCCGCGCTTGGCCTGCTGGGCATGACGCTGACGATCCAGTTCTTCGTCTATCCCGAGGCCTGGTGGCCGGTCCACTCGCTGTGGGCGGCGCTCGCCCTGGTGCTGGTGCTGCGCGGCGGCGGCTGGTTCAGCCTTGATGCGCTGCTGGTGCGGGGTCGCCGTTGACGGCCGATGAAGCCACTCTGTCCCGGCTCGCCGTGCTGGCCCAGCGCGGCGACCGGGCAGCCTATACCGCGCTGCTGCAGGCGGCGCGGGACTGGCTGCTGCGCTATCTGCGGCGGCGCGTGAACCCGTGCGAGCTGGATGATCTGGTTCAGGACACGCTGCTCAGCCTGCACCGCAAGCTGGCCAGCTATGACCCGGAACGTCCGTTTCTGCCCTGGCTGGCGGCGATCGCCCGCTACAAATTTGTCGACCATCTCCGCCTCGCTTACCGCCGCGCGGAAGATGAGCTGAGCGACGAGCAATTGCCCGCGGTTGATGCCGAACCGGCGATCACCGCCCGGATCAGCCTTGACCGGCTGTTCGAAGGACTGCCCCCGGCGCAGTGCCGGGCGATCGAGCTGGTCAAGATCGAAGGCCGTTCGATCAGCGAAGCCAGCGCTGCCACCGGGCAGAGCGAATCGCTGATCAAGGTCAACATTCACCGCGGCCTCAAACGGCTGGCCGCCCTGATCGAGAATTGAGAAAATCCATCATGACACGCAGTACTGATTCCCTGATCGAAGCGCTGGCGCAGGACCTGGCCCCGGTCCGTCCGCTGCGGCGCTGGCGGGGCATGAGCGGCGCCCTGCTGAGCCTGGCCGCGGGCGTGCTGTTGCTGCTGGGCCTGTTCGGGATCCGGTCAGACCTTCTCGCCGCGCGGCCCGATCCGGTCGGTTTGGTTTCCGCCGGGGTGTTCCTGGTGCTGGCGCTGGCCTCGGCCTGGGCGGCAGTCGATTCGGCGCGTCCGGCGGTTGGCGCACGGCGCGATGGCTGGGCCTGGAGCCTGGCGGCAACCGGCGTGCTGCCGCTGGCCGCGCTGTTCCTGATCGCGACTGGCCTGCTCCATGGCAATGAATCCCGGCTGCAGGACAATGGCCGCGATTGCATTACCTTTGGTCTGTTCGCCGGAATGTTCACCGCCGCCTTCCTGACCGCCTGGCTGCGGCGCGGCGCGCCGGTGCGGCTGGGGCAAGCCGGGCTGCTGACGGGATTGAGTGCGGGCAGTGCGGGCATCTTCGCCGTCTCGCTCTATTGCCCGCATACCGACATGGTCCACATCGGCATCTGGCATGGCCTGGCGGTGGCGATCGCTGCGGTCCTCGGCCGCCTGATCGTGCCGCCGCTGCTGCGCTGGTAGGGTTAGACCAGCCCCAACCGGGCCAGATCGGCGGCGATGTGGCCGGGCAGGACCTCGCCGCTGTCTTCGTCGCTGCCCAGATCACGCGGAGCATCGGCATCTTCGAGATAGCGCCAGCCCTGGTGGGCGCGCTTGGGGCGCGGCAGCACGTCGATCAGCTTCGCAGCGATGACGATATTGGTCCGCCCGCCCTCGGCCTCTTCGAAGCGCAGGATCGGGCTGCGCATCACCAGCTGGTGCTTGAAGATCCAGAACAAGGATCCTCCCGGAACGATCTCCTCATGCCGCTTGGGCAGGTAGCGGGTGGTCAGCCGCGCTTCGGCCCCGCGCGTGGCGAACCAGCTGCGCATTTCGTCAAGCGACTGGGCCCCGTAGGCCACCTTGGTGAGGTGCAGCGGCATGGTTCAGCCCACCAGGCCTGAGGCCACGGCGAGGCCGAGGAAGGCGAAGAAGCCCATTGAATCGGTGATCATGGTGACGAAGACCGAACTGGCCACGGCCGGGTCCTGACCCAGCCGGTCGAGCGTGACTGGCACGATGACGCCAGCCAGGCCCGCAGTGATGATGTTGACCACCACGGCTGTCCCGATCACCGCGCCGAGCAGCGGGTTGGCGAAGACCAGTGCGGTCGCGACGCCGATCAACGTGGCGACAGTCACCCCGTTGAGCAGGGCCACGCGGAATTCGCGCAGCAGGATACGGGTGGTGTTGGTGCGGGTCAGCTGGTTGGTCGCGAGCGCGCGCACGGCGACGGCCATGGTCTGCGTCCCCGCATTGCCACCGATCGAGGCGACCATCGGCGAGAGCGCGGCCAGCGCCACCAGTTTTTCGATCGCCCCGCCGAAATTGCTGATGATCGTCGCGCCCAGCAGCGCGGTGGCCAGGTTGGCGATCAGCCAGCGGACGCGGCTGATGTAGGAATCGCGGATCGGCTCGTTGATGTCGCCTTCGCCCGCACCGGACAGCAGCAGCACGTCCTCGCCGGCTTCTTCCTGGATGATGTGGACCACGTCGTCGACCGTGATCTGGCCGACCAGGCGCCCATCGGCGTCGACCACAGCCGCCGAGATCAGCGCATATTTCTGGAACCGCAGCGCCACCTCTTCCTGGTCCATCGTAACCGGGATCAGGGTCTGGTCGCGCTGCATCACGTCGGTCAGCGCAATCGAGCGCGGGGTGCGCAGGATCCAGCTCAGCGCGCAGGTGCCGACCGGGTGGAACCGCGCATCGACAATGAACACTTCCCAGAACTCGTTCGCCAGCTCGCCGCTCTCGCGCAGGAAATCGATCAGATCACCCACGGTCATGTGTTCGGGCACCGCGACGAAATCGCGGCTCATCAGGCGGCCGGCGGATTCTTCCGGATAGGACAGCGCGGTTTCGATCGCGGCGCGGTCCTCTGGCTCCATTTCGGCGAGGACGGCCTGCTGGTCTTCCTCGTCGAGGTCTTCCAGCATGGCCACGGCATCGTCGGTGTCGAGCTGTTCGGCGATGTCGGCGACGGTCTCGGCCGGCAACTGCTCGACGATATCCTCGCGGACATAGTCGTTGAGCTCGGCATAGACCTCGCTGCCCATCAGGTCGCTGATGGCGATGGCCAGGGCCGGGCGTTCGTCGGAATCGAGCAGTTCGAACAGGTCGGCGATGTCGGCCGGGTGAAGCCCCTCGACCATGCCATAGACCGCATCGTTTTCGCCTGCTTCCAGCCCGTCGCGGACGCGGCGGACGAATTCGGGCTTGAGCGTGTTTTCGGCGTCCAGGCTCTCGCTCTCATGAGCCGGCTCGGCCGCGGCAGCGGCGCTTTCGAGCAGGTCGGGGTCGAGCTTGTCCACGGTCATGACCGGGTCGGTCTAGGCGCGTTATCGGCTTTTGCAACCCGGCCAAGGCTTGGCGCGTGACTTTGTCCCAAGCGGCCCTATATCGGCTGCGAAAACCTGATGGAGACTACCATGGCCGAAACCCTCACCCTCTCGCTCGATAGCGGCGATGTCGTCATCAAGCTGCGTCCGGACCTGGCCCCTGGCCACGTCGAACGGATTGTCGAGCTGGCAAACGAAGGCTTCTATGACGGGGTGAAGTTCCACCGCGTGATCCCGGGCTTCATGGCCCAGGGCGGCTGCCCCCAAGGCACCGGCATGGGCGGCTCGGACAAGCCCGACCTGCAAGCCGAATTCAACGCCGAACCGCACGTGCGCGGCGTCTGCTCGATGGCCCGCACCTCTTATCCACACTCGGCCAACAGCCAGTTCTTCATCTGCTTCGACGATGCGACCTTCCTCGACAAGCAGTACACCGTCTGGGGCCAGGTGATCGAAGGCATGGAACACGTCGATGCCCTGCCCAAGGGCGAACCGCCGGCCAACCCCGGCGTGATCCGCAAGGCGACTGTCGCCTAAGAAGCGGGCTTTGGCGCCGGCGGGTCAGCGATCCGCCGCGCGCTGAGGATCTTTACCGGCGGCTCCAGCATCTGGCCCTTGAGCGGCCCTTCACCCTTCGTGGGTGAGAGCGGCGCATCCCAGATCTTGCGCACCACATCCATCCCCGCCGTAACCCGGCCAAAGGCGGCAAAGCCAGCCTGGGCTTCGGGCTCGGCCGCCTTGGGATCGGCATCCAGGCTGGGCAGGTCTGACAGCAGGATCGACCAATCGGCCGTGGCCGTGCCTGGCGCGTGGCGGGCCATCGAGATCGTGCCGGCCTTGTGGCTGATGCCGGTCAGGCTGGTCGGTTCGTGCGCGATGGGTTTCAGGACCTTGAGCGGATGGCCCTGCAAGCCGCCCTGGATCAGGCCATTGGGCTGGTCGCCCCACGGCAGCCGCATCGAGCGGTAGAACACGATCCCGTCGAACTTCTTCAGATCGACATAGCGCACGAAGTTCTGCGTGGTGATCGGCGCGCGCTTGTTATCGAGCTCCAGCTCGATCGTGCCCAGTTCGGTCACCAGCGCGACCTTGACCGTATCGCCCAGCGGCGGAGCGGGCTTGGTGGCGACGGGGCGCTTGGCCGGGGCCTTTTTCGGCGGCGCGGCGGCGGCCAGCACGAACAGGGCGGGAATGGCGAGCAGGGCGAATCGGCGGTTCATGCGCCGATGGTGCCCGATCACAGCCCGGTTTTCACCACCCAGTCATGGAAGATCCGCACCGCACGCACGTCCAGCGCGTGGGGCTTGCAGATGAACCAGTAGGAATAGGGGCTCTTGACCTCGATATCGTAGAGGTTGGCGAGGCGGCCATCCTGCGCGCGGTCGAAGTGGGCATCGTGCATGATCGCGATGCCCAGGCCCTGGGCGGCCGCTTCAAGGATCAGCTGGCCCGAATCGTAGTGGTCGATTGCGGCCGGCTCCAGATCGGGCAGGCCGATAGCCTGCTTCCAGGCAATGAAGCTGTCGGGCAGCTCGTTATGGATCAGGAAGGTCTGGCGCGACAGGGCCTCGCGGTCGGGCACCGGGCCGATCTCGTTGGCCAGGGTCTTGGAGGTGATCGCATAGACCTTGTTGCGATCCAGCTGGACCGCGTGGAACGAAGGATCGGGCTGCGGTGAAAGGATGAAGGCGGCATCCAGCGTGTCGCCGACCCGGTGATCGAGGTGCGGGCTGGTATCGAAATCGATGTGCAGCCGCGGCTGGGCCTTGCGCAGTTCGGGCAGGCGCGGGAACAGCCGCTGGCTGCCGAACAGCGGCAACACACCCAGGCGCAGGCGCAGCACGCGGCTGTCCTCGACTTGTCCTTCGACTGCGGCCGCCAGTTCATCGAACTTGGGCGCAACCGCATTGTAAAAGGTGCTGCCATCGTCGGTCAGCTTCATCGCCTGGTGCTGGCGCGTGAACAGCCGCTTGCCGATGAAGTCTTCCAGCGCCGATACCCGGCGTGACAGGGCCGAGGGGCTCAGCCCCAGCTCGTCGGCCGCCGCGCGGGCAGAGCCAAGCCGGACGATCCGCACAAACGCTTCGATCGCGCGCAGGGGGGGCAGACGGCGGATGGCCACGGATTACTCTTCGGATTCGTCCTGGGGAGAGGGCGGATGCAGGCGCAGACGGGTAACATGCTTTTCGTTGCCTGCAATCACTTCGAGCCGCCAACCGCTCGGATGATCGAGGATCGACCCGACCGGCGGCACCGCTTCGGCCAGCAGGACGGCGAGGCAGCCCAGGGTATCGACGTCTTCCTCCACTTCGGCCAGACGCCGGTCGATGGTATCGGCCACGTCGTCCAGCTCAGCCCGGGCATCGGCCTCCCACATCCCGTTTTCGAGGCGGGTCAGCAGTTCTTCGGGGGCGTCGTCGTGCTCGTCCTCGATCTCGCCGATGATTTCCTCGACCAGGTCCTCGATGGTGATGATCCCGTCGGTGCCCGAATATTCGTCGATTACCACGGCGAGGTGAACGCGGCTGGCGCGCATGTCGTTGAGCACATCCAGCGCGCCGCGCGCCTGCGGCACGTAAAGCGGCTGGCGCAGCAGGCTGGTCCAGTCCTTGGGCGGCTTGCCGCTGGCGAGGTGCTTGAACACGTCCTTGATCAGCACCATGCCGACAATCTCGTCGAGCGTGTCGCGGTAGACCGGCATGCGCGAATGGCCATGCTCGGCAAAGGCGGCGACGACATCTTCCCAGCTGGCGGTTTCGGGCACGGCCACGATTTCACCGCGCGGGATCGCGACGTCATCGGCGTCGTGTTCGCTGAAATGGAGCAGATTGCGGAGCATGTCGCGCTCGAGCGCGGAGAGGTCGCCATTGCGGACCGAGCCGCCGTCGTCCTCGTGCTCGTCGATCGCTTCTTCCAGCTGGGCGCGCAGCGACTGTTCGCCGCCGCCGTCAACTCGCTCGAACCAGCGCTTGATCGCGCGCCAGGTGGAGCGTCTACTCTCCCCGTCTCCGGATGGGCCCTCGGCCATGGTACTCTTCAGTCCCCTTTTGGCGAACCGGTCACTGGATCGCGATCGCCATATGGGTCGGCAATGCCCATCAGCGCAAGAGCCTTGATTTCCAGTGCTTCCATCGCGGCGGCTTCTGCGTCCGAGTGAACATGGTCATGGCCGGCCAGATGGAGCAGGCCGTGGACGATCAGGTGGGCCGCATGATGGTCCAGCGGCACGCCCTTGTCCGCCGCCTCGCGGGTGCACGTTTCGAGCGCCAGGGCGATGTCGCCGAGCAGCTCTGGCGGGCCTTCGGGGCTGAGCGCCAGCAGCTCGTCGCGCTCCAGCATGGGGAAAGAGAGGACGTTGGTCGGCTTGTCCTTGCCGCGCCATTCGCGGTTCAGCGCGTGGACCTCGGCATCGTCGGAGAACAGCAGGCTGGCCGAGAGGCGCGGGTTGGCGAGTTCGGGGGCGACTTGGCTAAGCGCAGCAAGGGCGCGCTCGGCCAGGGCCTCCCAGTCCGGGGGCGAGGGCCAGTCGGCTTCGATCGCGATTTCCAGTTCCAAACCAGTCTCCGTCACCCCGGACTTGATCCGGGGTCCCGCTTTGCAAGCGCGACATCAAGGGGAAGCGGGACCCCGGGTCAAGCCCGGGGTGACGAGGAACGGCCGCCTGGCCTACCCGTGCTGCCCCTCATAGGCATCGACGATCCGCCCGACGATCGGATGGCGGACCACATCGCCGCTGGTAAAGCGGGTGACGGCGATGCCCTCAACCCCTTCGAGCCGCGCCACGGCATCGTTCAACCCGCTCATCTGCGGGCCGCCGGGGATGTCGACCTGGTTGGGGTCGCCGCAGATCACCATCCGGCTGTTCTGGCCGAAGCGGGTCAGGAACATCTTCATCTGCGCCGGGGTGGTGTTCTGCGCTTCGTCGAGGATGATGAAGCTTTCGGCCAGGGTGCGGCCACGCATGAAGGCAATCGGCGCGATCTCGATCTCGCCCGAGGCGAGCCGCCGTTCGACCTGTTCGGGCGGCATGCAATCATAGAGCGCATCGTAAAGCGGGCGCAGATAGGGATCGACCTTGTCCTTCATGTCACCGGGCAGGAAGCCCAGCCGTTCGCCGGCCTCGACCGCCGGTCGGCTGAGGATCAGGCGCTGGACCGAGCCGGTGATCAGCTGCGAAACGGCCTGGGCCACGGCGACATAGGTCTTGCCAGTGCCGGCCGGGCCGAGCGCGAAGATCACGTCGCGGCTGGCCAGCGCCTTCATGTACTCGATCTGGGTCGCGCTGCGCGGGACGATCGTCTTCTTGCGGGTGCGGATCATCACCGAAGGCGCACCGCCATCGCCAGTAACGATCCCTTCCAGCGTGGGTTCGGCCGACATCATGATGATTGATTCGACCGCGCCGGGATCAAGTTCCTGCCCGTTCATGAGCCGCTGGTGCATGGTCTTCAGCACATCGCGGGCGCGGGCCACGCTGTCTTCCGGGCCTTCGATCTGGGCGCGGTTGCCGCGCGCGGAGATGAATACGCCCAGACGGTTCTCGATCTGCACCAGGTTGGCGTCGAACTGCCCGAACAGCGCCCCCAGGATCGTTGCTTCGTCAAACTCCAGCTCGGCGCGGGCGCGGCGGGGCTGGATGCGGGCTTGCCCGAAGACATCGCGGTCATCGTGGGCGCGGGCAGGTTTGCGAGCCATAAAGTGGGCGGGGCGCTCCTTTCAGTTCAGCCGGTGCGGCTGATTCGAAGCTTAGGCGCAGTGGTGCCGCGCGCAAGCGACAAGGCCGTTACAGTCAGTGGAAAACCGGTCAGGCGGTGGCGGGTTCCAGCAGCCGCGCCGAAAGCGAATTCGGCCCGGCTTCGGTCAGCTCCACCTCAACCAGATCGCCGATCGCCGCAGCGCCGGTGAAATGGACCGATTGCAGCCAGGGTGACTTGCCCAGCCACTGGCCGGCGTGGCGGCCCTGGCGTTCGACCAGCACGGAGCAGCGTCGGCCGACCGAGGCCTGGTTGAAGGCCAGCTGGCTGGCGTTGAGCGCGGCCTGGAGCCGCTGGAGCCGCTCGTCCATCGCCGCGGCCGGAACCTGTCTGTCCATCGTCGCGGCCGGCGTGCCGGGGCGGGCCGAATACTTGAAGCTGAAGCACTGGGCATAGCCGACCTGCTCGACCAGCCGCAGCGTGTCCTCGAACTCGGCCTCGGTCTCGCCCGGGAAGCCGACGATGAAATCGCCCGACAGGGCAATATCGGGCCGCGCGGCGCGGACCTGATCGAGCACGCGCAGATAGCTCTCAGCCGTGTGGCTGCGGTTCATGGCCTTCAGCACCCGGTCGTTCCCGGCCTGAACGGGGAGGTGCAGGAACGGCATCAGCTGCGGAATGTCGCGGTGGGCGGCGATCAGCCCGTCGGTCATGTCGTTGGGATGGCTGGTGGTGTAGCGAATCCGGGCGAGGCCCGGGATGGTGGCCAGCACTTCGACCAGCCGTTCCAGCCCGCGGCCATCGGCGTCACGCCAGGCGTTGACGTTCTGGCCCAGCAGGGTCAGCTCGCGCGCACCGACATCGACGAGCTTGCGGGCTTCTTCGACCAGGTCGGCAAACGGGCGCGAAACTTCGGCGCCGCGGGTATAGGGCACCACGCAATAGGTGCAGAACTTGTCGCAGCCTTCCTGCACCGTCAGGAAGGCGCTGGGGCCAACCTTGCGCCGCGCCGGCAGGGCATCGAACTTGGTCTCGGCCGGCATGTCGGTATCGACCGCGCGGCGGCCTTCGACCGCTTCGGCGATCATCGCCGGCAGGCGGTGATAGGCCTGCGGGCCGACCACCATGCTGACGGCCGGTGCGCGCTTCATGATCTCCTCGCCCTCGGCCTGGGCGACGCAGCCGGCGACCGCGATCAGCGGGCTGGTGCCGTCTTCGCGGCGCAACCGGCCAATGTCGGAATAGACCTTTTCGGCCGCCTTCTCGCGGATGTGGCAGGTGTTGAGGACGACCAGATCGGCCTCCTCACCTTCGGGCGCGGGGGTGATCCCTTGCTCGCCCAGCAGCTCAGCCATGCGCTCGCCATCATAGACGTTCATCTGGCAGCCGAAGCTTTTGACCCGGTAGGTCCTGGGGGGCGGGGTGGGGCGACTCATGCCCGCCCTATAGTCGGCTGAGCCCGCGGTGGGAAAGGGCTGGGCGCTAGATGATCGATCGGATGTCTTCGTCTTCACCGCAAAGCCGTTCCTTGTCAGTGCCCTTGCGGCCAACTTCGGCAGTCTGGCGGCGGTAGATCGCTTCGAGCTCGGTCAGATCATAGGGGAACTGATAGGACACCGCAGCCTTGGTCCGTCCGCGCCGATCCAGCACGGTCACGGTCCAGTCCTTCCGCGCGAGCAGTTTTGCATTGAGCGTAACGCTCTCCGGCTGAAACAACAGCTCGGCCTTGGTGTCGCCGTTGCCGCGATTGGAGGCACTGACCGGAAGCACCAAGGATTGCTGGCCGGGTGCGGAGAATACCGCCTCGACGCTCTTCGTTCCGCTAGGGAAGTTCACTACGAAGGATAGCAGCTTGGGGGCGGCGAATGTCGCATCGAAGCGCCGGATCGAGCCATGCCAATTGGCGTAAAAGCCCGGCCGGCTAAGATGGAACAGGGGCCCGATCTCTGCAGGCCCGCTGCTGAAATACAGCTGAGCCATGATCGACCAGCCATCTCCCAGCTCGATCCGGTCAACACAATGCCAGGCCTGGGCCGTGGCGACACCCGGCCAGATCGCCGCCAGGCAAGTAAGGGCGGCCAGGCCCGCCGTTCTCATTGCAACAGCCGCGCCAGCATCGCCTCACGCGCCGCCTGGGCGATGGTCTTGCGGCTGCCAAGCTCGGCCCCGCTCAGCACTGGCAGAAAGTGGACCGTCAGTTCGATCGGGCGGCGGCGGGCGAGCAGGCGCAGGAAGTTGTCGAGCCCGTGTTCTTCGCCCACCCAGGCGATATCCGCCGCTTCAGGGCCAAAGTGCAGCAAGACCGGCTGGACAGCGATCCCTTCGGGCAGCGGTTCCAGCGCGGAGAGCAGCGAGCTCTTGAACGGCAGCAAGCCCGTGCCGTCGCTCGTGGTTCCTTCGGGAAAGATCGTCAGCGCCCCGGTATCGCGGATCGCGGTGCGCACGGCGGCGACCTGGGCCGCCACACTCTTGCGATCATGCCGGGCGACGAAGACCGTGTCGTTCATCTTGCACAGCCACTTGAGCAGCGGAATCGAGGCCAGCCCATCGTGGCCGACAAAGGCGCTGCCAGTGGTGGCGGCAATCGCCGGAATATCGAGCCACGAGACGTGGTTGGCCAGCAGGAAGGCGCCGCGATGGACCTTTTCGCCGCGGGTGTGCAGCCGCATGCCGGCAATCGCTCCGATCCCGGCCAGGAAGAACCGTGGCACCGGATTATGGCGCGTGACCGGTTTGGCCAGGTAGAACACCGGCACGCAGACCAGCAGGAGCAACAGCATGGCGGTCAGCCGCAGCGTGACGCGGATCCAGCCGAGTAGCGACAGGCGGCGCGGCTGGCTGAGCGCGATCGCCACGGTTGTCTACTGGCCTTCCCGGCCGAGGCGCACCCCGTAAAGCTCCATCCGGTGATCGACCAGGCGGTAGCCCAGCTTCTCCGCGATCTGGCGCTGCAGCGCTTCAAGCTCCGGATCGACGAATTCGATCACCTTGCCGGTCTCGACATCGATCAGATGGTCATGGTGGGCTTCGGGCGCCGCTTCATAGCGGGCGCGGCCATCACCGAAATCGTGGCGATCGAGGATCCCGGCCTCTTCGAACAGGCGCACGGTGCGATAGACCGTGGCGATCGAAATGCGCGGATCGACGGCAACCGCGCGTTCGTGGAGCTTCTCCACGTCCGGGTGGTCGGTGCTTTCGGACAGCACCTTGGCGATGACGCGGCGCTGCTCCGTGATGCGGAGGCCGCGCTCGGCGCAAAGGGCTTCGATGTCGATCTGCTGGTGCACTGGCTGTCCGTAAATGAAACGTCCCGCCGGATATGAACCCGGCGGGACGATTCTTCAACCGCGCGTGGCGGACTTATCCGGCCTCAGGCCTTGGCCTTGCGGCCGCGCTTCTGGCCAGGCTTGCGGCCAAGGCCGATCTTCTTGGCCAGTTCGCGGCGCTTTTCAGCATAGTCCGGGGCAACCATCGGATAGTCGGCGGGCAGGTTCCAGCGCGCGCGATACTGATCCGGGGTCATGTTGTAATGCGTCATCAGGTGGCGCTTCAGCATCTTGAGCTTCACGCCGTCTTCCAGGCAGACGATATGATCGGGCTTGACCGAGGTGCGGATCGAAACCGCAGGCTTCGGTGCCTCTTCTGCCACCGGGGCAGGCGCCTGCCCAAGGCTGGCGAGCGCGCCAAAGACCTTGGTGATCAAGGACGGAACATCATCAACCGAAACGGAATTGTTGCTGACATGCGCGGCAACAATATCCGACGTCAGCGTGATGAGGGTTTCATTCATATCGGACTGCGGAGTTTCCATGACCCGCTACCTTTCGTTTTATGCGACCACTTTGTTTTTGTTTCGCAGCGAGTCCGCCGACCAGCTACACCGCCCGATTATGCCGGTTAAGAGGCTATCGCAAGCTAAATAATGCAGAATCTGTTGAAAACGGGCGGTTTTGTAAGACTGGTATTAACTATAGCGGGCAGGAAAAAGTAATCGCATCAAGTCGATTACCACCCGGCGTGCGATAGTAGTTTCTCCGCGTGCCAATCTGAACGAAGCCGTTCTGCCGGTAGAGGTGGATGGCGGGATTATCGCTGCGCATCTCCAGCAACAGCTGTTTCGCGCCGCGCAGGCGGGCATCGTTCTTGCACTGCTGCAGCAATTGTTCGCCGATCCGCCGCCGCCGGAAATCGGGCGATACGGCGATCAGCAGCAGTTCCTCTTCCTCGAACCCATAGCGCGACAAGGTAAAGCCGGCCGGTTCGTCCAGCACTTCGGCGATCCGGTAATGACAATTGCCGACCAGCAGTGCGTCTTCCACCTGGCGGCGGGTCCAGGCCTCGCCATAGGCGGGATCAAAGGCGGCCTGCATCACCGCCATGATCCGGTCGATATCGTCAGCCGGGGTGATCATGCGGCCGGCAGGCGGGCGTCCGGCGCCCGGCCATAGAGCGGGTGATCGGCGGGGCCGAGCAGCGCGGCGGGCAGCAGGGCAAAGCTGCGCGCATCGGGATGGAGCGAAAGCGCCTGCCCGGTGCCGCGCCGGGCGACCAGGGCTTCGGCCTGGCTGCCCGCAACCACAGCGGTGTTGGCGGATGCCGCGGCGGCATCGGGGCTGAGCGAGGCAAGGTCAGCACTTGGCTGGCCATCGGCGGCGAAGGGCTGGACGAACCATTCGCCGTGCCCGCCGGTCATCGCCACTGTGCAAGGCTGCGCGCCCGCTTCTGCGCGGGCCATGGCGGCAACCAGCGCCAGAGTGGGATAACCAACCAGGGGGCAGTGCCAGGCCAGCGCCAGTGCCCGCGCCGCAGCAAGGCCCACGCGCACACCGGTAAAGCTGCCGGGGCCGAGCGCCGCTGCGATCCGGCCGGCCCGGCCCTTGCCGGGCAGGGCGGCGATCATTGGCACCAGCGCCTCGGCGTGGCCGCGCCCCAGCACGCGGCATTCCCCGGCGATCAGCGCATCGCCGTCAAACAGGGCGACCGAGCAGGCCTCGGTCGCGCAATCGATCACCAGAGTTCGCATTACGCGCCTGTTAGCGCGTCAGGCGATCCGATTGAAAGTGTCGAAATCGGGGCGCGGGCTGCGATCGAAGATGGTGGAGGGGTCGCCATAGCCCAGCGTCGAGATAAAGTTCGACTTCACTCGCGGGGTATCGGCGAAGAAGGCCGCATCGACCGCGTCGTTGGAGAAGCCCGACATGGCTCCCGTATCCAGCCCGAGCGCGCGCGCGGCGAGGATGAAGTAGGCGCCCTGCAGGCTTGAATTGCGCATGGCCGAAACTTCGCGCAGCGGCTCATTGCCGTCGAACCAGGCCTTGGCATCGACGTGCGGGAACAGCCAGGGCAGCTGCTCGTGATAGTCAATGTCCATGCCGATGATCACCGTCACCGGCGCCTTCAGCACCTTTTCGGCATTGGCCGGCAGGCAGAACTGCGCCAGCTTGGCCTTGGCCTCATCCGTGGTGCACCAGACCAGGCGGGCGGGCAGCATGTTGGCGCTGGTCGGGCCGAACTTCATCAGATCCCAGATCGCGTGGAGCTGCTCGGTGCTGACCGGCTTGTCGAGATAGCCGTTATAAGTCCGGGCGGTGCGGAACAGCTGGTCGAGCGCAGCATCGCTGAGCGGCTGAGACATGGTCTTCTTCCCCTGTTGTATAAAAGCGGATCAGGCCGCGCGGACTTCTCTCACTTCCGGCACATAGTGCTTGAGCAGTCCTTCGATGCCCTGCTTGAGCGTGGCCGTGGAGGAGGGGCAGCCCGAACAGGCGCCCTGCATCGAGAGGTAGACCACGCCTTCACGGAAGCCGCGATAGGCGATGTCACCACCGTCATTGGCGACGGCCGGGCGGATCCGCGTTTCGAGCAGTTCCTTGATCTGGGCGACCACGTCGGCATCGGCCGGATCGTCGCCATAGTCAGCCTCGCCCTCAGCCGGGACGGCGATGCCGCCAGCGCTGGGGGCGTGGAACAGCGGAGCCTGGCTGACGAAATGATCGAGCAGGATCGCCACGACCTGCGGTTTGAGCGCCGACCAGTCGGTCCCTTCGCCGGCAGTGACCGAAACGAAGTTGGAGCCGAAGAACACGCCGGTCACGTCGCCCAGGCTGAACAGCGCCTCGGCGAGGGGCGAGGCGGCGGCTTCGTCCTCGTCACGGAAATCGCGGGTGCCGGCGGACATCACTTCCTGCCCGGGCAGGAACTTCAGCGTGGCCGGATTCGGGGTGGTTTCGGTCTCAATGTACATGAGGCGGATGTAGGCCTTTGCCCGGCGGGTTCAACCGCCAAAATCACAGCTCGCGCCGTTAGAGCTCCCGCAGGACTTGCGCCGGTTTGGCCCGCAGCAGCGGCAGCGAGCCGGCGAGCGCGAAGGCAACGGTCATGCCCAGCCCGGCACCAAGCACGGCCAGGACCTGCGGCCAGTTCGGCAGCCAGTCGAATTCGAACAGCTGGACGATCACCAGCCAGCCGATCGCCGAACCCAGCACCAGCGCCACGCCCGCCAGCAGCAGCGCCAGCAGGCCATATTCGGCCAGCTGGAGCAGCAGCAGTTCCTTGCGGCTGGCGCCCAGCACCCGCAGGATCACGTTGTCGTAAAGCCGGCTCGCCCGCGCCGCCGCAATCGCGCCCAGCAGCACGGCGATCCCGGCCAGCACTGCAACCGAGGCGGCGGCGAGGATCGCGGTGGAGACCTGGCCCAGCAGTTCGCGCGCCTGCTTCAGCACCCCGCCCACCTCGATCACCGAGCTGGCCGGAAAGGCCTTCAGCAAGGTCGGCAGCAGCCTGGTGCGGTCAGCCCCGGCGGGCAGGTCGATCGTCGCGGCCAGGTTGTGCGGGGCATCGGCGAGCGTGTTGGGCGAGAAGACCAGTACATAGTTGAAGCCCATCGAATCCCAATCGATCCGCCGGAACGAGGCAATCCGCGCGCTGCGCTCCACGCCCAGCACACCGATGGTGATCTTGTCACCCAGCTTGAGGTCGATCGCCTTGGCCAGTTCCTCGTCGACCGAGACCAATGGCTCGCCAGCATAGTCTGCGGGCCACCATTGCCCGGCGGTCAGCGAATTGCCCTCGGGCAGATTGGCCGAATAGGTCAGCCCGCGTTCGCCGCGCAGCGGCCAGGCGTCTTCGGGAATTTCCTTGAGGTCCGACACGCGGATCATCGCGTTTTCCGGCCCATAGGCCAGGATCGCGCCGCGCAGCGCAGGGACCTGGCGGACCTTGGCCGAGGGTGCCGCTGCCAGCACGATCCGCTCCATTTCGGCGGCGCGATCGCGCGGCAGGTCGAGCATGAAGTAATCGGGCGCGCGCTGCGGCACGCGGCTGGCGATATTGGCCTCAAGGCTGGTCTGGACCACGGCGAGGAGGACAAAGGCGGAGAGGCCAAAGCCCAGCGCGGTTACCAGTGAGCCGGTCTGTGCGCCGGGGCGATGGAGGTTGGAGAGTGCCAAGCGCAGTAAGGGACGCTGCGGACGCGGCAGGCGCGCTGCCAGCTTGCGCAATGCCCAGCCGAGCAGGCCGAGCAGGCCGAGCACGATGATTGCGCCGGCCAGGAACCCGGCGGTGACCGGCAATTGCGCGGCGCTGGCCAGCGTCAGGCCGATGATCGCGACGAAGCCCAGGCCAACCGGCCAGATCGCTTCGCGCCATTGCCCGGCCAGCGGCGAAACCCGCGCGCGCATCAGCGCCAGCGCCGGGAAGCGCCGCGCGGCAAACAGCGGCGGCGCGGCAAAGACCAGGCCGACCAGCAGGCCATAGGCGGTGGCGCGCGCCAGTGCGGCCCAATCGAAGACGAAGCCCGGGGCAACCGGCAGCAAGGCGCCCAGCGCCTTGCCCAGCGCGGGCATGACCAGGATCCCTGCCAGCAGACCGGCAAGGCTGCCGGCCACGGCGGCGGCCAACAGTTGCAGCAGGTAGATCCGGGTGATGTCGCGGCTAGTCGCCCCCAGCACCTTGAGCGTGGCGATGCTGTTGCGGCGCGCCTCGAGGTAGGACGAGACTCCGCCGCCGATCCCGATCCCGGCGATCGCCATCGCGGTCAGGCCGACCAGCACCAGGAACTCGCCCATGCGCGAAACGAACCGGTCGGCACCGGGCGCGGCGCGGTCGCGCTGGCGATAGGTGAAGCCGGCGGTCGGGAACTTGGCCTTCAATTCGTCGATCGTGGCCACCGGATCGCGCTCTGCCGGCAGCAGCAGCCGGTACTTGCTGCGATACATCGCGCCCGGGCTGGTCAGGCCGGCCGCTTCGGGGAAGCCATCGGCGACGATCACCGTCGGACCCAGGGCAAAGCCTTCGCTCAGCCGGTCGGGCTCATCGGCGATGACGCCGGCAATCTTCAAGGTCTGGCCGGCGAGGCTGAAGCTGCCGCCAGCCTGCAGCTCAAGCCGGGCGAGCGCATCGGGTGAGACCCAAGCGGTGCCGGGTGCCGGAGCGCCGACCTTGCGGCCATCGCTGAGCGTCAGGCGGCCGACCAGCGGCCAGGCCTGGTCGACGGCCTTCAGCTCGATTGGCACCACCGTTTCGCCGCTGGAGGCCATGGCTTGCAGGCGCACGCCGCCAGAAAGCTTGCCGAATTTCTCCAGCTCGGTCCGCTCCGCAGCGGTCGCACCGCGCTGCCAGACCTCGATCTGCACATCGCCGCCCAGGATCGTCTGGCCGCGCGATTTGAGCTCGCCCTCGATCGCGCCGGTCAGCGTGCCGATTGCCGCCAGCGCGCCGACCCCCAGGAACAGGCAGGCCAGCAGCAGCCGCAGCCCGCGGAACCGGGCCGAAAGGTCGCGCCGGGCAATCGTCCAGGCGGTGGACCAGGTGAGGGCAGGGTGGCTCACGCCGCAGTGTCGCTCGCGATGCGGCCATCGGCCAGGGTGACGACGCGTTCGCACTGTGCCGCCAGGCTGGCATCGTGGGTGATGATCACTAGCGTCGCGCCGGCTTCGGCCCGGCGACCGAACAGCAGATCGATGATCGAACTGCCGGTCGCGGCATCGAGGTTGCCGGTCGGCTCATCCGCGAAGACCAGCGCCGGGCGCGGGGCCAGCGCGCGGGCAATGGCGACGCGCTGCTGCTCACCGCCCGAAAGCTGCGAGGGATAGTGGTGCAGGCGGTGGCCCAGGCCCACGGCGGTCAGCTCGGCCTCGGCGCGCGGGCGGGCATCGTCCATCCCGGCCAGCTCCATCGGCGTCATGACGTTTTCCAGCGCGGTCATGGTCGGCAGCAGGTGGAAGGCCTGCAGCACGATCCCGATGCGGCCCCGGCGCGCGGCGGCCAGCGCATCCTCGTCAAGCGCGGCAAAATTGGCGCCGGCCACGTCGAGCGTCCCGCCGCTCGCCCGCTCCAGGCCAGAGAGGACCGCCATCAGCGAGCTCTTGCCCGAACCCGACGGGCCGAGCAGCGCCAGGGTCTGGCCCTGCGGCACGGTCAGGTCGATGCCGCGCAGGATTTCGACCGCCGCTTCGCCAGAGCCAAGGGTGAGCGTCAGGTTCGAGGCGGCAATTGCCAACTTTGGCGCCGATTGGGGGCTTGTCACGTCAGCGAATGGCCATAGCTAGGGGGAAACGAATTGAAGGAACCTTCCGGCATGAAATGGAAATCGGCGGCGCGAGTTGCAACCCCTCTCGCACTGGCCTTTATGCTGGGTGCCTGCGGATCGAATGACGCCGCCGCCCCCGCACCGACCCAGAGCGCCAGCGCCGCGCCGGATCTGCCGGTGATGGGCGATGAACTGCGGATCGTCGCGCTGGGTGACAGCCTGTTCACCGGCTATGGATTGGAGCCGGGCCAGTCCTATCCGGCGCGGCTGGAAGCTGCGCTGCGCGCCCGCGGGCTCAATGCGCGGATCACCAATGCCGGGGTTTCGGGCGATACCACTGGCGGCGGGCTGGGCCGGCTCGATTTCACGCTGAACAGCCTGCAAAAGCCCCCGGCGCTGGTGATCATCAGCCTGGGCGGGAACGACATGCTGCGCGGCCTGCCGCCCGAAGCCACGCGCAAGAACCTGGACGAGATGCTGGGCAAGCTCAAGGCGCGCGGCATTCCGGTGGTGCTGCTCGGGATGCTTTCGGCGCCCAACCTGGGGGCGGACTATCGCGGCCAGTTCGATCCGATCTACCCGGCCCTGGCGAAAAAGCACGGCGCCACGCTGGTCCCTTTCTTCCTGCAGCCGCTGGTCGGGCGGCCCGACCTGATCCAGGCCGACCGGATCCACCCGACCCTGCCGGGGATCGACCTGATGGTGGAAGCAACGGTTGATACGGTGGCGGGGGCGCTGCCGAAGACGGCTAACCCAGCCGCTCCACCGTCCCGTCCCTGACGCGCCAGATCGCGGCCTCGTCGGCGATTGCATCGAACGGGGCCAGTTCGGTGCCGGTCAGCCAGACCTGCGCCTTGCCGGCGCGAAGGCGGTCGAACAGGGCGGTGCGGCGCACCGGATCGAGGTGCGCGGCGACTTCATCGAGCAGCAGGAGGGCAGGGCGGCTATCCTGCAGCAGGTCGGCGTGGGCGAGCGTGATGGCGATCAGCAGGGCCTTCTGCTCGCCGGTTGAGCAGGTGCTGGCGGGTTGGCGCTTGCCGGCCATGGTCACGCGCAACTCGTCACGATGCGGTCCGGTCAGCGTGCGCAGCGCGGCGCGGTCGCGGCGGCGGGTGGCGGCCAGCGTTGCGGCGAACTCGGCAGCGTCAAGCGGTCCGCCGGGCACATAGGTCAGGTCAGGCCGGGCAAACGGGGCCTCGGGCAGCAGTGCCAGCCGCTCGGACAGCGCGTTGATCAGCCTGGCGCGAGCCTGGGCGACCAGCGCCCCGGCTTCGGCGATCTGGGCTTCGATTGCGTCAAACCAGGCCGGATCGGGATCGTCCATTTCGCCCAACAAGCGGTGCCGTTCGCGCAGCGCTGCCTGCATCCGCGCGGCATTCCGCGCATGGCCGGGCTCCAGGGCAAGCACTAGCCGGTCGATAAACTGCCGCCGCGCGCTTGGGCCTTCGCTGAACAGCCGGTCCATCGCCGGGGTCAGCCAGCCGACCGAAAGCCATTCGGACAGGCGCAGCGCCGGGATGTTGGCGCCATTGGCCAGGGCAATGCGGCGACCGGGGTGGTCGGGGCGGATACCCGTGCCAAGCTGGACCGCGCCGTCCAGCTCCGCGCTAACGGCACAGCCGCCATCGCCGGCCTGGCTGGGCAGTTCGGTCAGCGTCGCGCGACGCAGGCCGCGGCCCGGGGCCAGCAGCGAGAGCGCTTCCAGAATGTTGGTCTTGCCCGCCCCGTTCTCGCCGACCAGCAGGTTGAACTGCGCCGTCCCGGACAGGCGTGTCTCCGGATGATTGCGGAAATGGGTCAGGGTGATGCGATCAAGCGCCATTGCCGGTGCGATAGAGGGCTAGCGTCATGCTGTCACCTTGGCACGTCATCCCCGCGCAAGCGGGGACCCATCTCCCAAGATTGCAGATGGCGCGGCGGTGGCGATGTCTGGTGATGGGTCCCCGCCTGCGCGGGGATGACGAAGTTGGTGGTTTGCGCACAGGTCCGTTCCGCACAGTTGGTGAATTTTCCCAAAACATGGCATTCATCCTGCAGAAAGTTTTCGCGCCAAATCCAGAACCCTTGGATTTCCGCCATTTTTCGAAATTGGCACGGCCCCTGCAATCATTGTGGCATCCGCAGGGATGGTCCCTCGGAAGGTTTAAATGGAATAGGGAATGACAATGTTTGGTTTCTCGCAAGTGCCCGCCCGCTTCACTGCCGCCGTATCGGCCTTCGCGCTTTCGCTCGCGCTGATCGGTGCCACGGTTTCGATGCCCAGCCAGGCCCAGGCCCAGACGGTCGGTGCCTATGTCGGAGTTGTCGCGTGATGAGCTCGCTCGATCGTTCGCGCTCTGACAGCGCTCCCGCCGCCGGGTTCCGGCTCGACAAGGTCAACGGCAAGTTCATGGGCGTCAGCGCCGGTATTGCCAACCACTTCAACGTCGATGTCACGCTGGTCCGCCTGGGCTGGGTCGTCGGCACGATCCTCGGCTTCGGCAGCCTTGTCCTGATCTACCTCGCAATCGGCCTCATCGCCGATTGATGGATCGCCGGTGAGGCCCCGTCCAACAGCGGACGGGGCCGCCCACCGCAAAGTTTCAGACCGATTTGGCCTTGGCAAAAGGCGAGAAATCGGTCCCCTCGTCGAAGACCTCCACCCCCTCGCGGCGTTTCAGCCAGCCGACCACCGCATAGGTCACCGGGGTGAGCAGCGCTTCCCACAATACCTTCAGCAGCCAGTTGGTGACCATCACGGTCAGCACCTGTTCGGTCGTCCAGATCCCCAGGAAGGCGATCGGGTAGAAGATCAGGCTGTCCACCGCCTGGCCGAAGAAGGTTGAACCGATCGTGCGGCTCCACAGCGCCTTGCCCTTGGTCCAGATCTTCATCTTGGCCAGCACGAAGCTGTTGACGAATTCCCCCGCCCAGAAGGCAATCACCGAAGCGGCAACGATCCGCCAGGTGCTGCCGAACACGCTTTCATAGGCGGCTTGGCCCTCCCACCCTTCGGTCGGCGGCATGGCCACCACGACATAACTCATGAAGGCCATGAACAGCATGGCAGCAAAGCCCATCCACACGCAGCGGCGGGCATTGGCATAGCCGTAAACCTCGGTCAGCACGTCGCCGATCACGTAGGAAACGGGGAAGAACAGGATGCCAGCGCCAAAGGTAAAGCCGCCCAGCGTCGCCAACTTGCTCGCCCCGATCAGGTTGGACAGCAGCAGGATCGCGACAAAGGCCGCCATCACATAGTCGAAATAGCGGAAGTGGCGGCGCGCGCCGGCCTGTCCGTCGAGCTGGGCAAGGTTCGTGCTCATGCACGCTGCCTAACCCGGTTTGCGCCCAAGGCAAACCCCGCCTAAGGAATGCACGGCGCGCGCCCGTAGCTCATCTGGATAGAGCGCGAGACTTCTAATCTTGAGGCAGCAGGTTCGAGTCCTGCCGGGCGCGCCAGATTCAAGGTGGTAGCGGTGCGCCACATCGGCGGTAGCGGCTCCATCCCCAAAGTATTTACTCAAACGATCACGGTGTTTCGCAGTGCTGGATGACCGCTTGTAAGTATTTGTCAGGCAGTACTCGCCACGATCAGAAAATTTTTCCTAAACAAATTGAAATTCCTGCTGATTTTCTCGCACATCCGTACTGCTCCGGCGGTTCGATTGGCTTTGAAGATCTGCGGAGAGCACGCGTGGTAGCGATCGTTGGTGGCAACAGCCTGGGCCTGACCCGCACTTCGGCGACAGTTCTGGGGGCGAATGGCCAGCTTGGTTCGGCAGCGGTTGGAAGGCTCGGCAGCGGGGTTACGGTCAATGCGGTGACCGGCAATCTGGTGATTCAGAACCAGGATGAATTGCTGACCGGGGTCGGCATCGATGCTGCCGTGATGCGGACCTACAACAGCCTCGGGCTGATGGACGACGACAACGGCGACAACTGGCGCCACAGCGGCCAGCGCAAGGTCGAAGTCGTCACCGCCGGATCGGTCTTGCGGCTGACCGACTGGGACGGCAGCCGAGTCGATTTTAGCTGGTCCGCAACGTTCGCCCGCATTGATGGCGGGACTGGCGCTTATATCAGTAAGGCCGGCGGTGGGTCCTTTGACACCATAACCTATGCCTCAGGCATCTGGACCTTTACCGACGGCGATACCCTGGCCACGCAGACCTTTGCCGAAGCCTCTGCCGGACGCATCACGGGCCAGCGCGACGCCAGCGGCAACCTGCTGTCCTTCACCTATGATGCCAGCAACCGACTGACCCGGATCACAACGGCGAATGGCGAATACACCGAGCTGGTCTGGAACGGCACGCAGCTGACACAGCTCAATACCCGCACGGCCGCAGACGCCCTTACCGGGACCAAGACTTGTTACGCCTATGATGCCCAGGGCCGGCTGGCCACGGTGACGATCGATCTCTCGCCCGGTGACAATGCCATCGCCGACGGCAAGGTTATCACGTTCGAATATACCT
>VFQM010000848.1_pt1 | contig 30350 bp, 32 predicted proteins | sample 3512391 | NCBI WGS metagenome assembly VFQM01 (sample SAMN10412369, study PRJNA504923) | tailings metagenome | isolation source: Replicate 1 from Balatoc abandoned mine | place: Philippines
CCTGTGACCCGCTGATTAAAAGTCAGCTGCTCTACCTACTGAGCTACGGGCCCACATTGCTCCGCGATGCGGATACGCGGGGCTCACCTAGGCAGGGGGCGCGGGCGGGTCAAGCGGGCTTGGCAATGGGCAAGCGTCAGGCCGCTGCCCGGCGCGCGCCAGTCAGGCGCTATGGCGCAGGCCGGATCGAGCACGAAGCGGCGATGCGCGAAGGCGGGGTGGGGGATGGCAAGGCTATGTGAGCGCCATGCGCCGCCGCTCCACAGGATGATGTCGCCATCGAGCACCCGGTCGCCCCAGCGCTGCCCGCGCCGCCGGCCGAACGCGCGCTCCATGCGCTTCAGAGCCGCGAGCAAGGAGGGGGGCGCAAGCTCGCTCTCCAGCACCAGCGCGGCATTGGCGAAGCGGCGCGATGCTGCGCCCATGGCGGGGGTCGCGATCACCGAGGAATAGGCGATCACTGTCCCGAGCGCCGCGCATTCCTCCATTGCCGCCCGCACCACGCCCTCGGGCGGGCCGTAGTGATGGTGTCGCCGGTTGCTGCCGAGCGCGACGAGGTAGGTGCTGCTCACAGGCCGCGTCGGAGTTCAGATGTCCTGCGCGATCCGGCCGTAGAGCTGCGGGCGGCGGTCCCGGAAGAAGCCCATGCCGGCGCGGTGCCTCGCCGCGCGTGCGAGATCGAGCCGCGCGCTCAGCACGCCGGTCTCGCTCGCGCCGAACAGCGCCAGATCATCGCCCCATTCATCGGTGATGAAGGAGTGGCCGTAGAAATTCTGCGCGCCGGCATCCGGGCCTTCGCTGCCGATGCGGTTCGCGGCCACCACCGGCATGCAGTTCGACACGCTGTGGCCGATCATCGCCCGCCGCCACATCCGGCTGGTGTCGAGGTCGGCGTCATAGGGCTCGGAACCGATCGCGGTGGGATAGAGCAGCACCTCGGCGCCCATCAGCGCCATCACCCGCGCACATTCGGGATACCACTGGTCCCAGCAGATGCCGACGCCAACCTTCACCGCCGCGCCATTCTCGCCCGGCACGTCCCACACCTTGAAGCCGTCATTGCCCGGGCGGAAATAGTATTTCTCCTCGTAGCCCGGCCCGTCGGGGATGTGGCTCTTGCGATAGGTGCCCATGACCCTGCCATCGGGGCCGATCATCGCGAGGGTGTTGTAATAGTGGTGCCCGTCGCGCTCGAAGAAGCTGGTCGGGATCGTCACCTTCAGCCTCGCCGCCAGCGCCTGCATCGCGATCACGCTCGGGTGCTCGGTGGTCGGGCGGGCGAGGGCGAACAGCGCCTCGTCCTCCTCGCGGCAGAAATAGGGGCCGCTGAACAGCTCGGGCGGGAGGATCAACTGCGCGCCGCGGGCGGCAGCCTCCTCGACCAGCGCGGCGACGGCGGCGATATTGGCGGCCTCGTCGGAGGAGCCGAGGGCGAGCTGAAGGGCGGCGACGGTGATTGCGGTCATGCCGCCGCCCCTACAATACAAGCGGGCGCGGGGGAACCTCCCCGCTACGCCCGCTGCGCCTGATTACTTCGCCTTCTTGAACAGCAGAGTCATGCGGTCACTCTCGCCGAGGCCTTTCAGATCCTCGCGCTTGGTCGAGAGCGTCGGCGGCATTTCCCACACGCCGTCCTTGTGGTCAGCGCTGTCCTTGGGGTTGGCGTTGATCTCGCTCGCGGCGACCAGTTCGAAGCCGTTGACGCGCATGATGTCGATCACGTCTTCCTGCCGCAGGTAGCCCTTCGAGCCATTGGCATAGGCCCAAGGCGCATCGGCCTTGGCGCGGTGCTGTTCGACGCCGATCAGGCCGTCGTCCTTGAGCAGTTCGCGCATCGCCCGCAGTTCGGTGTCGAGGATGCCGGAGCGCAGAGGATTGTGCAGCGCGCGCATCAGGAGGATGCGGTCGAAGGTGCCCTTGTGCTCGGCGATATTGTCGAGCGTGATGCCGCTGAACTTCTCGGCCGGAAGACCCGTGTAGCCCGCGACCTCCTTGCCGAAGCCGGCCGCCGTGTCACGGATGCGCTGCTGGCGCGCGGGATCGGCGGTGGCGGTGAGCGGGTTGGCATAGAGGCCGACGAGCTGCCCCTCGCCGCCGAGATAGTGGCCGAGCAGGCGCGAATACCAGCCGCCGCCGGGCGAATATTCGCCGACCTTCATGTGCGGGCCGACATGGAAGAAGGCGAGGGTCTCGGCCGGGTGGCGCTGGCTATCACGCGCGCGGTCCTCGGCGCGGGTCGGGTGATTGATCGCGGCCGAGACCTGCTCGCCATGCTCCTTCATGAAACCGGCGGTGTCTTTGATATGGGCATCGCCCCCGGCAGCGGCGTGTCCGGCGTGTCCGGCGTGGGCATCATGCCCGGCGTGCTGGGCAAGAGCCGGCGCGGCCAGCGCGAGGCCGCTCGCGGCGGTGAGGGCGAGGATCAGCTTGGTCATGGTTCTCTCTCCGGGGAATTTGCAGAATGCTACCCATTGGGAGGTAGCAATGCGCTCTGGCTAGCCTATCTTTGGCAGAAACCAACGGAGAATTCGATGAGCGTGTCTGATACGGCGATCATTGCGGGCGGGTGCTTCTGGTGCACCGAGGCGGTGTTCCGCGATGTCATCGGGGTGACGGGCGTGGAGAGCGGCTATATCGGCGGCACCAAGGCCCACCCGACCTACAAGGAAGTCTGCACCGGCGAGACCGGCCACGCCGAGGCGATCCGCGTGACCTTCGATCCCCACACGATCAGCCTTGCGGAAGTCTACGACGTGTTCCTCGGCACCCATGATCCGACGCAATTGAACCGCCAGGGCGGCGACATCGGGACGCAGTATCGCAGCGCGATCTTCCCGCTCTCGGACGAACAGGGCAAGGAGGCCGAGGCGGCGATTGCGCGCTGGAATGCCGAGAACGGCAAGGTCGCGGTGACGACGATCGAAGGCCTGTCGGGCGGCGCGCAGACCGCCGAGTGGTATCCGGCCGAGGACTACCATCAGGAATATTGGGACGGCCAGGGCCAGAGCAATCCCTATTGCCTCGCGGTGATCCCGCCCAAGCTGATGAAGCTCAGGAAGTCGTTTCAGAAATATGTGAAGTAACCACCCCCCGTCCCGGGCTTGACCCGGGACGCCGGTGGTCTTGTGCGCCTGCCCGCCTCCGCGGGCAGGTCCTCGGTGCGTTTCGCGAGTGCCGCGCGAGCACCTGCGGGCGGGCAGTCGCCCTTGCGGGCCGTCCGTTGGCGGCCCGGGTCATCTCGCCGGGTCAACGCTACGCGTCGAAAGGATAAGCGGTACCCCGGATCAAGTCCGGGGCGGGGATGGGAGAGCGGCAGCAATGCACCCATGATCCGTCATGAGCGGAGCCTCGTCGCGATCCCGGAAGAGGTATGGCGGCTTTGCGACGCCGCTGCGAAAAACCTGCCGTTCGGCTAGCGACGCCGAAGCGGACGTTACATTTTTCGTCGCCCCATGCTTGACACGGGGCTTGGCTACTTTTGCTCGGTCTCGGGTGCGAACCATTGCTCCCACAAATCGTCCCATTGGGAGTTTCCCGCCTCGATCAGCGCGAATTTCCATTCACGCCGCCATTTCTTGACGAGCTTTCGCGAGCGATGGCGTCTTCGATGGTGTCATGGCGCTCGATATAGACAAGCCGCGTCTTTGCAAAATCAGCGACATGGCGCGAACCCGTGCCCTCGCGGTGCTGATAAACACGGGCGAGCGCATCTGCAGTCACGCCGACATACATCCCGCCGCGATAGCGGTTCGCCATGATGTAGACCCAGCCACCCTTCTCCATGCGCCGGGTATCGCGCCAACGCCGAGGAAAGAAAAGCCAAGCCCCGTGTCAGGCATGGGGCGACGAGGTTGGGCTTATTTCCTTACCCACCGCGCCACGAAAAACCCGTCCAGCCCCCCCGCCTCGGCCAGCATCCCCGGGTGCGTTCTGAGCCAGCCTTCGGGGGTTGGCGAAAGCCCGGCGGGGAGTTCCTCCGCCGCGATCGGATTCGGCGTCAGGCCAAGCTCGGCGTCGATCCACGCGGCCTGTTCCTCGCCCTCCTCTGCCTCCAGCGAGCACACCGCATAGACCAGCACCCCGCCGGGGTTCAGCCATGTCGCGGCCTTGGCGGCGAGGCTGCGTTGCAGTTCGACCATGTCGCCGATCTGCCCCTTGCCGATGCGGTGGAGCACATCGGGGTGGCGGCGGCAGGTGCCGGTCGCGGTGCAGGGCGCGTCGATCAGGATCGCGTCGAAGCGGTGCTTGGGCTCCCACTCCAGCGCGTCGGCGCGCACGGGGCTGGCCTTCAATCCGGTGCGCTTGAGGTTGTCTTTGAGCAGCTCGAGCCTGCGCTTCGACATATCGAGCGCGGTGACCTTCCACCCCGCCGCCGCCAGTTGCATCGTCTTGCCGCCGGGCGCGGCGCAGAGGTCGAGCGCGTGGCGGCCCTCTCCTGCCCCGAGTAGCCGGGCCGGGAGCGAGGCGGCGAGGTCCTGCACCCACCAGGCGCCGTCCCTGAAATCCGCAAGGCTCTCGACCGCCGCGCCCCGCGGCAGGCGGATATGGCCGGGCGCGAGGCTGACGCCGCCCATCTGCACGGCGCGGGTCTGGGTCTCGGCCACATCGCGCAAGGCAAGATCGAGTTCGGGCGGGAAGGCGAGGCCGGGCGCAATCGCGGCGGCTTTCTCCGCGCCCCAGCGTGCGGCGACGCGTTCGGGAAGAGTCGGCACTTCGGGCAGCTTTGCGCCTTGCTTGTCGAGCGCCGAGAACACCCCGTGCGCGAGCCTGCGCGGCCCGCCGTCGAGCAGGGCAAGGCCGGTGGCGATCACTGCGTGGGGCGGCGTGTCGAGGCGCAGCGCCTGCGCCAGCATCAGCCGCAGCACGGTGCGCGCCTTGGCATCGTCGGGCAGGCGCTGCTTGGTCGCAGAGTCGATCAGGGCATCGAGATCGGTCAGCCAGCGCAGGGTCTCGCCCGCAATCGCCCGGGCGAGCGCGCGGTCGGGCGCCTTGCGGACATCGCCGAGCGCGGTGCCTTCCGCCTGCTCCAGCGTCTCGCCCCGGCGCAGCACGGCATCGAGCAGGCGGAGCGCGGCGCGGCGCACGGGAAGTCCGGGAGGGAGAGCCATGATTGCGCGCCTAACCGTTATTGAAACCAAGCGCCAGCATGGGCATTTGGTCAGGCATGACCAAGGAAAAGTCCGAAGCCGCCAAGGCGTTCAAGAAGCCCGCCCACTGGAGCAATGATCCCGTGCCTCAGCCAAAGCCGGTCGAGAATGACGAGAAGCTCTCCCCCACCCGCTATGGCGACTGGGAGAAGGACGGCATCGCGGTCGATTTCTGATGTCTCGCCCGGCGCCGGCTTGCCCGGGCCGAGGCTGGCGCTGACGGGGTCTTGACCGGGTCCAGACCCCCTCTTGCCCCCCTCCAGACCCTTGCAAAAACGCGCCGAAACAGTGTTTCACGTGAAACATCGCCTGTGCCCGGCGGCAAAGCCGCCGCGGCCAATCAAAGCTTCGTGAAGGTCACCTTGAGCCCGTCCTTGGGCTGCGGGATCGGCCAGTCCTGCCATTCGGGATTGTAGCCCTCGGCCGCCTCGATCCGGTAACGCTGGAGGAGCTGCGCCAGCAGGATCTTCACCTGCATATAGGCAAAGTGCAGCCCGAGGCACATATGCGCGCCCCCGCCGAACGGCACCCAGGCATATTTGTGCCGCGCCTTCACCTTGTCGGGCGTGAAGCGCATCGGGTCGAAGGCGAAGGGGTTGTCCCAGTATTCCTCGGAATGGTGGGTCCAGTAGATATTGATCCCGACCATCGCGCCCGCCGGAATGCGGTAGCCGCCATACTCGAACTCGCGCAGCGCCCGGCGCGGCATCGAGGGGACCGGCGGGATCATCCGCAGCGATTCCTTGAAGGCCATTTCGGTGAGGTCGAGCTTGCCGAGGTCGTCGTAATCGAGCGGGCGGGGGTTGCCGTCCCCGTCGGGCCCGCCGGTCACCGCCATGATCTCCTCGCGCAGTTTCTCCTGCCATGCCGGGTTGGTGGCGAGGTGGTAGATCAGCGAGGTGGCAGACGAGGTGATGGTGTCATGCGCCGCCATCATCAGGAAGTTCATGTGATCGACCACCTCGTCGACCGGCAGCAGCGAGCCATCCTCGCGGGTAGCGGTGGCGAACTGGCTGAACATGTCCTGCCCCCCGCCTTCGGCGCGGCGGCGCAGGGTCTCGCGGGTGAAATAGTCGACCAGGAAGGCGCGGCCATCGACACCCTTCTTCATCCTCGTGAAGGGCAGCGGCTTGCGGACCGGCGCGACCGAGGCCTGCACCATGTCGACGAAAGCCTCGTTGATCCTGTCGGCTTCCGGCCCCCACGGCAGGCCGATGAAGCTGTCGGCGGCCAGATCGAGCGTGAGCTTCTTGATCGCCGGATAGAACGCCTTTGGCCCCGCCCAGCCTGCCACCTCGCGGGCGATGCCGCGGTTCAGGGCGCCGGAATAGTGGCGCATCGGCTCCGGCTTGAAGGCGATCGAAAGCGCACGGCGGTCGATCCGGTGGTGGTCGAAATCGAGCAGCATCAACCCCCGCGGGAAGAGCTGGTCGAGCACCGGACCCCAGCCCTGCTCAGAGGAGAAGATCTTGTCCTTGTTGAAGAGCAGCAGCTCGTTCGCCTCGGCCCCGATCAGTGCGACCTGCCAGCCACCGAAGGCGCGGTTCCTGTAGACCTTGCCGTGGGTGCGGATCATCCGGTCGGCAAAGGCGTGCGGATCGGCGAGCATGGTGAAGGTGTTGCCGACGACGGGCCAGCCCGCCTCGCCCGGAATATGCGCCAGATCGGCCTCGCTCAGGCGGCCCTCGCCCCAGTGGCGGGGGGCATCGGCGGGGGTTCCATCGAGGGGCTTCGGGGCTTGGGCGAGGGTGGCCATGGCGGGGTTGCGCTCCGTAACGGGTTCGGATTCGAAACCTGTTCTATCGCCAGTTTACAAAGGGTCAAACCCATCCCGACAATTCGCGCCGCAGCATCGCCTCGATCATGGCGAGGCCGTGGCCCGAGGTGTTGAGGCAATCGAGCACGGCGTATTCCTCGCCGCCCGCCTCGATGAATTCCTCGCGCCCCTCGATCGCCAGTTCCTCGAGCGTCTCGACGCAGTCGGCCGCAAAGCCGGGCGCGGCGACGACCAGCCGTTTGGTCCCCTTGCCCCCTTCCGCGATCAGCGTCGCATCGGTCGAGGGCTCGAGCCATGCCGCCGGGCCGAAGCGCGACTGGAAGGTGGTCTCGAACCGCACGCCTGCAAATTCAGGGCGCGTTGCCAGCTCCTCGCGCAGCAGGCGCGCGGTCTTGGAGCAGTGGCAGTAATAGGGGTCGCCCTTTTCGAGCGTCTGCTGCGGCATCCCGTGGAAGCTCAGCAGCATCACCTCGGGGGTGAAGGCGAGCGCCCTGACCTGCCGCGTGAGGTCCTCCGCCAGCGCGGCGAGGTAGTTCGGGTCGTCGTGATAGGGCGGAACGAAGCGCAAGGCCGGCTGCCAGCGCATCTTGCCGAGCACGCGGGCGACCTCGTCGAACACCGTCGCGGTCGTCGCGGCGCAATATTGCGGATACATCGGCGCGATCAGGATGCGGTCGCAGCCCTCGGCCATCATCGCGGTGAGGCGGCTCTCGATCGAGGGATTGCCGTAACGCATGGCGTAATCGACATTGACCTTCTCGCCGAACTTGCCGACCATCGCCTCGGCCTGGCGCGCGGTGATATCGGCGAGCGGGGAGCCGCGCTCGGTCCAGATCTTCTGATAGGCCTTGGCGCTCTTCTGGGGGCGGGTGTTGAGGATGATGCCGCGCAGGATCAGCTGCCAGGCGATCGGCGGGATCTCCACCACCCGCGTGTCCGAGAGGAACTGCTTGAGGTAGCGCTTGACCGATACGGGGTCAGGTCCGTCGGGCGTGCCGAGGTTGATCAGCAGCACGCCGATACGGCCGCTTTTCGCAGGAGGGTGGTCGCCCGGAAGGCGCTGGGTCTGCCAGGTCATAGCCCGCCTAACGGTCGGCAGCCGTTTCGTTTCCGCGCCAAGGAAAAACCTTGCGCCCGATGTGACAAAAATGTCGGGGTCATATGCCGTCCGAAAGTAGGGGCAGACGGCGCAGGCGCAAGCCCGTCGCCGAATAGAGCGCGTTGGCGATGGCGGGCGGCGCGACCACCGCGCCGAGCTCGCCGGGATCGGCGGGGGCGGTGTCGCTGGCGATGAACTCGATCCGCATCTCGGGGCAGTCCGAAAGACCCGGCAGGCCGAGCGCGGTATCGTCCCTCACCTCGGGCAAGCCGCCGCGCAGCCGCACCGGGTTTCCGAGCGCGATGCCGATGCCGAACACGAGGCCGCCCTCGATCTGCTGGCGGGCGATGTCGTGGTTGACGATCCGGCCGATATCGACCGCGGCAGAGAGTCGCACCACGCGCACGCCGCCCTCGCTCTGGCGGGCGGTGGCGACGCAGGCGATGCGGGGCGCGTCAGGCCCGTCACCGAGCCGCGCGCAGGCCAGCCCCTGCCCCGACTGGTCGGCCCCGCCGTCCCACTCGGCAAGGCTCGCCGCGCGCTGGAGGCAGGCCGCCAGCCTGACATCGCCGCCCAGCATCGACATCCGGAACGACAGTGGCTCGCGCTTGGCCTTGGCGGCGATCTCGTCGATGAAGCTCTCGATCGCGAAGATTGTCGCCCCCCATGCATTGCCGCGCACGCGCCCGGCCGGCAGTCCGGTCCCGGCCGGGATATGCTCCACCAGCAGCCCCGGAAGCTGATAGGGCGGCACGGCACCCTCGCAGGCCAGCGGATCGGGTTCGCCTGCGGTCTCGCTCATGGCGGCCATGCTGGTGAGATTGCCGAATAGCCGTTTGCCGAACTCGCGGGCAGAGGCAGGCGTGGCGATCCGGATCCGCATCGCCTCGACCGCGCCGGCATTTCCGCCAGCCGTGTTCCTGGTCAACTGCGCGCCCAGCAGCATCCAGTAGGGGGCGCGGGGCCGGGCGCGGATCAGCTCGTCGCGGCGCGGCCAGACGAGCTGCACCGGACGCCCGAGCTCGCGCGCGATGAGGGCGATCTCGATCGCGTGGTCATGCTCGAGCCGGGCATCGAAGCTGCCGCCCGCCGGCATGGGGTAGAGCGCGACATCCTCGGTCGAGATCCCGATCGCGCGGGCAGCAGCTATGCGCGCCTGTTCCGGGGCCTGCGACGCCATCCACAGATCGAGCCTGCCGTCCTCGAAGCGGGCCGTGGCCGTCGCGGTTTCGGCCGGCGCGGCATAGGCCGGCTCGACCTCGTAGCGGCGGCCGATATCGACCCGCTGCAAGGCATCGCCGCCAAGGCCGGTCTCGGCAATGACATGGGCCTCGCCCGCCGTCAGCAGGGTGTCGAGCCGCGCGGCAAGATCGGTGCTGTTGACCGGGGCCACCGTGCGGAAGCGAGGGCGCATCGCCGCAAGCGCGGTCTCGGCGCTCCACCAGGTGTCGGCGGCGACGGCGAGCCACCGCTTGCTCTCGATGATGCCTGCGAGCCCTCTGATCCCGGCAGCGGCCTCCTTGTCGAACCCCGCCAGCTCGGCTCCGTCGGCCGGACCGTGGCGAATGGAGGCGAACACCATCCCCGGCAGGCGCACATCTCCGGCAAAGCGATGCGACCCATCGACCTTGGAGGGCAGATCGATGCGCGGATAGGCGGGGGCGGCATCGACCTCGGCAGGCAGGGGCTTTTCGCGCGGGGGCTCGGGGCGCAGGGGCGGGGGATCGGGCGGCGTCTCGGCGGCGGCTTCCTCGGCCAGCTCGCCGAAGCTGGCGCGGTTGGTGCCGTGGGTGACGAAGCCGTTCTCGACCTCGCACGCCTCGTAAGCGACGCCCCAGCGCGAGGCGGCCGCCTGGGCGAGCATCGCCCGCGCGGCGGCGGCGGCCTCGCGGCAGGGCAGCTCGTAAGCTGCGAGCGAGGTGCCGGCGGCGGTCGCGTTGAAGCGGCGGCTTTGGGCGAAACGCAGCGCCAGCAGATCGTCGCTCGCAGGCGAGAGGCCGCCGAGGCTCGGGTCCCACAGCGCCATCCACTGCCTCGCCAGCGGGACATTGGCATAGGCGCCCGAGACGGGTGCAGGCTCGACCGCCACCTGCCGCCAGTCCGCGCCGAGTTCATAGGCGATGATCTGCGGCAGGATCGTCGTGATCCCCTGCCCCATCTCGAGCTGCGGGACGGCGACTGTCACCACCCCGTCGGCGGCGATCTTGAGCCAGGCGCCGAACACCTGCTCGCCCTCCGCCGCGACCAGCGGGGAGCGGTAACTGCGCGGCATCAGCCACCAGGCGACGACGAGGCCTCCGCCCGCAGCCGCCCCCGCCAGCATTCCGCGCCGCGTGACCTGCATTGCCTCAGATCTTCCCCGTATCGAGCCAGCGGGCGAGCCTGTCGGCGATCGCCATGAAGGGTGCGGCCTCCTCGCCCTCGCCAGCCGCCGGCGGCTCGCCCCTGTCGCCCGCGATGCGGGTGGCGAGCGTGAGCGGCACGCGCCCGAGGAAAGGAATCTCGAGCGCGGCGGCGAACCGCTCCACGCCGCCCGTGCCGAAGGGATCGCTGACCTCGCCGCAATGGGGACAGGCATAGCCTGCCATATTCTCGACCAGGCCGATGATCGGCACCTCGCCCTGCTCGAACAATTGCCCGGCGCGCGCCGCGTCGATCAGGGCGAGGTCCTGCGGGGTCGAGACCAGCACCGCGCCGTCGGGCTTGTGCGCCGAGAGCATCGAAAGCTGGACATCGCCCGTGCCCGGCGGCAGATCGACCAGCAGCAGATCGGTCTCGCCCCAATCGGCGTCGACCAGTTGCGACAGGGCCTTGCCGGTCATCGGCCCGCGCCACGCCAGCGCCTTGCCGGGGGCGACGATGTGGCCCATCGAGAGCACCTTGACCCCGTGTGGGCTGTCGATCGCCACCAGCTTGTCGCCCTCGGGGGTGGCGGCCGGCTTGATCCCCTCGGTCGCCAGCAGCTTGGGCTGCGAGGGGCCGTAGATATCGCCGTCAATCACGCCGACCTTGCGTCCCATCTTCGCGAGCGCGACGGCGAGATTGGTCGTCAGCGTCGACTTGCCGACCCCGCCCTTGCCGCTGCCGACCGCGATCAGGCGGCGGCGGCGGCGCTCTCCGGTGAGGGCGATGCGGACCTCGTCGATCTCGGGCAGGGCTTGCAGGGCAGCGGTGATGTCCGCCTCGAGCGCGGCGCGGCCGGCGTCCGGCAGGTCGCCCGCCTCGGCCACGATCACCGCGCGGCGGGCGACGATCCGCGCCGAGCGCAGGCGGTGGTTGATTTCGGGAGACAGCGCCGCGCGGATCAGCGCCTCTTCGGCTCCGGGCTTGCGGGGTGGTTGTGAGGGGTTATTCATCGCGCCACGCCTCTAACACCAAAATCACGCAGCGGACCCCTGTTTTTCGCCGGAACCCGTGCCTATAAACGCCTTATGCAGAGTATGGACGGCTGGAGAGAACGTCTTGGCGCGGGCCTGAAGGGCCTTGCCATGGCTGGCAAGAACCCCTGGGGCGGCGGTGGCGGCAGCGGGGATGAACCGGGCAATGGCGAGCCCGCCGGCGATGGTGCCGGCGGCAGCGGCGGCAGCAATGGCGATAACAGCGGCGGGCCGCGCAATCCCTGGCTCCCGGGTAGCGGCGGCAGCACCGGCGGCGAGCCGGGCAAGCGGCGTTCGGCCAGCATCGATGACATCTTCAGGAACCGCGGCCCCGAGGGCCCGCGCCGTGCCGGCGGCGGTGGCGGCTCCGGCGGCCCCGCCTTCCGTCTTCCCGAGCGGCCCGACGGCAAGAGCTGGGTGCCGGTGATCCTCGGCGGGGTTGCGCTCTTGTGGGTCGGCGTGACCAGCGTCCACTTCATCCAGCCCGGCGAGCAGGCGGTGGTCACCTGGCTCGGCGGCAAATATTCGCACGAGCTCGATTCCGGCACGAACTTCACCGCGCCCTGGCCGATCCACATGGTCGAGAAGGAAAACGTGACCCAGGTCCGGCTCGAGGAAGTGCCGGGCACCAAGGCGGAAAAGCTGATCCTGACGGGCGACCAGAACCTCGTCGACCTCAGCTACCTGATCCGCTGGAACATTTCCGACCTCACGCTCTACAAGTATCAGCTCAGCGACCCGCGCAACGCCCTGCTCGAGATCGGCGAGGCGGCGATGCGCGCCGCGGTGGCGCGGCAGGACCTCGATTCCGTGCTGACCGGCGCGGGCCGGGCCGAGATCGAGCAGGACGTGCGCAACGCCATGCAGGCGCGGCTCGATGCCTATCGCTCGGGGATCAGCGTGCAGGGGATCGAAATCAACAAGGTCGATCCGCCGTCCCGCGTGGAAGAAGCCTTCAAGGATGTTTCCAGCGCCCAGCAGGACGCCGACGCCAACATCAACCGCGCCCGCGCGGTCGCCCAGCAGCTGCTCGCCCGGGCGCAGGGCGATGCCAGCGAGTTCAACGACATCTACGAGGAATACAAGCTCGCGCCCGAAGTGACGCGCCGCCGCCTCTATTACGAGACCATGGAAGCGATCCTGTCCAAGACCGACAAGACGATTGTCGAATCCGGCAATGTCACCCCGTATCTGCCGCTGCCCGAGATCAAGCGGCGCGCGCAGCAACAGCCGCAGCAGCAGGGGCAGTAAGGCCATGACCAGCTTCATCCAGAACCCCCGCAACCTTGCCATCGCGGCAGTCGTGGCGGTGGTGGCGCTGCTCTCCAGCATGGTGATCGTGCCCGAGACCCATCAGGCGGTGGTGGTCCGCACCGGCCAGCCGGTCCGCGTCATCAACCAGTTCCGCCCGGACGTGCCCTATGGCGCGACCGGCGCGGGGCTGCACCCGCGCATTCCCTTCGTCGAGGAAGTGCGGATGATCGACCGCCGCGTGCTCGATATCGACATGGAGCGCACCCAGGTCCTGTCCAAGGACCAGCAGCGCCTCCAGGTCGATGCCTATGCCCGCTACCGCATCATCGATCCGGTCAAGCTGGTCGAGAAGGCCGGGTCCGAGCGCCAGCTCGAGGCGCAGTTGCTGCCGATCCTGACCTCGGTGCTCCGGCAGGAGCTCGGCCGGCGGCCCTTTGCCGCACTGATCAATGCCGAGCGCGGGACGGCTATGACCAACATCACCGCCGCACTCGACAAGCAGGCGCGCAATTACGGCGCGCAGGTGCTCGACGTGCGTATCAAGGCGGCCGACCTACCCGAAGGCAGCCCGCTCGATGCAGCCTTCACCCGGATGGAGACAGACCGCCAGGAACAGGCCGCCACGATCCGCGCCGCCGGCCAGCGTGATGCCCAGATCATCCAGGCCGAAGCCTCCGCGGAAGCTGCGCGCATCTATGCCGATGCCTATGGCAAGGACCCGAAGTTCTACGATTTCTACCGCGCCATGCAGAGCTACCGGCAGACGTTCCTCGCCGGCGAGGGCCAGAGCACGATGGTGCTGTCGGAGGACAGCGAGTACTTCCGCCAGTTCAAGGGCGAACGCTGATCATTCGACCAAGCGTCGACACGGGGCGCCGAACGCTGCGGGTGTTCAATCCGCGTTCAGCCTCGGAAAGGGCATTTGCAAGTGCGGTGCGCCGGTTCCTGTGACCGGCTTTCCGACCAGGGGTTTGAGGAACGGCGCGGGGTCTCCGTGCATTCCGTCAGGATAAGGACCAAGAGGACGTGAACAACGTGCGCTACGTATACGGACTGTCGAGCGCGCTGCTGGTCGGCGGCGCTGCCATCTCGCTGATCACCGGATCGCCGCTGGGTGCCCAGGTCGCGCAGAACGACGATGCGGTGATGAACCGGGTCGTGCCGGTCGAAGGGGCTCCGGCCAGCTTTGCCGAGCTCACCGCGCAATTGCAGCCGGCCGTGGTCAACATCGCCACCCGCCAGCGGGTCGAGGTGCAGAACAACCCCTTTGCAGGTACGCCCTTTGCCGAGCTGTTCAACCGCCGCGGCGGCGGGCAGGGCGGGGCGCAGCCGCAGACCCGCGAGGCGCAGTCGCTGGGCTCGGGCTTCATCATCTCGGCCGACGGGATTGTGGTCACCAATAATCACGTCATCAACCCGCCCGACACCCGCGCCAAGCTGGAAGCAATCACCATCACGCTTGCCGACGGGACGGAATATGAAGCCGACGTGATCGGCGCCGATGCGGCTTCGGACCTTGCGGTGCTGAAGATCCGTTCCGACCGTACCTTCCCCTTTGTCCAGTTCGGGGATTCGAGCGCGGCGCGCGTGGGCGACTGGGTGGTGGCGATCGGCAATCCCTTCGGCCTCGGCGGCACGGTGACGGCCGGGATCATCTCGGCGGTCTATCGCAACACCGGCCAGGGCGGTGCCTATGACCGCTTCATCCAGACCGATGCCAGCATCAACAAGGGCAATTCCGGCGGCCCGCTGTTCGACATGCGCGGCAATGTGATCGGCATCAACAACGCAATCTTCTCGCCCTCGGGCGGAAGCGTGGGCATCGGCTTTGCCATCCCCGCCGAGATCGCCGCGCCAATCGTCGACAAGCTGCGGGCCGGCCAGGAGATCCAGCGCGGCTACCTCGGTGTCCGCCTCCAGCCGATCGACGAGGATCTGGCGCTCTCGCTCGGCCTGCCCAAGCGCCGCGGCGAGCTGGTGCAGATCGTCGAGGACACCAGTCCCGCCGGCCGGGCCGGGCTGCGCTCGGGCGACATCGTCACCAAGGTCGGCGGCAAGGATGTGACTCCCGAGCAGACTGTGTCTTTCCTCGTCGCCAATCTCCAGCCGGGGGCCACCGTTCCGGTCGAGCTGCTACGCGACGGCAAGCGGCTCAACATCAACGTCACGCTCGGCAAGCGCCCGAGCGAGCAGGAATTGCAGGCGCAGGCGCAGACCTTCGATCCCGATGCCGAGGAGCCGATGGCGCCCGGCACCTCGGACCAGACCATCGAGCAGAAGCTCGGGATGCAGGTCATGCCGATGAGCGCGGCCGTGGCCCGTTCGCTCGGCGTCCCGGCCGAGACACAGGGCGTGGTGATCGCGGCGGTCGATCCGAACGGCGATGCGGCGCGCAAGGGCCTGCGTCGCGGGGACATCATCCTTTCGGCAAACTACCAGCCCACGCCCTCGGTCGAGGCGCTCAACGCGCAGGTTGCTGCCGCCGTTGCCGAGAAGCGCGAGGCGATCCTGCTGCGTGTCCAGCGCCGCACCACGCCGCCGGCCTTCGTGGCGGTTCGCATCCGCTAGGCACCGTCCGGGCCAGGGCCCGCATGAAAAAGGCGCCGGGAGCAATCCCGGCGCCTTTTTGTCTGGGCGGTGCGCCTGTTATTCGGGCGGTCTGGCCGCGCCCTGCGGCGGCGCGCGGCGCGGCTCGCGCTGCGGGCGCTGGTTCTGCGGCAGGGCGCCGCCGGTCGCCTCCTCGAGGAAGTCGCGGCTGGCCGCCGGAGGGGCATTGGGGTCGCGCTCGCCCTCGGGGCCGAGCGGATCCTGCGAGGGGTCACGGCGCCCGCCCTCGACCATGTTGCCCTGCTCGTCGATGTAGTAATAATCCTCCGGCGAACCGAACAACGCCTCCTCGTCCGGTTCGAGTTGCCATTCGGGAAGTTCGAGCGTGACGTCGAACTGCTCAACGGGACGGTTCTTCACCGCAAAGCGCATATAGGCGGAGAAGGCCTGAGCCGGCGCGCGGCCGCCCTGAAGGCCGGGGACCGCCTTGGCATCGTCACGGCCCATCCACACGCCCGTGGTCACGCCGCTCGAGAAGCCGATGAACCAGCCGTCCTTGTTCGACGAGGTGGTGCCGGTCTTGCCTGCAACCGGCCGGCCGATGTCGGCCGCGCGCCCGGTGCCGGTCTGGACCGCGGCCTGAAGCAGATCGGTGATGCCCTTCGCCACATGGTCCGGCACGGCGGGCGACTGGCGCCGTTCCTCGCGGCGGTAGAGCACCTCGCCGCTCGCGCCGGTCACCTTGGTGATGCCGTAGGGCTCGACCGGCACGCCCTTGGCTGCGATCCCGGCGAAGGCCTGGGTCATTTCGATCACCCGCATCTCCGACGAGCCCAGCACCATCGAGGGGAAAGTGTCGATCTTGGAGTTGACCCCGAAGCGCCGTGCCATCGAGGCGACGGTGCCGAAGCCGACCTCGTTGCCGAGCTGCGCCGCGACGGTGTTGATCGAATAGGCGAAGGCCGTGCGAAGATCGGTCTCGCCGACATTGCGGCCGTTGGAGTTGCGCGGGCTCCAGCCGTCGATGGTGACGGGAGTGTCGACCACCTTGTCCTCGGGCGTGTAGCCAGCCTCGAGTGCGGCAAGGTAGACGAACAGCTTCCATGCCGAGCCCGGCTGGCGCATCGCGGCGGTGGCGCGGTTGTAGTTGCTCGCCACATAGTCGGTGCCGCCGACCATCGCGAGGATCGCCCCGTCGCGGTCAAGGCTCACCAGCGCGCCCTGCGCACCTTTTGGGGTATTCGCCTCGATCGAAGCGGTGGCGGCGCGTTGCATCCCGATATCGAGGGTGGTCCACACCTCGATCGGCTCGTAGGTCTCGGGCAGGATGATATCGAGCTGCGGCAGCACCCAATCGGTGAAGTAGCGCACCGAGTTCTGCCCCGCCTGCTCTTTCAGTTGCACCGCGCTGACATCGACCCGCGCCTGATCGGGAGTGATGTAGCCCTGCTCGCGCATCAGGCCGAGCACCACCTTGGCGCGGTCGACCGCAGCCTGCACGTCGGCGGTGGGGGAGTACTGGCTCGGCGCCTTGACCAGACCTGCGATGATCGCTGCCTCGCCCACGGAAAGCTCGGTTGCAGGGTGGCTGAAGAACTTGCGGCTCGCCGAATCGATGCCATAGGCGCCGCCGCCGAAATAGACCTTGTTGAGATAGAGCTCGAGGATCTCCTCCTTCGAGAACTTCCATTCCAGCGCCAGCGCCAGCACCGCCTCGCGCGCCTTGCGGTCCGGCGTACGGTTGTTGTTCAGGAACAGGTTGCGCGCGAGCTGTTGCGTGATCGTCGAGGTCCCCCCGATCCGCGAACGCGATCCCGTAATCCATTCCACCACGGCGCCGGTGAGACGCACCGGATCGACCCCGAAGTGGGAGTGGAAGCGCTTGTCCTCGACCGCGACCATCGCATTGGTCATGGTCTCGGGGATGTCGTCATATTCGAGCCAGTCGCCGAAGCTCGGCCCGATCTCGACCAGCTCGCGGCCGTCGCGGGCGCGGATCAGGATCGTCTGCCCCGGCTGGGTCGCCTGGAGCGTCGCATAATCGGGCAGCGAGGCGGCCGCAAAGCCGACCGCGAAGGCGAGGAACAGCAGGCCGAGCGCGGCCAGCGCGCTGCCCCACACCAGCACCCGCTTCAGGCGCAGGCGCCAGCGCGGCGGTGTCGGGCCGGACGGACCGGCTGCGGCGGGACGCGACCGCTCCGCTGCCGCCCGGCGCTGCCCGCGTCCGCCCTTGTTCTGCAACTGCTCACCCCTTTTCGACATGGCCTGTGCCTATCTGATGCCGCTCCGCCGCGGTAGCGCGAAGCGGCCCCTGCATAGGAAAGTTGTAACCGTCAATGAACCCGGCTTTACGCGCCTCTCGCCGGATCTGGGCGCCTCAGTCCCCGACGGGGGTGAAGACCAGCGCCGCCGAGTTGATGCAGTAGCGCAGGCCGCCCTGCTCCGGCGGGCCGTCGGGGAATACATGGCCGAGGTGCCCGCCGCATTTGCCGCAGCGCACCTCGGTGCGAACCATGCCGTAGGAGGTGTCGCGGTGCTCCTCGATGACCTCCTTGGTGGAAGGTCGCGTGAAGGCAGGCCAGCCGCAGCCCGAATTGTACTTGGCGGTCGAGTAGAACAGCTGCGTGCCGCACGCCGCACAGTGATACTCGCCCTCGTCGTAGAACTTGTCATATTCGCCGGTGAAGGCGCGTTCGGTGCCGGCCTCGCGCAGGACGTGATACTGCATCGGGGTGAGCCGCTCGCGCCACTCGGCGTCGGTCAGGCTGCGGGGATCGTCGGTCATAAGCTACCTCTCCAGTGGGCCTTGATATCGGACTGTCGCCGACAATCCGCAAGGCTGGCCGGCTGCCCGCAGCAACGAGGCTTCAGGCCCGGGTTACGGAGGGGCTAGCCATCAAGCAGCGCGTAGTGCGCGGGCGGCTTGATCACATCCATCCGCTCGGTCAGCAGCGGGCGGAAGCTCGGGCGGCTCTTGAACACCGAATACCAGCCGCGCGATTGCTCATGGCCCTGCCAGTCGATCCCGCCGAGGTAATCCGCGACCGAGATCTGCGCCGCCGCCGCCAGATCGGCGAGGCTCATGGTCGATCCGGCCACCCAGGGGCGATTGTCGATCAGCCAGTCGAGATAGTCGAGATGCCCGTGCGCCATCTTCATCGCATTGCGCAGCGCGCCGCTGTCGGGCGGCTGGCGCAGGATGCGCTTTTTCATCCGCTCCGACAGCAGCGGGGCGGTGACGTCGGCGTAGAAATTCTCGTCGAACAGCGCGACCAGCCGGCGGATCTCGGCGCGCTGCGCCGCGGTGCCGTTGATCATCGGGGTGCGATCGACCGTCTCCTCGAAATATTCCGCGATTGCGCGGCTGTCGGGGATGACGACATTCTTCTCCTGATTGACGATCACGGGCGTGCGCCCGGCCGGGTTCAGGTCGAAGAACAGATCGGAGGCCGCCCAAGGGTCCTCGCGGACGAGTTCGAAGGGGATGTTCTTCTCGCTCAGCAGCAGCCGGATCTTGCGGCTGAAGGGGCAGAGCGGGAATTGATAGAGAAGCCACATGACGGGCTTGTCCTTGCCCTGTTTGCCGAACCAAATCCAGCGCCGCAACGCCCCCGCACGGGGATATGTGCGCCTTCTCAGAGCCCCGCCGATGTTTTCATCAGCTCGCAGGCGGGCATGATCGCCTTGAGCTGTTCCGCACCCTCGGGGCTGTCGTTGCGGGCATCCTCGCGCGCGGTCAGTCCGGCGACGTCCACGCGGGTCAAGCCCGCCTCGTCCATCAGCCTTGCCATGACCCGGACGAAAAACTCGCGCCCGCCGCCGGCAGCCGCGTCCGGGTAGGCCTGCCCGCGTGCATCGCCGGTCTTCTGCCAGCGGCCGATGGTGGCGAAGGCGATGGCGCAGCGGGCGGAGGCGGCTTGCCCGATCGGCAGGCTATCCAGCGCCGGCAGTGCGTTTGGTGCCTCCGCCGGATTGGCAGGGGCATCCTGAAGCGCAAGCGCGGCGGCAAGGAACAGCATCAGCATGGCGTCACGGCGCGAGCAGCCGCCCGCCTTCCTTTTTGACGGCTGCCTCAAGCGGACCTTTCATGACCGAAAAGAGCAGCGGCAGGTCCATCTCGATCACCACCTCGTGATCGCGGATCTCGACACCGCCGGGGATCGACTGCCCCATTACCTCGGCGGTGATGTTCATCCGGTCCTCGCTCGGCCAGCCAGTGGTCACTCGGGCGAGGCCTGCGGGAAAGAAGCTGCCGATCTCGCCGGCGTGCTTGTGCATCCGGCGACGCACTTCCTCCTTGGTGAGGGTGTGGGGGAGAGTGACGCGCATCCTGTCAGCGTTCCTGTCTGGTGGGCTCGACCGAGAAATCGGGGAGCGGCACACCGGTGTCGGGCATACCGTCCTCGAGCGCGGCAGCGCCGCCGTAGCGGTATTCGAGATAGCGGCTCCGGATCGCAAGGTCATCAAGCGCGCCCTCGGCAAGCCGCCGGGTCACGCGGTCGACCTCGCCCGAGAGCTTCTCGAGGCTTTCGACGAGGCGCGTGTCAGCGGTCTTGCCGGCATATTCCTCGGCGCGCAGGTGCGGGGGGATCTTGCGGTAATTGTCGATCGTCTCGGGGATGTATTCGCCGACGAGTTCCCGCACCTCGGCCATCGCCGGTTCGTTGTCGCCAAGGCCTTTGAGTTGCAGGCCGAGCGCATCGAGTTGCACGCCCAGCCGGTCGACCAGTGCCTGGGCAGGCGGCGGAAGGGCGGGGCGCTGGGCTTCGAGCCACAGCTCGGTGCGCGCGACCATCTGGGCCGGATTGCCCTGCTTGAGTTCGGCGCGCTTCGGCACCTTCACCCTCGGCAACACCCCGAAGACCCCGACCGCGACCACGGTGGCCAGCAGCGTCGCCATGAAGCCCCAGAACAGCAGCGGGCCGATGACTGCGCTGAAGATCCCTGCACCGATCCAGATCGCCAGCACCGCGAGCGCGATATTGCGCACCCGCTTGAGCAGGCTCTTCATCTTGAGCTCGGCCGAGCCCTTGCCGATGCTCCGGCCGCGCGGTGCGGGACGGTGCGTCCCGCCGTCGCGCTGCACCGCGAGGCTCCGCTTGGCCTCGCGCAGGATGCGGTCGGATTCGCGGGTCGCGTCGGGCATTTACCTGTCCAGCGCCAGCAGCGACGGGGTCTGCGAAGCGACCTTGGCCTGCGCCTGCGCCTGTCCCTCGGCGCGGGCGATGTAGCCCTTGGACCGCTCGACCTCGCTGGTCAGGACGTTGACCGTCTGCTTCATCGAATCCAGCGCACGCACCTTGAAGGCGTCGACCTCGTCCATCGTGTCGTAGATGTTCTGGAAGGCGCGCTGGAGCGTCTCCAGCGGGATCGTGCTGGCGGCAGCCTGCTCGTGGATCTGCGCGGTCTGCTCGCGCAGCAGCGTGCTGGTGGAATCGATGATGTCGCTGGTGGTCTTGTTGAGCGCCGTGATCTGGCCGAGCACGAGGCGCTGGTTGGTCATCGCCTGCGCCACGGTGACAGCCGTCCGCAGCGCGCCGACAGTGGTGGTGCTGGCGCGGTCGACGCCCTTCACCAGTTCGACATTGTTCTTCTTGACCAGATCGAGCGCGAGGTAGCCCTGCACGCTCACCGCCATCTGCGTCAGCAGGTCCTGCGTGCGCTGGCGGACATAGAACAGCGCGGATTCCCGCAGTGCCTTGGCCTTTTCGGGGTCCGAGCTGTCGAGTTCCAGCGCCTTGGCCTCGAGCCGCTCGTCGAGCGTCTTGGCGATGTGGATCATCTGCTCCAGCTCGCCCATCGCGGCCCACAGCTTCTGGCGCTCGGTATCGATTGCGGCGTTATCGAGGTGCAGTTCCTTCTTGCCGCTCTCGAGCCGCGTCAGGATCGAGGCGATGTGCCCCTGCGCCGAGGTGTAGCTGTCGAAGTAGTTCTTGATCTTGTTGCCGAAGGGAATGATCCCGAGAATCTTGCGCGGCCCCGAAAGTTTGCCCTGCCGGCCCGGGTCGAGATCCTCTACGGTACGGCGCAGTTCGGCAAGGTCCTTGCCCACACTCCCGTCGGCATCCATCGCGCGCACCGGGCGATCGAGGAAGCGGTTCGACATCGCGGCGGCGGCGCGGATCTGCTCCTGCCCCATGCGGGTGATCTGGTCGACCTTCTCGCCGAACTGGGGCGAGCGCGCGTCGGCGGCGACCAGCTCGTCCACAAAGGCATCGACCTTGCTGTCGAGCTTGGTTTTCTGCTCCGACGAGACCGGCACCAGACCTGCCGCCTGTTCAGGCGCAACCTGCGGCACCGGATCGGGCGGGGTGAGGGTGAACTCGGTGGCGGTGGCGGTCTTGGTCTCGGTGCTCATGATCGTGCCTCGTGCTCCCTTTAGCCGCGCGCGGACGCGAGGCTCCCTCACTGTATTAGTGATCTAAGACACGCCTTTCAAGCGTGGGGGTGCATGGTAAGCGCGAAGCAAGCGCGCGTCCATCGGCGCTGTGGCGCGCAGTATCGGCGGGGTGCCCGGCGGACACCCCTGCCATCAGAAGGCGTCGATGGTGATCATCGCCCCGACCCCGTAGTCGGGCGCGCCGTTGCTCAGCCCGGCGGAACCGTAGAGCGTGAAGTTCAGCGCCTTGGAAAGCGGCGTGCTGAAGGCGCCGAACACCTCCTGGCTGTCCTCCACCAGCGCGTTGGGCGACTGGCGGTAGTCGTAGGAGGCGAGCACGACCGATTTGCCGACCGCTGCGCTGAGGCCGACCGAGCCGAACCAGACGTTCTCGAGTTCGACGCCGTCAGGATCGCCCATGATCCGGTAGCCAGCCTGTGCGAAGGGCGTGATCATCGCGAAGGTGCGCGAAATCTCGCCCGAAAAGCTGACATCGGTCTTGCCGGTCCCCAGCCCGGTTTCGGCGGTCGGCAGCTTCACGCGCGCGCCGAAATCGAGACCCAGACCGAACCGGTCCTCGGGAATGGCGTAGTTCGCGCCCAGCGTCAGATCGCCGATGCCGCTGCGGGTCCGGACGGGGCTGTTCGGGTCCACGACAATCGGGCCCCCGTCGCCGCCGACGATGTTATCGGCACCCTTGATGCGGATGTAGGGCACGCTTGCGTTGAGCCGGAAATCGCCCGTGCCGAGCCGCAGATTGAGCGGTGCCACGAGAATCTCGGTGTCGGTCCCCGTGCCGTAGTCGCCGGAGGAAAAATCGACTCCGCTGGTGATGCTGAGTTCGGTGTCGTTGCCGGTGTCGCTCTCGTCCTGCGCCAGGACGGGCTGTGCGGTGGCAGCGGCACAGATGCCGGCCGCGATGATCATGTGACGCATAATTGCCCCCATAGGTAAGGGCGGAGCAGCGAACCGCTCCGCCCTGTTTCGTTGCGATCGTTTCGGCTTAGCCGCCGCGGCCAGGACGCGCGTTGCGCACGGTGTCGCGGATCGTCTGCGCCTGCTCGCGGGCCTGGCTGGCTGCGGCGCGCGCATCGGCGGCCACCTGGCGACCGTCGGCGGCGGCCGAGCGGGCCTCGGCGGCAGCCGCACGGGCTTCGGCGCCGAACTCGCGGCCCGAGCGGGCTGCGCGCAATTCGACCACGGCGCCGGTGTTGTCCTTGACCGAGCGGTTGTCGCCGCGCGCTGCCGCAACGAGCTCAGCCTGAGCCGCGGCCGAGGCCGGGTTGGCATTCGCACGGCCGGTCACGGCAACATCGCCGGTGTCGGCGTCGGTGTCGGTATCCGCGTCGGAGGCAGCGACGTCCTCGGCTTCGTCCTCGGCATCATCCTCGTCGGTTTCGCCGCGGGCGGCCCGGCGCGCTTCGTTGCGCGCCTTGGCAAGTTCGGAGACCTCGGCGCCGATCCCCTTGGTCTCGGCATCGCGCTGACCCTTGGCAAGGGCGCTCACGGTGGTGCCGAAGTTGTCCGGGTTCTCCTCGGGAGCGTCCTGGGCGATCGCCGGACCTGCCGCCAGAGCGAGTGCGCCAACGCTGGCAAGGTATTTGAACATCTGCTGTCTCCTGTTGGTCGATCGTGTCGAGCCGCGAAGTTTGGCTTGGGTTGAGGGATGGGCGCGGCCGCGCGGGCTGGGGGCGACCGTCGGTCCATCTGGTTTCAACGAGATTTACATCTTCAGTTAACATGGCCTCTGCAAGCGGTCTTGCGACAGGAGGTGCAAGGCGTAAGGGCGCACGCGCCGGCAAGCGGCGCAAGGCTACCGTGCCCCGCGCTTGCGGGACGGTCTGCGGTAGCGGTCAGGGGTGGTCAGGGGCGGTCAGGCCGCCAGATCGATCGGAACGATTTCGCCTGCCAGATAGAGCTTCTTCGCCTTGGCGCGGCTCAGCTTGCCCGACGACGTGCGCGGCAGCGTGCGCGGAGGGACGAGTTCGACGATGCAACTCATGCCGGTGACCGATCGCACCTTGTCGGCGATCTGGTCGCGCAGCTTCACGCGCTCTTCGGGGTCGGAGACCTTGCAATGCACCAGCACCGCGGGGGCTTCCTCGCCGTTCTCCATCTCGATCGAGAACGCCGCGATGTCACCGTGGTTGAAGCCGGGGAGCTGTTCCACCGCCCACTCGATGTCCTGCGGCCAGTGGTTCTTGCCGTTGATGATGATCATGTCCTTCGCCCGCCCGACGATGAACAGATAGCCCTTGGCGGTGTAGCCCATGTCGCCGGTGTCGAGCCAGCCGTCCTGCAGGCAGTCTGCGGTGGCATCCTCGTTGCGGAAATAGGAGTGCATCACGGACGGCCCGCGGCACCATACCTTGCCGATCTGGTGATCGCCCTTGGCCGCACCATCCTCGCCGCGGATCGCCACGTCCATGTCGGGCAGCGGCTTGCCGCAATTGACGATCGCGCGGTAGCGGGCCGGGCGCGACAGGTCGCGCGGGGCGCCCGAGAGGCGTTCTTCCTCGACCAGTTCGACGCGAATCCCCTCGCCCGGCGGCATCACGGTCACCGCCAGCACCGCCTCGGCAAGGCCGTAGGACGGGGTGAAGCTCGACGCCTTGAAGCCGGCATCGGCAAAGGCGTTGACGAAGTTCTGCATCACGTCCGGACGGATCATGTCCGCGCCGTTGCCCGCGATGCGCCAGCGCGACAGGTCGAAGCGTTCGGCGACGTTCGACTGGCTCGAGATGCGGCGCGCGCAGATGTCGTAGCCGAAGGTCGGCGAATAGGAGAGCGAGTTGCCCTTGTTGCGGCTGATCATGTCGAGCCACGCCAGCGGGCGGCGCGCGAAGGCATCGGGCTTCAGGTAATCGCCCGAGACCTGGTTGGCGATCAGCGAGAGCAGGCAGCCGACCAGCCCCATGTCGTGATACCACGGCAGCCAGCTGACGCAGCGGTCATTCTCGCCCAGCTCCATCGTGGTCGAGTGGCCGTAGAGATTGTGAAGCAGCGCCCGGTGGGTCACTGCAACGCCGGTCGGGAAGCGGGTCGAGCCGGAGGAATATTGCAGGTAGCAGATGTCGTCCGGGCTCGCCTCGGGCAGTTCGCATTCGGGCGCGGGACGCTGGCCGAAATCCTGCCAGCTTACCGCCTCGCATCCCTGGCGCGCGGCGGCCGCGGAGGCCATCTCGGCAATTTCCTCGGGGTAGATGAGAATCTTCGGATCGGAGCTCATCAGCTGGATTGCCAGCTGGTCGATGAAGCTCTCCTTGCCGCCGAAGCTGGTCGGCAGCGGCAACGGCACGGGCCAGGCACCGGCATAGACACAGGCGCAGAACAGCGCGGCGAAATCGGGGCCGGTCTCGGCGATCAGCGCGACGCGGTCTTCCTTGCCAATCCCCGCCGCGATCAAACGGCGCGCCATCAGCAGCGCATCGGCGCGCATCTCGGAATAGGGATAGACCCGCGCCAGCTCGCCGCGCATGTCGTGGAAGTTGAGCCCCTTCCGGCTCTGCGCGGCATAGTCGATGGCGTCGTTGAAGGTTGCAAATTGCGCGCGGATTCGCGGCAGGTCGCAATCGTTCGGCGTCGGCGTCAAGGCGGCGTCGGTCATAATTTTCAGCGATACCCGTAAGTTGCGGCGCGGTTCATGGTGGCACCCCGTTCGCGCTCTGGCAAAACCCCGTGTCGCCGGGCATAATCCGGCGGCGTCCAATATTTCGCATTTGATAAGGAAAGTGGCACGAATAAGGCGAAATGGTTTCAGGTAAAGCGAATTCGTCATCCTCCGGCCGCACAGCCGGGCAGGATCGCCGGGGTGCCAGCCCTGGTGGAAAGCGGGCGAAACCCCCGCTGACCGAGACGAAGCTGCGCGACCTTGCGCTCCATTACGCCGCCCGTTTCGCCTCTACCGCCTCGCGCCTCGAGGCCTATCTGCTGCGCAAGATCAGGGAGCGCGGGCTGGCCGAGGATGCCGACGGGCGGACTGTCGATGTTGACATTCCTGCACTCGTCGCGCGGCTGGTGGAGCTCGGCTATGTCGACGATGATGCCTATGCCCGGATGCGCGCGCGCGATCTTGGCCAGCGCGGTTACGGGGCGCGGCGGGTCGACGAGACGCTTCGCCATGCCGGGGTGGGCGAGAGCCTGCGCCGCGTCCACGCGCCCGGCGAGGCGGCGGGGCGGCGCGCGGCGGCTTTGCTCGCGGCCAAGCGCCGCCTCGGCCCGTTTGCGGCACAGCCGGACGAACCCGATCCCCTCGACAGGCGCAAGGCTCACGAAAAAGCCGTTGCAGCGATGCTGCGGGCAGGCCACCAATATGATCATGTGAAGATCATCCTCGGTGCAGCCAGCATCGCGGAGGTCGAGGAATGGGTCGCGGAAGCGGCCGATGATGAAGGGATTGGCGGGCAATGGTGAGGCACATTCTGGCGGCGACGGCGCTGGTGTTCGGTCTGGCGGCGTGTTCGTCCGGCGAAGGCGCCACCGCGAGCGCGCAGACCCCGGCTCCGGTTGGCACCCAGGCGATGCGCCACCCTGTGTCGGGTCTGGCGGTGATCGATCTGGTGATCGAGCGCGGCGGAAAGAAGATTCCGTTCAAGGTCGAGCTCGCCGATACGCCCGAAGCGCAGGCGCGCGGCCTGATGTTCCGGACCGAACTGGGCGACAACGAGGGGATGATCTTCCCCTCCGATTCGCCCGAGCCGCGCAGCTTCTGGATGAAGAACACGCCGCTGTCGCTCGACATCATCTTCATAGGGGTCGACGGACGGATCACCAACATTGCCGCCAACACCACGCCCTATTCGCTCGATTCGGTGAGTTCCAGCGGGATCGCGAGCGGCGTGCTGGAACTGCGTGCGGGCCGGGCCAAGGCGCTCGGCATCGTGCCCGGGGACAGGGTGATCTATTCCGCGCCCTGAGCGCGGCGCGCGATGTCTGCCCGCCCGCGCCCAATCCGTTCTTGGCGCGCTGGTTCGAATCCGCTAGGCGCACCGCCCATGGGAATCCTCGCAAAAATCTTCACCTGGTGGGACGGTGCCACCATCGGCACACACCTGTGGGCAAGCCGCGCCGGCGGCGAGCATGTCGGCACGGACGCGGCGGGCAACAAGTATTACCGTGCGCGCGCCAGGGCGACCGGCGCGAATGACGGCTCCTACACCAGCCGCGAGAAGCGCTGGGTGATCTACAACGGCGCCAATGATGCGAGCCGCGTGCCGTCCGAATGGCACGGCTGGCTCCACGGGACCTATGACGAGGTGCCCGAAAGTCACCTGCCGCCGCCCAAGGTCTGGGAAGTCGACTACACTCCCAACGCCACCGGCACCGCCGCCGCCTATCGTCCGCAAGGCGCACTCGAGCGTGGCGGGCAGCGCGCCCGCGCTGTGGGCGATTACGAGGCGTGGACCCCGGGCGGCGCGGACAGCTGAGGCGCGCGGTGGAGGCCTTCCGCCTGGCCGCAGTGCTATCCGGCGCGCTGGCGCTGGCGGCATGCGATTACTTCACCGGTTCGCAGGGCGAGGCGGTCCGCGTCCCGATCGAGGAAGCGAGCGGGGCCGCAGCCGGGCCTGCGGCGGCTGCATCGGCGGCGCCGGCCAATGATTACGGCGCCACGCCGATGAACGAGCGGGTGGCGGTGATCGGCTTGCTGAACAAGCGCAACAACGTCTCCGAGGAAATCAGGCTGAAGCCCGGCGAGGCCCGCGAGATCGGCCCGGTCATCATCCGCGTCTCCGCCTGCGAACGCACCGCGCCCTGGGAGCTTCCGCAGCAGACCGGTGCCTTCCTTCAGGTCGACATCCGCGAGCGCGGGGCGGCGCAGCATGCCCGCGTGTTCTCGGGCTGGATGTTCCTCGAAAGCCCGAGCCTCAACGTCGTCGAGCACCCGATCTATGACGTCTGGGTCAAGGATTGCACGATGAGCTTCCCGGGCGAGGAAGGGCCGGCATCGCCCAAGGCGGAGCCCTCGGCCTCGCCCTCCGCTGCCCCTGGCGCGGCACCGAGCGCGGCTCCGGCCCCTGCCCCGGCAACTGCAGCGACTCCTGCGCCTGCGGCATAGGCGGGTCCCGGCCCGGGGACGAACTGCCGCCACGCCTGCGCGAGGTTCATCCGCGGCTCCCCCTGCGCCCTGGCGAGCAGGCGCCGGTAATCGGCCTGCGCCAGCTCGGCGGCGCCCATCGAGCGCAGGTGCTCGGTCATGAACTGGCAATCGAGCAGCATCATCCCCGCGTGCCGCATCAGCGCGACCAGCCAGGCGAGCGCGACCTTGCTCGCGTCTGGCACCCGGCTGAACATCGATTCGCCGCAGAACACGCGGTCAAAGCTGACCCCGTAGAGCCCGCCGACCAGTTCCGGCCGGCCCCGGTCGCCGGGCTGCCAGCACTCTACCGAATGGGCGTTGCCTGCCTTTTGCAGCCCGAGATAGGACTGGATGATGCGCTCGGAAATCCATGTGTCGGGATGGTCGGCCCGCGGTTCGGCGCAGGCGCGGATCACCTGTTCGAAGGCATGATCGACTGTCACCGCGAAGCGGTCCGCGCGCAGCACCTTCCTCAGGGATTTGGACAGGTGCAGCCCATCGAGCGGGATGATCGCCCTGTCGCGCGGCTCGACCCAGAATATCTCCGGATCGTCGCGCTTGTCAGCCATCGGGAAAATCCCGCTGCGATAGGCGAGCAGCAGGGTCTCGACGGGAATGACGGGGCGGGCGGGTGCGTGCATGGTTGCCGGCCATACTACAGACGCGAGCGCGGCGAGGCAAAGTGGATTGCCTATCTTCGGGACCTCCGTTAAAGGCCCCGCTCCGGCGCTGCAGGGGTGTAGCTCAGCTGGTAGAGCATCGGTCTCCAAAACCGAGGGCCACGGGTTCGAATCCTGTCACCCCTGCCATTCCGCTCCCGTGGGCTGAGGGCCGTCGGCCTCGCTCATCCTATCTCCTTCAGATTTGGGCCGCCTGGCTTCGCCTGCCCTGCAGCGTCGAATCGCATTGTCCATGCGCCTGATAAGTAAGTTCGCGCATTTCCGCCGCGGTCCCCGTTCATTCTGCCGTAAGCCGGGCCGTGTATTTCTGTGGACGAGTTGAAGTGATCGACCCCCGGCAGGAGACACCAGGATGAGCGCCTACACCTTCCGTTCCTCGCGTCCCGATCACTGGGTCAGCCCGCGGCCCACGCGCGATCCGGCGCGGCTTTCGGCCATTCACGGGCCGCTCCAGCCGATGGACCCCGCGCCGCGCCTCGTCGCCCGCCTGTTCGGGCTGCGCTGAGGCGCGCCGGCGCCGCCTTGCGCCCATCAAGCATTCTTGCATTTGCGCAGGGCAGCGCGTAAGGCGCTCCTCGTCTCTCCGACATCGGCAGATCATCCAGCCCCTCCGGCGACCTTGTCCCGGGCGGCGCGGAGCCCTACCTGAAAGCCGGCCGGACGAGACGACACGGCATTACGCGAAGGAACTGGCTGGCATGGCCGACAAGATGATCGCTCCCAAGGACGGGGCCGAAGAAAAGAAGCGCAAGACCTCGCCCGGCGAGTTCTTCAACCAGGTGAAGACCGAGACGAACAAGATCGTCTGGCCGAGCCGCGACGAGACCGTGCGCACGGCGATCTTCGTGTTCATCTTCATGCTGCTTCTGTCGGTCTTCTTCCTCGGCATCGACACCGTGTTCGGTGCGATCGTCAACGCGCTGATCGGCCTCTTGAAGTAAGGCCCGCCGCCTCTTCGTCTTCTCTCAAGATCCCATTTTCCAAGGACGTCCCATGGCCCGCTGGTACATCATTCACGCCTATTCCGGTTTCGAGAACAAGGTGCGCGACGCTATTATCGCAGAAGCCGAACGCCTCGGCCTTTCGGATGGCGTCGAGGAGGTTCAGGTCCCGACCGAGACCGTGACCGAAGTCAAGCGCGGCAAGAAGGTCCAGGTCGAACGCAAGTTCATGCCCGGCTATGTCCTCGCCAAGCTGAACATGACCGACGACATCTACCACCTCGTCAAGAACACCCCGAAGGTCACCGGCTTCCTCGGCTCGGGCAACAAGCCGCAGCCGATCTCGGAGAAGGAGGCCTCGCGCTATTTCGGCGGCGTTGCCGAAGCCCAGGCGACCCCGAAGCGCGACATCAGCGTCGATTACGAGATCGGGGATTCGGTCAAGGTCAACGCCGGGCCCTTCGCGAGCTTCAACGGGATCGTCGAAGAGCTCGATTTCGACAAGCAGAAGGTCAAGGTCAGCGTCTCGATCTTCGGCCGCGCGACCCCGGTCGAGCTGGGCTTCGAGGAAGTGGAACTCGTCAGGTAAGGACGCGGGCCGGCATTTGCCGGCGAAAGCGCCGCTTCGCTTCCCGCGAGGAAGCGGAGCTTGTCGCGCTGGGCGCGAAGGTCACCTTGCGCGCCTACAAGTGCGAGCTGTGCAAAGAGTTCCACCTGACCAGCCGCACCAAGGGCCTGCGCGTCCCGCGCCGGCCCGCTTCAGCCTCCGACTGAGCGGCCACCTTGTTTCGGTTGATTTCGTGCGACGGCCCGACTATGCGCGCGCCTTCGCTCGGGATGCCCCGGGTGATTCCGTGCGGGAGCTTGCGGCGTTGCACAGCCGCTGGCGTCTGACCGCTTAACATGAGCCCCCATCGACGCGCTCAGGGTAGTCGCGTCGAACGAGGCAAGAGTGCGACAGGAGTAAGGCCACATGGCCAAGAAAATCGAAGGCTATATCAAGCTGCAGGTGCCCGCCGGCTCTGCAACGCCCTCGCCGCCGATCGGCCCGGCGCTGGGTCAGCGCGGCGTGA
>VFQM010000851.1_pt1 | contig 30244 bp, 28 predicted proteins | sample 3512391 | NCBI WGS metagenome assembly VFQM01 (sample SAMN10412369, study PRJNA504923) | tailings metagenome | isolation source: Replicate 1 from Balatoc abandoned mine | place: Philippines
CGAAGGCGTGGGTGCAGCCCGAATCGAACCAGACGTCGAGGATGTCGGTGATGCGCTCGAAATCGGCGGCGTCATATTTGTCGCCGAGATAGTCCTGCGCGCGCGCGTCGTTCCACGCGTCGACGCCGCCCTCGCGCACCGCCGCAACGATACGGTCGTTGACGACGGGGTCGTTCAGATATTGCCCGGTCTTGCGGTCGACGAAGAGCGTGATCGGCACGCCCCAGGCGCGCTGGCGCGACAGCACCCAGTCGGGGCGCCCCTCGACCATCGATCCGATGCGGTTGCGGCCCTTGGCGGGGACGAAGCGCGTGTCGGCGATCGCCTGCATCGCCGCCTGCCGCAAGGTCGGGGCGTCGCACAGATCCTCTTCATGCGGGTTGATCGCCCCGCCCTCATTCTCCCAGCGCTTTTCGCGCGGGGTCTTGGGCTCGATATGCGTCATCACCTTGTCCATCGGCACGAACCATTGCGGGGTGCAGCGGAAGATGACCTTGGCCTTCGAACGCCAGCTGTGCGGATAGCTGTGCGTATAGTCGGCCGACGCCGCGAGCAGGCCGCCGGCTTCGCGCAGGTCGGTGCAGATCGGGCCGTCGGGGGCGTTGAACTTGGGATTGATCACGCTGCCCTGACCGCCGAGCCAGCCCCAGTCGGCGCGGTACTTGCCGTCGCCCTCGACCGCGAAGACGGGGTCGAGCCCGTTCGCCTTGCACAGGTCGAAGTCGTCTTCGCCATGGTCGGGCGACATATGGACGAGCCCGGTGCCGCTGTCGGTGGTGACGAAATCGCCCGCGAGGAAGGGGCGCGGCCGCGCGAAGAAGCCGCCGAGCGCGTGCATCGGATGCATCGCAACGACACCTGCGAGCTTTTCGCCAGCGATTTTCGTCAGCTTGCTGCTGGGCGCGAACCCGACGCGGCGCCCAAATTGTTCGAGCAGGTCCCAAGCAACCAGATATCGAGCGGGCGCCACATCGTCTTCGATCAGAACATAATCGATTGCCGGATTATAGGCGATCGCTTGGTTGACCGGGATTGTCCACGGCGTTGTGGTCCAGATAACGGCTTGGGTGAAGCTGTTGCTCGGCTCCTGCGGAAGCAGCTCGGGAGCATTTGGCGCTTGATCGATAAAGAAGCCGACATCGATCTGGGTCGAGACGATATCCTCATATTCGACCTCGGCCTCGGCGAGCGCGGTCTTTTCGACCGGCGACCACATCACCGGCTTGGCGCCGCGATAGAGCATGTCGTTCGCGGCGAATTTGAGCAGTTCGCGCACGATGGTGGCCTCGGCCTCATAATCCATCGTCAGGTACGGATGGTCCCAGTCGCCGCCGATGCCGAGGCGCTTCAGCTGCTCGCGCTGGGTGTCGACCCAGTGCTGCGCATAGGCGCGGCATTCGGCGCGGAATTCCTCGACCGGAACCTCGTCCTTGTTGAGCTTTTTCTTGCGATACTGCTCCTCGACCTTCCACTCGATCGGCAGGCCGTGGCAGTCCCAGCCGGGCACGTAAGGCGCGTCCTTGCCCTTCAGCGTCTGGGTGCGGACGACCATGTCCTTCAGGATATGGTTGAGCGCATGGCCGATGTGCATGTCGCCATTGGCGTAGGGCGGGCCGTCGTGGAGGATGAACTGCTCGCGGCCCTTGCGGGCTTCGCGAATTTGCCCCTCAAGGTTGCCTTCCAGCCATTTCGTCAGAATCAGCGGCTCCTTCTGCGGCAGGCCGGCCTTCATCGGAAAGTCGGTCTTGGGCAGGAAGACGGTGTCGCGATAATCGCGCTGCTCGGCGGTGGGCGTGCTGTCGGTCATGGTGCGCGGCGCTTAGCGCAGATTCGCGTGGGCGCAAAGCTTATGGCGGGTCATCATAGCGACTTCGTCACCCCGGACTTGGTCCGGGGTCCAGCTTTCGACGTTGCTGAGCGGGACCCCGGATCAAGTCCGGGGTGACGATGACTAGATGTCGGCGAGCAACGCCTTCGCTTCGTCGCAGTCGGCCGCGATCTGCGCCATCAGCGCGTCCATGCCGTCATACTTCGCTTCGGGGCGGATGAAGGCGTGGAAGGCGACGTCGATTTCCTGGCCGTAGAGATCTTCGGCGAAGTCGAAGAAATGCGGTTCGAGCAATTCCTTGGGCGGATCGAAGCTCGGGCGGATGCCGAGGTTGGCGGCGCCCTTGAGCATGCGGCCGTCAGGCAGCCGGCCGGTCACCGCATAGATGCCGTAACGCGGGCGGAGGTAGTTGCCCATGTCGATATTCGCGGTCGGGAAACCGAGCAGGCGGCCGTTCTTGTCGCCGTGCTGGACGATGCCGCGCACGGTGAAGGGGCGGGTGAGCAGGTGCGCGGCGGTGGCGCAGTCGCCCGCCTGCAGCGCCTCGCGGATGCGGCTCGACGAGATCACCGCGTCATCGGCGTCGACCGGCGAGACCATTTCGGTGAAGAAGCCGAGGCGGCGGGCATGGTCGGCGAGTGTTACGACATTGCCGCCGCGGCCTTTGCCGAAGACGAAGTCGGCGCCGGTGACGACGCCTTTGGCGCCATAGCGACCCAGCAGCAATTCGGTGATGAAATCCTCGGCGCTTGTCCCTGCGAGCGCGGCATCGAAGGGGAGGACGAGCATCGCGTCGGCACCGGCGGCGGCGAACAGCTCCTGCCTTTGGTCGAGCGTGGTCAGGCGGAAGGGCGCGGCGTCGGGCTTGAAGAAGCGCACCGGATGCGGGTCGAAGGTCGCGACGATCGCCGGGCGGCCCTCGTCCTGCGCATGGCGCACCGCGCGGCCGACGACCGCCTGGTGTCCGGCGTGGAAGCCGTCGAAATTGCCGAGCGCGATCACGCCGCCGCGCAGATCGCCCTCGATCCGCTGGTGGCCGTCGAGGCGGATCATGGCGCCGAAATCGAGGGTGGCGGGGTCAGCGGGACGAGCCCTGCGCGCAGCACGCGGATGGCATTGCCGCCCATCGCGGCGCGAATCTCGTCGTCGCTGAAGCCCGCGTCGATCAGCGCCTGGGTGATCTGGACGAGTTGCGAGGTGTCGAAACGCACCGTGGTCGCGCCGTCATAGTCGCTGCCGAGCGCGACATGGCCAATGCCGACAAGGTCGCGGACATGCTTCATCGCCTTCGCGATGCTCGCGGGCGAGGTGTCGCACACCGCGGCGTCCCAATAGCCGATGCCGATCAGCCCTCCGGTCGCCGCGACGCCGCGGATCTGCGCGTCGTCGAGGTTGCGGTTGACCTTGCACGTCGCCTGCACCCCGCCATGGCTCGACACCACGGGACGGCGCGCCATCTTGAGGATATCGGCGACGCACGCCTTCGAGCAATGCGCGACGTCGACGATCATGCCCTTGGCTTCCATGCGGCTCACGACCTGCCGCCCGAGCGGGGTGAGACCGCCCTTCTTGAGCCCGTGCATCGAACCCGCGAGGTCGTTGTCGAAGAAATGGGTGAGCCCCGCCATGCGGAAACCGGCGGCGTAGAGCTTGTCGAGATTGGCGATATCGCCTTCGAGATTGTGCAGCCCCTCGATGCTCAGCATCGCGCCGGTGGCGAGCGGTTTGCCCTGCCGCGCGGCGAGCAGCGCCTCAATGTCTTCGGGGGTCGCGACGGCGCGGAGCTGGCCGTTCGACGCCTTGGCATCGCGGCGCAATTTGGTTGCGTGCCACAGCGATCGTTCGAGCAGCGAATCCCAGGTACGGATCGGCTGGAGCTGCGCGATGACGAGGCCGGTGATATTGTCGCTGTCGGCGCCATTGGCGTCGTAATTCTGCCCCTTGGGCGACTGGGTCGTGCTCGCGAGGACCTGCAGCGCCACATGGCCGTCCTGCAGGCGCGGCAGGTCCATATGGCCGCGATCGGCGCGCTTCAGGAAATCGCGGCTCCACAGCAGGCTGTCGCTGTGCAGGTCGACGATGGTCAAGGTCGCGTGCAGCGCCTTTGCTCGCGCGCTCACCTGCGGCAGCGGCTTGCCGTCGATCTTGTTGAGCCCGCGTTCGATGACGCCGGGCGCGAAGCTGAAGAAGGCGAGCGCGGCGAGCGCGACGACGAGCAGGATGCCGGTGATCCAGCGGCGCATCAGCGGTCCTTTCGGGTGAAGGTGACGAAGCTGTAGGCGGGGCGGCCGGCGTCGTCGGCGCCATGGTCCTCGCGCGCCGCCTCGACCCAGTCGGCGGGGTCGGGATAGGCGATCGACGCGTCGCCCGCGGGTTCGAGCGCGACCTCGGTCAGTTCGATGCGGTCGGCGAGGGGCAGGAACATCGCATAGATTTCGGCGCCGCCGATCACCATGACATGCGGTGCGTTGGCGAGGCGCAGCGCCTCGTCGATGCTCGCGACGGGCTCGGCGCCTTCCTCCTGCCAGTCGGGATCGCGGGTGAGCACGATATGGCGGCGGCCTTCGAGGATCGCAGGCAGGCTGTCGAAGGTCTTGCGCCCCATGATCATCGGGCGCCCCATGGTGAGCTGCTTGAACCGGCGGAGGTCGGCGGGCAGGTGCCAGGGCATCTTGCCATTGGCGCCGATCACGCCGTTGGCCGCGCGCGCCATGATGAGCGTGATTTCGGGGTGGTTCATGCCGCGGGTTCCGAACCCACCCAAGTTGCGTGACCGAGCTTGCGCCCGGGGCGCACCTCGGTCTTGCTGTAATGATGGACGTGGCAATGCGGGTCGGCGAGCAGGTCGGGCACCGCGGCGATGTCCGGGCCGATCAGGTTGCGCATCGTCACCGGCAGCGCGCGCGTCGCGGTGCTGCCGAGCGGCAGGCCGGCGACGGCGCGGATATGATTTTCGAACTGGCTCGTCTCGGCCCCCTCGATCGTCCAGTGGCCGCTGTTGTGGACGCGCGGTGCCATCTCGTTGAAGACCGGGCCGTCGTCGGTCGCGAAAAATTCGCCGGTGAGCACGCCGACATAGTCGAGCGCGTCGGCGATGCCGGCCATCATCGCGCGCGCCGCATCCTGCTGTTCGAGCACGATCGGCGGCGGCGGCAGGCTGGCGGTCGCGAGGATGCCAGCGTCATGGACGTTCACCGTCGAATCCCAGTACCGGATCTCGCCATCGATGCCGCGCACGAGGATTACCGAAAATTCATGGGCGAAGTCGACGAAGCCCTCGAGCACCGCCGAATGGCGGCCGATGGTTTCCCATGCGGTGTCGGCGTCGGCGGGGGTGGCGAGACGCGCCTGCCCCTTGCCGTCATAACCCATGCGCACGGTCTTGAGGATCGCGGGCGTGCCGATGCCCGCGATCGCGCCATCAAGCGCGGCGCGGCCCGGCACCGCCGCGAACGGCGCGGGGCGGCCGCCGAGGTCGGCGACGAAGCTTTTTTCGGTGAGCCGGTCCTGCGCGATTTCGAGCCCGACGGCGCCGGGGCGCACCGCGACATGCCCCGACAGGAAGCGCACGGTGTCGACGGGGACATTTTCGAATTCAAAGGTCACCGCATCGCAGGCGGCGGCAAAGGCGGCGAGGCGCGGCTCGTCGTCCCATGCCGCCTGGCTGTGGTGCGCGGTGACCTCGGCCGCCACACTTTCCGCATCCGGCGCGTAGATATGGACCTTGAAGCCCAATTGCGCGGCGGCGACCGCGAGCATGCGGCCGAGCTGGCCGCCGCCGAGGATGCCGATCGTCGAACCGGGGGGCAGCAAGGCGTCAGCCCTCGCGCACGGGGGTCGGCGCGACGCTTTCGCTCTGCGCGTCACGCCAGGCGTCGAGCTGGCCCGCGAGCGCCTCATCCTCGTTCGCGAGCAGCGCGGCGGCGAACAGGCCGGCGTTGGTCGCGCCCGCCTTGCCGATCGCAAAGGTCGCGACAGGGATGCCGCCGGGCATCTGGACGATCGAATAGAGGCTGTCGACGCCGCTCAGCGCTGCCGACTGGACGGGCACGCCGAGCACGGGCACGCGCGTCATCGACGCGACCATGCCGGGCAGATGCGCGGCGCCGCCGGCGCCCGCGATGATCGCCTTGAGCCCGCGGTCGGCGGCGCTTTTGGCATAGGAAATCAGGCGGTCGGGGGTGCGGTGCGCCGAGACGATCTGCACCTCGTGCGCGATGCCGAAGGTTTCGAGGATATGGACGGCGTGCGCCATCGTCGGCCAGTCGGACTGGCTGCCCATGATCACGCCTACAACGGCATTGGCCTGCGGCGCCCTGTCGCCCATTCCTCATATCTCCCTGTCGCGGCGAGTCATCGCCGCGCCCATCCCCTAGCGGCTCGCCCCCGCGCGGGCAACGGCATGAAATCTCGTGCCCGGCGTTTACCGATTGGTATCAAGTGGTCGCTAGCATCGGCGCTCACAAGAGACTGTCGGCGTCCGGCCGGCGTGGGTTCGCTGCGGGGATTTGGGATGGACAGCATTGGGGGGGCACGGATCGCGGTCGATCATCTGACCGCCGTACCCGTCGTCTCCATCGAGGACCAGTTGCGCGACGTTCGCCGCGAACGCGACGCGCTGCGCCGCGAGAACCGCGTCCTCAAGATCGCGGTCGCCGAGCTCGAGCGTGTGTCCGAACGCGACACGCTGACTCCGCTGTTCAACCGCCGCTATTTCCTGACCGCGATCCACCAGCGCCTCGCGCGCTTCGCACGACACGCCGAAAGCGCCGCGGTGGTGTTCGCCGACGTCAACCAGCTCAAATTCATCAACGACAGCTTCGGCCATGCCGCAGGCGACTTCGCGCTGATCCAGATCGCCGACCGCCTGCTGTCGTCGATCCGCGCGACCGACGTCGCGGCGCGCATCGGCGGCGACGAGTTCGGGCTGATCCTCGACCAGTCGACCGAGGCTGGCGCGCGTGCGCAGGTCGAGCGGCTGTGCGAGGTGCTCGCGGCGGCCCCCGCCGTCTATGACGGGCGCGAGATCGGGCTGTCGGCGTGCTTCGGGATCGCGATGCTCCAGCCCGACATGACCGAATCGGACATCCTCGCGGCGGCCGACCGCGACATGTACCGCTGCAAGCAGGGGCAGGATCGCCCCCTAGGCCATCGCTGACGACCGCCGCGATATGCCGTCCATCGCGGCCTGCAAATGACACCTTTCTGCGCTTCCGGTGCTCACGTACTGAAGTACGCTGCGCGCCGGTTCTCGAACGGCACCATTTTCGGCTCACGCTGAACGACATCTCGCGACGGTCTCTAAACCGCGCATTAACCAAATGAGCGCATCGTCGGACCCCTAAAGGACCAGGGGGCGTCAGATGTTGCATCACCATGACCCGAACCACGATATCCAGAGCCGGATTACCGGGCAGATCGGCGCGCTCGCCGAAGCGCTGCCGCATTGCGCGCTGACGCAGATCGTCCAGGGCGTCGACGATATCCGCTGCCTCGCGCGCGACCATGGCTTCGCCGCGGTCGAGACGCTGGCGAGCCGGCTCGAATCGGCGGTGGCCGCGGGCGGCTATCGCGCCGCGATCCTCACCTATCTCGACGCGATGAGCGACGCCGCGAGCGTGCCGCGCGGGCCGATGGCGCCCGCCGCGCAGGAAGCCTGGCTCGCATCGGTGGCGCTGCGTCTCGGGCATTGAGCGCATAGCAGGACCGGTTTTTCATGGATGCGATCATGGTTGCGCTCGTTGCGGTGGCGCTGGCCAATGCCGACGGGCGGACGGGCAGTTTCCTGTCACGGCTGCTTGCAGCGCGGGGCGACCGGCGGCTGGTGTTCGGCCTCGCATTCGGCGCCTTTATCGTCAATGCGGTGATCGCGGCGGTCGCCGGATCGATCGCCAACGGGATGATCGGGCAGGGGATCGTCATCCTGCTCGTCGCCTTTGCCTTGCTGTCGGCGGCGGTGTCGCTCGCCTGGCCCTGGCGGCTCGGACCTGCGGCGGAAAGCCTTGCGGAAACGCGGGCACCGCTGCTTGGGGGACGGATGCTGCTGCTCCAGTTCGGCGACCGCAGCCATTTCCTGATCGGCGCGCTCGCGGCGACGAGCGGTGCCGGCCATTGGGCCGCAGCGGGCGGTCTCGCCGGGTGGATCCTCGCGATGCTGCCGTTCCTCGCCTTTGGCCCCGAACTCGCCGGGCAGCGCGGCGCGAAAGTCGTGCGCTGGCTGAGCGTCGCGATCCTCGCGATCTGGGGGCTGCGCAGCGGCATGGCGGCTTTCGGGCTTTTGGGGTGAAGATCGGTTTTTGATCGATTTTATCGATCATGTAGGACGAAAGTGTAAGTGGGCATGCCGCGCCTCGTCTCCCTATATCCGGGGGACAGGAAAGGAGGGTCCCATGCCCGAACATAATCAGCCCAAGGTCGCCGACGCGCTCAACGCGCTGCTCGCCGACAGTTTTGCGCTCTATCTCAAGACGAAGAATTATCACTGGCACGTTCAGGGGCCACGCTTTCGCGAGCTTCACCTGCTGTTCGACGAACAGGCGACGCAGGTCCTCGCGACCACCGACCTGATCGCCGAGCGCGTGCGCAAAAATGGCGCCGCGACGCTGCGCTCGATCGGCGACGTCGGCCGGCGCCAGTCGATCAAGGACGATGACGCTGCAGGCATCGACGCCGAAACGATGGTCAAGGCACTCGCCGCCGACAACCGCACGCTGCTCGCGCAGCTGAAAGAGGTGAAGGCCGCCGCCGAACGCGACGAGGACATCGCGACGAGCGGGCTGGTCGACGGCTGGGCCGACGAGACCGAACAGCGGATCTGGTTTCTGGAGGCGACGGCGGGCTATTGAGCCCGCTTGCCGGGAATATCCTCCCTGTGGCGAAGCCATGGGGAGGTGGCAGCGCGAAGCGCTGACGGAGGGGCGAGGAGACGAGGCTGCTGCCCCTCCACCACGCCCTCCGGGCGCGGTCCCCCTCCCCATCGCTCCGCGACAGGGAGGATTTAGGTGTTGGCCTAGATCCCGAAGCCACCCCCAACGAAAAAGGGCGGCCTCGCGGCCGCCCTTTTCCTTGTCCGTTCAGACCGAAATCAGTCCTGCGACGGCTGGATGTTCACCGCGGCGAATTTGCCGCGATCGTCGACTTCGATGTCGAAAGCGACGCGGTCGCCTTCCTCGAGGCCGGCCATGCCCGCACGCTGCACCGCGCTGATGTGGACAAAGGCGTCGGCCTGTCCGTCGTCGCGCGCGATGAAGCCGAAGCCCTTGGTGGTGTTGAAGAACTTCACCGTGCCCGACGTGCGTTCGCCGGTCAGTTGGCGCCGGCCGCGTGCACCGCCCGGAGCCGGACGGTCGCCACCGAATCCGCCGCGGTCGTCGCGGCGCGGCGGGCTGTCTTCGATCGGCATCGGTTCGCCTTCGATCTTGAGATCGATGGCCGAGACCTTGCCATTGCGTTCGACGAGAGTGAAGCCGAGCGGCTGGCCCGAGGCGAGACCCTGCAGGCCGGCCTGTTCGACCGCGCTGATGTGCACGAACACATCTTCGCCGCCATCGTCGCGTGCGACGAAGCCGAAGCCCTTCGACGGGTTGAAGAATTTGACGGTGCCATTGCCTTCGCCGACGACCTGCGCCGGCATGCCGCCGCCACGTCCGCCGCCGAAGCCACCGCCGCCGCCACGATCGCCGCCGCCGAAGCCGCCACGGTCACCGCCGCCGAAACCGCCCCCACGGTCGCGATCGCCGAAGCCGCCACGGTTGCCGCCGCCATAGCTGTCGCCGCCATAGGGTGCCGGTTCGAAGCTGTCGAAATTGCCGAAATCATCGCGCTTACCGCGCCCCCGATGGCCACGGCGGTCTTTGTTGAAACTCATTGTCTGATAGTCGCTTTCGGTCGTCCACGCTCCGTCATACCGGCTCCTTGCGCCGGACGGAGACGCAGTTCACCCTGGACACAGACTCGCCCCGTGCCGCTAACGGCGCAATATATAACCTAAATGCGAACGTCCTGCGAACAGAAAATTCAAGGGGTCCGTCGCGTTGCGGGCAGCATCCGTCGCACGCCTCGGCCACCCCCATGCTGCGGGTAAAACCAGTCATTGAGCAGCAAGGCCGCTTGGCCTAAGGCGAGCGGCATGACTGTCTATTTCCATGAAGAGGATCTGCCCGAGGGCGTGCTGGGTCCGGGTGCCGTTGCGATCGATACCGAGACGATGGGTTTGAACCCGCTGCGCGACCGGCTGTGCCTCGTCCAGATCAGCGACGGGTCGGGCGACGAGCATCTGGTGCGCTTCGGTCCCGGCAGCGCCTATGACGCGCCGGTGCTCAAGGCGATATTGACTGATCCCAACCGTTTGAAATTATTCCATTTTGCGCGCTTCGACATCGCCGCGATGCAGCATGCGCTCGGCGTCGTCACCGCGCCCGTCTATTGCACCAAGATCGCCTCGCGGCTGATCCGCACCTACACCGATCGCCACGGGCTCAAGGAACTGGTGCGCGAATTGCTCGGCCAGGACGTGTCGAAGCAGCAGCAGTCGAGCGACTGGGGCGCCGCGGTGCTGACCGATGCGCAGCGCGACTATGCCGCCAGCGACGTGCGTTTCCTGCACGCGATGAAGGAGATCCTCGACGCGCGGCTGGTGCGCGAGGGACGCATGGAAATCGCGCAATCCTGTTTCGACTTCCTGCCGACGCGCGCGGCGCTCGACCTCGCCGGCTGGCCCGAGGCCGATATTTTCGCGCATAGCTGAAGGGCCGATTCGCATGTCCGCGCGCGCCGACCATGACCGCACGATGCGCCAGCTGTGGGCGACCAGCGGGTCGAGCCACGACCGCGTCATCAAGATCCTGCGCTTCGGCCTGCCGCTGGTGATCGGCGTCGTCGGCGCGGTGCTGATCTTTTCGCCCTTCACCCAGCGCGCCGAGGTCAGCTTCCTTTTGTCGAAGGACAAGGTCGAGGTCGCCAGGGAGCGGATGAAGGTGACGCGCGCCGAATATCGCGGGCAGGACACCAAGGGCCAGCCCTTCGCGCTCGTCGCGGGCAGCGCGGTGCAGAAAAGCTCGGCCGAACCGGTGGTGCGGATGGAGCAATTGTCGGGCGCGATCAATCTCGCCGACGGTCCCGCGACGATCGCGGCGGCGGCGGGGCAATATAATATGGACACCGAACAGGTCGCGGTGCCCGGCGCGGTGCGCGTGCGCAGCGCCAACGGATACCGGATCGATGCGAGCAATGTCGCGATCGATCTGAAGTCGCGCAGCCTGACGGGCCGCGGCGGGGTCACGGGCGCATTGAACATCGGCAATTTTTCGGCCAACGCGCTGTCGGCCGACCTCGACACGCGCGTCGTCCGCCTGTCGGGCAACGCCCGACTGCGAATCAATCAGGGAGTGCTGAAATGACCGCAACGTCGCGCCTGTGGGGACCGCGCAGCCTGGCGATCGCCGGGGCGAGCTTCGTGCTGACCAGCCTCGCGATCCTGTCGAGTGGCAGCGGCGCCCCGGCGCAGGCGCAGGCGCTCGCCAACCACAACAGCAATGCCCCCGTCGATTTCAGCGCCGGCAGCATCGAGGTGCAGGACCGCTCCGACCGCGTCGTGCTGTCGGGCGGTGTCACCGTGACGCAGGCGGGCATGACCGTGACGTCGCAGCGGATGACCGTCGCCTACACGCGGCAGGGCGGCACCGACGTCAACCGGCTCGACGCGACCGGCGGCGTCGTAGTGACCAAGGGCGACGAACGCGCGACGGGCAATGTCGCGATCTACGACCTCGACCGGCGGCTGATCACGATGGTCGGCAATGTCCAGCTGACCCAGCGCGGCAACCGGCTGAACGGCGGGCGGCTGGTGATCGACCTCAATTCGGGGCGCGCGACGGTCGACGGCCGCGGCGCGACGCGCGGACCCGACGGCAATGTCGTGCCGGGTGCGGGCGGCCGGGTGACCGGGACCTTCACCGTTCCCGAACGCAAGCAGTAAGGTCTCAAAGGACGCCGCCGTTATGGTAAAGGGCACGCCAGCCCTTTCCATAAACGCGTCCGTCACCATCGCTTGCCAAGTTGGCGGCGGGACCAGACCATATGCGGCACCGGGGGGTGCGACGCCGCCAGATGAAAGGCGCCCTGCCCCCATGCGCTTCGCCCCGCTTCTTCCGCCGCGCCGTCCCCTGTTCGGCCGGCGCCTGACCACGATCGAAACCCCCGAACTCGCGGGGCCGACCCCCGACGAACGGCGGCTGATCGACCGCCTGCTCCGCCGCGCGGGCTATCGCGATTCGCGGTAGAAGAAGAAATTCTCACACAAAGACACAAAGAGGGTAGTGCGTACGGCGCCCGATGCTCATGAATCTGCGCGCAGCGCCTTGATGATCGCCTGCGGCGATGAGGTGCCTTCGCGCCTCTGCGCCGTCCTCTTTGTGTCTTTGTGTGAGATTCCATAACGCTGCGCTTGAGGCCGAAGCGAGAGCGGCGGCGCCAAGTCCGCTTGGCGTGATGGCCCGGCATCCCTACATAGGCCGTGCATGCCGCCCGATACGCAAACTTCCGCCGAGGCGGCCAGCGAACCGCCCGTCCTCGCGACGCTGCGGCGCTTCCTTCCCTATCTCTGGCCCGCCGGACACACCGAGCACAAGATTCGCATCGTCGCCGCGGCGCTCATCGTGCTCGCGTCGAAGGGCGTGCAGCTGTCGATGGGCTTTCTCTATGGCGCCGCGATCGACAAGATGGCGCCGGGGATGGAAGAGGGCGTCGCGCTCGCGATCGGGCTGGTGCTCGCTTATGCCGGCGCGCGCTTTGCCGGGGTGCTCTTCGACAATATGCGCAACGTCGTGTTTGAACGCGTCGGGCAGGATGCGACGCGCGAGCTCGCGATCGCGACCTTCACCCACCTCCATGCGCTGAGCCTGCGCTTCCATCTCGCGCGGCGGACGGGCGAGGTGACCAAGGTGATCGAGCGCGGGACCAAGAGCATCGACACGATGCTCTATTTCCTGCTGTTCAACATCGCGCCGACGGTGATCGAGCTGGTCGCGGTGCTCGTGATCTTCTGGACCAAGTTCAGCTTCGGGCTCGCCAGCGCGACCGCGCTGATGGTGATCCTCTATATCATTTTCACGAGGCGGGTGACCGACTGGCGCAATGCGCTGCGCGTCCGCATGAACGACCTCGATACGCTCACCGTCGGGCGCAGCGTCGACAGCCTGCTCAATTACGAAACGGTCAAATATTTCGGCGCCGAAGAGCGCGAGGCGGCGCGCTATCGCGATGTCGCCGACCAATATGCGCGCGCCGCGGTGAAGAGCGAGAACAGCCTCGCCTGGCTCAACATCGGGCAGAGCTTCATCACCAACGCCGCGATGGCGGGGGCGATGGCCTATACCGTGTGGGGCTGGTCGACCGGCGCGTACAAGGTCGGTGACGTCGTGCTGGTGAACACGCTGCTCGCGCAGCTGTTCCGCCCGCTCGACATGCTCGGCATGGTCTATCGCGTCATTCGCCAGGGGCTGATCGACATGGAGGCGATGTTCCGCCTGATCGACACCCCGCCCGAGGTGAGCGATGCCGAAGGCGCCTGGCCGCTCGTCGTGGGCGGAGGCGCGGTGGCGTTCGACAATGTCGTCTTCGGTTACGAGCCCGACCGCACGATCCTGAACGGCGTCAGCTTTGCGGTCGGCGCGGGTGAGACGCTGGCGATCGTCGGGCCGTCGGGCGCGGGCAAGTCGACGATCGCGCGGTTGCTCTTCCGCTTCTATGATCCGCAGGGCGGGCGCATCATGATCGACGATCAGGATATCGCCAAGGTCACACAGGCGAGCCTGCGCGGCGAGATCGGCATCGTCCCGCAGGATACGGTGCTGTTCAACGACAGCATCGGCTATAATATCGCCTATGGTCGCGAGGGCGCGAGCGCCGACGCGATCGCGGCGGCGGCCGAGGGCGCGGCGATCGACAACTTCATCGCGCTGCTGCCGCAGGGCTATGACACCGAGGTCGGCGAACGCGGGCTCAAGCTGTCGGGCGGCGAGAAACAGCGCGTCGCGATCGCGCGCACGCTCCTGAAAAACCCGCCGATCCTGATCCTCGACGAAGCGACGAGCGCGCTCGACAGCCGCACCGAGGCGGCGATCCAGGCAACGCTCGAGCGGATTGCCGAGCGGCGCACGACCTTGGTCATCGCGCATCGGCTGTCGACGGTGGTGAATGCCGACCGGATCATCGTGCTCGAACGCGGCCGCGTGGCGGAGACGGGGACGCACGAAGAGCTGCTGCGCATGCGCGGGCTTTATGCCGACATGTGGGCGCGGCAGCAGGCGGAGAAGGAGGAGGGGACGGTTTAGCTTTCGCAGTCCGTTTCTTCGCCGCGAATATACCAACCCGGATTCGATGGGATGTCGAGTCCCGCGATATGCGGTTTCAGCAACGCCAGCAGTCTGGCCGACAATTGACCGTGATGTGATGGGATATTGCCACTGCCCGAGGTTGTCCGCCCGTCCTTTCTCCGTTCGAAGGTGAAGCTGGTTCCATCGAGCCATATTTCGTCGCTGCCGCGATAATCCTCCGTCGTGGCATCGAACCATTTTGCAAAGAGGCTGTAGTCGCGTTCGGGCAAAGTGAAGGACCGATGGACCTCCGCATGGCCACACTTGCCCCAGCGAACGCTCACCATATCGACCTTCGCCTTACGATCGTCGCCACTGCCCGCCTCTATCGCGATGACATAGGCGCGACTTTGGAGCGATGGGCTGACGATTATACGGAAAGCATCGCGACCGACGCCGGATTTTTCAGGCAAGGCCGCGAACAACAAGCTCGTTTCTTCGGGGAGATTTCCGCTGGCTTGCTGCGCCAGTGTTCCGACGTGGGTGCGGGTGCTGTCGCGCCGGGCGGCCCGACTCTGCAAATCGTTCCACCATTCCGGCACGATCAAATAGGCGATGAAGAGCAATTGCATGGCGACGATGGCCGTCGTGACATAGCCAATGCCATGGAGGATGCTAAGCCTGCGCGATTTTGGGGCCGACGGGGGCGTGGCGGTGGTCATCGTGTCCGGCCTTCGATGGCGTGATATGAAGTTACATAGCCGAGGGGCCGGAGATAGGCCACAGTTGAGAGCATGTGCCGACCGCCCTGTCCCGAAATCGCCGCTCCACCGTCAATAAAATTTACAAATTTGTAAGCAATTACGGCCATTTCGGCAGCAATCGTCCCGCCCGTCCGGTGGGGCGTTTTTGCGTCGAAAGGTGGGGATTTTGATCAGGCTGGCCATGTGCATCGCGGTCGAGCACGACCCGTGGCTCGTCGCGCTCGCGGTGCTTGTCTGCGGGGTCGGCGCCTTTTCGATCGTCCAGATGTTCGAACGCGCGCGCGGTGCCGCGCGCGGGCAGGGGCTGGCCTGGGCCTTCCTGATCTCGGTCGCCGCCAGCGCGACGATCTGGTGCACCCATTTCGTCGCGATGCTCGCCTTCGAGGCGAAGGCGCCGGTGACGCTCGACCCCGTGCTCACGATCGCGTCGCTGATGGTCGCGATGGTCGGTTGTTTCATGGGCTTCGCGGTCGCCGCCTGGGGGCGGCACGAGGCCTATGGCGCGGTCGGCGGCGCGCTGTTCGGCGCGGCGATTGCCGCGATGCATTTCACCGGCATGACCGCGTACCGCGTCGACGGCATCGTCGAATGGGATATGGTCTATGTCGTCACCGCGATCGTGATGGGGATCGTCCTGTCGTCGGTCGCCGTCGCGACCTTGCGCACGCGCCGCGCGGTGCGCCACCGCGTGGCCGTCGCCACCGCGCTGATCGTGCTCGCGATCGCGTCGCTGCACTTCCTGTCGATGACCGCGATGCGGATCACCCCGATGGCGCTCGACGCGACGCCGCTGCGCCCGTCGGAGTTCAACGCGCTGGCGCTGGCCACCGTGCTGGTCGGCGCGATCGTGATCGCCGCGGGGGTGTTCGCGGCGATGCTCGACCGCCAGACGCGCTCGGACGCGATGCGCGAGCTTACCCGCATGGCGATGAACGACAGCCTGACCGGGCTGCCCAACCGCGTCGCGTTCCGCGAGGAACTGGGGCGCCAGATCGCGATCGCGAGCACCAGCGGCGAGCGCGTCGGGCTGTGCGCGATCGACCTCGACCGTTTCAAGGAAGTCAACGACGTCCATGGCCACAAGGCGGGCGACGCGGTGCTGGTGCGGATCGCGCAGCGGCTGCGCGGCGCATTGGGCGAGCAGGAGTTCGTCGCGCGATTGGGCGGCGACGAATTCGTCGCGCTGACGCGCTTCACCGACCGCGCGCAGATCCATGCCTTTGCCGCGCGGCTCGACGCCGAGCTGAAGGCGCCGCTGGCGTTCGAGGAGTTCGAGGCGCGGCTGGGCGCGAGCATCGGCATTGCGGTGTTCCCCGACGACGCAATCAGCGCCGATATGCTCGCGAACAACGCCGATCTCGCGATGTACCGCGCCAAGGCCGACGCCGCGCCGGTGCCGGTTCCTTATGATTCGGCGCTCGACGAGGCGATCCGCGACCAGCGCGAGCTGGCCGCCGACCTGCGCCGCGCGATCGACCGCAACGAACTCGACGTCCATTACCAGGTGCAGACCTCGGTCAACACCGGCGAGGTGACGGGTTATGAGGCGCTGCTGCGCTGGACGCACCCGCTGCGCGGCCCGATTCCGCCCGTGACCTTCATCCCGATCGCCGAGGCGAACGGCTTCATCCTGACGCTCGGCGAATGGGTGCTGCGCCGCGCCTGCGCCGACGCCGCGGGCTGGACGCATGGCGCCAAGGTCGCGGTCAATGTGTCGCCGCTGCAGCTGTCGCACGCCGACCTGCCGCGGCTGTTCCACCAGATACTGCTCGATACCGGGCTGCCGCCGCGGCGGCTGGAGATCGAGCTGACCGAAACCGCGATCATCGCCGACCGCGAGCGCGCGCTGCACGTGCTGCGCCAGATCAAGGCGCTGGGCATCGGGGTCGCGCTCGACGATTTCGGCACCGGCTATTCGTCGCTCGAAACGCTGCGCGCCTTTCCGTTCGACAAGATCAAGCTCGACCGCTTCTTTGCCGCCGAACTCGAAGGCAATATCCAGTCGACCGCGATCCTGCGCGCGGTGCTCGCGCTCGGGAAAAGCCTGTCGATCCCGATCCTCGCCGAGGGCATCGAGACGCGCGAGCAGCTCGACGTGCTGCGCCGCGAGGGCTGCGACGAGGCGCAGGGCTTCCTGATCGGGCGCCCGGGCCGCGATGTCGCCGGTGGCGCCGCCGCGGCGGCGGTCGCCTAGCTCGCGTCCCAATAAGGCGGGTCGCCGAACGCCGCCTGCAAATGATCGCGGAGCGCGCGTAATTTCGCCGACGGCTCGCGCCCCTGGCCATGCGCCATGTATATCCACTCCTCGTCGGGGGCGAGGTCGAGCGGGATGGCGACGAGCCGGCCCGCCAGAATCGCCGGCCCCGCGATGAAGGCGGGGAGCATCGCGATGCCGAGCCCCGCCGCGACCGCGTCGCGGATCATGTCGCCATTGTTGACGCCGAGCGCCTGCTTCGCCTGGATCGCCACCGGGCCGTCCTTGGTGCGGAAATGCCAGTCGGCGACGCCGCGGTTGGTATAGAATATGCCGCGATGCGCGCGCAGATCGTCGAGCGTCCGCGGCGTGCCATGGTCCGCGAGATAGGCGGCCGAGGCGGTGAGGATGCGGCGGCTCTTCGCGAGCTTCCACACGATCAGCCGGCTGTCGTCGATCACCCCCTGGCGGATGATCGCGTCATGTCCGCTCGACGCGACGTCGATGCGACGGTCGTCGAGGTCGAGTGTCAGCTGCAGCTCGGGATGGCTTTTGAGGAACGGATAGAGCGCGGGGCCGAGGTGCATATGGCCGAAGGTCACCGGCGCCGCGATGCGCAGCGGCCCCGACAGCGTGCCGCGCCGCTCGGCGATGTCGGCCGCCGCCTCGGTGACGTCGCGGACGATGCGCTGCGCGCGCGGCAGGAAGGCGCTGCCGTCCTCGGTCAGCCCGAGTTTGCGCGTCGTGCGGTGGAGCAGCGCGCTGCCGAGCGAGCGTTCGAGTTCGGCGAGGCGTTCGCTGACCACCGATTTCGACAGGCGGAGCTGGCGCGCGGCGCCGCTGATCGAGCCCTGCTCGACCGTGGCGACAAAGGCGGCGATGCCCTCGATGCGGATCATTGTTCGGAAATCCCGAATTATAGAACCAGAAACTGCTGTCTATTCCGAACGGCCTGCAAAGTCCACTTTCCCCTCATCGACCACGGGCATCGGGCCCGCCGCCGAACAGGAGAAAGATCATGGACCGTCTGAACAACAAGGTTGCGATCGTCACCGGCGCCAGCGCCGGCATCGGCCGCGAAACCGCGAAACTCTTTGCCGCCGAGGGTGCCCGCGTCGTCGTCGGCGCGCGCCGCCAGGCCGAACTCGACAGCCTCGTCGCCGAAATCAGGGCCGCGGGCGGCGAGGCGGTCGCCGTCGCAGGCGACGTGCGTGACGAAGCCTTTCATGAAGCGCTCGTCGCCGCCGCGGTCGACAATTACGGCCGGCTGGACGTGGCCTTCAACAATGCCGGGGTGTTCGGCGAAGCCGGCCCCAGCACCGAAGTCAGCGCCGCGGGCTTCAGCGATGCGCTCGCGGTCAACCTCACCGCATCGTTCCTCGGCGCCAAGCACCAGATCGCCGAGATGGTGAAGCATGGCGGCGGGTCGGTGATCTTCACCTCGACCTTCGTCGGCTACAGCTTCGCCTTCCCGGGCAGCGCGGCCTATTCGGCGAGCAAGTCGGGGCTGATCGGGCTGACGCAGGCGCTCGCCGCCGAATATGGCCCGCAGGCGGTGCGCGTCAACGCGGTGCTCCCCGGCGCGGTCGCGACCGACATGTTCGAGGCGGTCAACGACAGCGCCGAAAAACAGGATTTCGTGACGAACCTGCACGCGCTCAAGAGGGTCGCGCAGCCGATCGAGATTGCGAAATCGGTGCTCTATCTCGCCTCGGACGATGCGAGCTTCGTCACCGGCACCGCCTCGCTGCTCGATGGCGGCGCCTCGATCACGCGCAGCTGATCTTGTTGATCCTCCCCGTCGCGCAGCGATGGGGAGGTGGCAGCGCGCAGCGCTGACGGAGGGGCGAGGACGCAACGTCGAAACCCCTCCACCACGCCCTCCGGGCGCGGTCCCCCTCCCCAACGCTTCGCGATGGGGAGGATCTTTTTGCCCGCTCGCCTTGACCCCCGGCGCCCCCGCCCCCTAGGCAGGGGACATGCCGCACGACACGACATTGATCGGCACCGTGGTCGCCGGCCTGGGGGTTGCGTTCCTGATGGGGGCGCTCGCGCATCGGCTGAAGATTTCGCCGATCGCGGGCTATCTGCTCGCGGGCGTGATGGTCGGGCCTTTCACCCCGGGCTTCGTCGCCGACACGGGCCTCGCGCTCCAGCTCGCCGAAATCGGCGTGATCCTGCTGATGTTCGGGGTCGGCCTTCATTTCTCGCTCAAGGACCTGCTCTCGGTGCGGCGGATCGCGGTGCCGGGTGCGATCGTCCAGATGGCGGTCGCGACCGGGCTCGGCATCGCGCTCGGGCTGTGGCAGGGCTGGACGCTCGCGGGCAGCGCGATCTTCGGGCTCGCGCTGTCGGTGGCCTCGACCGTCGTGCTGCTGCGTGCGCTGCAGGCGCGCGACATGGTCGAAACCGAAAAGGGCCGCATCGCGGTCGGCTGGCTGATCGTCGAGGATCTCGCGATGGTGCTTGCGCTCGTCCTGCTGCCCGCGATGTTTGGCTCGCGCGGCGACGAGGGCAATGGCATCGGGCTGTGGCAATCGGCGGGCATCGTCGGCCTGAAGGTCGTCGGCTTCGTTGCCTTCATGCTGATCGTCGCGCGGCGCATCCTGCCCTGGGTGCTGCACTGGGTCGCGCACACCGGATCGCGCGAACTCTTCCGCCTCGCGGTGCTCGCGATCGCGCTCGGCGTCGCCTTCGGTGCGGCGGTGGTGTTCGATGTGAGCTTTGCCTTGGGCGCCTTTTTCGCGGGCATGATCCTCGGCGAGACGCAATTGAGCCGCCGCGCGGCGGAGGAGACGCTGCCGCTGCGCGACGCCTTCGCAGTGCTCTTCTTCGTCTCGGTCGGCATGCTCTTCGACCCCTGGGTGCTGATCGAGCAGCCGGGGCCGGTGATCGCGACGGTGGCGATCATCGTCTTCGGCAAGTCGCTTGCCGCCTGGGCGATCGTGCGCGCCTTCGGCCATCCGAACCAGACCGCGCTCACCGTCGCGGTCAGCCTCGCGCAGATCGGCGAATTCTCCTTCATCCTCGCGGGGCTCGGCGTCGCGCTCAAGGTGATGCCCGACGAGGCGCGCGACCTGATCCTCGCGGGGTCGATCCTGTCGATCCTGTTCAACCCGGTCTTCTTCACGCTGATGGTCAAGCGCATCCGCGCCGACGACGTTCCCGAGCCCGAGGCGGTCGGCGACGACGTGCCGGCGGCGTGCAACGCCGGGGTGGTGCTGATCGGCTATGGCCGCGTCGGCAGCCATATCGGCAGTCTGATCTGCGGGCGCGGCGAGGGGCTGACCGTGATCGAGGACCAGAAGGACATGGCGGCGGCGGCGCGCGAGGCGGGGGCGACGGTGATCGTCGGCGACGCGACCAAGGACAGCATCCTGCGGCAGGCGGGGATCGAGGAGGCCGCGACCTTGCTGATCGCGATCCCCGAGGGGGTCGAGGCGGGCGCGGTGGTGCGCAAGGCGCGCGCAATCAATCCCAAGCTGCTGATCGTCGCGCGCGCGCATTCGGACGAGGAGGTCGACGACCTCGTGCGCCGCGGTGCCGACCATGTCGTGATGGCCGAGCGCGAGACCGCGTCGCGCATGGCCGAGCGTGCGATGCTGGCGCGGGCCTGAACCTCGTCATTGCGAGCGAAGCGAAGCAATCCAGAGCGGTTTACGCAGGCTCTGGATTGCCGCGTCGCCTTCGGCTCCTCGCAATGACGATGTTGTTTTAGCACGCGGGGCTTCCCCCGCTCCCCCAAACTTCCTATCGCCCCACCATGTCCGCCGACGCGCTTCTTCCCCTCCTCAAATCGACCTTCGGCTTCGACCATTTCCGCGGGAAACAGGCCGATGTCGTCGACCGCGTGATGGCGGGACAGCGCACGCTGGCGGTGATGCCGACCGGTGCGGGCAAGTCGCTGACCTATCAGCTGCCCGCAGTCGCGCTCCCCGGCTGCGTCGTCGTCGTGTCGCCGCTGATCGCGCTGATGCACGACCAGCTGCGCGGCGCGCGCGCGGCGGGGATCCGCGCGGCGTCGCTGACCAGCGTCGATGCCGACTGGGCCGACACGCGGCAGGCCTATCGCGACGGCACCCTCGACCTTCTCTATATCGCGCCCGAGCGCGCGACGGGCGAGGGCTTCCGCTCGCTGATGCAGGCGCGCGAGCCGGCGCTGTTCGCGATCGACGAGGCGCATTGCGTTTCGGAATGGGGGCATGATTTCCGCCCCGACTATCGATTGCTCCGCCCGCTGCTCGACGCCTTTCCCGCCGTCCCCCGGCTCGCTCTGACGGCCACCGCCGACAAGCACACGCGCGAGGATATCCTTGTCCAGCTCGGCATCCCGGCCGAGGGGCTGGTGCTCGCGGGCTTCGACCGGCCGAACATCCGGTATCGCGTGACCCCGCGCATCAGCCCCGCGAAGCAGATCGCCGACTTCATCGCCGCCAACCCCGGTCCCGGCATCGTCTATTGCCCGACGCGCGACGGGACCGAGCGCATGGCCGAGCGGCTGGCTGCGGCGACCGGGCGCAGCGTCGCCGCCTATCACGCCGGGCTCGACCCCGAGCGGCGCGCGCGGGTGCAGCACGACTTCGTCGCGTCGGAGGACGGCATCGTCACCGCGACGGTCGCCTTCGGCATGGGGATCGACAAGCCCGACGTGCGCTTCGTCGCGCATGCCGGGCTGCCCAAATCGATCGAGGCCTATTATCAGGAAACCGGGCGCGGCGGCCGCGACGGCGACCCTGCCGAGACGCTGATGCTGTGGGGCGCCGAGGATTTTGCGCGCGCGCGGATGCGCCTGTCCGAACTGCCCGAGGCGCGGATCGCGAGCGAGCGCGTGCGGCTCAACGCGATGGCGGCGCTGGTCGAGACGGTCGAGTGCCGCCGCGCGCTGCTGCTCCGCCATTTCGGCGAGACCCCGCCCGAACGTTGCGGCAATTGCGACAATTGCCTCGAACCGCCCGCGCAGATCGACGCCTCGGTACTCGCGCAGAAATTGCTCTCGGCGGTCTATCGCACCGGGCAGAGCTTCGGCGCGGGGCATGTCGAGGCGGTGCTGACCGGACGCAGCGACGAACGGATCGCAAGCCGCGGCCACGACAAATTATCGGTCTTCGGCATCGTCGGCGGCGACGAGGCGCGGCTGATCAAGCCGCTCGTCCGCACCCTCGTCGCGCGCGAGGCGCTCGAGACCACCGAGCATGGCGGGCTGATGTTCGGCCCCGCCGCGCGCGCGATGATGAAGGGCGAGGTGGCGGTGATGATCGCCGAGCCGCCCGCGAAGCGCAGCCAGCGCGGATCGCGCGGCGCCGGCGCGGTGGCGAACCCCGTCGGCGACCCGCTGTTCGATGCGCTGCGCGCGATGCGGCGCGAGATCGCCGTCGATGCCGGGGTGCCGCCCTATGTCATCTTCCACGACGCGGTGCTGCGCGCGATGGCGAACGACCGCCCGACGACGCACGCCGAGCTGTCGCGTATCCCCGGCGTCGGCGCGAAGAAGCTCGAGGCCTGGGGCGATCCGTTCCTCGCGGTGATCCGGCAGTTCTAGAAAAATTTCACGCAAAGGCGCGAAGGCGCGAAGAAGAATTATCTCACACAAAGACACAAAGAGGGCGCGCCACGGCGCAAGCCCTATTTTGTCGCCGCAGGCGACCTTCCAAAAAAAGCGCTGCGCGCGGATTTTCGGACATGGGGTCATAGCCTGGGCTGCCCTCTTTGTGTCTTTGTGTGAGACTCTTTTTTCCTTTTCTTTGCGCCTTCGCGCCTTTGCGTGAGACATAATTGCACGGCGATCGCCGTCTCCCGTACCGCTAGATTGACAGCACCGCTCGCGCCCCGCATCAGGCGCGCAAGGGTCGCGGCCGATGGAGCCTGCCATGCTGCGCTATGCCTTGCCGATCCTGCCCGCCCTGCTGCTCGCCGCTCCCGCGCTCGCCGCCGACGATCCGCCGCCGCTGACCTATGGCGAGGCGGCGCGCTGCGGGGTGCTCAACAGCCTGATGGGGGTGCTCGAAGAGGGCGACGCCGAAAAATCGCGCCAGCGTACCGCGGCGGCGCTGACCTGGTTCACGCTCGCGGGCGGCGACGCCTCGCTCGACGAAGCGGGGCAAAAGGCGGCGTTCGACAGGGTCCACACCGAGGAAGGCGAGGCGGTGGTCGCGCTGCCCGCCGAGGGCAGCGCACGCCACGACCATATGCTGACGCGGCTGACCGCCTGCGACAAGCTGCGCCAGGTCCATTATGAGAATTATCGCGACACCGCCGAATTTCTCGCGACCGCCGATGCCGCGCAATTCGCCGGCGACGCCGCGCTCGCGCGGCAGGGCAGGGAACCGCCGCCGATCCCGCGCAAGGACCTGAGCTTCGGCGACGGCTGGACCTTCCAGTCGCGCGGCAATAATTGCACCGCGATGCGCCCGCTCGGCAAGGCGCTGACGCTCGAACTGCGTTTCACCAATTTCAACGACGGGTCGATCTGGCTGTCGGGCAAGGGGCTGCCGCCGGTGCCCGAAGACCAGGACGAGGCGCTGGCCGCGAAGCATCGCAAGGGGCTGGTGTTCGACGAGGCGGGCAGCGAGGGATGGCAAATGGCGCCCGCGACGACCTACGCCAATTTCGCGGGAACCGGGCTCTTCACCGATGGTGCGCTGACCGCGCATTATGATCTCGGCCTGACCGAGGACGGCGCCACCCGCTATCGCCTCGGCAGCATCCAGAGCCTTTATTGGGACGAGCTCAAGGCCGGCAAGGAGCTGCGGGTCAAGCTGCTCGGCAAGGAAGTCGGCGTGATCCCGATGGCCGCCGCGGGCGGGTTGTGGGCCGAAATGCAGACCTGCATCGACCAATATCCCGACGGGTAGATTTGATCTGCGGGGGTGGGTTCTGAAATAATCTCACACAAAGACACAAAGAGGGCGCACCGCATGGCGGGCGTCGCGCGTCGCCGCAGGCGACCTTGCATAAGGCGCTTCGCGCGACCCTGGAGCAGCGGTGCGTGAGAAAGCTGCCCTCTTTGGGTCTTTGTGTGAGTCCCTTTTTTCCTTTTTTTCGCCTTCGCGCCTTTGCGTGAAACAAAAATGCACCGCCCTCACGGACTTCCGCAATCGCCGATTCCGAAACGGACTAGCCATTTTCCAAACCCGCCGCGACCTGCGGCGCGGGCTGCTTCATTGCTCGCCCATCGGCGCTCTCCCCTCATCCACGGCGCCGGTGGTCAAAGGAGTGAAGCCCGTGAAATATGCGATCCTTGCCAGCCTGTTCGTCGCCGCGGCGGCGCCGTTCCCCGCCGCGCTCGCGGCCGAACCAGCCGCGACGCTGCGTATCGGCCTCGACGATATCGACCTCACCACCCCGCGCGGCACCGAAGCGGCGCAGCGGCGGATCGACCGCGCGGTCGGTGCCTTTTGCCGCAACGACGTCGAGCATCTCAGCGTCGGCGGGCGCCGCGCCGCGCGCGAGTGCCGCGAGGCGTTGCGCGGCGATGCGCTGGCGCAGCTCGATACCCGCCGGGCACAGCAACTGGCGGCGCGCTGACTCCTGCGTTAGCAGGCGGCGATGGCGATGCTCGAGATAATCGATCCGATGATTCGCGGCGGGAGCATTTCTTTGTTCCTGCTGTGGATCGCGCTGCTTGCACGCGATCATCGCGGCGTCGCGGCGGCGCGCGTCGCGATCGCGATGAACGTCACGATCATCGCCTATCTGCTCTCGGGCCTGTTCCGTCCGCACGGGACCGCGCTGCTCCCCTATATCCTGTTCGACATGATGTCGGTGATGGTGCCGGCGCTGTTCTGGTTGTTCGCGCGGCTGTGGTTCGACGACCGCGCCGAGATCGGCTGGCGGAGCTGGTGCCCCGTGCTCGCCTTTTCTGCGCTGCCGCTCGCCCAATTCGCGATCAACGTCGCGACCGGGGGGTTTAGCTGGGAGATATGGGCGGTCGTGCGCATTGGCATGTTCGGCTTCGCGATCGCGGGCATGTGGATCGCCTGGCGCGGACGGACCACCGACCTGGTCGAGGCCCGGCGCGGCTTTCGCCTCGCGCTGATTTGCGCGATCGGCGGGTTCATCGTGCTGGTGACCTTCATCGAGATGTTCCACAATTGCGATTGCGAGGCGGGGCACGACGTCTGGCGCGTGGTGACGCTCGCCGCGATCCTCGCCGCGACCTTCATCGTCTCGGTCGGCCTCTATCGCTTCCGCGCCGCCGAGCTGTTCGCGGCGCCCGGTCCCCGCCCCGGCCCCGATGCCGCCGCGCCGCGCGCCGAACCTTCACCGCTCGCGCAGCGGCTCGGCGCAACGATGGCCGAGGAGCGCGCCTATCGCGCCGAGGGTTTCTCGATCGCGATGCTCGCAGCGCGACTCGGCGAGCCTGAATATCGCGTGCGCCGCGCAATCAACGGCGAGATGGGCTTTCGCAACTTTACCGCTTTCCTCAACGGCTTCCGCCTCGACGAGGTGCGCGCCGCGCTTGCCGACCCCGAGCAGCGCGAGGTGCCGATCCTGACGATCGCACTCGACGCCGGCTTCGGCTCGCTCGGCCCCTTCAACCGTGCCTTTCGCGAGGCCGAGGGGATGACGCCGAGCGAATATCGGGCGCAGCGACTGGATGGGCGCCTCGCCGATTCCGGAATCGGCTAGTCAGATTTGGACAGCGGGGAGCGCGGCGGGCGTCGCCGTGCTGAAGGACGGGCCTCCGATCCGCTAGCAGGACGCCACGATGCTCGACGCCTTTCCTCCCCTCGCCAATCTGGTCCACAAGGGCCCCATCGTCTTTGCCTTCGACTTCGGGCGTTACCTCGTCGCTGCGGCGTTGGTGACCGCCGTCGTGTGGGCGCTGCGCCGCACGAGCCTGCGCACCCGCAAGATTCAGGCGCGCGAGGCGACACTGGCCGACCGCCGCCGCGAGGTTGCGCAGTCGGTGCAGACCGTCGTCGTCTATACGCTCGTCTCGGCCTTCATCATCTGGGGCGTCGACGCCGGGATGCTGCACCGTTTCGAGGGCAGCTATGGCTGGGCGGGCGACCTCGCGCTGCTCATCGCGATCATCGTCGCGCATGACGCCTATTTCTATTGGGTGCACCGCGCGATGCATCATCCGAAACTGTTCAAGACCTTCCACCGCGCGCATCATCGCTCGATCACTCCCACGCCGTGGGCGGCGTACAGCTTTGCGATGCCCGAGGCGTTCGTGATGATCGCCTTCGTGCCGATCTGGCTCTTCTTCGTGCCCACCCCGGGCTGGGTGATGCTGACCTGGATCCTGTTCCAGATTTTGCGCAACGCGATGGGGCATGCGGGCTTCGAGCTCCACCCACGCTGGTGGCTGTCGACCCCGCTGACGCGCTGGATCAACACGACGACGCACCACGACCTCCACCACAATGGCGGCTTCAACCGGAATTACGGGCTCTATTTCACCTGGTGGGACAAATGGATGGGCACCGAGCATCCCAAATATGCCGAACGCTTCGCCGAGGTGGTCGCGGGTGACCGCGTCCTGCCCGGCGAGCGCCCGACCGAGGTTCCGGCCGCCGCGCCCGCCGCCGCCTGATCGTTTTTCCGCCGTCCCGGGCGAGGGGTTCGGGACGGGAAAGCGGGAGGCCCGGGGGCCGCAACGCCCCCGGGTATTCGCGCTTGTCAGCCAATTTGCGAGGTCTATAGATCGGCGCCATGAGCGATTTTCGAACCCTGTCCGCCGACTATAGCGTCGCCCCGCAAATCTCGATCGAGGACGTCGCCGAGGCCAAGGCCGCGGGCTTTGCGATGATCGTCAACAACCGCCCCGACGGCGAGGAACCGTCGGCGCCGCAGGGCGACGATATCGCGCATGCCGCGGCGGCCGAGGGGCTGGCCTATGCCGCGATCCCGGTCGGCCATGCGGGCTTCAGCCATCCGCAGCTCGACGCGCTCGAAACGCTGCTCGGCGATGCGACCGGCCCGATCCTCGCCTATTGTCGCTCGGGCACGCGCTCGACGCATCTGTGGGCGCTGACGCGCGCACGCGCGGGCGACGATGTCGAGGGCATCGTCGAGGCGGCCGCCAACGCGGGTTACGACCTGAGCGGGCTGCGGTCGATGATGGACGCGCTCGCGGGCGAAAAATGACGCTGGCCGACCTCATCCAGCTGGGTGCCTCGCTGGTCGCGGTGCTGTTCGTCGCGTGGCTCGTCGGCAAGCTCGGGCTCGGCGCCGATCCGCGCATCGCGGACGACGCGCATGCGATCCGCCTCGCCGAAGAGGCAGAGGCAGGGTTCAAGGGTGTCGAAGTCGCGCGCGACCGCGCGGGCTTTGCCGCGATCGTGCAAAATGCCGAGGGTCGGATGATGCTGGTGCGCGCGCATGGCAATTTCTTTGCTGCGCGGCCGGTTGACGCCAGCGTGATCGGTCGGCTCGACAAGGATTTCCTGACATTGACGACGCCGGAGCGGACATTCGGCGCGGTAACGCTGCAATTGGGGAAGGATGCGGGGATGTGGGCGTCACGAATGCGGGATATCGCCCGTGCCTGAGCTTCCCGATCCCGTCGTCTATGCGGTGCCGGCGTTCATCCTGCTGCTGATCGCCGAGATGCTCTATTCGCTGCGCAAGGACAAAAGCCGCTACGAGGCGCGCGATACGCTCACCTCGCTGATGCTCGGCACGGTCAGCCAGGTCGCGGGCGCGCTCGTCGGCGCGGCGGTCGTCGGCATGTCGGTCTATGTCTATCAGTACCGGTTGTTCGACATCGGGCTCGAGTTTCAGACCTGGTGGTGGGCGTGGATCCTCTGCTTCTTCCTCGACGATCTGGCCTATTACGCCTTCCACCGCAGCGCGCACCGCGTGCGCTGGTTCTGGGCGAGCCATGTCATCCACCACAGCAGCCAGCATTATAATCTGTCGACCGCGCTGCGGCAGACCTGGACCGGCTTTTTCAGCCTGACCTTCCTCTTCCGCCTGCCTTTGTTCCTGATCGGCTTCCCGCCCGCGATGGTCTTTTTCTGCGCGGGGCTGAACCTGATCTATCAGTTCTGGATCCATACCGAGGCGATCAGGCGGATGCCGCGCTGGTTCGAGGCGGTGATGAACACCCCGTCGCACCACCGCGTCCACCATGGCGTCAACCCGCGCTATCTCGACGCCAACTATGCCGGCGTGTTCATCATCTGGGACAAGATGTTCGGCAGCTTCGTTGCCGAGCGCGAGGACGAGCCGGTGCGCTACGGCATCGTCAAGCAGCTTGGCAGCTTCAACATCCTCTGGGCCGCGGTCCATGAATGGGTCGGGATCGCGAAGGACGTCTGGCACGCGCCGTGGCGGCACAAGCTCAGCTATATGTGGCGCGAGCCCGGCTGGAGCCACGACGGCAGCCGCGCGACGAGCGCGACGATCAAGGAACGCTGGGCGGCGGGGCGGCCGGCCGAGGAAGCGGCGGAGTAGATATCTCGTCGCCCCCGCGAAGGCGGAGGCCGCCTCCGGTTTACGCAACGATGCTGGCGAGGGCCGACAGCGGCCGCGTTCAGAGGCACGTGACTCTGAAACGCCCTTCGCGGGGGCGACGAACTGGCTTGCCACACCCGCTAATGACATTCATGTAAGCACCCGCACGACCGCCGTCAGGCGGCGCAAGGGGAGCGGCATATGGATCAGTTCGACATCATCGTCATCGGCGGCGGCAGCGCGGGCAGCGCGGCGGCGGGGCGGCTTGCCGAGGACGGCACGCGCAGCGTGTGCCTCGTCGAGGCGGGCGGGACGAACGACATCATCCGCATCAAGACCCCGGGCTTCATGCCCTTCATCCCGAAGGCGTCGAACTATCAATATGACACGCTCCCGCAAAAGGGGCTGAACGGCCGCATCGGGTACCAGCCGCGCGGGCGCGGGCTCGGCGGGTCGAGCGCGATCAACGCGATGGTCTATATCCGCGGCCACCGGTTCGATTACGACCAGTGGGAGGCGCTCGGCGCGCGCGGCTGGAGCTATGCCGATGTGCTGCCCTGGTTCAAACGCAGCGAGGGCAATGAGCGCGGCGCCGACGATTTCCACGGCGCCGACGGGCCGCTGAGCGTCATGGACCAGCGCTGGCCCAATGTGACGAGCCGGCGCTTCGTCGAAAGCGCCGCCGCGCTGCAGCTGCTGCGCACCCCCGATTTCAACGGCGCCCATCAGGAAGGTTTCGGCCTCTACCAGACGACGCAAAAGGCGGGTGAGCGCTGGTCGGCGGCGCGCGCCTATGTCGAGCCTCTGCGCGGGCGCGCCAATCTCGACATCCGCACCAAGGCGCTGGTCGAGAAGATCCTCGTCGAGGACGGCCGCGCGGCGGGGGTCGTCATCCGGCGCGGCGGGCGGCGTGAGACTTTGCGCGCGCGCGGCGGCGTGGTGCTGTCGGCGGGCGCGTTTGGCAGCCCGCAGATATTGATGCTTTCGGGGATTGGCCCCGGCGCGCATCTTGCCGAGCATGGCATAGATGTGGTTGCCGATCGCGCCGCGGTGGGCGCCGATCTGCAGGATCATATCGACTATGTGTCGAGCTGGGAGACCAGATCGACCGATCCCTTCGGCGACAGCCCCGGCGGCAGCTGGCGGATGGTCAAGGCGATCTTCGAGCATCGGCTGAAGCGCACGGGCATCATGACGACCTGCTTCGCCGAGGCGGGGGGCTTCTGGAAATCGCATCCCGACCTGCCCGCGCCCGACATACAATATCATTTCGTTCCCGCGATGCTCGAGGATCATGGCCGGACCAAGGTGAAGGGGCACGGCTTTTCGATCCACGCCTGCGTGCTGCGCCCCGAGAGTCGCGGCACGGTGCGGCTTGCGTCGGGCGACGCCGGTGCTGCGCCCGCGATCGACCCGGGTTTCCTGACCGACGACCGCGACATCGCGACCTTGCGCGGCGGCGTGCGGATGATGCACCGCATCGCCGCTGCGCCACCGCTCAGCGACTATGCCGGGGTCGACCGCCACCCCGTCGATATGGAGGATGATGCGGCGCTCGACGCGCTGATCCGCCGCCGCGCCGATACCGTCTATCATCCGGTGGGGACGTGCCGCATGGGCAGCGACGCCGATGCGGTGGTCGACCCGACGCTGAAGGCCAACGGCATCGACGGGCTGTGGGTCGCCGACGCGAGCATCATGCCGCGGCTGGTCAGCGGCAACACCAATGCGCCGAGCA
>VFQM010000852.1_pt1 | contig 30244 bp, 25 predicted proteins | sample 3512391 | NCBI WGS metagenome assembly VFQM01 (sample SAMN10412369, study PRJNA504923) | tailings metagenome | isolation source: Replicate 1 from Balatoc abandoned mine | place: Philippines
CTTCTTCAACCAGCACCTGCGCCAGCTCTTCGTCGACTTCCAGTTCATCGATAAAGTGCTGGAGGATGTCGCCGGTTTCCGCTTGCTGCTTGGCCTGGATGTCCGCTTCGGTCATAACGTTGAGCGTCCAGCCGGTCAGCTGGCTAGCCAAACGCACGTTCTGACCACCACGACCGATAGCCTGAGCCAGGTTATCCTCAGCTACCGCGATATCCATCGCGTGGGCATCCTCATCAACGATGATCGCCGCCACTTCGGCCGGCGCCATGGCATTGATGACGAACTGTGCAACGTTGTCGTCCCACAGCACGATATCCACACGCTCGCCACCCAGCTCACCAGAAACGGCTTGCACACGCGAACCTCGCATGCCGATACAGGCGCCTTGCGGATCGATTCGCTTGTCCTTGGAGCGCACCGCAATTTTCGCGCGCGAACCCGGATCACGTGCAGCGCCCATCACCTCGATCAGCTCTTCGGCAATCTCGGGCACTTCGATACGGAACAACTCGATCAGCATCTGCGCTGCAGTGCGTGACAGGATCAGTTGCGGACCACGATTCTCGCTACGAATCTCCTTGAGCAAGGCACGCACGCGTGCACCAACCCGGAAGGTCTCGCGCGGAATGATGTCTTCGCGTGCCAGCAACGCTTCAGCGTTGTTACCCAGGTCGACGATGACGTTGTCGCGGGTCACCTTCTTGACAGTACCGGCAATGATGTCGCCGACTCGATCACGGTAGGCTTCCACCACCTGAGCGCGCTCGGCTTCACGCACCTTCTGCACGATGACCTGCTTGGCGGTTTGCGCAGCAATGCGCCCGAACTCAATCGACTCGATCTTCTCTTCAAGCACATCGCCGACCTTGGCATTGGCGGCCACTGCCTGCGGCATGTCGACGGTCAACTGATGCGCCGGGTCTTCGAAGTCACTTTCTTCAACCACAGCCCAGCGACGGAAAGTGTCATAGCTGCCATTCGCCCGATTGATGCAAACGCGCACATCCACTTCATCTTCGTAACGCTTCTTGGTGGCTGTGGCCAGCGCCAATTCCAGCGCCTCGAAAATCACCCCCGCCGGCACACCCTTCTCGTTGGATACCGACTCAACAACCAGCAGTATTTCTTTGCTCATCGCACGCCTCGCCTTTGGCAATCCGTTGGACCCGTCGGATCCGCGTCTCAATCAAAACGGGGAATAATATTGGCCTTGTCGATCAGATCGATCGGCAGCAGGTATTCGTGATCATCCACAAGAACCACGACATCCTGCTCCTCTGCTCCACGCAGCAGGCCCTGGAAATTGCGTCGCCCCTCAAAGGGCGAACGCAGCTTGATTTTCACCAGCTCGCCGGCATGCCGGGCAAACTGTTCCAGCGTAAACAGCGGACGATCCATACCGGGCGACGACACCTCCAGGGTGTACTCGCTGCTGATCGGATCCTCCACGTCCAGTACGCCACTGATCTGTCGACTGACCTTTTCGCAATCGTCAACCAGCACGCCATTGGCATGATCGATGTAGACACGCAACAGGGAGTGACGCCCCTGTGACAGAAATTCTACCCCCCAGCACTCATAGCCCAGGGCTTCGACCACCGGAGCCAACAAGGCCTGCAACTGTTCTAGCTTGCTCGACACTCGAACTCCTCGCGCATGCTTTGCAAATAAAAAATGGGCATAACGCCCTTCACCTCATACCGCCAGGACACATACCTGCGGCCAATGTCCCAGCTAGCAAAAAGCCCCTGAAAAGGGGCTTCGGCACTACTGGTTGCGGGGGCTGGATTTGAACCAACGACCTTCGGGTTATGAGCCCGACGAGCTACCAGACTGCTCCACCCCGCGTCAAAGCTGGAGCGGGAGTATACGGTTCGATACCTCAAGGGTCAACCGCACATACCAGAAACACAACGACCCGCCAAGGCGGGTCGTTGCAAGTTTGGTACCGAGGAGGGGACTCGAACCCCTACAGCCTGTGGCCACTACCACCTCAAGGTAGCGTGTCTACCAATTCCACCACCTCGGCAAACTTTTGCACTACTCAGTTACGGGAATATCTTCCTGCCCCTGAACAGCACCTTGCTCTTCCAGCACCGGCACATCTTCAACCGCCGGCGCTTTCTGTTGAACCTGAATTACCGCAGGATCCGGCAATCCAACTTGACCCATTGTATCAGCTTTTTCTTTAGCAAAATACGCTAAACCCAAGCTGGTAATAAAAAAAGTTGCAGCAAGTATAGCTGTAACACGACTCAGAAAGGTAGCCGAACCCTGGCTACCAAATACCGTAGCCGAGGCTCCCGAACCGAACGAGGCACCCGCATCAGCACCCTTACCCTGCTGAACCAGCACAAGACCGACAACAGCCAGGGCCACCAGCAGATGCACCACAATAACAACGGTTTCCAGCATGTCAGTTTCCCGCAGCGCGACAGATCGCACCGAATTCGTCTGCATTCAGGGAGGCACCACCAACCAACCCCCCATCGATATCCGGCATCGCAAAAAGCTCGACAGCATTCGTCGACTTCACGCTTCCGCCGTACAAAATCCGCAGCTTCTCTGCCACATCAGCATCGAATGCCGCCACATGCTGGCGAATCGCCGCATGCACCTGCTGCGCCTGATCAGCGGTAGCAGTCAACCCCGTACCGATGGCCCAAACAGGCTCGTAAGCCACTACCGCCCGAGAGAACGCCTGAACACCCAGCACATCCAGAACAGCACTTACCTGTCCCAGCACCACATTCAGCGCCTGATCCGACTCTCGCTCGGCGAGCGTCTCACCTACGCACAGTATCGGCGTTATGCCACACGACTGCACAGCAGAAAACTTGCGCACCACCTGCTGATCGTCTTCACCTAGCAACTGACGACGCTCGGAGTGCCCAACCAACACATAAGTGCAGGAAAAATCTAGCAACTGCGAAGCACTCACCTCGCCGGTCAGCGCACCTTGGCCAGGCTCGACCGCGCAGTTCTGCGCCCCCAGGACAATTTCAGAACCCTCAAGAGCCTGAAAGACCTGATCAAGGTGAACCAGGGACGGCATTACCGCCACTTCGGCCCGACAATTCCGACACGCATCAAGCAAGCCACTCAGCAGCTCAGCAACACTGGTGCGGGTACCGTGCATTTTCCAGTTACCGGCTACCAGGGGGCGACGCATGCCATACCTCGTCGTTCAAAGTGGGCGCAGATGTTACCCAAGCGACTAATCCCAAGCAAGCAAAATCAAGTACATAGTTGCGCCACCAGCCCCGCCAGGTGCTCTGCATGCTGGCGCACCTGCAGCGCATCACGTCCCTCGACCATAACCCGTAACAACGGCTCGGTACCCGATTTGCGCAACAAGACACGTCCTTCGCCGGCCATTTCTCGCTCAACATCGACGCACGCCTGCTGCAATTGTGGATGCTGCAAGGGGTTACTGGCACCAGCAGCAAAGCGCACATTGATGAGCACCTGCGGGCACAGCGCCAAAGCGCTACGCGCCTCAGCCAGGCTGACCTGCCAACGCCGCAGCGCCAGCAAAACCTGCAGGGCGGCGATCACCGCATCTCCCGTAGTCGTATGCTGACAACACACCAGATGCCCCGAGTTCTCACCCCCCAGCTGCCAGCCGCGTGCCAGCAGTTCAGCCATTACATAGCGATCGCCCACCTTGGCCCGCACGAAGGGAATATCCAGCGCCTTCAGCGCCAACTCAAGGCCGAGGTTACTCATCTGCGTACCCACAACACCACCGCTCAAACGCCCACGTTCCTGCATGTCGCGCGCGATGATGTAGAGCAGCTCGTCACCATCCACCACAGCTCCGGTATGGTCCACCATGAGCACACGATCACCGTCCCCATCGAAGGCAATGCCCAGATCCGCCCCCTGCTCCAACACTGCGGCCTGAAGACCTTGCATATGGGTAGAGCCACAGTTCTCATTGATATTCAGGCCATCCGGCTGATTGGCAATCACGTGAACCTGAGCACCCAACTCACGGAACACGCTGGGCGCCACCTTGTAAGTAGCCCCATGAGCACAATCAAGCACCAATTTGAGGCCAGCAAAACTGGTACTGGTCGGCACGCTACTCTTGCAGAACTCGATATAGCGCCCTGCCGCATCATTGATGCGCGAAGCCTTACCAATCTGTGCCGACTCAACCACCTGCATGGGTTGATCGAGCAATGCCTCGATTTTCAGTTCGATGTCATCAGGCAGCTTGGTGCCCTGCCCGGAAAAGAATTTGATGCCGTTATCGTCATACGGGTTATGCGAAGCACTAATGACAATGCCCGCATCAGCCTGAAAAGTCCGCGTGAGATAAGCAATCGCCGGTGTCGGCATCGGCCCCAGCAACATCACGTCCACACCGGCCGAGGCCAGGCCCGCCTCAAGCGCAGACTCGAACATATAACCCGATACCCGCGTATCCTTGCCCACCAGAATGCGACCGCGCCGCCCTTCCTGGCGAAACGCCATCCCTGCCGCCCAGCCTAGGCGCAAGACGAATTCCGGGGTAATGGGAAAAGTTCCGACGCGACCACGCACCCCATCGGTGCCGAAGTATTTACGTGCCATTGTTTGCAATCCCTAAGCTATCAAGGCGCTGAACCACGCGACGCGGATCGTCCTGAATCATGAAAATGAACCACAGGCTGCTGACCACACCCGCAACACTCGCAACCACACGCCGCATAAAAGTACCGATCAATCAGCTTCGGCTACCGCCTCGAGCATGCGCAGCACATCTACCGTCTCGGCGACATCATGCACACGCAGGATATGCGCGCCCTGCTGAACAGCTAAAGCGGCCAACGCCAGGCTACCCGCCAAACGCTGATCCACCTCACGACCGAGCACCTTGCCAATCATGCTTTTGCGAGAAACCCCCACCAACAGGGGCAAGTGCAAGTCATGCAACGCCTGCATATGGCGAAACAATGACAGATTATGCGCCAGCGTTTTGGCGAAACCAAAGCCTGGATCGATCAGCAGTCGCTCGCGAGCAATTCCCGCCGCTTCACACGCCGCCACGCGATCAGCCAGAAAAGTCCTTACTGCTGTCGTTACATCGTCATACTGCGGGCTGTCCTGCATGGTCTGTGGCTCGCCCTGCATATGCATGAGGCAAACCGCCAGATTGCCCTGAGCGGCAGCCTGAAGGGCGCCATCACGCGACAACGAACGGACATCATTGATCATCCCGGCACCAAGCAGCGCCGCTTCGCGCATCAGCGCAGGACTCGAGGTATCCACGGAAACCAGTGCATCCAGGCGGCACACCAACTGCTCAACCACCGGCGCCACACGCTGCAACTCTTCCTCGGCAGATACCGGAGGCGCTCCCGGACGAGTCGACTCGCCGCCCACATCAATGATCGCCGCACCCGCTTCGAGCATCTGCTCAGCGTGACGCAGCGCCGCATCGATACGGTTATAACGACCACCGTCGGAGAAGGAGTCCGGCGTAACATTAAGAATGCCCATCACCTGCGGACGGGACAAATCAAGGGTCCGGCTACCACAAGGTAGCCGGAAGGGCTGCACAGCCATTGCAATGAACCTTAGTGCTGGCTGGCCGGACCGGCGATCGGTGACTGCACCGACTCATCCGGGGTGGCCGGCGCACTGGGCTTGCCGGAAGAGCCACCCTGCCAGTCACGCGGCTCACGCGGCGGGCGCCCGCTCATGATGTCGTCGATCTGCTCGGCGTCGATGGTCTCGAACTTCATCAGCGCTTCAGCCATCATATCCAGCTTGTCACGGTTATCTTCGAGCAGGCGCCGCGCCGTTGCGTAGCTCTGATCGATGATCCGACGCACTTCCTGATCGATCAGCTTGGCAGTCTCTGCAGAAACATTGCTGTGCTGAGCAGCAGCACTCCGCCCCAGGAACACCTCGCCTTCTTCCTCGGCGTACATCAGCGGACCAAGCTTTTCCGACAACCCCCACTTGGTCACCATGTTCCGGGCAATCTGCGTAGCCCGCATGATGTCGTTGGAAGCGCCGGTGGTCACACCATCAAAACCCAGCGTCATCTCCTCGGCGATACGCCCACCAAACAGCGAGCAAATCTGGCTTTCCAGGGCACGCTTGGACAGGCTGTAGCGATCTTCCTCGGGAAGGAACATGGTCACACCCAGGGCGCGCCCTCGCGGAATGATCGATACCTTGTAGACCGGATCGTGCTCAGGAACCAGACGCCCGACAATGGCATGACCCGCTTCGTGGTAGGCGGTATTGAGGCGCTCTTTCTCGGACATGACCATGGATTTGCGCTCCGCGCCCATCATGATCTTGTCCTTGGCCAACTCGAATTCCTTCATTTCCACCAGACGCTTGCCGGCTCGCGCGGCAAACAGCGAGGCCTCGTTGACCAGGTTGGCCAGGTCGGCACCGGAGAAGCCTGGCGTGCCGCGCGCGATAACCGCCGGATCGACATCTTCGCCCATTGGCACCTTGCGCATGTGCACATTGAGAATTTGCTCACGGCCACGGATATCCGGCAGGCCGACCACCACCTGACGATCAAAGCGTCCAGGGCGCAACAACGCCGGATCAAGCACATCAGGTCGGTTGGTCGCGGCAATCACGATGATGCCATCGTTCATCTCAAAGCCGTCCATCTCTACCAGCAACTGGTTGAGGGTCTGCTCACGCTCGTCATGGCCGCCACCCAGGCCAGCACCACGGTGCCGACCGACAGCGTCGATTTCGTCGATAAAGATGATGCAGGGCGCGTGTTTCTTGGCCTGATCGAACATGTCACGCACCCGCGAGGCACCGACACCCACGAACATTTCCACGAAGTCCGAACCGGAGATGGTGAAGAACGGCACCTTGGCTTCGCCGGCTACGGCCTTGGCCAGCAGGGTCTTGCCGGTGCCAGGCGAACCGACCATCAGCACACCGCGCGGAATGCGTCCCCCCAGGCGCTGGAACTTACCCGGATCACGCAGGAACTCGACCAGCTCGCTAACTTCTTCCTTCGCCTCGTCGCAACCAGCCACATCGGCAAAGGTGGTCTTGACCTGATCTTCGGAGAGCAGGCGTGCCTTCGACTTGCCAAAGCTCATCGGCCCGCCTTTACCGCCAGCACCGCCCTGCATCTGACGCATGAAGAACATGAATACGGCGATGATCACCAGGATCGGGAAGCTCGCCACCAGCAGTTGAGTCCAGATGCTCTGCTGCTCAGGCTGCTTGCCGACGATGGTCACGTTGTTGTCGATCAAATCCTTGATCAAACCATTGTCCTGAATGGCCGGGCGCACCGTTTCGAAGCTGCTGCCATCCTGACGCTTGCCACTGATGATGAAGCCATCCACGGTCACCTGCTGAACCCGACCATCCTGCACCTGCTGCAGGAACTCCGAGTAGTTCAGCTTGTTGGCCTCACTGGGGCTGGAGAAGTTGTTCATCACGGTCACCAGGACCGCCGCAATGACCAGCCACAGAATCAGGTTTTTTGCCATGTCGTTCAATTCGTTACCCTCCGGCGGCAACCTCACAGGGGAGACAGCCCGGTATGACGGCCTATGGTGTACGGCCTTAACTTACTACAGGGCCAGGCAGCGCGCTGCTGCGCTCTGTAACCCGATGCTTCCAGTCTATTCCCAGTAAAAGCCGCACGCGAGCAGCGATTGCCAACAACCCGGCCCAAGCATTCGACCCACGCCTTACACATGGGGGCTCGCTGGCATAATCACAAGCACACCCACGCGACTTTTCCGCCCGGCAGCGTTACTGGGCGTCCGGCGCCGGGATCGGGTACACTACGCCGCTTTCACGCGGATCGAAACGCAGGGTCAATTATGGCGCTTACACAAGAGCGGAAGAAACAATTCAAATCTATCGGGCACCATCTGAAACCCGTATTGACGGTTGCCGAGAACGGCCTTAGCGAAGGCGTTCTGGCTGAACTGGAGCGTGCGCTCAATGATCACGAACTGATCAAGGTGCAGTTCCGCATTACCGAGCGCGAAGATCGCCGCGCACTGATCGAAGCGCTCTGCCAGAACAGCGGCAGCGAGCTGGTTCAGGTGATCGGCAAGATGGCGCTGGTCTATCGCAAAAACCCGCAAGTCAATCGCAACCTGTCCAACGTCAGCCGCTTCAGCGGCCTCTAAGACAGCTCAGCCCAGCCGCTGGCGGCCACGGCCGCCGCGCGGCAACGGCTGCAGAATCAGCAACAAGCCGCAGAACGCCAATACCAGGTAGCTGAACATCAGCAACAGCTGCTGCTGCGGAAAAAACTCACGCACGGCAAAAAATATCAGGCTCCCCAGCAGCACCGTCAGCAACAGCTGACCACGCAGGTCAGCCAGCAAACGCCGCCAGCCCGTTTCCTGCAGCAAGACAGCCAACTGCAATACGCCGCAAAAACCGGCGAACCCGACCAGCAACGGGCGCAACGCAGCACCAGCCTCATCGACCAGCATGGGTGCCAGGCCCATTTTCTCCAACCCAGGCAGCACCACGAAATGCAGCAGCCACAGGCCGCCGACCCAGAATGTCTGGGCCAGCAGCCAACTGATCGACCCGGCGCCCAACGGCGCCGGCTCAGAGATGGCGAACCTCGACAATTTCGTACTCGACCAGGCCGCTCGGCGTTTGCACCGCCACTACATCACCTTCCTGCTTGCCCACCAGCGCGCGGGCAATCGGCGAACCCACGGAAATCTTGCCTTGCTTGATATCCGCTTCATCCTCACCGACGATCTGGTAGACCACGCTGTCATCGGTTTCCACATTGGCAATCTCCACGGTGGTACCGAAGATCACCTTGCCGGTGTGCTCAATACTGGTGACATCGATGACCACGGCATTCTGCAAGCGGCCTTCGATATCACGGATACGCGCCTCGACCATGCCCTGCTCCTCACGAGCGGCATGGTATTCGGCGTTCTCCTTGAGATCCCCCAGTTCGCGAGCTTCGGCAATGGCCTGGCTAAGTGCGGGACGGCGCACCTTGGTCAGGTGTGCCAGCTCCTCTTCCAGGGCGCGAGCGCCCTGGACGGTCATCGGGTACTTGTTCATGCCTTGATTCCTGCATGCAGATCCTGCAGCCGACGCACGGTCTTCTCCGGACCGAACTTGAGCGCTTCACAGACCGCCTGCCCCGCCGCGATGGTGGTGGTGCAGTAGATCTTGTGCTGCAGGGCGTTACGACGGATCGAGTAGGAGTCCGCGATGGACTGACGCCCCTCGGTGGTATTGATGATCAGGGTCACTTCGTCGTTCTTGATCATGTCGACGACATGCGGACGACCTTCGGTCACCTTGTTCACCCGGCGCACCGGCAAACCGGCGGCCTCGATGATCTTGGCAGTACCCGCGGTAGCGACCACTTCAAAGCCCAGCGCGACCAGATCACGGGCCACCTGCAGGGCTTCGGGCTTGTCATCCTCACGCACGCTGATGAAGGCCACACCGGCATTCGGCAGGATTTCATTGGCCCCCAGCTGCGCCTTGGCAAAGGCCTCGCCGAAGCTGTCGCCAACACCCATGACTTCGCCAGTCGACTTCATCTCCGGGCCGAGGATCGGGTCAACGCCGGGAAACTTGTTGAACGGGAATACCGCTTCCTTGACGCTGAAGAACGGCGGGATGATTTCCCGGGTAAAGCCCACCTCGGCCAGCGTCTTGCCAGCCATGACCCGTGCGGCCACCTTGGCCAGCGACTCACCGATGCACTTGGAGACGAACGGCACGGTACGCGAAGCACGCGGGTTCACCTCGATGACATAGATATCTTCGCCCTGCACGGCCATCTGTACGTTCATCAGACCGACGACCCCCAGCTCCAGGGCCATTTTCTTGACCTGCTCGCGGATCTCGTCCTGGATGTGCTTGGGCAGCGAGTACGGCGGCAGCGAGCAGGCGGAGTCACCGGAGTGCACGCCGGCCTGTTCGATGTGCTGCATGATCGCACCGATCACTACGGTCTCACCGTCGCTCACCGCATCCACGTCGACTTCGATAGCACAGTTGAGGAAGTGATCGAGCAGCACCGGGCTGTCATTGGACACCTTCACCGCTTCACGCATGTAGCGCTTGAGCTCTTCTTCCTGGTAAACGATCTCCATCGCCCGACCGCCCAGCACGTAGGACGGACGCACCACCATCGGGTAGCCGATGTTCTTCGACAGAGCCAGCGCCTCGTCTTCGCTGCGCGCGGTGGCGTTGGCCGGCTGACGCAGACCGAGGCGCTGCACCATCTGCTGGAAGCGCTCGCGGTCTTCGGCGCGGTCGATGGCCTCGGGGCTGGTGCCAATGATTGGCACGCCTGCTTCTTCCAGGGCGCGGCAGAGCTTCAGCGGCGTCTGGCCGCCGTACTGCACGATCACGCCTTTCGGCTGCTCGACGCGGACGATTTCCAGCACGTCTTCCAGGGTCACCGGCTCGAAGTACAGGCGGTCGGAAGTGTCGTAGTCGGTGGAAACGGTTTCCGGGTTGCAGTTGACCATGATGGTCTCGTAGCCATCTTCGCGCATCGCCAGTGCTGCGTGTACGCAGCAGTAGTCGAACTCGATACCCTGGCCGATACGGTTGGGACCGCCACCGAGGATCATGATCTTGTCGCGGCCGCTCGGATTGGCCTCGCACTCTTCCTCGTAGGTCGAGTACATGTAGGCGGTATCCGTGGCGAATTCGGCAGCGCAGGTGTCTACACGCTTGTACACCGGCAGCACTTTCAGCTTGTGGCGATGCGCACGCAGGCTCTTCTCGGACACACCCAGCAGCTTGGCCAGGCGCGTATCGGAGAAGCCCTTGCGCTTGAGCTTGAACATCAGGTCATAGTCGATGGCCGAAAGACCAAGCGTTTTGACCTGCTCCTCGGTCTTCACCAGATCCTCGATCTGTACCAGGAACCATTCGTCAATGCGCGTCAGCTCGAACACCTCGACGATTGTCTTGCCGGCGCGGAAAGCATCGGCCACGTACCAGATACGCTCGGCACTCGGCACGGTCAGCTCACGGCGCAGGGTGCTTTCGGCTTCCGGGTCGCTCAGATCAAGTTTCGGGTCAAAGCCGGAAACCCCCACTTCCAGGCCACGCAACGCTTTCTGCATGGACTCCTGGAAGGTACGGCCGATGGCCATGACTTCACCCACGGACTTCATCTGGGTGGTCAGGCGGGCGTCTGCCTTGGGGAACTTCTCGAAGGCAAAGCGCGGGATCTTGGTCACCACATAGTCGATGGCCGGCTCGAAGGAGGCCGGGGTGCGACCACCGGTGATGTCGTTCTGCAGTTCGTCGAGGGTGTAGCCGACGGCCAGCTTGGCAGCGATCTTGGCGATCGGGAAACCGGTAGCCTTGGAAGCCAGTGCCGAGGAACGCGAAACGCGCGGGTTCATCTCGATGACCACCATGCGCCCGGTGTTCGGGCAGATGCCGAACTGCACGTTGGAGCCGCCGGTTTCCACGCCGATCTCACGCAGCACCGCCAGCGAGGCGTTGCGCATGATCTGGTATTCCTTGTCGGTCAGGGTCTGGGCTGGGGCCACGGTGATCGAGTCGCCGGTGTGCACGCCCATCGGATCGAAGTTCTCGATGGAGCAGACGATGATGCAGTTGTCCTTCTTGTCGCGGACCACCTCCATCTCGTATTCCTTCCAGCCGATCAGCGACTCGTCGATCAGCAGCTCGCTGGTCGGTGACAAGTCCAGACCGCGGGCGCAGATTTCCTCGAACTCTTCACGGTTGTAGGCGATGCCGCCACCGGTGCCGCCCATGGTGAAGGACGGACGAATGATGCAAGGGAAGCCAACCTGCTCCAGCACGCCGTAGGCTTCTTCCATGCTATGCGCGATACCGGAGCGCGGGCAGGCCAGGCCGATGTCACGCATGGCCTTGTCGAAACGCGAACGGTCTTCCGCCTTGTCGATGGTATCGGCATTGGCACCGATCATCTCGACGCCGAACTTGGCCAGCACACCGTGCTTTTCCAGGTCCAGCGCACAATTCAGCGCGGTCTGCCCACCCATGGTCGGCAGCAGGGCGTCCGGGCGCTCCTTCTCGATGATCTTGGCCACGGTGGCCCACTTGATCGGCTCGATATAGGTGGCGTCGGCCATGGCCGGGTCGGTCATGATGGTGGCCGGGTTGGAGTTCACCAGGATGACGCGAAAACCTTCTTCCTTCAGGGCCTTGCAGGCCTGGGCGCCCGAGTAATCGAACTCGCAGGCCTGGCCGATGACGATGGGGCCGGCGCCGAGGATCAGGATACTTTTGATGTCTGTACGTTTTGGCATGATCTTTCTCGAATTCTCTGCTCGGCGGACTTAGCGGCGCTTGGCCATCTCGGCAATGAAGCGGTCGAACAGCGGGGCCACATCGTGCGGGCCCGGACTGGCTTCCGGGTGTCCCTGGAAGCTGAAGGCCACCTTGTCGGTACGCTCAATGCCCTGCAGGGTACCGTCGAACAGCGACTTATGCGTAGTGCGCAGGTTGCCCGGCAGGCTGGCTTCGTCCACGGCGAAACCGTGGTTCTGGCTGGTGATCATCACCACGCCTGTTTTCAGGTCCTGTACCGGGTGGTTGGCGCCGTGGTGGCCGTGGCCCATCTTCATGGTCTTGGCACCGGAAGCCAGGGCCAGCAACTGGTGGCCGAGGCAGATACCGAAGACCGGAATATCGGTCTCCAGCACGGTCTTGATGGCGGCGATGGCGTAGTCGCACGGTTCGGGGTCGCCGGGGCCGTTGGAGAGGAACACGCCATCCGGGTTGAGTGCCAGCACTTCACTGGCCGGAGTCTGCGCCGGCACCACAGTCAGACGGCAACCACGTGCCACCAGCATGCGCAGAATGTTCAGCTTGACGCCATAGTCATAGGCGACCACGTGGTACGGCAACTGGCTGGCCGGAATCTCCGGATGGCTGTCGCTATCAAGAGTCCACACACTGGAACGCCACTCGTAAGCCTTCTCGCAGGTGACTTCCTTGGCCAGATCCATGCCCTTGAGTCCCGGAAAGCTGCGCGCCAGCTCCAGGGCCTTTTCTTCAGTGGCGTCTGCACCGGCCAGGATGCAGCCATTTTGCGAGCCCTTCTCGCGCAGGATGCGGGTCAGGCGACGGGTATCAATACCGGCGATGGCGACGGTACCGTTGGCCTTCAGGTACTCATCCAGTGGTTGCTTGTCGCGCCAGCAAGAAGACAGCAGCGGCAGGTCGCGAATAATCAGGCCGGCCGCCCATACGCGATTGGACTCGGCGTCTTCCGGCGTAGTGCCGGTGTTGCCGATGTGCGGATAGGTCAGGGTAACGATCTGCTGGGCATAGGAAGGGTCGGTCAGGATTTCCTGATAGCCGGTCATGGCGGTGTTGAACACCACCTCGCCAATGGTCTGGCCATCGGCACCGATGGCCTCGCCACGGAAAATACTGCCATCAGCTAGGGCCAGAATGGCAGGTTTAAGGGCTGGCTTACTCAAGAAGACCTCCGTCGATCAAGGCTTGAAGCACACGCAGATTGTAAAAAAGCGGGATGACGTGTGAAGGTCATCCCGCTTTTTTGTCTGATTCATTCTGCGCAACTTTAGTGGACACACTAAAGCGGGAAGCTTACAGAAAAACCCCGTTTTGGTCCACCCTGAATAAGCGCCAAGCCAATCAGCGCAAAGGCTGCCTTGCGCGACCAAGAGCCCCTACTTGCAGCTTGGAGCCTACCTCAGCTCCAACACATCCTGCATGTCATACAGCCCCGGCTGGCGCTTGTGCAACCACAACGCCGAGCGCACCGCGCCCTTGGCGAAGGTCATGCGACTGGAGGCCTTGTGGGTGATTTCCACCCGCTCGCCGTCTGCGGCGAACAGCACGGTGTGATCGCCGACCACATCGCCAGCACGCACGGTGGCGAAGCCAATGGTTTCCCGGGCGCGCGCGCCGGTCTGGCCTTCACGGCCGTACACGGCCACCTTGTGCAGATCACGCCCCAGTGCCTCGGCCACCACCTCACCCATGCGCAGTGCAGTCCCCGAAGGCGCGTCAACCTTGTGCCGGTGGTGAGCCTCGATGATCTCGATATCCACCTCGTCACCCAATACACGGGCAGCGGTATCCAGCAACTTCAGGCACAGATTGACGCCCACGCTGAAGTTGGCGGCAAAGACGATGGGGATCTGCTTGGCCGCCTCGCTCAGCAGATGCTTTTCTTCCGGGGTGAAGCCGGTGGTGCCGATCACCATGGCCTTGCCGGCGGCGCGGCAGACCTCCAGGTTCTGCAGGGTCACCGAGGGGTGGGTGAAATCGATCAGCACATCGAATTGATCAACCACCGCCGCCAGATCGCCCACCAGGGTCACGCCAATCTTGCCCAGACCGGCCAGCTCACCGGCATCGGCGCCGATCAGGCTGCTGTCGGCCCGGTCGATGGCGGCGCAGAGCTGCGCGCCCTCGGCCTGGCTGACGGCCTCGATCAGGGTCTTGCCCATGCGCCCAGCGGCGCCCATTACTGCGATACGTTGCATAGCATCAGCTCCAAGCTGCAAGGCTCAAGCTGCAAGCCAAGCACAACACCTTCTTGCGGCTTGTAGCTTGCGGCTTGACGCTCATTTTAAACGTCACCGAAGAAGCGTTTGACGCCCTCGAACCAGCCGCTGGCCTTGGGCGAGTGACCGCCGTCACCTTTGAGCGTGGCGCGAAACTCTTCCAGCAACTCTCGCTGGCGCTTGGTCAGGTTGACCGGGGTTTCCACCAGAACACGGCACATCAGGTCACCTGCTGCACCACCGCGCACCGGCGCCACGCCCTTGCCGCGTAGGCGGAACAGCTTGCCGGTCTGCGTGCCCTCGGGAATCTTCAGCTTGACCCGACCATCCAGGGTCGGCACTTCCAACTCTCCCCCCAGCGCCGCATCGGCGTAGTCGATCGGCACCTCGCAATACAGATGTTTGCCGTCACGCTGGAAGATCGGGTGCTCACGCACATTGACCACCACGTACAGATCGCCCGACGGACCACCCTTGCCACCCGCCTCACCTTCACCGGACAGACGAATGCGATCACCGGTATCGACGCCGGCCGGCACCTTGACCGACAGGGTCTTGGTTTCCTCGACGCGTCCCTGGCCATGACAGCTGCCACAAGGATCGGTAATCATCTTGCCGCTGCCATGGCAACGCGGACAGGTCTGCTGCACCGAGAAAAAGCCCTGCTGCATACGCACCTGGCCAATCCCGCCGCAGGTAGTACAGGTTACCGGGCTGGTACCTTTCTTGGCCCCGCTTCCGTCACAGGTCTTGCACTCGACCAACGACGGTACCTTGATGGTCACGGTAGTGCCGCGCACCGCTTCTTCCAGATCCAGCTCCAGGGTGTAGCGCAAATCCGCACCCCGCTGCGGACCGCCACGCTGGCCGCCACGACCGCCACCAAAGAAGTCGCTGAACACATCACCGAAGATGTCCGAGAAATTTGCCCCGCCACCGCCGAAACCGCCACCGCCCATCTGCGGATCAACTCCGGCATGACCATACTGGTCATAAGCGCTGCGCTTGCTGGCATCGGAGAGCACTTCGTAGGCCTCGTTGGCCTCCTTGAACTTCTCCTCGGCCTCTTTGTCATCCGGATTACGATCCGGGTGGTACTTCATGGCCAGCCGGCGATAAGCCTTCTTCAGCTCCGCCTCGCTGGCACCGCGCTCCACACCGAGCACTTCGTAATAATCACGCTTGGCCATAACTATCCTGCACTGTGAATTCGCACCGTCCAGATACGCCGACGCGGGAGCAAGCTCCCGCGTGGCATATCACCTGCCACCCCGAGGTGGCGCGGGGACAGGACTCAAGCCTTACTTGTTGTCCTTGACTTCTTCGAACTCGGCATCAACCACGTCGTCGCCGGGCTTGCCATCGTCCTGCGCAGCACCGGCTTCGCCCGCCTGCGCCTGCTCGGCATACATCTTCTGCGCCAGAGGTGCAGTGACCTCCGACAGCGCGGTCATCTTGGCTTCGATAGCCGCCTTGTCGTCGCCCTTAACGGCCACTTCCAGCTCGCTGACCGCTTTCTCGATAGCCACCTTCTCATCGGCCGTCACTTTATCACCGGCCTCGGTGACCATTTTGCGGGTGGCATGCACCAGCTGATCGCCCTGGTTACGCGCTGCCGCCAGTTCTTCGAACTTGCGATCTTCCTCGGCATTGGCTTCGGCGTCGCGGATCATCTGCTGGATCTCGTCCTCGGACAGACCGGAGTTGGCCTTGATCACGATGGACTGCGACTTGCCGGTCGCCTTGTCTTTGGCCGACACATGCAGAATACCGTTGGCATCGATGTCGAAGGTCACTTCGATCTGCGGTACGCCACGCGGCGCCGGCGGAATCTCGGCCAGGTCGAACTTGCCCAGCGACTTGTTCTGCGCGGCCTGCTTGCGCTCACCCTGCAGCACGTGGATGGTCACGGCGCTCTGGTTGTCGTCGGCCGTGGAGAACACCTGCGACTTCTTGGTCGGGATGGTAGTGTTCTTCTCGATCAGCGCAGTCATCACGCCGCCCATGGTTTCGATACCCAGGGTCAGCGGGGAGACGTCGAGCAGCAGCACATCCTTGACGTCACCGGCCAATACCGCGCCCTGAATGGCGGCACCCATGGCCACCGCTTCATCCGGGTTGACGTCCTTACGTGCTTCCTTGCCGAAGAACTCGGCGACCTTCTGCTGCACCAGCGGCATACGGGTCTGGCCACCGACCAGGATCACGTCGTTGATCTTGCTGACGTCGATACCGGCATCCTTGAGCGCCACACGGCACGGCTCGATGGTGCGCGCCACCAGGTCCTCAACCAGGGCCTCCAGCTTGGCACGGGAGATCTTCACGTTAAGGTGCTTCGGACCGCTGGCATCGGCGGTGATGTACGGCAGGTTGACGTCGGTCTGCTGACTGGAGGACAGCTCGATCTTGGCCTTCTCGGCGGCTTCCTTCAGACGCTGCATGGCCAGCGGGTCGCCTTTGAGGTTCATGCCGGTTTCTTTCTTGAATTCGTCGACGAGGTAATCGATCAGGCGAATGTCGAAGTCCTCACCACCGAGGAAGGTGTCGCCGTTGGTCGCCAGCACCTCGAACTGGTGCTCGCCATCCACTTCGGCGATCTCGATCACCGACACGTCGAAGGTGCCGCCACCCAGGTCATAGACGATCACGGTGTGGTCGCCCTTGGCCTTGTCCATGCCATAGGCCAGCGCCGCCGCGGTCGGCTCGTTGATGATGCGCTTGACGTCGAGACCGGCGATGCGGCCAGCGTCCTTGGTCGCCTGGCGCTGGCTGTCGTTGAAGTAGGCCGGAACGGTGATCACCGCTTCGGTCACCGGCTCGCCCAGGTAGTCCTCGGCGGTCTTCTTCATCTTCTTCAGCACTTCCGCGCTGATCTGCGGCGGCGCCATCTTCTGGCCGTTGACTTCCACCCAGGCGTCACCATTGTCGGCCTTGGTGATTTTGTACGGCACCATCTGAATGTCTTTCTGTACCACGTCTTCTTCGAAGCGACGACCGATCAGACGCTTTACCGCATACAGGGTGTTGTGCGGGTTGGTCACGGCCTGACGCTTGGCCGACTGGCCGACGAGAATTTCACCGTCATTGGCATACGCAATAATAGAGGGCGTGGTGCGAGCACCTTCGGCGTTCTCGATCACCTTGACGTTGCCGTTTTCCAGAATGGACACACAGGAGTTGGTGGTGCCCAGGTCGATACCGATAATTTTGCCCATGTTCTTTCTCCTGAAACGAGTGACTTGTCTGCGGCCTTGACTCGCCGCTAAGCATGAATTCGCTTGTTGCTACAGATGGGGCCGGCCCGGATGATTTCAAGCCTGCTCATCAATCGAAGGCTGGGCCACGGCTGGTGCCTTGCTGACCACAACCATCGCCGGGCGCAGCAGACGCCCACTGAGCAGATAGCCCTTCTGGAACACCTTGAGCACACTGCCCGGCTCGGCATGCAGGCTTTCTTCCATAGCCATGGCCTGGTGATGTTCCGGGTTGAACGGCTCACCCAGCGGGTCCACTTGCTCAACCTGATAACGCTTGAGGGTATCGGTCAGCAGCTTGAGGGTCAGCTGCATACCTTCACGCACGGGTTTGATGGCCTCATTCTCGGCACTGGACAACTCCAGGCCACGCTCCAGGCTATCCACCACGGCCAGCAGATCACCGGCAAATTTCTCAAGGGCAAACTTGTGCGCCTTCTCGACATCCTGCTCGGCACGGCGCCGTACATTCTGCAGATCCGCCGCCATGCGCAGTGCCTGATCCTGAGCGGCTGCCAGCTGCTCTTCAAGTTGCGCTACGCGACCCTGCAGGTCTTCGGGGGCAGTCGCTGCCTGCTCGGGATTGTCGCCATCAAGGATCTGTTCGTCTGCCATCTCTTCCTCCAAACAACACTGCTGCGGCATAACCCGCCGATCTGTCCGTCTATTTGGGGACAAGCCAAAGGAATTCAAGGGCGCAAGAAACCAGCTATTGTCGCGCGCCAACAAAGCACTGTATAAATAACCAGCCAAATCATGCAGGAGGCTTGTCATGCTGGTGCATCTGTCGATCCACAACTACGCCATTGTCGAGCATCTTGACCTCGAACTGGACAGCGGCATGAGCGTCATCACCGGCGAAACCGGCGCGGGCAAGTCAATCATGCTCGACGCGCTGGGCCTGGCCTTGGGCGACCGGGCCGACAGCGGCGTCGTACGTCCAGGCAGCGACAAGGCCGATATTCTCGCCAGCTTCGACATCAGCCAGATCGCCGAAGCTCGCCAGTGGCTGAGTGAACGCGACCTTGAACAGGATGGTCCCTGCATCCTGCGCCGGGTTATCACCCGTGAAGGACGCTCCCGCGCCTACATCAACGGCAGCCCCTGCCCCCAGGCTGATCTCAAGGCGCTTGGCGAACTGCTCATCGACATCCACAGCCAGCATGAACACCAGTCTCTGTTGAAAAACGACACCCACCGCCGCCTGCTGGACGCTTACGCAGGCGCCGAAGAACTGGCCCGCCAGGTACAACTCGCCGCACAGCGCTGGCGACAGACGCGCAACGAACTGCAACGCCTGAGCGAAACCAGTGAAGAACAGCGCGCACGCCAGCAACTGCTCAGCTACCAGCTTGAAGAGCTGGAAAATCTGGCACTCGGCGACAACGAACTGGAGGCCCTGGAGCAGGAGCACAAGCAGTTGTGCAATGCCGAGCATCTGATTGCCGCCTGCCGCCAGGTCGTGGACTTGTGCAGCGAAAGCGATGCCGGCAACGTGCTCTCGGCACTCGGCGCCAGCCTCAATCGCCTGAGCAGCTTCCACACGCAAGGCGGAGCCCTGGGCGAAGCGGCCAACCTGCTGGCCAGCGCACAAATCCAGGTGGAAGAGGCCGTCGGCGAAGTCAATCGCTTCCTCGATCATTTCGATGCCGATCCGCAGCGCCTGCAGCAACTCGAAGAGCGCCTCGATGCGATCTACAGCCTGGCGCGCAAGCACCGCGTGCAACCGTTTGAGCTAGGCGAACTCCAGCAACGCCTACTCCATGAGCTGGAAGGACTGAACGCCGATGACCAGGCCATCGAGCGACTGCAACAGGAACTGCACGCCTACACACGCCATTACCGGGAAAAAGCCGACGAACTCAGCCGGCTCCGCCAGGACGCTGCCAACACCCTGGCCGCGGCCGTGGAGCAGGAAATGCAACGCCTGGGCATGCCAGGCGGCCGTTTCAACATTGCCCTGCACGTCCATCCGCACGACGAACCCCAGCCACAGGGCCAGGAACTGGTCGAGTTCTTGGTCAGCGCCAACCCAGGGCAACCACTCAAAGCGCTGGCCAAGGTAGCCTCGGGCGGCGAGCTATCCCGCATCAGCCTGGCAATTCAGGTGATTACCGCACAAACCTCACGGGTACCCACCCTGGTGTTCGACGAGGTGGACGTGGGCATTGGCGGCCCCACTGCCGAGGTAGTTGGCCAACTACTGCGCCGCCTGGGCGAGCGCGGCCAGGTGCTGACGGTCACCCACCTGCCACAGGTCGCCGCCCAGGGACATCAACACCTGTTTGTTCATAAGCAGCGCGGCAGCGAAGAAACCCGCACCGCCGTCGCCAAGCTCGACCACCCACAGCGCGTCGAAGAAGTGGCGCGCATGCTCGGCGGTGTAGACCTCACCGAAGAATCGCTGGCGCACGCTCGCAAAATGCTCGCCATCTGAGCGGGCTAGCGACACGAAAAAGGCGCCTAACGGCGCCTTTTTCGCATTGCTCAGCGAATCATTTTTTAGCCTGGCGCACGTAGAGCACCAGATTGTGATCGACCAGCTCAAAGCCACGCTCGCGGACGATTTCCTTCTGGCGCTTCTCGATCTCGGCATCGAAGAACTCGATGACCTCGCCCGTATCCACGCACACCATGTGATCGTGGTGCCCGCCATCGGCCAACTCGAAGACCGCATGCCCACCGTCGAAGTTATGCCGCTCCACCAGGCCGGCCGCCTCAAACTGGGTCAACACCCGGTATACGGTAGCCAGGCCGACATCCTCGCCTGCCTCCATCAATGCCTTGTAGACATCTTCCGCGCTCATGTGGCGCTGTTCGGCCGAGTCCAGCATTTGCAGGATCTTGACCCGCGGCAGGGTCACTTTGAGGCCGGCTTTACGCAGTTCGTTATTTTCAACCATGGTCAGCTTTCTCGCGGGTTGCAGCTTTCGCAGCTTCCCTCAATACGGGTATGATCGGGCCTTTAATGCCCAGCCAAGATAGTGGAAGTCGCCCACCGATGCAAAACTCCAAGCTCCTGCTGACCAGCTTTTCTCTCGCCGGCCTGCTCGCGCTCGCCGGATGTTCGCTGCCGGGCGTCTACAAGATCGACATTCAACAGGGCAATGTCGTGACGCAGGACATGATAGACCAGCTGCGCCCCGGAATGACCCGACGCCAAGTGCGGTTTATCATGGGTAACCCGCTACTCACCGACACCTTCCACGCCAATCGCTGGGACTACCTCTACAGCATTCAGCCTGCCGGCGGCACTCGCCTGCAGGAGCGGGTCAGCCTGGTGTTCGACAACAACGACCAACTGGTTGGCCTTGCCGGCGACTTCATGCCCGGCGTCAGCCTTGACGAAGCCATTCTCGGCACCGGCAGCAACACCCAGGTCACCGGCCAACCGCAGGCGCAGCCAGAGGAGGCGCCGACACCCGGCTCGCTGCTGGAACGCATTCAGCGTGAAGTCGACGAGGTACAGGCCGTACCGGTACCGATCCCCGAACCCCTGGATATCGAATAAGCGCAGCACGCCAAAAAGCCCAGCCGGTCAGACCCGCTGGGCTTTTTCATGTATATCGGTGACGCCAGTTACTCTGCCTTTGCCTGCGCTACCTTGGCGGCGCGCTGCTTGCGAACCTCTTTGGGATCAGCCAGCAAGGGACGGTAGATCTCCACACGCTCGCCCTCTTCCAGGACACGCTCTTCGGGCTTGGCCACCGCCTTGCCAAAAATGCCCAACGGCGCCTGCTGCACGTCCAGGCCGGGAAAGTGCTGCTGGATACCCGAACGCAACACGGCCTCGCGCATGTTGGTGCCGGCGGGCAGATTGAGGCGCAGCAGGCGCTGCTTGTCAGGCAAGGCGTACACCACCTCGACCATTATCATCGGCTTATCCATACAGTTGCTTGGCCCTCTGGCAGAAAGCATCGACCATGGTGTTGGCCGCCTGCGTGAACAGTGGCCCGAGCGTAGCCTTGACCAGCGGCCCGGCATAATCGAAGGTCAAGTCCAGGCTGATCTTGCAGGCCTGCTCACCCAGCGACTTGAACTGCCATACGCCATGCAGCTCGCTGAACGGACCTTCCTGCAGACGCATCTCGATCGTCTCGCCGAGCACCAACTCATTACGCGTGACAAAACTCTGACTCAACCCACCCTTGGCCACGTTGAGACTGGCCAGCATATGTCGCTCGGACACATCCAGCACCTGCGCAGAGGCGCACCAGGGTAAAAACTCGGGATAACGAGCCACATCGTTGACCAGATCGAACAGCGCACGCGCGGGGTAAGGTAACAGCGCCGAGCGCTGGATACGGGTACTCATTGGTCACTCACCGGGCAGATTCAGGCGCGGCGCATTGTCCGGCATTCGCCGCGCAGCCTCAAGCGGGCATAGCCGACCGCCCGGCGACTGCCTATAATGCCGCCCCTATGGCCAAACAAAGAAAACATCCGCAGGGCAACATTGCCCAAAACAAGAAAGCCTTCCACGACTACTTCATCGAGCAGAAGTTCGAGGCAGGCATTGCCCTGTCCGGCTGGGAAGTGAAAAGCCTGCGCGCCGGCAAGGCACAACTGGTTGACAGCTACATCCTGCTCAAGGATGACGAAGCCTGGCTGATGGGCTGCCACATCACCCCGCTGAAAACCGCCTGCACCCACGTCATCGCCGATCCGATCCGCACCCGCAAGCTATTGCTCAACCGTCGAGAGCTGGACAAGCTGTTCGGCGCCGTGCAACAGAAAGGCTATACCTGCGTGGCGCTGTCGCTGTACTGGAAAAAGCACCTGATCAAGTGCGAAATCGCCCTGGCCAAGGGCAAGAAGGACTACGACAAGCGTCACACCGAGAAAGAACGTGACGCCAACCGTGAAGTGCAGCGCGCCATGCGCAGCAAAGGCAAGGACGACTAAGCGCAGCGACACGCTGCAATCCTCAAGCGCTCAGTAAAAGACAAAGCAACCTTGACGTGCTGCTCACGGTTTGTGGCCGATCTGCCTGCGTTGCGCACGCTCTTCCCGCCGGGCCTGCTGCTGCACTTCGGCCAGCACCTCCTGCACGTAGTCGATATGCCGGTTGGATAGGCCTCGAGCTTCCTCCGCGTGGCCCTCCATGATCGCCTCATAGAGTGCGCGGTGCTGCTCGATCAAACGGTCGCGGGTTTCTTCGCGTTGCGCATACATGCCACCGATGTTGGTCACCACATTGCGCTTGAGCAGGTCAAACAGCCCGCGGATGGTATGCAGCAGTACGGCGTTGTGACTGGCCTCGGCAATTGCCAGGTGAAAACTGGCATCCGCCGCCCCCTCCTCGGCACGACTGACCTTGCCAGGCCGACTGTAGCAATCCTGCAAGCGCGCAAACGCCTCTTCCAGCCGTTGCCGGTCAACGTCGGTGGCCCGTTGCGCCGCGTAGTAGGCACAAGCCCCTTCCAGCGTATGGCGAAACTCCAGCAGGTCGCGTTGCGCCTCGGCATTGTTCTCCAACAGCTGCAACAGCGGATCACTGAAGGTCGAACCCAGCGACTCGGCGACATAGTTACCGCCACCCTGGCGGCTAACCAGCAGACCGCGCGCCACCAGCTTCTGGATGGCCTCGCGCAGCGAGGGACGTGAGACACCAAAGCGCTCAGCCAGTACGCGCTCAGCCGGCAAGCGCTCACCGGCCTTCAGGGAGCCTTCAAGAATCAAGGTCTCCAGCTGCGTCACGATGCCGTCCGACAAACGGCGCGGCTGCACCAGCCCTACTTCCATCCACCTCACCCTATTTGGTTAGACCAGTCGGTACGGGCCTTTGCCGCCCCCGCGCCACAGCCTATCGCCCACCCACGACACAGGCAAGCCAGGCATTATCGACTAAAGTCGCAGGACAGCAGTTTGACAGCCAGCACGGGGCACTCTTACCCTTTCTCGTGCTTTCTGTTAATTGGTATTACCAATTTAGCCGAAAACCTCACCTACAATTCCAAGAACGCTGTAGAGGTCCCGCCCATGCTGCCCGTCTCGCTCCGCGCCAGTTGCCGCCCTCGCCTATCCGCCACGCACGCCTGCGCGTGCCGCTAAGGGAGTGCCACCCATGTCTACCGGATTCCTCGCCCTGCTGGCCTTCTCGCCCATTCTGCTGGCGGCCATCTTGCTGGTCGGCCTGCGCTGGCCGGCCAAGCGCGCCATGCCCCTGGTTTACTTACTCACCGCCGGCGTCGGGCTGTTCGCCTGGGAGATGAGCTTCAACCGCATTCTTGCCTCCACACTACAAGGCCTGCTGATCACCCTGGGGCTGCTGTGGATCATCTTCGGCGCCATCCTGCTGCTCAATACCCTCAAGCATTCCGGCGGCATCACCGCCATTCGTGCCGGATTCAGCACCATCAGCCCGGATCGACGCATCCAGGCGATCATCATTGCCTGGCTGTTTGGCTGCTTCATCGAAGGCGCATCGGGCTTCGGTACGCCGGCAGCCATCGCCGCGCCGCTGCTGGTGGCCATCGGCTTCCCGGCCATGGCCGCGGTACTGATGGGCATGCTGGTGCAGAGCACCCCGGTCTCCTTTGGTGCCGTGGGCACCCCCATCATCGTCGGGGTCAACACCGGTCTGGATACCGCCAGCATCGGTGCACAACTGGTGGAACAGGGTTCGTCCTGGGCGCAATTCCTGCAACTGATCACCAGCGAGGTGGCAATCATCCATGCTCTGGTTGGCACGGTCATGCCACTGATCATGGTGATGATGCTGACGCGCTTCTTCGGCCAGGAGAAAAGCTGGAAAGCCGGTCTGCACGTACTGCCTTTCGCACTGTTCGCAGGCATGGCGTTCACCCTGCCCTACGTGCTCACCGGGGTATTCCTCGGCCCCGAGTTCCCTTCGTTGCTGGGCGGACTGATCGGCCTGGCGATTGTCACCAGTGCCGCCCGCCTGGGCTTTCTGGTTCCCAAGCAAACCTGGGATTTCGCCCCCGCCGACAAGTGGCCCAGCGAATGGCTGGGCACCATCGAAATGAAGCTGGACCAACTGACTGCCAAGCCAATGGGTACCCTGCGCGCCTGGCTGCCCTATGTGCTGGTCGGCGCCCTGCTGGTCGCCAGCCGGGTGTTTCCCGAAGTGGGAAATGCACTCAAGGCTGTGGTCATCAACTTCCCCGACCTGCTCGGCGAAACCGGCGTCAGCGCCAACTTTATGCCCCTGTACCTGCCGGGCGGCATCCTGGTAGCGGTGGTCATCGCCACCTTCTTCCTGCATGGCATGAAGTGGCGCGACCTGGGCAGTGCGGTTAAGGAATCCTCGGGCGTGCTGCTCAGTGCCGGCTTCGTGCTGCTGTTTACCGTGCCCATGGTGCGCATCCTGATCAACTCCGGGGTCAATAGCGCCGAACTGGCCAGCATGCCGATTCTCATGGCGCGCTGGGCAGCGGACAGCGTCGGCGGCATCTACCCGCTCCTGGCGCCGAGCATCGGCGCCCTGGGCGCCTTCATCGCCGGCTCCAACACGGTCAGCAACATGATGTTCAGCCAGTTCCAGTTTGGCGTAGCACAGAGCCTGGGCATTTCCAGCGCGCTGATCGTGGCCGTGCAGGCCATTGGCGCCGCCGCCGGCAACATGGTCGCCATCCACAACGTAGTAGCCGCTTCGGCCACCGTAGGCTTGCTCGGCCGGGAAGGCAGCATCCTGCGCAAGACCATCTGGCCAACCCTGTACTACGTACTGTTTACCGGCCTGATTGCCCTGTTTGCCGTTTACGGACTCGGCATCAGCGATCCACTGGTAAGCCGTTAACTGTTACCGGGCGCGCCGCTGGCGCGCCTTTCCATCTGCCGCGAGTGACGCCCATGATCATTTCCGCCTCCACCGACTATCGCGCCGCCGCGCAGCGCAAGCTGCCGCCATTCCTCTTCCACTACATCGACGGTGGTGCCTATGCCGAGCACACGCTGCGGCGCAATGTCGATGATCTGGCTGGCATCGAGCTACGCCAACGTGTACTGCGCGACATGTCCAGCCTGAACCTGCAGAGCCAGGTGCTGGGCGAAACCCTCAGCCTGCCGGTGGCCTTGGCCCCGGTGGGACTGACCGGCATGTACGCCCGACGCGGCGAGGTACAAGCGGCCCAGGCCGCGGCAAACAAAGGCATCCCCTTCACCTTGTCCACGGTGTCGGTGTGCCCTATCGAGGAAGTCGCCCCGGCCATCAGCCGGCCCATGTGGTTCCAGCTCTATGTGCTGAAGGACCGCGGATTCATGAAAAACGCCCTGGAACGCGCAAAGGCGGCCGGTGTGACAACCCTGGTGTTCACCGTCGACATGCCCGTGCCAGGCGCCCGCTACCGCGACGCCCACTCCGGCATGAGCGGCCCGCATGCCGCCTTGCGCCGCGTCCTGCAAGCCATGACCCATCCCGCCTGGGCCCTCGATGTCGGCCTGCTCGGCAAGCCGCATGACCTGGGCAATATTTCCACTTATCGCGGCTACCCCACCGGGCTGGCGGACTACATCGGCTGGCTGGGCGACAACTTCGATCCGTCGATTTCCTGGAAGGACCTGGAGTGGATTCGTGAATTCTGGGACGGCCCGATGGTCATCAAAGGCATTCTCGACCCCGAGGATGCCAAGGATGCCGTGCGTTTCGGCGCCGACGGCATCATCGTCTCCAACCACGGCGGCCGTCAGCTCGACGGCGTGCTGTCCAGCGCCCGCGCCATGCCGGCGATTGCCGACGCGGTAAAAGGCCAGCTGACCCTGCTGGCCGACTCCGGCATCCGTACCGGGCTCGACGTGGTACGCATGCTGGCCCTGGGTGCCGACTGCGTGATGCTCGGCCGCGCCTTCGTCTATGCCCTGGCCGCCGCGGGTGGCGCCGGCGTCAGCAACCTGCTCGAACTGATCGAAAAGGAAATGCGCGTGGCCATGGTCCTGACCGGTGCCAAATCGATTGCCGAGATCAACAGCCAGCTGCTGATCCGCAACCTGGCGGTCTGACAGACCGTTAATCCGTGTCGAGCCACAAGCCTGCCACGGCGCCCTTGCCTGCAAGGGCAGCGAAGCGTCGATTGCCCTCGCCGCCTCGTCACCTTCCCTGACCGGCGCGCCGCCACAAGCGGATCGCCACCCGATTCCTTCGGGAACAACGCGGCGCGGGCCCCGTCTCACGCCGCGCCCCATCACGCGCAACGGTGGCCCAGGCGCCACCCTGGAGCCCGCATGACGCTGCCTGCTGCCTTTCTTGCTGCCGTCGCCCGCCTCATTCCGCCACAGCGTCGCTTCGATGATCCGCTGTCGACCCTGGCCTTCGGCACCGATGCAAGCTTCTATCGGCTGATCCCACAACTGGTCATCCGCGTGGAAAGCGAAGAGGAAGTGCAACAGCTCTTGCAACTGGCCAACCAGCAGCACGTAGCCGTGACCTTTCGCGCCGCCGGCACCAGCCTGTCCGGGCAGGCCGTCAGCGACTCGGTACTGCTGGTCCTCGGCGACCACTGGAACGGCCGCGAGATTCGTCAGGACGGCGCGCAAATCCGCCTGCAGCCCGGGGTGATCGGCGCCGCCGCCAATGCCGCGCTAGCTCCCTACCAACGCAAGATCGGCCCCGACCCGGCTTCGATCAATGCCTGCAAGATCGGCGGCATCGTCGCCAACAATGCCAGCGGCATGTGCTGCGGCACCGCACAGAACAGCTATCACACCCTGGCCGGCATGCGCCTGCTGCTGGCCGACGGTACGCTGCTGGACAGCGAAGACCCGACCAGCGTCGCACGCTTTCGCCAGGAAAAAGCTGGACTGCTCGCCGAATTGGCCGAACTGGGTAGACAAACCCGCGCCAACCAGGCGCTGGCCGAACGTATCCGCCATAAATACCGCCTGAAGAACACCACCGGCCTGGCGCTCAACGCGCTGGTCGACTTCGACGACCCGCTGGATATCCTCTGCCACCTGATGGTCGGCTCGGAAGGCATCCTCGGCTTCATCAGCGCCGTCACCTACCACACCGTGCCCGACTACCCGCACAAGGCCAGCGCCCTGGTGGTTTTCCCCGACGTGGAAAGCTGCTGCCGCGCGGTCACTGCGCTCAAACCGCAACCGGTGTCCGCCGTCGAACTGCTCGATCGCCGCAGCCTGCGCTCGGTACAGGAAAAGCCCGGCATGCCCGCCTGGGTGGCCGCCCTCAGCGAGCAGGCCTGTGCGCTGCTCATCGAGTCCCGCGCCGCCAGTGCCAGCCTGTTGCAGGAGCAACTGGCGCAGATCAACGCCGTGCTTGGCCAGTTCCCCCAGGAGCGCCAGGTAGCCTTCAGCAGCGACCCGGCGGTGTACAACCTGCTATGGAAGATCCGCAAGGACACCTTCCCGGCCGTCGGCGCAGTGCGCCGCACGGGCACCACGGTGATCATCGAAGACGTCACCTTCCCCATCGAGCGCCTGGCCGAGGGCGTCAACCAGTTGCTGGCACTGTTCGACAAGCACGCCTATCACGAGGCGATCATTTTCGGCCATGCCCTGGAAGGCAACCTGCACTTCGTGTTCACCCAGGGCTTCGAAGATCCCGCCCAGGTGGCGCGCTATGAAGCCTTCATGCAGGACGTCGCGCAGCTGGTCGCGGTGGATTTTGGCGGTTCACTGAAGGCCGAGCATGGCACCGGACGCAACATGGCGCCCTTTGTCGAACTGGAATGGGGCCAGGATGCCTACCAGTTGATGTGGCAGATCAAAGCCCTGCTCGACCCGCATGGCATTCTCAACCCCGATGTACAACTGAGCCGCGACCCACAGATCCACCTCAAGCACCTCAAGCCGCTGCCGGCCGCCGATGAACTGGTCGACAAGTGCATCGAATGCGGCTTTTGCGAACCGGTCTGCCCCTCGCATGGCCTGACCCTCAGCCCGCGCCAGCGCATCGTGGTGTGGCGGGATATCCAGGCCCGCGAACGCGCCGGGGAAAACACCCAGGCCCTGCGCCAGGCCTACCAGCACCATGGGCTGGACACCTGCGCCGCCACCGGGCTGTGCGCGCAACGCTGCCCGGTAGGCATCAACACCGGCGACCTGGTACGCAAGCTGCGTGCGCAACGCGCCCGGCATGGCGCGCTGGCACACCGGCTCGGCGCACAATTGCCCGCGCTGCTGCGTGCGGCGCGCCTGGCCCTGCGCCTGGCCGATGGCACGCGCCGCCTGCTCGGCACACCGCGCATGGCGCGGCTGATGCGCCGCCTGCACCAGGCCAGCGGCCAGCGTCTGCCACTATGGACCCCGGCCATGCCCCAGGCGGCCAGCCCGCTGCGCCTGGATAGCCAGCCGCTGCCTGACGCGCGTCCGCGGGTCGTCTACTTCGCCGCCTGCGTCTCACAGGCCATGGGGCCTTCCGCCAGCGATGGCGAGCGCCAGCCGCTGCATGAGAAAACCCGCGCCCTGCTGGAAAAAGCCGGCTACCAGGTCATCCACCTGGCCAGCCCCGACAGCCTGTGCTGCGGCCAGCCCTGGCAATCGAAAGGCTACTTCAGCGAAGCCCAGGTACAACGCCAGCGCCTCCTGGATGCCTTGCTGCAAGCCAGCCGCGGCGGCCTGGACCCCATCTATTGCGATACCAGCCCCTGCACCCTGCGCCTGCTGCAAGACCATCCCGACCCGCGCCTGGATATCTACGAGCCGGTGCGCTTCATCCAGCAACACCTGCTGCCACGCCTGGAAATCACCCCGCAGACCGAGCCAGTCGCCGTGCATGTCACCTGCTCCACCCAGCACCTCGGCCAGGCGGAGGCCCTGCTGGACATCGCCCGCCGCTGCAGTACTCAGGTGATCATTCCGGAAGGCATCCACTGCTGCGGTTTTGCCGGCGACAAAGGCTTCACCACCCCCCAGCTGAACGCCCACGCCCTGCGCAACCTGCAGCAGGCGGTACAGCACTGCAGCGAAGGCCTGTCGACCAGCCGCACCTGCGAAATCGGCCTCAGCCAGCATGGCGGTATCGACTACCACAGCGTGGTCTATCTGCTGGATCGGGTGAGCAGGGCTAGAGCCAAAGTCCCCCAGCTCTGAGCTGTCATGTGCCAGCAGACTGCTCTATTCCCAGGGTTTCAGCGCCACCACCGCCAGCACTTGCGCGGGCTCCGGCCCCATCAGCACCACCATAGGCTGAGCACGTGCCATCAAGGGCAACCAGCCACGCGCTTGCGGCCAGGCAGCCAAGGCATCACGTACTGCATTACGGTCATTAAAGTGCTCCAAGGTCGACAAATCCTGGATTTTTTTATCGATGCTTTCGCTGAGCGTAGCGAGCGGTACATACAAGTTCGGCCGCTGCGCTATATCACTACCGCCTAAGGCCGCCTCAAAGGTAATGGCATTACGCTTTTCAATATCTACTGGTGCAACGGCCCCCACCCAAACCGGCCCAGACCAGGCAGGCTGGCGATATTCCGTTGCCACCGACTCATCCGTACGCAGATCAATATCAACCGCCTGTACTAGATCAAAACGATCTGCATTGAATACCAACCACGCCAGTCGAGCTCCTCCCACCAC
>VFQM010000854.1_pt1 | contig 30214 bp, 31 predicted proteins | sample 3512391 | NCBI WGS metagenome assembly VFQM01 (sample SAMN10412369, study PRJNA504923) | tailings metagenome | isolation source: Replicate 1 from Balatoc abandoned mine | place: Philippines
CGGCTGGCTCCAATATGCCGATCACGAAGTGGCTCCATTACGCCGGTCGGTGACAAGCTTCACCTCGAAGACGCTTGAGCCTGCACCTCCAGCTGCCTACGCCTACTTCGACGACACCCCCTCCAGCCGTGCCTACCCGGCGCGAAAGGAGGCGGAACTCGCCCCCACCGTGCTCGCGGCCGCATCTCCACCTCCACCGCCACCCTCTGCGCCATCTCTGATGGTTGCGGTTCCCGTCGAGCCCATCCAACTCATCTCGCTGTCGTTCTCGCCTAACGAAGCTTCGGCGCCCGTTTCTTCCAGCGTCTACAGCCTGGCAGAGCGGGTACGCGAGCGCGCCCAGAAGTCGCCTGCCATCAGCCATCCTGCTTTGGTGCCGACCCTCCCTCCTTCCGAGTCCATGTCGGCGCCGCTCCCGCCACCCCCCACTCCCAGCGCGAAGGCCTTCAAGCTCGATTTCGGCGATGTCGATAGGCCTGACCTCTACTCCGACCTCATCACCTTCGGGAACAGCTCGATCCGTCTCGAAGCTGCTGCCCTCCGCCGCATCCAAGCCCTCGTCAGCGCGGCGAAGGACGCCGAAGCCATCCAGCTTCGCGGACGTTTCGGCAACCGCAACCTCGATGACAGCATGGCTCGCACCGCCCTTGCCCGCGCGATCGCGGTTCGAGCTGCTCTCGTCGCTCAAGGCGTGCCTCAGTCGAAGATCCGCATCCACATGCCCAGGCACTCCGATCTGCTGGTCCCCACCGACCCCATGCACGAGTCGAATCGCTCTGTCAGCGTCTTCATGGTGGTCCCAGAGCACCGTGCAGCCGCACTCGGCCTGCACCCCGGCAAACCCATCGCCAGTACCACCGTGACCTCTGCGGCCGCTTCCTGATGACCACCAAGATTCCACCGAACCAAGGCCCCAAGTCCACAATGACCGAGGACGGCCTTCGCTACGTCAACCGCCCCGCTGGTTCCATGTTCGGAACCGTCGCCGCGAAGTCGTCCATGTCCTGTTTCTGGTGCGGCGTGCATCGCCCACCTTCTGCCCTGGCCTCCAAGCGCATCCTCGGCAAGAACCACAAGATCTGCGCCGACCCCTGTGACAAGAATCCTGCCCGACAGCGTCTGGCTGCTGCTTCACCGCCTGCCACCGCCTGACCTGGCACGCTACAACCATGCGCACGCGCCGACGTTCGTCGAATGCTTCAAGCAGGCACTCCCTGCTCGTGTCCACGCTGCTGCCCTGGTGGGGCTGGTGCCTCCTCGCGCTCTTCTCATTCTTCGCGTTCCGCTACCTCGCTCAAGGTGCGCCAAGCGCCGCCTCCGACGACGTCACCTCCCTGGCGGTCTCCTTTCTTCTGCAGGCGGTGCCTGCTGCTCTCCAGTTCGCAGTCCCCGTCTTCTGCATGGCTTGCGCGATCTTCGCTGTCATCCACAAGATGCCTGACCAGGCCGACACGCGACTGCCCATCAAGCGTGCTCACAACGTCGCCGCTCGTTCATCCGAGCACGAGTACGCACCGAGGTGCCCGTCCTGCTCGTCCGCAATGGCCAAGCGACTGTCCAAGGGCGAGCAAAGCTCCTTCTTTTGGGGCTGCACCCGATACCCTTCCTGCCGCGGAACACGTCCCGTTTGATTTATCACGAGGTCCACCACCATGTGCTTCACGACGTCTGCTCAAGGTCAGCGCTACTACCAGATCTTCGGCGTCTTCTCTCCACCTCGACTCATCGAGAGCGACCAGGACCACACATCCCTGCGAGCCTTGTGCCGCCGGTATGTCACCGTCTTCGCCATCGGCACCGCACTCTTCGTCTTTGCCGTCATCTTCCTTCCCGCCTTCTGGGCCATCCTCACCGCCTGGTACTACGACAAGGCAAGGGCTCTCTCGACGAAGACCGACATCCCGCGACCGCCATTCCGCTTCACCGAAAAGCTCGTGTACCGTGCGCAACAGCAGTCCATGCGGTCCATCACCACCTCGCTCGTCTACTGCCTGCTTGGCGCTGGTGCCGCCGTCGCGCTGTTCGCCTACGACCCGTCCAACATCGACATCGCGATCGTGGCGTCGACCTCACTGGCACTGTCGGCCGTTCTTTCCTGGGCCAACATCGTCAAGCTCTCGGCCAAGCGCCGTGCTCTGTCACCCTCAACGCCGTGACGTGAGCCTTGGACAAATACCTCTGGCTGGAGGTTGTCAGGCCCCTGCTTGCCTCCCTCCTAATCCCGCCTGCGCCACTGATCTTTCTGCTCGCTGCTGGCGCCCTGCTGCTTCGCACCAAGCCTCTGCTCGGCTCGTGCATCGCTGCAACCTCCGCGGCTCTTCTGTGGCTGTGCTCCACCGTCGGCCTGGCACAGTTGCTCGTCCCGGCACTGCTCGACCCGCCACCATTTCTTGGCGAGGCCAGGATCGAGCAGCTGCGCGCAGACACCCCTCGCAAGCCTCGAACTGCGATCATCGTTCTCGGAAGCGGCATCTTCCAGAGCGCCCCTGAGTACAAGGCCGCCAACCTCACCGACCACTCTCTGGAGCGGCTGCGGTACGGCATCTGGCTGTCTCGCAAGACGGGTATCCCTGTTGGCTTCAGCGGCGGCGTCGGTTGGGCCGGTGAGCTAGGGGCGTCCGAGGCGGAGACCGCACAGCTCATCGCCACCACCGAGTTTCAGCACCCCCTCCGTTGGGTCGAACACCGCTCACGCGACACACTTGAGAACGCTCGATTCTCCGTAGCCATGCTGCGCGAGGACGGAATCCAGCACATCCTCGTCGTGTCCAGTTCTCTGCAGGCTAAGCGAGCCTTTCGTGCCTTCAGCATTGCTGCTGCTGGCGAGGGTATGACCATCGAGTCAGCCCCCATGAACATCGCTGTGCGCCTCGATCACTCCATCTACAACTGGATTCCAACCCCCTACGGCTCCGGCCTCGTTCCAACGATCCTGCGCGAGTGGGTCGCCTACTTGGCCGGGGCCTGACACCCCGCTCCTTGGCCATGCATCAGCCATCCCTGTTCGCTGATCAGCCGCGACCCTCCGATCCTTCGGACCCTTTCGCTTCGATGAAGCGCAGCGCCTCCCTGAGCCCTTGCCGCCTTTACCGTTACGAGCTCTGGAGGGTCTGGGGGGCCGGCCCGTTCGTCATGTTCATCGGCCTGAATCCCAGTACGGCCGACGAGACCAACGACGATCCTACGATCCGCCGCTGTGTGGCTTTCGCCAGAGCCTGGGGGTACTCAGGCTTGTGCATGACCAACCTGTTTGCCTTCCGCGCGACCGACCCCTCGGACATGCGCGCAGCAAAGGACCCCATCGGCCCTTTGAACGACCTCACCCTCCAGACCGTGGCCTCTACCGCATCGGTTGTCGTGGCTGCCTGGGGCGCTGGCGGCACTCACCTCGCTCGTGACCGCGAAGTCCGCAGTGCGATTCCCAATCTCACCTACCTGCGCCTGACCAAAGACGGGCATCCCGGCCATCCGCTCTACCTCCCAGGGAATTTACTTCCCCGAGCCTGGCCGATCTGACTCTGAATTTCCGCCTGATATAGAAGCGGCTCAATAAAATACGTGTCTTCGTTGTATAGCCAGTGACGCTCCGCCGCTGGCTCACCAAGAGACCGTATGCAGCCAGCCAGCCCCGCGCTCGACTTCAAGCAACCGCGCACCCGACTGGCCGCCTTCTGCTTGATCGGCATCCTTGGGGCAGTCCTGCTGATCTCCCCGACGCTCTTCTACATCTCCGTCATCGCCACTGCCGTTCTTTCGGCACGACTCATTCCGGCGGCCCTCCCCCCCGACCCTTCCCTCCAGCGGCTCGTCCCGCTCATCCGCGACAACAGCCATTGGATCTGCCTGGCGGTCTGCATCTGCTGGATCGTTTCCTCTCCCTCTCTTCCCCCCGACGACCTCCTTCGCCACATCCTCTCCGCCGGTTGGGGATACAACTACCTCCCCCACTACAACCACCACCTGCTCCCGACCACCTGGAGCTGGTCCATCGGCTTCGACTTCGTTGCCGGTCAGATCCACGCCCTCACCGGCGACACCCTGACCACGGTCCGCGTCATCCGCGGCCTGGAAACCGCATTCGTGGGCTCCATGCTCGTTCTGGCCGTCTGCAAGGCCACGAAGAGCCCGTCACTGCGCTTCTTCGCGATCGCCATCAGCCTGGTTGGCATGGTCTTCCCGCGGCTCTATCTGGGTCGTCCCGAGGTGATCTTCACCGGCGTCGTCTTCGCAGCTTTCACCTTCCGCCGCGGCACCTGGCTTGCCTTGTTCGCAGGCCTCTCATGCGCCTACGCCTTCTCCCCGATCTACGCCGCCGCCGCCCTCCTCCTCGGCTCTCCCGCTGAACCACTGGTCCAACGCGTCGCCAAAAACCTCGCTGTCGCCGTCACAGCTGCTGCATCAGCCATCGCCATCTGGATGGTCTACACCGGCGGACAGTACACCCTGGTCTACACGCTGCTTCAGACCGTCCTGCAGGTCCAGGTGGACAACAAGATCGCAATCGGCGAGTTGCTGCCCCTCACCGAGATCATGGGCTCGCCTGTCGCCTTGATGATCTGCTTCGGACTGCTGGCTATCGTCTGGAAGCGCGCCTCCTACATCGCCACGTCACCCGAGGTGCGCATTCAACTGCTCCTCATCCTGGCGGTCGCGCTGTACTTCAGTCTTCCGAACTACGTTCGATACGCGTCGATCATTTGGCCGCTGTTCGTCGTTGCAGCGCTGCTCGCCATCGGCGATGACCTTCCGGCTTCCTACCCTCGTTCGTGGATCTGGGTTGCGGGCGCTGTCTTCATTGCAGCCAACGTCACTCCCCGAAGCCAGCGTATCGACGAAGCTGTCTTGAAGACCATGCGGGTGCCGGCAGGCAGCACCATCCTCGCCCCCTTCAACTCTTCGTCCTACATCGCCAGCGCCGCCAATCCCGACGCCGTCGTCACTCCCATCTTCGACATGTCGACGGTGACGCACCCTGCCCAGGGCGTGGTTCGCAAACTGAGTGAGGGGAGTCTCGACTGCGACGCCGCCACTTCACTTCGGTTCGGCTACCTGATCGAGAACACCCTCAAGGGACAGGCGCCCGCCTGCGTCCAACTGTTGGCCATCCAAGGCGACCACAGGCTGTGGCGCTTCGTCCGCTGAGGCCTCAGGCCTTCCTCGAAGCCATGAACACCCAGGCCCTCATTGCCAGGAAGTTGCACGGCGTGACCACCAGGGCCACCACGACCAGCGCTCCCAGGACTGACATCCCGAACACTTGCGTCGCCTGTTCCAGCGTCACGCCCGCCAGCACCGCGCTGGCCACCGACACCACGGCGAACCTCATCGCGTCTCTCGACACCTTGTTCCTCGACTCGAACGAGAACACCTTGTGGAGAACGAACCCCATTGGTACCGACGACAGGTACGCCGCTGCACCCGCCAACTTCGTGTCGGCTCCCAACGACATCAGCCCCTTGCACACCGCATAGGAAAACGCCGCGGTGATCCCCCCTGAAACACAGAACTTCAGAAAGACGATCATGTCCCTCGAACGTACCACCCCCATCGCTCGTTCCTTCAGCACTGATTCCGCTTTCTCTGCGTCCGCGAGACACGACCTGATGGTGTGTGCCTACAAGGACAGTCCCTACCTCGGCGAATGCCTGGCCTCCCTGTCTGCACAGAAGGGCTCCTCTTCTCGGGTCGTCGTTTGCACGTCGACGCCGTCGGACTACATTTTCCGCGTTGCCGGCGATTACGGCTTGCCAGTTCATGTGAGCCCGAGGCCTTCCGGCATCGCCTCTGACTGGAACTTCGCCCTAGAGTCCGCTACTGCGGAGTACGTCACCGTCTGCCATCAGGACGACATCTACCGAGAGGACTACTCGGCTCGCATGGTCGCCGCGATGGATCGCTCTCCCCGCGTCCTCATCGGCATCTGCGGCAACACCGAGCACACCAGCCAGGGCCCGCGCGAGCTCCAGCTCAACCTGCGCATCAAGCGCTTCCTTCTGAAGCGCGCCTTTCGCAGCACCGTCATCCAGGACACCTCCCGCGTCCGCCGGCGCCTTCTTTCCCTGGGCAATCCCGTCTGCTGCCCCGGCGTCATCTTCAACCGCTCCCTCATCCCTGACTTCCGCTTCAGCTCCGACTTCAAGTCCAACCTGGACTGGGACGCCTGGGATCGGATCTCGACCTACCTCGGCAAGATCACCTACCTCTCGGACCCCCTCGTCTCCCACCGGGTCCACGATGCCAGCGAGACCAGCGCATCGATCGCCGACAACACCCGCCTTCGCGAGGACTACCAGATGTTCCGCCGCTATTGGCCCGAACCCGTCTGCCGTCTCATCATGTCCTTCTACCGCCAGTCCTACAGCGGCAACCAAGCGTGAGCAGTACCATGCGCCACCTTCTCCCGCATCTCGTGCGCGCAGCTCTGCTTGCCGTCCCGCTTTCCACGTGTGCGGCTGCATACGCCCAGGCCCCTCAAGCCGACGCGCCGGCACCCGCCGTCTCGTTGCTGAATCGATGCAACCAGGGCGAGCAGAACGTGTGGCCAACCGTCCAGGCCTATGCAGCCCTCAAGGGTTACCCGCCTGCAGCCGCGGCCATGGACTTGTACCGCTACCTGGTGCTGCGCATCTTGGACATGTGCAATGATGGCGACACCCTGGTCCTCGGCGATCGCGTCGGCAACGCATCACCTGTCTTTCGCCGCCTGATGCTGGAGTTCTGCGCCGACGAGGACATCAAGTCAGCCCCCATCCCTAGCGTCGTCAACTCAGGCAACTCCAACGTCGTGACTCTCAGCTGCAAGGTGACGAAGATCGACGCACTCAAGGGTCGACCTGTCGGCTCACCCCCCGCCTCCATGACCTCGACCCTTCCTCTGCCTGCTGATCCGAAGCCCTGACCTTCTGCAGGCGCTGCCCAATCGGGGCAGGCGATGTTATTGGGCTATTCCCCGCCCTGGTTTACAGCGATCACCGCTGCCGCCATGTACTCCGGAGGCTCTCCGCAGAGATACATGCTCGTGATCTGCGCCGGGTACTCCAACCCTAGACCACGGATCGAACCCTTCATCGATCCGCCCGTGTAGGCATCCCTGATCGCTACGATGAGCCACTCCAGGGACGGCCTTGCAACGGCCGACGATCCTGATCTCATCGCACGAACTGAGTTCAGCTGGCCTTGCGCATCGCGGCGCACAGGCTGAGGCTCTCTCGCTGCCACACGTCCTTCGCTCGCTGGCTCGCCATCTTCTTGACGAAGATTCGACCGATCACCTTGAACATCCACGGCTGCCAGCTCATCAGGGCGCGTGCCACCGTGTTCACAGCGGAGTCCTTGTAGATCACCTTCCCGTTCTCATCGAACGTCTGCGGCTTCGTGAGGCCCTTGAGCTGCGGCGTCGTACGGCCGTAGAACCGCGAGAAGTCCACGAACTGGACCTTCATCCCGATCTGCCTGGCCATCTCGCGCATCGAGGCCTTGCCGAACCACCACAGGTGCACGGGCGCTGCGTCCGTGTGCCAGGCCATCCGATCCGAGTAGAGGTCCTTGTTCGGCGTCGTCAGCAGAATCCACCCGCCCGGCTTCAGCAGCTTCTCTGCTGTACGCAGCAGTGCCACAGGGTCCTCGATGTGCTCGATCAGCTCCGTGGCCACCACCACGTCGAAGCGCTCCACAGACTTGGCCGCCATCGTCTCCAGATCGCAGACCTCGTACAAAGCACCGAAGTTGCGCTTCGCACCTTCTACTGCGCTCTCCGAGATGTCGATCCCCGTGCACTCGTGCCCACGCTGGTGAAGCGCATAGGTCAGGTAGCCGAACCCCGAGCCGATCTCCAGGATGCGCAGCTTCTTGCCGTGTTGCGCCTCGATCGCCTCGATCTTCTCCTTGATCGACCAGTACACGTCTTCCTGCGACGCCATGAAGGCGAGGCCGTCTGCGCTGCCGCGCAAGCCCTCGGCGTACCGCTTGTAGCGGTCGTAGCCCGGAACCTGTTCGGCGTTGCGGTAGATCAGTTCGTACACCTGGTCGGCCGGCGCGTTGGTGGCTGCGAACCTGGTGTCGCACCACACGCACTCGGCCACGTCGAACGTCGACGGTGCGCTGAAGCACGGGTGCCCCTTGAAGATGGTCCTGGCCTCACCGCCGCAGATCTTGCAGACCGGTCCGATTGCTCCCGTCATTTCCCGCTCTCCACTGCTTCACCGCCCACACGCCTCGTCCGCTCCAGCACGAACGCATGGTTCGTCTTCCACGGACTGAGCTGCATCTCGGAAACGACGCCCCACGGACTCGTCCCGTCTTCGATTTGGCTCATCCACGTCTCCCGCGTCTCGTACTGGATGCGGTCGCCCGTGATGAACCTGTCGCTGGCCCAGCCGATCCAGTAGATCGGAGCCGGGTTCTTCAGCCACTCCTTGAACACGATCCGACCGCCGCGCTTCACCAGCTTCTCTGTCGCCTGCCACAGTCCCCTGCGAGCCTCCGTGGGTACGTGGTGCATCACGTCACACACGATCACCAGGTCGGCGATCGCGCCCTCGCGCTCAGCCACCACTGCCGCATCGGTGCACTCGAACCTCACGCGCGTTCGATCTCCATCGAAGAGGCGACCGACGTTGCTCGTGACGTCCAGACCGAGGAACTTCGTCTGCGGCATGCGTTCTGCCAGCGCCGTGATCAGCGCACCTTCTCCGCAGCCGATCTCCACCACCGACCCGACTTGCCCCATCCCCGCCACCCGGTCAGCAAACCCGTTGACGTTGAAGAAGAAGCCTCGGTACGCGTCTGCCAGGTAGGGTTCCAGAGGCCCCGAAAGCCTCCGCACGACCTTGCCGACACCCATCAGATCACCCGACCCGGCGCTTCGATCGCCACGTTGGCCGTCACGCCGGCTTCACCACCCAGACCATGCGTGCGGGTGGCCTTCGCAGGCCGCGCATGCTCCCGCAGCCCCAGCACGCCCACGAACATCGAGCCGAACATCAGCTGCATGCCCAGAAGCAGCATCGTCACTGCCGGGATCGCCATGCGCATTCCCACCGACGGATCGAGCACCAGGAAGGACTGCGCATTCCAAGCCATCACCGAGCCCACCGAGAGCGCCATGCCTGCGGCCAGAAGCACCACACCCAGGATCAGTCCGATCTCCACGCTGAACGCCTCCAGGAAGATCCTCATCCCCTTCGACATCGGCAACACGCCCTGCTGGACCGCGAACACCTTCGCCATCACCCCGAACAGCACCAGCTGGAACCCCATCACCGCACTCCCAGCGCAGTACAGCATCGTGTGCACGTCGATGGCGTGCTCGCCGAACACCAGCGGCCCCGGGAGCAGCAGCATCTCACCGATGACGCCGCCGAACATCAGCAGCAAGCCAGGGAACACGAAGAGCCAGTTCGGGCTGAACAGCAAGAGGAAGCGCAGGTGCCGCCAGCCGTCGCGCCAGCTCCGCAGATGAGGCGGCCGGTCCCTGCCATCCGGCGACAGCGTCGTCGGAACCTCGGCCACCGAAAGCCCGTGCAGCGACGCCTTGACCACCATCTCGCTGGCGAACTCCATACCCGGGCAGCACAGCCCCAGCGAAGTCACCGCACGCCTGTCGAAGCCTCGCAGGCCGCAGTGGAAGTCCCTGGCAGGCCCGCCGTAGAGGGTGCGACCGATGGTCGACAGCACGGGGTTGCCCAGCCAGCGGTGCAGAGGCGGCATCGCACCCTTCTCGATCCCGCCGCGGAAGCGGTTACCCATCACCAACTGGGTTCCGCGGCGGAGTTCGTCGACGAACGCATCCAGCCGCGAGAAGTCGTAGCTGTCGTCGGAGTCGCCCATGATGACGTAGCGACCCTTGGCACCCAGGATGCCGGCGATCAGCGCTGCGCCGTACCCTCGCACCGGGACATCGACGACACGGGCGCCGGCCTGCCGCGCGATTTCCTGCGACCCGTCCGTCGAGCCGTTGTCAGCGATCACCACCTCGCCTTCGACACCGTACCGCTCCAGGAAGGCCCTGGCCTTCTTCACGCAGGTCGCCAGCGTCAGCGCCTCGTTCAGGCACGGCATCAGAATCGTCAGCTCGAACTGATCCTCGTCACGCCACGAACGACCGGCTTGACCTGTCGTCACCGCCGGCAGAGCCAGCATCGATTGCTGTTGATTTCCCATGTTCTTCCCGAGAGGATAGGTTTGAATCCAATCGGGATAGAGCATAAGTCAGCCAACTCAATAACGAGCTATTCCGGCTGAGAAGTCGGCTACGCATTGCCAGCCGGGAAATACATTGCCCCCTTGATCCGGGGGTAAACCCAACCTTACGCCAGGCGCGGGAGCGCTTCGGCGACGGCGCCGCCCACCATCTTGTTGGGGTCGGGCTTGTCCGGGCCTTCCAGCACTAGCTTCTTGATCTCCTGGTCGTTCTTGGGGATCGTCTTCATCGTCCATCGCACAACACGCACGCCTGCTGAATCCAGCGCCTTGTCCTTGTCCTCGTCAGCCCGCTTACGTTCAGGCTTCGCGTGAGACGAGTCGTCGAGCTCCACCACGGCCACGACTTTCCCTTCCGGTAGGCACACGACGAAGTCCAGCGCCTTCTTGTCGATCTTCGCCCGCCAGTTCGTGCCACCTTCCTTGACCTTCCGATCCGCCGGCATCACATCCAGAAGCTGGCCCATGGAGACCTGGCAGAACACGTGGCACTTGTCGAGCGACTGCTTGAGCCTCTCGTACACGAACCACTCCGCCTCCGACATCAGCCGCCCCTCACGGGCCAGCCGGTACGGCCACTTCTTCTCTTCGTCAGGCCGCTTCCTCAACTGGATCAAGATCCACGCGATGACCACTGCCGCGACTGCCGCCACGCCCACCAACACTTCGACCACCATGAGCCTTCTCCTGAATTTTCCTTGCGATCTCGTCTGGGTGGCTGCCAGCGACGCTGAAGAACAAGATGCCGGCAGACTCCAGCATCTTCTGTTTCTCCTCCTGCGCCCTGGCCTTCCCGCCCTTCAGATCCTTTGCGCCTCGCATCTCGACCACCGCGGTAACCACCCCTTGCGCGTCGCACACTGCGAAGTCCACTGACATCGAGTGCTTCTTGCGCGCCCAGTAGGCTGAACGCGCCGTCATGTCCGCGGCCGTGCCCAGCGGGATCACGTAGATCAACCTGCTCATAGACACGCCCGCCATGACGTGCATGCTCGGCAGCTTCAGCTGCAACCTCAGCAATGCGTCGAGCTGCGCCTCGTCCATCAGCCGCTTTCTGGCCAGCGGCCACTGCCCCTTCACTTCCCGCTCGATCCTGTCCGGCATCAACACCGCGACCAGGCCGCCCAACGCCAGAAGCACAACCACCAACGCAACCACGCTCGAATCCGACATCACTTCACTGTCCTGAGGGCCAACAGGTCTTCCTTGCGACGATCTCTGCCTGGCAGTGGGGCCCAACCCAGGTAGCGACCGTCATCGCTCCACGTTCCTCTGACAGCCACGCCTCCCATGGTCAGCAAGGTCACGTCCTCACCACCTGCCGGCTTTCGATCCCCGAGCCCTGGATAGAGGTACGTGGACCGTTCCACCCTGCCCCCGCAGTCCTGCTTCACGGCATCAGCCTGCACCTGCGCGGCCTCTCCCGACTCCGCGTCTGCAGCTTCCATCGCCGTCGAGGCGCTCGTCGAGTTCGACCCCATTGCTCACCTCAACTCGGTTTCTTCAACCAGCGCCAGTCGCCCTGCGCAAACTTCATCTCCAGCTCGGCGCCGTCGACAAAGACGATCCTCAGGGCCATCAAGCCACCATCCAGAAGCACCGCCTGCTCTGCGGGGTACGTGTCGGCGTCTCGGTATCGCGGATCACTGCTGCTGGCAGCGAACGATTCGATGGCCTCCTGCCAGCGTCGCCTGGCCTGAGGCGAGATGGCAATCAGCGGGAGGATGTTGGTGGTGTCCACTTGCCCCTGCCGTTACCTCACCGCCGCTTTGCAGCGATCCTGGCGTGCTTCAACACGATCCAGAAGCGGTCACCGGTCATCACCGGCAGCAGCGGCGTCATCGCTTCCATGAAGCCACCACCGATGGCGCGTACCACCCTGTTCACCGTGTGCGTGTCCACCGCCTCCAGCTTCGCTGCTGAATGTGCCCATCGAGGCGCATGCGCGATACGGCCGAGAAGCATCCTTGGCATGATCACCGACACCAGTTGCCAGAGCACAGGCGCCGTCATCCCGAGCACCAGCGAGTTCGTCTCCTTCCACACCCAGAAGCCCACGCCGTAGAAGAACGTCGCGTAGAACAGGTGCGGCCCGCTCCACATGCGCTCGTACCAGTCTCCTGGGTACTTCTGCGAGAGCCTGATCGCGATTAGCTCCAGCTGTGCAATCGCTTCATTCAGGCCTGTCTTGGCGGTGCTCTGTGTATGCGCTTGGGGCATCCAAATCTCGTTCTCTCCTGGCGACCTTGTTCGCCAGCATCTTCATTCTCCACCGAGCACTCGTATAACAGCCCTCATCGGCGAGCACTCTTCTCATTTGCCGCCGCACAAAAGAAAAAGCCTCCTGAACCGAAGTTCGAGAAGGCTTTGGGATAGATCTGAATGGCGCACGAATCACTTCGTTCGCCATCCTTGCTTGCGCGTTCGACTTGCAGCTTATGCGTCAAAAACACTGTCGGCCGACTCGTAAGCTGCAAGCCGAGATCCTTATAAATCAACCACTTGCAGCTGCACCGAACACCATAAGCTGCAAGCAGCACACCCCATAAGCCGCTACCTCCACACTCGATTTACGCATAAGCTGCAACCCGCTCCTAGATCGTGAAGATGGCGCGAAGGCGCTCAGAGAAGCTCGCCGGCTCCTCCAGCATCAGGTTGCAGCCGGTCTTGCACTCGAAGTGCTGCGCCAGGTGCTCGTAGATTTCTTTCCGATGCGCGTCGCTCCTCAACCCGTGCATCAAAGCGTACCGAGCGACCGCGAGCGTAGCGATGTGCTCCCCCAGGGCAACAGTGACCTTTGCCGGATCGCCCTGCCACTGAACGCGAACCCAGCCTTCCGGGTCATCGGCCTCTCCCTGGAGGATCAAGGTTCCATCGACCAGACATCGTGCACCGATGCCCCCTCCTTCGAGATGTTCCTCGAAGTACACCGGATGCAGCTTTCCCACAAACGAGACGATGCTTGCGCTGTTGTTGCTCATTCTGATTCAACTCCCGTTCAATCCATTGTTCAAAAGAAAAAGCCTCCTGAACCGAAGTTCGAGAAGGCTTTGGGATAGGTCAGAGCGGCGCACGAATCACTTCGTTCGCCGTCCTTGCTTGCGATTTCAATCGCAGCGTCTACTGAAGCCACTTGCAGCTTATGGGGTCGAAGTTTGCAGCTTATGGAGTCGGATTAGCAGCTTATGGTGCAACCGACAAACACGTAGTTTCCTACGTGTCCATCATGCTTCAGCCGCAGGACCCCACGAAGCCGCACGACGTGCACTTCTGGCAGCCATCGACCTTGATCAGCGCATGCGCACCGCAGTCCGGGCACTCCTTGCCGGCCATCTCCTTCATGCCGTGCTTGACCGTCTCGATCACCTGCTGCGCTTCGACCATCACGCCCATCTGCTGCACCGCATCACCTTCGGGGGTGAGGATGCCGAGCTTGACGTAGCGATGGATCATCAGCGCCGCGATGTAGGCCACCGTGCTCGGGTACGTCTTGCTCTTTTCGGAGCCCGGCGTACGCGCGAAGAAGCTGCCCATGGGCTCGTCGTAACTCAGCAGCTTGCGCAGCTTCATTCCGATCCAGGCCGGGTCCACCACACGCATGTCGACCGACAGCAGCTTGCACAGTCCGTCCAGTTCCCGAGGGTACCGGCCAGACAGGCAGACCGTGTACGGCCGCCGGGTTCCGTCGGGAAGCAGTGCCTCCTTCATGAACAGCGTGAACTCGTCTTCTGCGTGCACGTTCGAGACGTCCACAGTCCACGAGAGCGTGCCCTCGGTACCCGAAGTCGGTTCCTTCGGCGACATCAGTGCTCGCGTCAGGCCCGAATACTCCAGCTCGAACGAACCCAGGCCCAGTTGCAGCAGCCGGAACTCGATCACCTTGGCCAGTGCAGCCGAGGCGCTGGACGCGAAGACTTCCTTCTCGCCCAGTTCCAGTCGGAACAGCTTGCCTTCGTTCACCTTCTTCAGCTCGTCGAGCTTCATCGCCAGCCAGTTCAGGTCGTCTGCACGCATGTCGGCTGACAGCGTCTTGGCCACTGCACCCAGACCGCGCTCTTGCTCGCTGCCCAGGGTCCACACCTCGAAAGGATGCGGCCGACCGTTCTCGACGTGACCAACGACCACTGCGAACTTCGTGTCACCGCTTTCGACCATGTAGGTCCAGGCGGGATTTCCGTTCGTCAGCTTCGGTCGCGACGGCCACTTCAGGCTTCCGAGCACCGGTTCGGGGATGCTCTTCAGGATCATGCGGCGATCGGGGTCCACCGCTTCTTCGGCCTTGGCAGGCTTGGGCTCCTGTGCGGGCACCGACAGCACCGAACCGAGGATGTCGTTCGGCCGGTAAGTCGTGATGCCCTTGATCACGCCGCTCTTCCAGGCTTCCGTGTAGAGGTCCTTGAAGTCCTCGTACGGGTAGTCGGCCGGCACGTTGATCGTCTTGCTGATCGCGCTGTCGATGAACGGCGCCACTGCTTGCACCATCTTCAGGTGATCGATCGCCTTCATGTCGAGCGCCGAAACGAACGACTCCGGCAACTGCGAAACATCGCGCCCCAGGTTCTTGTACACGCGGTACGCGTGGTCTTCGACCTGGTAGATGCGATGCCCACCTTCAGCCAGACGCTTCTTGCGGTTGTAGAACCACGCGAACGCCGGTTCGATCCCGCCACTGGCGTTGTCTGCGAATGCCAGACTGATCGTGCCCGTGGGAGCGATGCTCAGCAGGTGCGAGTTGCGCATCCCGTGCTTCGCGATCGCCTGGCGGATCTTCGTCGGCAACCGCTTGGCGAAGCCCGACTGCAGGTACTTCTCTCCGTCGAACAACGGGAACGAGCCCTTTTCCTTCGCCAGCTCGATCGAAGCCCAGTAGGACTCGTCGCGCATCACCTCGGTCACCTTCGCGCCGAGTTTTCGCCCTTCGTCGCTGTCGTACCGCACGTTCATCATCACCAGCATGTCGCCCAGGCCCATGTAGCCCAGTCCGACGCGACGCTTGGCTTTCGCTTCAGCGTCTTGCTCCTGCAGCGGCCACACCGTCTCGTCCAGCACGTTGTCCAGCATCCGAATCGAGATCCGCACGTTGCGCGCGAAGTCCTCGAAGTCGAAGCTGGCGTCCTGTTCGAACGGCCGCTTCACGAACTGCGTCAGGTTGATCGAACCCAGGCAGCAGCAGCCGTAGGCGGGCAGAAATTGCTCGCCGCAGGGGTTACTTGCGTCGATCACTTCCACGTACCACAGGTTGTTCTCGGTGTTGATCCGGTCGCGGAACTGCACACCCGGCTCAGCGAAGTCGTAGTTCGACTTCATGATCCGGTTCCACAGGTCCGCGGCGTTCACCTTCTTGTAAACCCACAGTCCGTCCTCGCGCTGGTAGGCGCCTTCGACCTCCTTGCTCGGCTTGGCCTTGTGGACCAGTTCGAACTCAGCGCCCGCTTCCTTGGCCTCCATGAAGGTGTCGTCGACGAGCACGGAGATGTTGAAGTTGTTCAACTGCCCCTTCTCGCGCTTGCAGACGATGAACTCTTCGATGTCCGGGTGGGACACGTCGAGCACCGCCATCTGCGCGCCACGTCGTGCACCAGCCGATTCGACCGTTTCGCACGACTTGTCGAACACACGCATGTAGCTCACCGGGCCGCTTGCGCGACTGTCGGTGCCCTTCACGTGCGCGTTCTTCGGGCGGATCTTGCTGAAGTTATAGCCGACCCCGCCACCCCTCCGCATCGTTTCCGCCGCTTGCGCGAGGGCCATGTAGATGCCGGGCAGATCGTCCACCGTGCCGTTCACGCTGTCACCCACCGGCTGCACGAAGCAGTTGATGAGCGTCGCTTGAAGGCTAGTTCCGGCAGCACTGTTGATGCGGCCGCCCATGACAACGCCGCCTTCTTGCTGCGCGTCGTAGAACAGCTTGGACCAGATCTCCAGTGCCGTCTTGCTCTTCTCCGGGGCTTGGCCGCCGTTCCAGAACACCCAGTTCGTCTTGGCGACGGGCAGGTTGCTCTCCGGCTTGGCCAGGGCGCCGGACACACGCGAGCGGATGTGCTCGACCGTGGTCTCATCACCCTTGGTGTACTTCTCTTGCAGGACGTCCGAACAGACCTCTTGCATCGCGGGAACCACTGCCTGGGGCTTCACGCCTTGCGACAGTTCGACATTCGTATCCATTGAAATTGCTCCTTGGACATGGGTGGCGCCGACGTGGTGCCATAAACCCTTGCGTTTCCGACATGCCGTGCGAAGGACATGAAATCAGGAACGAGGTCCGTAACGACGGACAGGGCCGCACTCATCGACGCCCTGGTTGATTGGGCGGAAAGCGAAGTCCTTGTGGGATAGCTTTATACACAGTCAGCGGATACTCGACAAGTCGTTACCACGGAACGATTCCTCGCCGCTTTCAGCGACTTGCCTCCGCGCGAACTCACTTCCGCATGAGGGCTGTATACCCGTACAGTACCCTACTGTTGTGCAGAAGTCCAGCTTCTGGCCCTGCACTCTTGCCTTCTTCAGTCCCTGATGAGTTCCAGCGTGGGCGCCTCTCCCATCCGCCAGGTGATCAGTTCGACCTTCTCGCTCTTTTCGCGCGGCCTTGGGTCCAGCCGCACGTAGACCCCCCCGAAGTGCCCACGGTCGACCCTGCCGGTCCTACCGTTCAGTCTTGGCGCATCCGCCAGCCGCTTCTCGTAGCCGATCACCCGGACCCTGCTTCCCAGCGGGAACAGGCGCAGCCGCTGAGCAGCATCGAACTGCGAAGTGCCCTCCACCTTGGATGCTGCCTCGTCGTAGCCCCCATACCAGGCAGACGACTCAGCCCGATCCAACAGGCCTTCAGGCGCACGCCTGGAAAGCCCTAGCGAGAAAGCCCGCCCGCCGGCCTCGTGCCGAGACTCCGCACGCACCGCCTTTGCTTCAGGCTCACTCTCCCGCTCCAGCATTCCTGCTTCCATCACGCAGCCGATCGCGTGGGCATCGGCTGAACGCCCAGGCCCGCTTCCTGGTACACCGACGACAGCTGCCTCACGACCGCCAGCACGCCTTCGACACCCATGAACGCCTGGTTCTTCGACATCTGCCTGAGCAGAAGGGCCACCACCGCGTACATGTCCTGTGCGTAGAGCGGCACCGCCATCCCTGTCTTCGCCTGCCAGACCTTCACGAACATCTTCCCGCCTTGCTGGTGCTCCATGGAGAAGCCCTTGTCCTGCTGCGGCCCGTGCGCCTTGAACGTCACGCTGGGCATCCAGCCCATGAAGACGGCCAGCACCATCGGCAGTTCCTTCACCGTGAACTGCACTGCGATCTTCTCGGACCAGTTGTAGGTCCGCGGCCCACGCGACGGCGCCGCTTCCAGACGGACCGTGTTGGTCTCCCCTTCACGGCCCGAGCGCGTCGTGTCCGCCTGGAAGCACAGCGCGGCCTTGCCGCCGTAGATGTGGACGCTGTAGAAGTCCCGCTCGTTCGTCGGCCCCCGCGCATCACCGCCGACCGGACGCTCGTCCTCGCCGCCACTCCAGCCCCCTCGGTCGTCCTCGGGCGACCTGCCGCCGGCTGCCCCTCGCTCACCTTGCTCGGCACCACCCGAGGGCACGCTGTAGACCTGGCGAACCTGCGATCGCACCCCCGACTGCGCCACCACGGGAGCCCTAGGGTCTGCACGCGGCCCCGCAAGGCGCGGCTGCTCGGCATCCAGCGGATGCGGCGTGGCCTGACCACCATTGCCCCACGGATCGCCGGACTTGCCCGATCGCTGCGGCGGGCCCCCACGGGAGGCGCCCTGAGGAGCCGCCGCCGGCACCCCCGCCGTCGAGCTGCGGAAAAGCGCGTCGATGTCGTCCATATTCTTTCCGATCCTCGCTGGTGGAGAAGTGTGTCAGTGAGGCTCCATCCTAATGCCAAACCCCCCTATAGTCAAGCATAACGGTACGACCAATCTAGTTTGAACTTGTGGCCTGTGATATAATGGCCCCCATGACGCTGGATACATCGTCTGCCGAAGTGCAGGCTTATCTCAAGCGCGGCTCGTTATAGCGAAACGGTTTCACACATCACCGAAGGGAGTGCCATGGATTGGTTCACTGTCGACCGTCAAGGTCTCGCCAAGATCCTCACCCGCAAGGGCGTGGCCCATATCGTCCTCGAACCCCTCAGCAACGCATGGGACGAGCGCGTCAGCCGCGTCGATGTCACCCTCGAACGCATCCCCGGCACACGCACTGCTCGCCTGGTTGTGGCTGACGACAGCCCCGAAGGCTTCGCAGACCTGAGCCACGCCTACAAGCTGTTCGCCGAGAGCGCCAAGAAGTCCGACGCCACCCGCCGCGGCCGCTTCAATGCCGGCGACAAGACCGTCCTTGCGATGGCCGAGTCCGCCTCCATCGCCTCAACCACTGGAACCGTTCTGTTCGACAGCGCCGGTCGCCGGATGTCGCGGGCGAAGACCAAACGCGGCTCCATCTTCAGCTGCGTGCTTCGGCTCACCAACGAGCAGCTCGACGAATGCCACGACGTCATCTCGCGCCTGATCCCTCCTCCTGACATCCAGACCTACTACAACGGCGAGCTGCTGGCTCCTCGCTCACCCGCCGCGAAGGCTGACGTCACTCTTCAGACCGAACTCGCCGACGCCGAAGGCTTCCTGCGCCGCAGCCAGCGCAAGACCACCCTTTCGGTCTACGAGCCCCTGCCTGGCGAGCCCGCCACGCTGTACGAACTCGGCGTCCCTGTCTGCCCAACCGGCGACCGCTTCCACGTCAACATCGGCCAGAAGGTCCCGCTCGACATGGAGCGCACCTCAGTGCCCGAGGCCTACCTGTCCCGCGTGCGCGCCCTGGTCCTGGAAGCCACCCACTCCATGCTTCTGCGCGAGGACGCGACTGCCCCCTGGGTGCGCGACGCGATGCACAACCACGCAGATGCCTTGTCAGACCACGCGATCCGCCAGGTGACCCAGCTGCGCTTCGGCGATAAGGCCGTCTCGTACGACCCGTCCGACCCCGAGGCCAACAACCGCGCCGTCTCCAGCGGCTTCACCGTGGTCCATGGCGGCTCGATGTCCAAGCCCGAGTGGGACGCCGTTCGCCGTGCCGGGAGCGTGGTCCCCGCCGGCCAGGTCACCCCAAGCCCCAAACCGTTCTCGCCCGACGGCAAGCCACTGAACTTTGTCCCTCAGGATAAGTGGACCCCCGAGATCGCGGCCAGCGTCGCCTACTTCCATCGCATCAGCCGCCGCATCATCGGGCGCGACATCCAGATCGACATCGCCTCTGACGTCACCTGGCCGTTCCGCGCCACTTACGGGGGCGGCCACATGATCTTCAACCTCGGCCGCCTCGGGCACAGCTTCTTCTCTGGCCCCCTCGCACCGAAGAACGACCTTCTTCTGCATGAGCTGGGGCACGAGCGGTCCGGCAACCACATGTGCTCCGATTACCATGATGCGCTGACCGAGTTCGGCGCCAAGCTCGCGCAACTCGCACTCGAAGAGCCTCACTTGTTCGACGTGAAGTAGCCCTGGAAGCTCCCGTGACAACCGACCAGACCCCTCTGCCGTTGCCGTCCTACGGCCCGACCATCACCGAGACCGCTTTCCCTGTCCTTCTCGCCGCAGGATCTATCTCCACGATCATCCTGGTCTTTGAGGAGGACGACCCTCGCTGCAGCATCCAGTTCAACCTGGCCACCCACCTCGGCGCCTACATCGTTGATGCCTCCGGTGATGTGAAACTCTTCGAGATCACTGAGGCGCTGCGTTTCTTGAAGGCCCACAAGGTGAACATGGTGCAGGTCGACGTCTCAACCTTCGAAGACCGCCTCTAGCAGTCGCTTCCCAACGCCTCACTATCCACATAGTAGGCCTCATTTCCCTCGCCGCTGGTTTACCCGGCATCGCCATCAACCGATTACTTGGCAGCGGCTTGTGGGTTCATCACCCAAGAATCTCAGCGAGTCCCGAGTTCTGTCTGAACCGCCTGGATATTGTTTGACTACGACCTGCCATCACCTAGATTCACCGACCTGCCGGAAACTTCCGTCTCCGACTGATCGGTAACGTGGAGACCAATCCTTCAGCGCGGACTCTAGCGTCCTGGCATTGTTCCCTTTCGCCCGCATCGATCCTCAGCGAGTAATAGTCTCTACACTTCTAGAATACCGTCTCTGCATGATCGCCCGGAGGACTCCATGAACCGCCTTCTGCTTGCCGCTTCGGCACTGCTTCTCTCGCACATCACCGCCGTCGCCCAAGTTGCCGCCACTTCCCCGGCCGCACAAGCTGCCCCTGCAGCTTCTTCGCCGCCTCCCTCCGGTCGTCAAGCACGCCTGGTACCCACCGCCTGCCCAGGCGACATCGACCCCGGCTTTCCTGCAGAGGACCCTGACGTTCGTCTTCTGCCCGACTCGACGCTCAACATCATGTTCCACGGCAACCGCTTTGTCGCCGCCGCTGAACTGGTCGACGCCTTCCAGCGCCTCAACCCTGGCCAGCGCGTCTCCTACACCTCTGTTCCCCCAGCGTTCACCATCCAGACCCTCCAAACCGGTACCTTCACCACCGGCAACAACCCCGTCCGTTTCTCTCCCGATCTGGTCATGGGCAACACGTTCATGGGCAAGGCTCTCGCCGATCCCGAGACCAAGGCTCAAGCCGCTCCTGGCGTTCTCTACTCCCGTATCCATGGACTCGTTCTCGTGGGACGCGCTGGCGATCCCAAGCTCGCGTCACGCGACGTCTTCAAGATCCTGAACGATCCAGCCGTGCGCGTTCTCCTCCCCACGGTGCACAACAGTTCGCACCCGCTCTCGTTCGTTGTCTTCGCCGCCATCAAAGGGTTGACGCCCGCCAACATCACCGACAACAAGCGGTTCGGCGCCAGCCAGCTTCGCCATCACCGCAGCATCCCCGCGCGTCTGCTCGCACAGTGCGAGGACGTCGGCTTCCAGTTCCTGCAGAGCCAGCCGTTCCTCGAAGCCAAGTACCCCGGCAAGTTCCAGTTCCTGCCCTACGGTATCGACGCCGACACCGCCAGCAACGAAGACTCGTACGCCTACGTGCTGACCAACTCGAAGCGCCGTGCTGCAGCCGAAAAGTTCACCGCCTTCTTGACCAGCCCCGAGGCAGTCGCCATCCTCCGCAGGTACCGGCTTGAGCCGTGACCTATCCCGTCCCGGTGCCGTCGTCACCGGCTGTTCGAGCGGCATCGGATTGGCAACCGCCATCCAGCTGGAGGCTTCCGGATTTCGGGTCGTGGCAACTGCTCGCGATCAGCAGTCCCTGATTTCGCTTTGCGCCCTGGGCTGCTCATCGGTCAGGCTGGAGTTGACGGACCAGACATCCATCGAACTGGCAGCCCATCGCATCCTGGCCGAGACCCCGGACATTCGGGTGCTGTTCTTGAACGCGGGCTACGCAGCCGCTGGCGCGATCGAGGACCTCCCATCAACGGTCTGGGCCCACCAGTTCCAGGCCAACCTCTTCGGCCACCTTGAACTTCTGCGTTTGCTGCTCCGCGCAGACGCACTTCACCCTGGAGCACGGCTCATCTGGTGCAGCAGCGTTCTGGGCATCTCGCCGATGCCGAACCGGGCCGCCTACGCTGCCAGCAAGGCCGCTATGGAGTCGGTAGCCGACGCACAACGCATCGAGCTCGCCCACCGCGGCATCCATGTCAGTCTCGTACAGCCTGGCCCGATCCTCACTCAGTTCCGGGCCAACTCATTGCGGTCGTTGCAGGCCAACGTCGACATCGAGTCGAGCCGCTATTCCAGCGCCTACCAGGCCACCGTGGCACGCCTGTCAAAGCAAGGTCCAGCCAGTCCCGGCACACTCAATCCAGAAGCCGTCGCCCATGCCGTCCTGCATGCAGCCACATCCCCTCGGCCTCGCCATCGCTACCCTGTCACTCGGAACACGCGCGTGATGGCCGCTATGAAGAGGTGGCTGCCCTCACACCTGCTCGACGCTGTGATCCGCCGCGCAGCAGGCGCAGAGGCTCTGCCGCCATCGGTCTGATCCTCGGCCCTGCGCCCGGCTAGGCCGGTTGCACTACCGTCTTCTCCCAGAACCACTCGCTCGGGTACTCGGGCTCGTCCACCATGCTCTGGTACCGCGCCAGGTGCTGTGCACAGAAGAGATCCAGGTCCAGCACCGACACGAACCACGGGGTACCCACCACGCGAGCAAGGCCGGCATCGGGGTCACCCTGCGTACCGAGCGCATAGACAGCCCGCATCTGCCCCGACTCTTCCTCGTCCAGGTCTGAGATCAGCCTGAAGTCCAGGCACGAGCAGACCTCCACGGCAGCTGGCGTGAACTCGCCGTCCAGCTTCTGCTCCTGCCTCGAAGCCAGCGCTCCATGCGCCTTGTAGGCCGCCTCCGAGACGCCCACCACCTTGACCGAGCCCACAGGCATCCCCTTCGACCTCATGCATGCGATCGCTCCTTGCACGGCCGCGTCGAACCGCTCGTAGGCGTCGACGTCCTCCTGCTCGCGGCTGGGCTTCACGAATCTCTTGCCGTCCCAGTCCAGCACACACCCGTCTTCCACTCGCACGACGTAGTAGACGAAGCTCCCTGACGCCGGCCGCCCGAAATCCTGGTCTGACAGAGCGAGCTGCCGCAGGCCCGGCTCCTTGACCGAAGGCTGCTTCGGGTCGCGCCCATTCAGCATCGTCGACAGCACCTCTTCCAGACGCCCTTGGAAGGTGCTTGAGATCCCGTTGGCATCACCGCCTGGGAACAGCTCGTCCAGGACGCTGCAAGCCGCCTTTGTCGCCGCCTCCACGGCCTGCTTCACTCGCTCGTCCGAGACGTGAACCACTCCGTTCAGAGTCTCATCACCCTGATCGCTCAGAACAAAGTTGCTAAGTGACAGTGAGCATCTGCGCGGCCTCCAAGGGTGAGTGCACCCGCTTGCAGCACGGCCAAAGTTGCCAAAGCGGCCTGTCTGTCCGCCAAGCTTGGACGCGTTCCGACAACAAAGTTGCCAACGCCTGATGGGCCTGCATTGGGCTGGGGTGGTCAACCCATCCACTCGTGTTTGGCCGGGTTCTGCTCGTTGCGCAGTGGAACGCAACTGATCGACGTGCAGCGACTTGCGGCCCGCATGTTGGCAGGTGAACATTCGGGGTGTGATGCAACCCATCTTCGTGGACCGGATCGATGCGAGTTCGAACGGGTGACCCTTCGCCGTCGGAAGCGGGCAGTTCAGATGTGCGACGGTTCCATCAGGAACTCGCCTCCCTTCATGCTCGTGTCTTCGGGCCGATGGCGGCAGGCGATGTCGGCATGGAAGACCTCGTCATCGAGCTGCGGAAGTCCCCGATCGAACTCCGTTGCCGAGTGCTGACGCTGATCGACCAGGTGCAGGCAAGCTTCAAGCAGATTGGCCGAAAGCTCGCCGAGTAGGCCGCACCGTGGCGGTAGGGTTGTCGTTGTGCACCTTGGGTTGGCCGCCGCCGCCAAACCTTCCAACGCTGTTCCCTAACGAAACGCTCTACAGCTGGGCGGGCTTCGCTCACGCGCGGAACGGGGTCGCCGATGTCAGGGAGTTCAGTCGTCGACTCTATGGATCCCCCTACACCGCGCTGCTACACGATTTTCCAGCGTACCTGAACACACTGGATGCCAATCTCGATGGAAGCTTGGGTTCGCCACGTACATTGGCGCTTCGTCACACCCTTCTAGGCTACTTTCTGCCAGCCTTGCCTTCAGATTCTGCCGAAGCGATCTTGCGTCGGACCCTGACTGGCGCTTACAGCGACATCAAGTTCAAGCTGGGAATCCCCGCCAGCCGGGTTGGCGGGTATCACCCCCTGAAGGCCTGCAGCGCCTGCATGGAAGAGGATGAGAGAGACCGCGCCCGCGCCTACTGGCATGTCGAGCACCAGCTTCCTTCGGTACTGGCCTGCGCCAAGCACTTTGTACTGCTGCGGTGGGTCAACGACGTAGCCACGCCGGTCCACCGACGCGGCTGGATTCTTCCAACAATGGGACTCGACCACAAATGGGTGGAGCTTCCAAAGGTCAACCAGACCCAGCTCGAACGATTGACACACCTCGCCACCCTATCGTCTGCTTGGGCGGAGCTCGAGCCTGGCTCACTGGACGGGAGGCAACTGGCACGAACGTATCAGTCTGCGCTTCGAGCGCGCGGATGGGTCACCTCGGCTGGCAGCTTGCGCCTTTCAAGCTTGGTCGGCGCCGTGCGATCGCACTTCGAGGGGCTCGAGTCGCTACCTGGACTTGCACCGCTCACGTCAATCCGCGCCGACTGGCCCGGCCTGGTGGGCTCTTTGGCGCGCAACTCGCCAAGGAGCGGGCATCCCCTGAAGCACTTGCTGCTGATATCGATGCTGTTCGACCAGTGGAGCGCGTTCGCAAAGGAGTACTCGCAACATGGTGTGGCGGTGTCGAAGCCTGAGCCAGATGGGCCGGCCGCAATCGATGAAGGCGGAGCCGCTCTTGCGGAGTTTCGACGGTTGGTACAACAAGACGGCTGCTCGGTCACTGCGGCAGCTACGCAACTGGGCTTCTCTGTCTCGACCGGCGTACGGTGGGCCAAGTTGCTGGGCATTCAGTTCACATCGCGCGCCAAGCACATCACCCCCGAGCTACTTGAATCCTCCCGTTCGCTGCTCCGCCATGGCAGGGAGAAGGAAGATGTCTGCCGGGCAACCGGGATCTCCAAGGAATCGCTGAACCGCCTCATCTCCTCCGAGCCAGCGGTCGCAGAACAATGGCGTAGGGCGCGCGAAGACCAGGCTCGCGTCGAGAATCGAGCACGATTCGCTAAGGCCGTCGCAGACCATCGAGGCTGGACACTGAAGCAAATTCGCGCGCTGCCGAGCAATGGATACATGTGGCTGTACCGGAACGACCGCTCCTGGCTCTTGGAGCATTTGCCTAGTATGTGGGCCACAACGCGCAGCGACTGAGGCATCTCAGGCAGCAGGGCGACGAGCTCTCGCCTTGCAACCCTCATCATTTGCATATACTATGCAAGTCATATGCAGATCGTCGGCTCACCGCTGCTGCCAGACCAAGAAGGGCTCCTGTCTTGGCTTTCTGCAGAGGTTCGCGCTCGGCGCCTATCTCAGGTAGAGATAGCTGCTGCAAGCGGCATACACCAGAGTCAGATCAGCCGCATCCTCGCGGGAAAGGCGAAGCGAGAGTCAGCAAACGTACGCAAGCTATGCAAATATGCAACCTCACTGCGCCAAGGGGTCGGTGCGCGGACGCTAGCCGGTCCTGAAACGAGGGTCGCAATCGACCAAGCGGTAACGCGGCTGTGGGATGGATCCTCCGATCACGCAAGCGCTCTGGTGGAACTGCTAGAGGCGGTAGAACGAGTGCAGCGCATCGGAAACAGGAAGACCTGACGGATGCTGATCGACGTGCGGATCCCGGTGCCCGATCAGACGATTGAAAGCCTGGTCGCCGCGACGTGGCTACGCAACCCGTGGCCCACGTGGGAAGAGGCGGCGGCCATTGTGTTCGGCTCAGCCAAGACGAAGTCACAAAGGCTCGTACACGGCGGCTGGCGCGAGGCATTCACAGCGCTTGACGGAGTTGGCTATAGCTGTCCCGATGAGCTCGTAGCGGCACACTCGTATCTGCCGCTCTTTCAGCCATTCATGGAGGCGGCGACCTATGAAAGGCTTCGACTGGCACTCGTGGAGGGCCACGTTGCCAGGCTGTCGGCATTGTCGCGCTCGCGCGTGCTGACAGGAGGGCCAGTTCGACTTTGTCCTCTATGCTCAGCCCGCGAAATTGCAAAGAGTGGATACGCAGTAGCCCACCGGTCGAACCAGGTTTCAGGTGTCGTTGCCTGTTCCGAACATGGCGTCGGTTTGATCACCTTGTCAGCCCATGATCAGTTCACCAGCAATCTGGGCGAAAGGGGACTGCACATTCCCTCGCCCGCTCTGCCCGCACCCCACCCTCAATGCACACCGAGTTGCCCCGACCGTGGTCGAGAGTCCGCCGAGCTGCGATACGCCCGGTTTGTTGATGCTGCGCTGTCAGGTGAACTCGCACCCGCCTCGCTCGGCGCACGCCAAGTTGCTTTCCTCGACAGGCTCGACGAGCGCTTTCAAGCCCGCCGAACGCCTGGTTCAACACTTTCCAGATTGATCCGTGCAGGACACTCGGCCGCTGCCCTCCACGAAGCAGCCCTCGAGATCCCTTTGACACGAACGGCGGTCTGGCCCGCTCTCGTTGCCGATGGGGCGGCGTTTGGACACCACCCCATTGCGAATCTGTTGGTCATTTCAGTGCTCTTTGATGACGTCGACGACTACAACAAGGCCACCGCCAAAGCGGCAAGCACTGACCAACAGCAGGTACATGAACCTGTCGGCCTGCGCCTTGGCGCCCTGAGGGGTGGGTTGAACTCTGCCCTCATCAAGGACTGCCTTCGCGACATCTCGTTGGCAGAAGTTGCCCGTCGCCACGACATGGATCTGGCGACAGCAAAGTCAGTTCTTCGCCAGTTTCCGAGGCTTGCTCATCATCGCAAGCGTGCCAGCTTCAGGCGTCGCCGCAGCTGCCACCGCGCGGCAGCGCTCTCCCTGAAGCAATCGCATCCTCGTGCCGCCCGGCAGGACTTGAAGAACCTGGCCAACGCAGATTACGCCTGGCTTTCGCACCATGACCGAGAGTGGCTGGACCGCAATTTCCCATTGAAGCGCCCGCAGCGAGAAAGAGCCTCGCTCTATGACGTGAACTTGGACATCAGTACAGCAGCGTCCGCGGCGACTGTTGTCGAGCAGTTAGCCCGCGAGGGTCGTGAGCACTTCAGGAGGAATTGGTCACTGCTGTTGGATTGCTTCGGCAAAGAGATTCAGCGCCAGCTGAGGACAGGGCGACTACCGATCGCAGCGGCATCACTTCGCGAACGAGAGGAGTCCAAGTCGCAGCATCGAGATCGTTGCCTGCTCAGAATCCGCGAGCACGTTGAGGCCGGCAGTTTGCGCGAAGCAAGGCTGTGGGCCAGCGAACTGCTCCTGATCAATCCTGGAGATCGCACAGTAGTCAGTCGTGTGCTGTCCTGCCTCTTGCCAAACGCATTGCCAGCGGCAGACGCTACCGGGCCTGAAGCCACCTATGCTTCGTCCTGACCTGGAGTCTCCTTGGGATCTTTGGCCGCGATACCCCTCCGAAGCGCATCAAGGCCCGCGGCCAAGGCTCCCTTTGTCACGGCACCGGCCGCGTCGCCAACAGATCGCGCCCCGGCTCTCCGGACGCTCTTGTTCGCGGTCCGAGTGGCTTGAGCGGCGGCAGCTGCTCGAATTCGCTGGTGAACGGATCTCAGGGCCGCCTTGCCTTCCTCATCGATGTTTGGGTCCGTAGTTTCTGTGGCATCACTTGACGCCTCAGCGATATCCGCCAAGGAAAGCTTTCCCCAGTCTTGGCCATACTGCTCCCAGGGAACATCGAGATACTTCATGAGCTTCAGGGGGTCCTTCTCAGCGAAGCCTTCGATGAGACCGCGGTTCATCGAAAACGTCCGCGACTTCTCGCGGTATCGCTTGAGATGTGAGAGATCAACGGCCTGAGCACCTTCCCCCATGGCTATCAGCTGAGCGCCATCGGTCGCTTTTCGGACATATCCTGGGAATCCTGCAGAGCAGGCGTGGAGTTCGCTACCAATAGCTGCCGACCACCGCGTGTGCCGCGGCATTACGTTGTGGCTCCACATGCCTGGACCCAGCCCCTCGGTCCACTCCTGATCTGCGATGTCTGCTGGCATCAAATGAATCGGCTCGTTTTCTGTCAGCCGGTTGATGTCTTGACTGAACTCGTCTAGCCCGACAAAACCCAACGGATTTCCGACCAGAACTACCGGCACACCGAAGTTGAGCACTCGTAGGATGAAGAGAAGCATCTCTTCGCGATTTGGAGACATGCTGAAGTTGCGGGCCTGGATCTCCTCAATGATCAAAACGCCAACTGCATGCTGCACGAGGATGATGCCCACCTCGATAGCCAGCTTCTCGATCGGCCATCGCCTGTGGTCCGCGTACTGACTTCGGTAGTTCGTCCCGATCGTTGAGTCGAGTGCAGCGAGGATGGCGTACAGCAAGCCACCGCGATGAACAGGCATCGGGACGATGAGGTAGGTTACCTGAACGTGACGAGTCCACTCCGCCTCATCACATCTAGGATGTATGTAGAACTGATCAATCTGAATCACGTAGCGCTTGATGGCCGTCGACTTGCCGACTGCTGTGCATCCCATGACCATCAAGGCATCGGCAAAGTCAGGCAGCCAGGGTGCGTCCACCAGCGATTTGCCTCTCTGCGCGAGCGCCTGAACCGTCCGGAACCTGTTGGCCGGAAGCAGGGGATTCCCGAAAGTGACGCGCCCCCAAAGCATGTCCTGGATGGAAGAGACGATTGCAATCGACCCTTGTGTCGGTTCGAAGCGAGTTCGACTCTGCTTGAGTAGCAGCTTGCGCTCACGCTCTGAGAGACCTCGACGATCGACCCCTGCAAGGGGATCATTCAGGAGCCTTTCGCCCCAGTCTGCAAGGTTGATGTAGTTGCCGAGCGGCCTCAGGTGGGGGTTGTCGACACGGATCAGTTCCAGTCCATTCATGCCTCTTGCCTCCGCCGTGCTCGGAGTGCCGCGAGCGCGTCCGCGACAATGGCACCAGCGGCTACGCCACCAGCGAACTCCGGATCGCGCTCACCGCCCACCGATGCGATTGAAGGTTGACGCGGCAGCATTCCTGGCCGCGTGGCGTGGACATGCACTGGCGGACTTGATCCTGCCGAATCGTCGACCGCCGATCCCGCTGGAGGCGCCGACACAGGACTAGATTTCTTGTGCGTTGGTGCACGCGTTGTCGGATCGATCAGCGCGGCGATCACCGACGCCTCTCTGGCGCGGTTTGACTTGATGTTGCTCTTCAGGCGTTGCTTGCTGATCTTCCCGCCGGCCTTCTTGATCTCATCTTGCTTGGCTTGGCGAAGCGCAAGATTCTTGTTCTCCCGATGGCTGACGAAGTCAGATTGGGCTTGGTCAACATCGCTTTGGGCCACGATGTTCTGGACCAGCCGACCATCCTGCATTGCCAGGTAGTCGTCGAGCGTGGCCTCGCGCTTGGCCGTTTCGTCGTCGGACAGGTTGTCCAAGGCGTGAATGCCCATGTCATCCGAATACCAGATCCGGTTCGGACTGCTGGGATCAATTCGGACGTCGATGGGAAAGTCTGGACGTTTGCCGTCATGCCAGCCGAGTTCCATAGCCCTACGCCCGGTGTATCTCGGCCCCACAACCAACTCAGGCTTGTCGCCCCGATCAGGACGGTAAAGATAGATACCACTTTGCTTGACGACGGCCTTGTAGGCTGGCAGAGACTTGGCACGAATGACCTCGACGTCGTGTGCTGGGATGCCGACCCTGTTGTTCCTGACGCACCACGCGTACATCGCCGCTCTGCGCGGAGGCACACCATCTCGCTCCATCTCAGTCCGAAACGGATGCCTGGCCATCACTGAGGAGGCATCTGCGTGGCAATTGAAGTAGATGACGGCACGCAGAAATTCGACCATGTAGTCATACCAAGTCCAGCAAGCTGGAATCGCTGAGTGATCCTCTCCACGCTCTGGAGCCTTTCCCCGAGTTGCGCCATCGAGCCTGTCTTCCAGAAGCACGTGGATGCTGCGATGCCCAGACTCCGCTTGCTGCTTGCGCTCTGCTCGGCGGCGCTCGACAAACTCCAGCGCTGCGCCTGCTGCCGCGGTCAGCTGCATGAAGCCCGCATTTCGACCTTCGCCATTGTCCAGGCGGAACTTCCTGTAGTAGCAGGCTGGTACCTGATCACTGGTGATTCGAAGGCCGAAGCGAGCAAACAAGTCGACCTTGTCGATGGCCGAGTTGTAGACCGCAAGGTTCGCCGTCCGCTCGCCTGGTGCTTCCAGCCCGACATAGAAGCCGGTGATGGTTTCTGTCAGCCTGCGCTGCCCCCAGGTTTCGTAGCACTTCGATCTAGAGCCCAGGGGTTTGCATCG
>VFQM010000856.1_pt1 | contig 30193 bp, 30 predicted proteins | sample 3512391 | NCBI WGS metagenome assembly VFQM01 (sample SAMN10412369, study PRJNA504923) | tailings metagenome | isolation source: Replicate 1 from Balatoc abandoned mine | place: Philippines
CGATGGGGAGGTGGCAGCCCGTCAGGGCTGACGGAGGGGTCAGCGACCTCGCGTCAGGACGCACCGTCGCTACCCCTCCACCACTCGCTTCGCGAGCGGTCCCCCTCCCCAACGCTTCGCGATGGGGAGGATCTTTAGGGCAGCTAACCACCCCAATGCCGTCGCCAGGGTTAAGGCTGGAACACCGCCGCCGTTCCCGGCTTGACCATCTGCGCGAGGCGTGCGGCGTCCCAGTTGGTCAGGCGCACGCAGCCATGGCTTTCGGCGCGGCCGATGGTGTGCGGTTCGTTGGTGCCATGGATGCCGTAATGCGGCTTGTTGAGGTCGAGCCAGACGACGCCGACCGGGCCGTTGGGACCGGGTTGCAGCAATTGCGCGTCCTTGTTGTCGCTGACGTCCCAGAACAGCTTGGGATTATAATGGAAATCGGGGTTGCGGCTGACGCCCTGGATCTTCCACGTCCCGATCGGCAGCGGGTCGCGGTGGCTGCCCATCGTCGCCGGGAATTGCGCGATCAGCTTGCCATCCGCATCATAGGCCTTGAGCACCCCCTCACTCTTGTCGACGACGACCTTGTCGGCGGCGGGCTGCGTCGCGGCGACGCCCAGTTTCTGCAAGGTCGCGCCCCAGCCCCGCGCATCGTCGGCGGCCGGCAGCGGATCGACATCGGGGATATTGGGGACGCGGATCGTCTTGCCCGCGCCGATCGGCGTTTCGGGCGTGTTGAGCGCGACGATCGTCTCGGGCGTGGTGTGGAAGCGCTCGGCGAGCGCCTCCATCAGATTGCGATAACCGAGCGCAGGCAGCTTCGCCTGATCGGCGGCATCGTCGGGAAAATCGGGAACGAAGGGGCCGGCGGCGAAGGCGGCGGGGATCACGACGAGGCGGGTCGCGGCGACATTCTGCCACTGCTGCAGCTTCGCGAGCGTCGCGTCGTCGAGCTTGCCGCTTTCCTCGAGATCGTGCGCCGCCTGGAAACCGCGCAGCGCCGCAATATAGGATTGCCCCTCCTTGCCGTCGATCACGCCGGGCGAAAAGCCGAGCTGGGCGAGGATTACCTGCGCGCGCAACACGGGCGGTTCGGCGAAAGGTGTCGTCGCTTTGGCATCGGTGAAGCGCAGAGTCCCGGTATCGGCAGGGGCGCTGCGTTCGGCGGGCTTGTCGGTCTTGCTTTCGGTCGGAGAATTGCATCCGGCGAGGAGGATAAGGGCAGGCAAACAGGGAATAATTTTCACGCGATGCTCCTGTGGAGGGTCCGGCCTATCAACGTTGGCGGCGCTGGAAGGATGCAAGGCGCGGCGCCGGGCCGGCTTGTGCGCACGTCGCGGCGGCGCTAGCGCCGAGGTCGAACGACGCGAACGGAGGGCAGCATGGATTATACGATCGACGCCGTGCTGACCGGCAAGGCGCGCGCCTTTGGCGACGATGGCGAGCCGAGCGCGATCGCCAAACAGGCGGTGGCGGGACCGCTGCGCGTCGGGACGCTCGGCATCGAGGGCGACGAGCAGGCCGACCTGACCGTCCATGGCGGCAGCGACAAGGCGATCCACCATTATCCGCGCGATCATTATGGCTGGTGGGCCGCGACGCTGGGCGACCATGCGCTGCTCGGCGCGCCCGGCGCGTTCGGCGAGAATATCTCGACCGCAGGGCTGGTCGAGAGCGAGGCGTGCGTCGGCGACCGCTATCGGCTGGGCAGTGCGCTGGTCGAGATCAGCCAAGGGCGGCAGCCGTGCTGGAAGCTCGGCCATCGCTTCGGCGTCGCGAGCGTGCCCGCGACGGTGGTCAAGTCGCGGCGCAGCGGCTGGTACTACCGGGTGATCGAGGATGGCACGGTGACGGCGGGCGATGTGCTCGAACTGGTCGATCGCCCGCTGCCCGACTGGAGCGTCGAGCGGGTGTTCGCGCTGCTGATCGGCGGCGCGGGCAAGCGCGAGCCGGCGGCGCTGCGCGCGCTGGCGGAGATGGACGTGCTGGCCGCGACCTGGCGCGTGCGGGCGGGGAAGCTTCTCGCTTAAAATGGGGATCGTCATTGCGAGCGAAGCGAAGCAATCCAGAGTAGCGTAAACCGCTCTGGATTGCTTCGCTTCGCTCGCAATGACGTGGTTTAGTCGGAATCGGGCAGTGCATCCTCGACCAGCGGCGCCAGCCCCTCGACGATCACCCCGACCCCCTTGGCATTGGGGTGGACATTGTCGCCGAGCATCAGCGCCTTGTTCGTCACCACATTGTCGAGGATGAAGGGATAGAGGCTCGCGTCATATTTGGCCGCGAGTTCGGGATAGATCGGGTTGAATGCCTTGGCATAATCGCTGCCCATATTGGGCGAGGCCATCATGCCGGTGAGCACGACCGGGATGTCGCGCTTCTTGAGTTCGGCGAGCATCGCGTCGAGATTGGCGCGCGTTTGCGCGGGCTGGATGCCGCGCAGCATGTCGTTGCCGCCGAGACCGAGCAGCACGAGCGCGGGCTTCACCTTGGCATTGTCGAGCACGAAATTGAGCCGCTGGCGTCCCGCCTGCGTCGTGTCGCCCGACACCCCCGCGTTCTGGACACGCGCGACGACGCCGTCGGCGGCGAGCGCGGCCTGCAATTGCGGCGCAAGGCCTTCTTTCGGGCCGAGCTGATAGCCCGCATATAGGCTGTCACCGAAGGCGATGACGAGCGGCGCGTCGGCGGGGATCGCGGCGGCCTTGGTCGAAGGTTCGGCCTCCTTCGTCGAAGCGGCGCCATTTTCCGCCGATCCGCATGCGGCGAGCGGTTGGCAAAGCGCGATCACGCAACCATATACCAAAAACGAGCGCCATCCGGCCTTGATCATTCCAAAGGGTCCCTTCTTGACCGATCTCTCCCGACCGCCGGCTGACGCCGCGATCGCCGCCCATAATGTGACGCTCACGCTCGGCACCGACAAGGCCCCCGTCGAAATTTTGCGCGGCATCGACCTAAGCGTCGCCGCCGGGGAATCGGTCGCACTGCTCGGTCCATCGGGATCGGGGAAAAGCTCGCTGATGGCGGTGCTCGCGGGGCTCGAACGCGCGAGCGGCGGGACGATCCATGTTGCTGGAACCGATTTCACGACATTGGACGAAGACGGCCTCGCGCGTGCGCGGCGCGGACGCATCGGCATCGTGCTGCAGGCCTTTCACCTGCTGCCGACGATGACCGCGCTGGAGAATGTCGCGGTGCCGCTCGAACTGGCGGGCCACGCCGATCCGTTCGGGCGCGCGGCGAAGGAACTGGAGGCGGTCGGGCTCGGCCATCGCCTGACCCATTATCCGGCGCAGCTGTCGGGCGGCGAGCAGCAGCGCGTCGCGATCGCGCGCGCGATGGCGGGCGAGCCCGCGATCCTGTTCGCCGACGAACCCACGGGCAATCTCGACACTGCGACGGGGCAGTCGATCGTCGATCTGCTCTTCTCGCGCGGCAAGGAACTCGGCGCGACCCTGCTGGTCATCACGCATGATCCCGAACTGGCCGAGCATTGCGACCGGGTGCTGGTGATGCACGACGGACGGATCGACGAGGAACGGAAGGGCAGGCGGAATGCCGCTTAAAACCCGTTCGTGTCGAGCGAAGTCGAGACACGCCGACCTCGTGCATATCTTCACGTGTCTCGACTTCGCTCGACACCAACGGATAAAGGGGATGCGCGGCTGATGCTCCCTCTGGCTTCTCTCTGGCGCATCGCGCGGCGCGACCTCGCGACGCGGATTCGCGGGCTCCGACTGCTCGCGGTGTGCCTGTTCCTCGGCGTCGCGACGCTTGCCGCGATCGGCAGCCTGACGCGCGGGATCACGTCGGAACTCGAGGTGCGCGGGCAGACGATCCTCGGCGGCGATATCGAATTCGGGCTGCCGCAGCGGCAGGCGAGCGAGGCGGAGATGGCGGCGTTTCGCGGCGTCGGACAAGCCTCGGCGACGGTGCGGATGCGCGCGATGGCGAACGACCCTGACGGGGAGGCCTTGCTGTCCGAACTGAAGGCGGTCGACGGCGCCTATCCGCTCTATGGCACGATGCGGCTCGAAAGCGGCGTGCGACGCGGACCGCCGCCGGCGGGCGCGATCTGGATCGGCGCCGACCTCGCGTCGCGGCTGCAGCTCAAGGTCGGCGAGCAGGTCAAGTTCGGCGACAAGAGTTTCCGCATCGACGGCATCATCGCCGAAGAGCCCGACCGGCTGGGCGAAGGCTTCACGCTGGGGCCGGTGGCGATCATCGGGCTCGGCGATCTTGAGGCGACGAAGCTGATCCAGCCGGGCAGCCTCTATGAGAGCAAATATCGCGTCCGCCTGCCCGATAATGCCAATCCCGAAGCGGTCGGCAAGGCGCTGACCGAGAAATTCCCCGAAGCGGGGTGGGAGATCACCGACCGCAGCAACGGCGCGCCCGGAACGCGGCGTTTCATCGAGCGCATGGGGCAGTTCCTGTCACTCGTCGGGCTCGCGGCGCTGGTGATCGCCGGCATCGGCGTCGGCAACGGCGTCGCCTCCTATCTTGCCGGCAAGCGGCCGGGGCTCGCGACCTTGAAGGTGCTCGGCGCTGACAGCGGCACGGTGATGCGCATCTATGGCCTGCAGATCCTGGCGGTCGCGGCGGTGTCGATCTTCGCCGGCCTCGCCGTCGGCGCGCTCGCGCCCGCGGCGATTTCGGCGATCGCGGGCGACGTGCTGCCGGTGAAGCCGGGCGTCGCCATCTATCCGCTGCCGCTCGCGATCAGCGCGGCCTATGGCCTGCTCATCGCGATCGCCTTCGCGCTGCCGCCGCTCGCCGCGACGCGGCGCGTGCCGGCGGCGGGGCTGTTCCGCGCGACGATCGACGGTGCCGGACGGCCGGAAAAGCGGACGATTTTCGCGGTCAGTGCCGCGCTGGCGGCGATCGTCGCGCTCGCGGTCGGCACCGCGCGCGAGCCTCTCTTCGCGCTCGGCTTTATCGGCGCCGCGGCGGGGCTGCTGCTGCTGCTCGTCGGCATCGGCTGGCTGGTGCGCAAGGGCGCGAGCCTGGTGCCGCGCCCGAAGCAGCCCTTGCTGCGTCTCGCGGTCGCGAACCTCCACCGGCCCGGCGCCGCGACCGGCGCGCTGGTGGTGGCGCTGGGGCTGGGGCTTACACTGTTCGTGACGCTCGCGGCGATCCAGACGAGCATCACCGCCGAAATCTCGCGCACCGTGCCGCAGCGCGCGCCGAGCTTCTTCGTGCTCGACATTCCGCGCGATGGCGCCGCGCAATTCCGGTCGATGATCACCAAGGCGGCGCCCGATGCCGATATCAACCTGATCCCGGCGCTGCGCGGCAGCGTCACCGAATATGCCGGCCAGCGCGTCGATGAACTCGAGCAATTGCCCGAGGGCGCCTGGGTGCTGCGCGGCGACCGCGGGCTGACCTACAGCCCGACGCTCCCCAACGGCAGCGAACTCACCGCGGGCAGCTGGTGGGCGGCCGACTACAAGGGCCCGCCGCTGGTCAGCGTCGAACAGGAAGTCGCGACTTCGCTCGGCCTCAAGATCGGCGACACGCTGTCGGTCAACGTGCTGGGGGTCGAGGTGCAAGCGAAAGTGGCATCCTTCCGCACGGTCGAATGGGACAATTTCGGCCTCAACTATGTGCTCGTCTTCTCGCCGGGCAGCTTCGACGCCGCGCCGCACAATATGGTCGCGACGGTCGCGGTGCCGCCGGCAGCCGAAGCCGAGCTGGCGCGCAGCATCCCGCGCGCCTTCCCTTCGGCCTCGCTGATCGCGGTGCGCGACGTGATCGGGCAGGTCACGACCCTGCTCACCCAGATGAGCCAGGCGATCGCCGCCGCCGCGAGCATTGCGATCCTCGCCGGCATCGCGGTGCTGATCGGCGCGATCGCGGCGAGCCGCGAGCGGCGCGTCTACGACAGCGTGATCCTGAAGCTGCTCGGCGCGACGCGCGGTCAGATGTTGGGCGCGCAGGCGCTGGAATATGCGATACTGGCGCTGATCCTCGCGGGACTGGCGCTGGGCATCGGTCTCGCGGCGGGCTGGTATGTCGTGACTCAGCGGTTCGAATTCGGCTTCGCGCCCGACCCGTTCATCGTCGGCATGACGCTGCTCGGCGGCGCCGGGCTGGCGTTCCTCATCGGCATCGCCGGAAGCTGGCCCTTGCTGTCGGCGCGCCCCGCGAGCGCGCTGCGCAGCCTCTAGTTCAGGAGCCGTACCACCGCCGATATCGCCGCCAGCCCCAATACGGCGGCGACCATTGCCTGCCAGACATGCGCGGGAACGCGGCCGAAGTGGCGCGCGCCCACGAGATTGCCGAGCCACATCGGCGGGAAGAGGATCAGCGCGATCAGGAACAGCTTCCACGTCGCGATGCCGACCCACAGCGCGGCGAGCGTGCCGGCGATCGCGGTGCCGAAGAAGATCAGCAGCATCGAAGCGCGCGCGACCCTGGGGTCGAGCGAGCGGCGGAGGTAGAAGGGCACGACCGGCGGCCCCGGCATCGCCGCGAAGCCGGTGAGGATGCCCGAGGCGAAGCCGGTGCCCGCCACTGCGGCGCGGGTCGGGCGGTGGCCATCGGGATGCTTCGGGAGCAGCACCGCGATGAAGGCGCCGACGGCCGCCAGCGTGATCAGCAGCCGCGCGATGTCCGACGGGGTCGCGTCGAGCGCGACCATGCCGAGCGGCGTCGTCACCATTGCAAGCAGCGCGATCGGGACCGCGGTCGACCGATCGGCGTCGGCCATGATGATGCGGATGCCGACGGGGCCGATCAGCAGTTGGAGCAGGATGCCGAGCACCACCGCTTCCGCGGGGCTGATGATAAGGCCGAGCAAGGGCACGAGGATGATCGCCATGCCGAAACCGGTCAGCCCGCGCACATAGGCGGCGCCAAAGGTCATCGCCCCCGCGCCGGCAAGCGTCAGCGGCGCGATGCCGACGAGTTGCTGGACGCCGCTCACGACTTCGGACCCAACGTCACCAGCCACACGTCGGGCGGCACGCCATAGCGCAGCGGCAGGATGCTGGTGCCGAGGCCCGCGCCGACGAAGATTTTCTGGCCGCCGTCGGTGATCGCGCCGCAGCCGAAGCGGTCGCCATATCTGGAGGCATGGGTGAGCGGCCCGACGAGGGGCAGCGCGATCTGGCCGCAATGCGTGTGCCCTGCGAAGACGACATCGACCGGCGCGGGCAGGTCGGGGACGATGTCGGGGCTGTGCGTCGTCAGGATGCGCGGCCCCGGTCCCAGCGCGGTCATCGCGGCGTAGGTGCGCTTGAGATTGTCATGGTTGGTGATCTCGTCGTCGACCCCGCCGACGATCAGCGGCCCGCGTCGTACTGCCTGGTTGCGCAGCACGGTGACGCCCGCCGCCTTCATGCCCTTCGCGATCGGTTCGGGCTGGAACCAGTAATCATGATTGCCGAGCACCGCGATCACGCCATATTTCGCCTTCGCCTCGGCAAAGGGCGCGGTCAGCTCGGCGGCCGAATAGTGGCGCGTCGCCAGCGTCTTGCCGCTGTGAAAGTCGCCTGCGAGCAGGATCAGGTCGGGCCTGAGCCCGTTGAAGCGGCGGATGATCGCTGCGAGCCGCTCGGGCGGCATGTCGGGACCCGCGACATGGGTGTCGGAGACGAGCAGCACGCGCATCGGCGGCGCGTCCGCGGGCCAGTCGGCGAGCTCGACGCTCGCGGTGCGGATGATCGGATCGGCGCTGGCGTTCCACACACCCTTACCGATGAGCGCTGCACCCAGAAGGACCAGCAGCAACAGCCAGCGCCGCCAGCGGCGGCGTGGCTTGCTTGCGGCCGCGCTCAACCGCGCAGGTCGGGCGGGGTCGCCTCGCCCTTGAGCATCGCGATCGCCTCGGCGAGCGGCATGATGCGCTGGCCGTCCTGACCGAGCGTGCGGATCGCGACCGTGCCTTCCTCGGCCTCGCGCTTGCCGACGACGAGCAGATACGGGACTTTCTGCAGGCTGTGTTCGCGGACCTTGTAGTTGATCTTCTCGTTGCGCAGGTCGCTGTCGGCACGGATGCCCGCGGCGGTAAGCTGTGCGAGCGCATCCTTCGCATAATCGTCGGCGTCGCTGACGATCGTTGCGACGACCGCCTGCACCGGCGCGAGCCATGTCGGGAAGCGGCCGGCGAAATGCTCGATCAATATACCGATGAAGCGCTCATAGGTGCCGAGGATCGCGCGGTGGAGCATCACCGGGCGATGCTTTTCGCCATCCTCGCCAACATAAGCGGCGTCGAGCCGTTCGGGCATCACGCGGTCGGACTGGATCGTCCCGCACTGCCAGGTCCGGCCGATCGCATCGGTCAGATGGAATTCGAGCTTCGGCGCGTAAAAGGCGCCCTCGCCCGGCAATTCTTCCCAGCCATAATCGTCGTTCGCCATGCCCGCGCGCTCGACGGCTTCGCGCAGTTCGGCCTCGGCCTTGTCCCACATCTCCTCGGTGCCGAAACGCATCTCGGGGCGCAGCGCGAGCTTCACCGCATATTTCTCGAAACCGAGCTGCTTGTAGACGCGGTCGAGCAGTTCGCAGAAAGACCGGACTTCCTCGACGATCTGGTCTTCGCGGCAGAAGATATGGCCGTCGTCCTGCGTGAACTGGCGCACGCGCATGATGCCGTGCAGCGCGCCATGCGGCTCGTTGCGGTGGCAGCAGCCCATTTCGGCCATGCGCAGCGGCAGGTCGCGATAGGACTTCATGCCCTGGCGGAAGATCAGGACATGCGCGGGGCAGTTCATCGGCTTCAATGCCATCCACTCGGCGTCGTCCGAGACGAGCGGGCCTTCGTCCTCGATATTCGGCACCTCGTCGGGGATGACGAACATATTCTCGCGATATTTGCCCCAGTGGCCCGATTGCTCCCACTGCTTCGCGTCCATCACCTGCGGGGTCTTGACCTCCTGATAGCCCGAACCGTCGATCGCGCGGCGCATATAGGCCTCGAGCTCGCGGTAGATGCGGTAACCCTTGGGGTGCCAGAAGACGCTGCCATGCGCCTCTTCCTGCAGGTGGAACAGGTCCATCTCGCGCCCGATCTTGCGGTGGTCGCGCTTGGCGGCTTCCTCGAGCCGGACGAGATGCTCCGCGAGCTGCTTCTTGTTGAGCCAGCCGGTGCCATAGATGCGGCTGAGCTGCGCATTCTTCTGGTCGCCGCGCCAATAGGCGCCCGAGACGCGCGTCAGCTTGAACGCGGCGGGGTCGAGCTTGCCCGTCGAGGCGAGGTGCGGACCGCGGCACATGTCCATCCAGCCGTCACCTGAACGATAGACGGTGAGTTCCTCGCCCTCGGGCAGTTCGTGCGCCCATTCGGCCTTGAAGCTCTCGCCATCGGCCGCCCATTTCGCGATCAGTGCATCGCGTTCCCACACCTCGCGCGTGAGGGGCAGGTCGGCGGCGATGATCTTGCGCATCTCCGCCTCGATCAGCGGCAGTTCCTCGTCGCGAAACGGGCCATGCTCGGCGGTCGGCGCGAAGTCGTAATAGAAACCGTCGTTCGTTGAGGGACCGAAGGTGATCTGCGTGCCCGGAAACAGGTTCTGCACCGCCTCCGCGAGCACATGCGCAAAGTCGTGGCGAAAGAGTTCGAGCGCATCGGCCTCGTCGCGGCTCGTCACCAGCGCCAGGTTCGTGTCCTCGTCCAGCGGGCGCATGATGTCGCGCAGCTCGCCGTCGATCTTCGCGGCGAGCGCGGCCTTGGCGAGGCCGGGTCCGATATCGGCCGCAATCTGGGCCGGGGTAGTCCCGCGCGCGACTTCACGGGCAGAGCCATCGGGAAGGGTGACGCGGATCATCTGGGACATCGGAAAAATCGGCCTTTCTGGCGGGGTAAAGAGCGCCCCTTTGCCAGCATGCGATAGGAGCGGCAAGGGGCGGATTCGCAACGGCGGCGGCAATTGCGCTTGAAATGATACAATGTATCATTATTTGGGCGGACCAACCTTCCGACGAAAGTTCCTCGATGTCCCTGCCCGCCGCGCGCCCGCGCCTTGCCGACCTGATCGGTATGGCGCTGTCGGCAACCTGCCTGATCCACTGCCTCGCGCTGCCAATGCTGTTGCTGCTCGCGCCCGCGATCGGCCACTGGATTGCGCTGCCCGAATGGACGCATACGGCGATCCTGACGCTCGCGCTGCCCGCCGCTTATGGTGCGATGCGCGGGGGTTGGCACCGGCATCGGCGATCGGCGCCCGCCATGACCGCGGCGGCGGGACTCGCCTTGCTGGCGCTGGGACTGGCCGCGCATGAGGGATGGTTCGCCGCGATCGACCCCGAGGCGGGCGACCGGCTGTTCACCACGGCGGGGGCGTTGACGCTCGCCGCCGCGCATGTCGCCAATTGGCGGCAGTCGCACCGCCGGCCGCGCGCCTAGGGGTTACGGCAGGCCGACAGTTTTTCGACATAGGCCTCGAGCGCGCCGGGCTTGCCGGTGAAGGCGCTGTCGAACGCGGCCTCGATCGCGGGCCTGAGCCGCTTGGACGCCTCGAAGATCGGGCGCGGGTCGCCGCCCGCCGCGTCCTGTCGCGACAGCGCCTTCTCGCTCCACCGGCCGTGGACGTCAAAGGCGGGTTTGAGCTGAATTTCGGGCGGCATCGCGGCCATGACCCGGTCGACGAGGCGGCCGTCGTTGATCGCCATGCCCCATGTTTCCCATTGTAGCGTGCAGGCGACCTCGGCGTCGAGCGTGTCGGCAACGGGCGGCGCGGACTGGCCCTTTTGCCAGCCGGCCTTTGCTTCGGCAGCGCCCTGGGCGAGAATGGCCTCGGCCTTGGCTTTGGCCTTGGCGTCGTCCTCGCCGGCTGCCGGCGGCGCACCGCAGGCGACGAGCATGAGCGCAAGAGCCGGGCTTAGTCGTTTCATTTCAATCCCCTGGTCGCCGCGGCGGCGGCACGTCGGCCGGTGTGATGGCCAGCGGACTCTCGCGACGCAAGGGGGCTGCGCGAGCGTCCTTGTCATTATGTCAATGTTCCTTGACTTTGTATCGACAACGATGTAAAGCTTCCTTGTCTATCAGATAAGGAAGTTTGACATGGCCGAAGAGGCTGCAAAAATCGAAACCGGATTCGCGGGTCGCCAGCCGGGCTTGTGGGCGGCGGCCTTTGCGCTGGCGATGTGCGCCATCGCCTTTGCCGAGCATCGCGGCCTTCTGGGCGGCTGGCGCTCGCTGCCCTTCGTCGCGGTGGCGGCGTTGCTCCTCATCCCGATGACGAAGGCGGCGAGCAACCGGCAAGCCGCGGCGGGTGCGCTGTCGCCCGCGACCCGGCGCTACAACCGGCGGATGCTGATCTGGTCGGTCGGCTATGTCCTGTGCCTGGGGACGGCGATGACCGTTCGCAACTATCTCGACCCGCAGGGCGCGTTGCTGTGGGCGATCGCGATCCTGCCGTCGGTGCCGATGGTCTTCTTCGTGTGGACGCTGGCGCGTTATGTCGTCGAGGAAGAGGATGAATATCTGCGCTATCGCCAGACCAGCGCCGCGCTGATCGGCCTCGCGCTTGTCCTTCTCGCCGGGACCCTGTGGGGCTTCATGGAAACCTTCGGCGTCGTCCCGCATGTCCCCGCCTGGTGGGTGGTGCCCGTGTGGGCGATCGGGCTGGGGCTGGGCCAGGCGATCATGGCGTCGGCCGAGCGGCGCGCGGACCGGGCATGAAGAACCGCCTGAAAGTCCTGCGCGCCGAGCGCGACTGGAGCCAGCAGGACCTCGCCGAGCGGCTGGAGGTGTCGCGCCAGTCGGTCAATGCCATCGAGACCGGCAAATATGACCCGTCGCTGCCGCTCGCCTTCCGCATCGCCGACCTGTTCGGCATGCCCATCGAAGAAATTTTCCAGAGAGACTGACCCCATGAAACATCGTTTTTCCGTCGCCGCCCTGTTCATTCTTGGCATCGCGCTGCTGATCAGCGCGCGGGCGAAAGCCGCCGAACCCTGCCCCGCCGGCCTTAATGAAGGCAAACGCATCACCGTGCTGGTTGAGGGGCCCGATGCTGCGGGCGCCCGCGACGTCGTGCTGATCCCCGGCCTGTCGAGCCCGCGCGCGGTGTGGGATGCGACCGCCGAGCGGCTCAAAGGTCGATATCGGCTGCACCGCGTCCAGATTCGCGGCTTCGGCGACGATGCCGGGATCAACGCCCAAGGCCCGGTGCTGGGCGAGGTGGTGACCGAGGTCGCCGACTATATCGACGATTGCATCACCGATGCCGGGCGCCCGGCCCCTGCGGTGATCGGCCATTCGATGGGCGGGCTGACCGGGCTGATGGTCGCGGCGCGGGCGCCGGCCGAGGTCGGCAAGCTGATGATCGTCGATGCCGTGCCCTTCATCGGGCTGCTCTTCAACCCCGCCGCGACGGTCGAGAGCGTGACGCCGCAGGCCGACCAGATGGCGGCAATGATGCGCGCGCAATATGGACAGCCGATGCCCGCCGGTCCCGTGACCGACCCCGGGCCGATGAGCATGGCGGGCGGCATGTCGAACACGCCCGCCGGCCGCACCGCAATCGTCCAATGGACGCGAGCCGCCGACCCGCGCGTCACCGCGCAGGTGTTTCGCGACGTGATGGTGACCGACATGCGCGGCGAACTCGCGGCGGTGGCCGCCCCCGTCACCCTGCTCTACGCGCAGGACGACAGCATGATGCCCGCTGAGAGGGCGAAGGCGGCGTTCGAGACGCAATATGCGGGACTGGCGCGCTTCAAGGCGCAGATGGTGCCGGGGAGCCGGCACTTCATCATGCTCGACCAGCCAACGGTTTTTGCGCGGGCCGTGGACGGGTTTCTGGTGGAGTGACGCCAATCTCCTCCCTGTAGCGAAGCCATGGGGAGGTGGCAGCGCGAAGCGCTGACCGAGGGGCAAAGAGGCAAGGTTGCTGGCCCTCCATCACGCGCTCCGGGCGCACTCCCCCTCCCCATCGCTGCGCGACAGGGAGGATTTCGGGTGCGCCGCCCTTGCCCCTTTCCCGCTCCACCGCTAGGGCGGCGGCTCCCCCCAAAGGAGCCGTTCCCATGTTCAAACGCCTGTTCATCGACCATCCCAAGAGCGTCGATGAAAATTATCTCGAGCATTTCGGCGTCGCGTCGAAATTCGGCGCGACGATGATCTGGGGCGGAATGTGTGCGCTGGTCCATGCGGTCGTGCCCGGCTGGTGCATCACCACCGGCAGCGACACCATCTCGCGGCTCAACAAGATCATGGTCGAACAGCGCCGCGCCAAGGGACAGGCCGTGATGCAGATGAGCACCATCGACTGGGTGATCTGAGCGGCGTGACCGGTGCCGTCCAGTATCTCGATCGCCCCGGCCGGCCGCGGCTGGCGTACCGCCATGTCGCGGGCGCAGGGCCGACCATCGTCTTCCTGCCCGGCTATATGTCCGACATGGCGGGCGGCAAGGCGAGCGCGCTGTTCGACCGCGCGACCGCCGAGGGGCGCGCCTGCCTGCTGCTCGACTATGCCGGGTGCGGGCTGTCGGACGGGCTGTTTTCGCAGCAGATGCTGATCGACTGGCGCGGCGACATACTCGACCTGATCGACGCGAAGGCCGAGGGTCCGGTGGTCATCGTCGGATCGTCAATGGGCGGATGGCTGATGCTGCTGACCGCGCTGGCGCTGACCGAGCGCGACGGAGCCGGCCGTGTCGCGGGACTCGTCGGCATCGCGGCGGCGCCCGATTTCACCGACTGGGGCTTCACCGCAGAGGAAAAGGCGATCATTCTCGCCGAAGGCGAGCTGCGCGAAGAAACGCCGTACAGCGACCAGCCCTATGTGACGACCCGCGGTTTCTGGCAGTCGGGCGAGGCGAACCGGCTGCTGGAGGCCGAAATCCCCCTCACCTGCCCCGTCCGCCTGCTCCATGGGCAGGAGGATGGCGACGTGCCGCCCGAGATCAGCCTGCGCCTGTCGGTCGCGCTCGCGAGCGACGATGTCCAGGTCATACTCGTCAAGGGCGGCGACCACCGGCTCTCGCGCGACAGCGACATCGCGCTTCTTATCGACACGGTCGCGCGTCTCGCGACGCGCAAATAGAGGACAGACATGGCCCGCAGCGATTTCAAGTTCAGCGTCAGGAAGCGCGTCCGCTATGCCGAGATCGACGCGCAGGCGGTCGTGTTCAACAGCCGCTACCTCGAATATTTCGACATCGGCATCACCGAATATTGGCGCGCCGCCGGTGTCTATGACCGCTGGCCCGCCCACGACAGCCCCGAATTCCACGTCGCGCGCGCCGAGGTCGATTACAAGGTACCGATCCTGCTCGACGAGGAAATCGACATTTGCGTGCGCTGCTCGCGCGTCGGGCGCAGCTCGATGACCTTCCTGTTCGAACTGCACGGCGCGGGGAAGGACGATCTGCGCGCGACGGGGCTGGAGGTCAGCGTCCATGTCGAGGAAGCGCGCGGCGCGACCTCGCCGGTGCCCGATGCATTTTTGGAACTGTTCGAGACGTATGAAGGGAAAAGCCTGCGTAGCTGAGCGGGCGGCGGCAAACGACCGGTAACGGACGCTTGATTTCCGCTACCTCGGCTTCGCTGCATTAAGTTCCAGTCGAATTATAAGATCGTCGAAATCGGCGTTGGGTTTGCCGTCGTTACAACGGTAGCGGCGCCCATTTTCGGTTTTTTCCACGATCATTGCGGCGCCATTATGCCAAGAGTGCATGGTGCCATCGCCCGTATCCCAAACGTTCTTCACGTGGCAGGTTCCGCTCTCAGAGTGAACGCCGAGGCCGATGTCTGCGGGAGAAGTGTCCGCCCAAAAGACTACCGCTTTGGGGATAATCTGCTTGTTGACCGTGAAATAACCATCCGTCGACAGGTGGATACCTTGCCGCCAGCCGTCCTTGCTGCCTTCGCGAATAACTCGCAGGGTTGCACGGCTCGCTATGGAAACGGAGTCCCCGAGCTGAATTATTTGGCCTTCATATTCGACAGGTTCCCCCCGGGAGGCCATGAACATGTCCTGGAAGTTGATCATCACGCCCTTATAAATGCAGTGCAGCCTGTCGGACTTTATCTTCAAATGGATTGGCGGGCTAGGTCCCCTTCCCACACCCAAAGCCGCCGCCATCATTTTCCGCCGCTATCGGCACACGACGGTTACAATCCATGCCGCCATCGCCTATCTTCGCGACATGACCAAATATCTCCACACCATGATCCGCGTGTCGGATCCCGACGCGACCATCGCCTTCTTCAACCTCGTCGGGCTGGAGGAGGTGCGCCGTTTCGACAGCGAGGCCGGGCGCTTCACCCTCATCTTTCTTGCACCGCCGGGACAAGCCGGGGTCGCCGAGGTCGAGCTGACCTACAACTGGCCGCCCGCCGACGGCAGCGCCGCCGAAACCTATGGCGGCGGGCGCAATTTCGGGCATCTCGCGTACCGCGTCGACAATATCTACGACACCTGCCAGCGCCTGATGGACGCCGGGGTGACGATCAACCGTCCACCGCGCGACGGGCATATGGCGTTCGTGCGATCGCCCGACGGCATTTCGGTCGAGTTGCTGCAGGACGGCAACCTGCCGCCGCAGGAGCCCTGGGCGTCGATGCCCAACACGGGCGAATGGTAAGCTGAGCGATGCCGGGGCTGTTGATCAACATCGACGTCCCCGAACTTGCCGCCGGCGAAGCCTTTTACACCGCCGCGCTGGGACTCACCGTGCGGCGGCGTTTCGACGAGGATATCGTCGAGCTGCTCGGCAGCGATGTCCCGATCTATCTGATCGCGAAACCCGCCGGATCGGCGATCGGCCCCGCGGGCGATGCGACGCGCGACTATGCGCGGCACTGGACTCCGGTGCATCCCGATTTCAGCGTGGACGACCTCGATAGCGCGGTGGCGCGCGCCCTTGCGGCGGGTGCGGTGCAGGAAGGCGCGACGCTCGACCTGCCCTATGGCCGTCAGGCGACGTTCGCCGATCCGTTCGGCCATGGTTTCTGCCTGATCGAGTTCAACGAGGCGGGCTATGACGCGCTCGCGACCGGTGCAGCGTCGCGCTAGGCGACCGCGCTCACCGCGTCGAGGACCGGCCGTTCGGGTTGCTGCCAGCGGTCGGTGACCATGCAGTCGCGGCCGCTGTGCTTGGCGGCGTAGAGCAGCCGGTCGGCCTCGGCGAACAGCCGGTCGAAGTCGAGCGATGCGCCGTCGACGCGCGAATCGAAGATCAGCAGCCCGCCGCTGGCGCTCACCGGACGCGGCACTTCGGGGACGTCGGCCGCGATGCGGCGCGCGAGGGCCTGGCGGCAGCGTTCGGCGGTGCCTGCGGCATCGGGGCGGTCGATGAGCAGGAAGAATTCCTCGCCGCCGATCCGCGCGACGACCCCGCCATGGCCTTCGCGCAAGCCCGCAGCGGCAGCGCAAAGCACCGCGTCGCCCGCCTGATGGCCGTAGAGGTCGTTGACCGACTTGAAATGGTCGATGTCGATCAGCGCCGCCGCGGTAAAACGGCGGCCGCCGGTGGCGAGCAGATGTTCGAGCCCCCGCCGGTTGCTGAGCCCGGTGAGCGGGTCGGTCTGCGCCGCATCCTCCATCGCGCCGGCGCGCGCCTGCGCCCAGTCGCGCTCGCGGCGCAGGATCATGAAGCGGTCGGCGACGCCGAGCGCGGTGATCACCAGTTCGAGCGCGATCGCGAGATAGAGCAGCTGGTCAAGCCACACCGGCCCGACATAGAGGCCGAGGCCGCGCAGGACGCGCTCGAAGCCGCAGGCGATGATCGGCATCCACGCGACGGTCTGGTAGCGCGCGGCGCGGCTGCCGCGCCGCCAGGCGCGCGTCAGCACGACGACATAGGTGATGAGCACGGGTAGATAGCCGCCGAAATAGAGCTTGTTGCCCCAGGGCCGCACCGCCTCGATCGGCAGCATCGACACGGCGCCGAACAGGATGATCCAGCCGACGCTGATCAGCAGCGCGCGGCGCTCGCCCCGCGTCGCCTTTCCGGGTTCGAGGAAGTTGATGCAGAACATCGTCGCGGCGACGATGCCGGCGCTGAAGCTGATCTGCGACCAATAGCCATAGGCCAAGGCGCTGATCCCCGGCACGACGGCAAAGGCGAGGCCCGACGACAGGCTGGTGTGGAAGATGATGCAGGTCGCGAGCGCCATGTGCCAGAGCAGGAAACGTTCGCGCAGCACGCGATAGAAGGCGATATTGAACACGATCGGCGCGAGCGCGAGGCCGGTGAACAGCGCGATGAGGAGCATGGTCTGCGTCGACCAGCCCCCCTCCCCCGCGCGCGACAGCCGCGCGGTCTTGAGCGTCGTCATATAGCCCAGCCGGTCGAAGGCGACCGCGACCTCGACCGGCGGCGATGCGCGCGGCGGCAGCGTCAGGTAGAAATCGGGTCCGGCGAGCCGATAGGGCATCGCCTCGCTGCCATCGCGCACCACCGAGGCGACGCTGCCATCGGCGTAGCGGGCGTAGAGCGCGACGCGGTGGAAACGGCCGGTGCGGGCGTTGAATTCGAGCGGCCCCGGGCCGGCCGCCGCGATCGTGCGGGCGTCGAAAAACAGCCAGTTGCGCTGGCCGGCGAGCGACCAGCGATCGGCGCCGCAATCGCGAGTCACGCCGGAGGCCGATATGGTGTTGTAATCGTCCCAGAGCGTCGATTGCAGCGTGCAGCCCGCGGGTCCCGACGCGGCGTGCGCGGCGGACAAGTTTACCCCCAGGATCACCGCCAGAAACAGAAACGCCAGACGCAGCAAAGACATGACCCCCAATCTCGCGCGGTGACGCTAGACCCAAGGGCTTGCAACATGGTTAATTTTTGCCGGTCGACGGCGGGCGTCGCGTCGATTATCCTCGGCGCCATGCTCGAAATCGTCCGCATCCCCGTCCTCAGCGACAATTATGTCTGGCTGGTCCACGAACCCCGCAGCAAGGCGACGATGGTCGTCGATCCCGCGGTCGCCGACCCGGTGCTCGAAGCGGCGGCGGCGCGCGGCTGGACGATCACCGACATCTGGAACACCCACTGGCACCCCGATCACACCGGCGGCAATGCCGCGATCAAGGACGCCACCGGTTGCACGATCACCGGCCCGGCCGCCGAATATGCGCGCATCCCGACGCTCGACGTGCAGGTGAAGGGCGGCGACACCGTCCGGCTCGGCGATGTCGAGGCGGCGGTCTGGGACGTGCCCGCGCATACCGCCGGGCATATCGCCTATCATTTCGCGGGCGACGCCGTGATCTTCGTCGGCGACACGATGTTCGCGATGGGGTGCGGCCGGCTGTTCGAAGGCACGGCCGAGCAGATGTTCGCCAATATGCAGCAGCTCGCGACGCTCGACGATGCGACGCGCGTCTATTGCGCGCACGAATATACGCTGTCGAATGCGCGCTTTGCGGTGACGGTCGAGCCCGACAATGACGCGCTCGTCGCGCGGTTGGCGGCGGTCGAATCGGCACGGGCGGCGGGCGAGGCCACGGTACCGACGACGATCGGCGCCGAGCGCGCGACCAACCCCTTTTTGCGCGCGCCGACCGCTGCCGAGCTCGGCCGCATCCGCGCGCTCAAGGACGCCGCCTGATCGCGTCAGCAACCATTCATCGTCCCGCCCGTAGATTGTCATAGTCGCAGGAGTGCCATGATGGCCAAGTCCCTTTCCCTTGCCGCCGCGGTGCTGGTCACCGCGATGGCGCCGCTGCTCGCGAGCTGTGCGCAGGGCGGGACGAGCGCGCCGTCGGCGGAGCCGTTGACCCCCAAACAGGCGAAAATCCTCGACAAGCAGCTTGGCGGCAAGGTCGCGGGCGAACCCGTGCGATGCCTGTCGAGCACCGGCACATATGACACGATCCGCGTGTCCGACGATATCCTGCTGTACCGCCAGTCGGGTCGGCTGGTGTATCGCAACGATTTGAAGGGCCGTTGCCCCGGGCTCGGCCGCGACAGCGACATCATGGTCGTCCGCCAGTTCGGCGGATCGACCTGCAGCGGCGATTTTTTCCACCTGGTCGACCGGTCGAGCGGCATCCGCGGCCCGACCTGCGTGCTTGGCGATTTTGTCCCCTATCGCAAACCGGCGGGGGACAAGAGCTGAACCCCTGAAAGGTTCAGCGACGGGCGGGGTTCCGGTTTGCCTCGAGCTCTTCGGGTCGCACCCCCGCCCGTCATTTGCCGGCGATTACCCCTTGTAAAGCGCCGCGATCTTGTCGGCGTAGACGTCGCGCAGGATGTGGCGGCGAATCTTCATCGACGGGGTCATCTGTTCATTCTCGATCGTGAACGGCTCGTCGGCGAGGTCGAACTTGCGAACCTTTTCGATCACCGACAGCTGGCCGTTGACGCGATCGACCGCGGCGCGGAGCGCGGCGCGGAATTTTTCATGTTCGCGCAGCAGCTTCATATCCTTGGGCAGCCCCTCGGCCTCGGCCCATTCATTCGCCCATTCGGGATCGGGGACGAGCAGCCCGACAAGGTGCGGGCGCTTGTCGCCATAGACCATCGCCTGCAATATCTCGGGCTGGAGCGTCAGCATACCCTCGACCCGCTGCGGCGCGACATTGTCACCCTTGTCGTTGACGATCAGGTCCTTCTTGCGATCGGTGATGACGATGCGGCCCTGCGGATCGATATGGCCGATGTCGCCGGTGTGCAGCCACGGTCCCTTGTCGGGTTCGGCGGGGTCGACGATCAGCACGCGTTCGGTTTCGGGCTGGTTGCGCCAATAGCCCTTCATCACGAGTTCGCCGCGCACGAGGATTTCGCCGTCGTCGGCGATGCGCACCTCTGTATTCATCAGCGGCGGACCGACGGTGTCCATCTTCAGGCCCACCGACGGGCGGTTGCAGCTGATCACCGGCCCCGCCTCGGTCTGGCCATAGCCCTGGAGCAGCGTCAGCCCGATCGAATGGAAAAACACCCCGATTTCGGGGTTGAGCGGCGCGCCGCCCGACACCAGCGCCTTCATCCGGCCGCCGAAGCGCTGCTGGATCTTGGGGCGGAACAGCTTGTTGAGGATCAGGTCGACCGGGCGGTCGAGCACGCCCATGCGCCGCTCATAATCCTTTTCGCCGACGCGCAGCGCCTGGTTCAGCATCCAGTTGGCGAGCTTGCCCTGTTTCTCGACCGACTTGATCATCCGCGCGCGGATCACCTCGAACAGGCGCGGCACGACGACCATGATCGTCGGGCGCGATTCCTCGATGTTCGAGAGCAGTTTCTCGAGCCCCTCGCTGTAATAGATTTGCGCGCCCACCATGATCGGCAGGAACTGGCCGCCCGAATGTTCATAGGCGTGGCTGAGCGGCAGGAAGGAGAGAAACACCTCTTCGTCGCCGATGCCGAAGTCGTTGACGAGCACTTCGGCGGCGCCGGCCGCATTGTGCAGGATCGCGCCATGATGCTGCATCACCCCGCGCGGCGCGCCGCCGGTGCCGCTGGTATAGATGAGGCAGGCGACATCCTCGCGCTTGAATTCGAGCGCGCGTGCCTTCGTCGCTTCGAGATGCGCTTCGCCGCCCTCGACCAGCGGCGCCCAGTCGTGGACCCGGACATCGCCCTGCTGACCGACGCGCAGCGCCTCCATGCTGATGACGAGATCGGCGTCGGAACGCATCACCGCGGGCATCAGCACGCGCGCGAGCTTCGCGGTCGAGACGATCACTGCCTTGGCGCCGCTGTTGTCGAGGATATGCTGGTGGTCGCGTTCGGTGTTGGTGGTGTAGGTCGGCACGGTGATGCACCCGGCCGCCATGATCGCAAGGTCGGCGATGCAGAATTCGGGACGGTTTTCGCTGACCAGCACGATGCGGTCGCCGGGTTTCAGCCCGAGTTCGCGCAGATTATGCGCGAGCGCCGCGACCTGGTTGGCGACCTGGCGCCAGTTCAACGGCTGCCAGGCGCGATCGGCCTTGCGCCACAGGAAGGGGTCTTCGCCGCCGCGCCCCGCGCGGTCGAAGAACATCGCGACCAGGCTCGGGAAATGGTCGAGATGGGGGTTATCCAGCTTCATGCCTTTGTCTCTCCCGGGGAGGGTGAATCTCTGTTCTGTTCTTTTTGTTTCAGCTCTGCGGCGGCGCGTCGTCGACCGACGATGTGCCGGGACCGCGCGGGTCGGCGGCACCGCGCCACCCATCGCCAACGCGCTGCGCCGCGTTGAGTTTCGAACCGAGGTCGGTCGGGGTGATGGCATAGCCGAAGGGCGCCATCTTACCCGCGATCGCCTGGCCCGCGGCGTCATTTTCGATCAGCACGCCCTGCTGGCCGAAGAAGAGATTGGGCAGCGCGATCGCCTGGTCGGCGGTCAGCCCCCAGTCGAGCACGCCGACCAGCGTCTTGGTCACATGCATGATGATACGCTTGCCGCCCGCCGAGCCGACCGCGAGCACGACCTTGCCGTCGGGGCCATAGACGATCGTCGGCGACATCGACGACAGCGGACGCTTGCCCGCCTGCACGCGGTTCGCGGCCGGCGCGTCGCCGCGCACCGGATTGAGGTCGAAATCGGTGAGCTCGTTGTTGAGGAAGAAGCCGTTGGCGTTGAGGTTGCTGCCGAAGATGCTCTCGATCGTCGAGGTCATCGACGCGACACTGCCGTCCTTGTCGACCGCGACGAAATGCGTGGTGCCCTGTTCGGGAACCGGTCCCGAGGGGGTGCGCGGCTGCGCGCCCGGCGGGTTGCCGGCAGGATAAGCGGCGGCGCGGCCATAGGGCGAAATGAGCTGGCGGCGCTGCGACAGATATGTCTTGTCGAGCAGCCCCGCGACGGGGACGTCGACGAAGTCGCTGTCGCCCAGATATTTCTCGCGATCGGCATAAGCGAGCTGCATCGCTTCGGACAGCAGATGCCAGCTCATCGGATTGTCCTTGCCCATCGTCTTCATGTCCCAGCCCTCGATCATGCCGAGGATGCCGAAGACGGTGGTCGCGCCCGACGAGGGCGGGCCCATGCCGCAGACCTTGTAGACGCGGTAGGTGGTGCAGACCGCGGGCTTGTCCTGCGCCTTGTAGGCCGCGAGGTCCTTGGCGGTGAGCAGCGCGGGGTTGCGCGCCGACTTCGCGACCGCGTCGCTGATCGCCTTGGCATTGGCACCGGTGTAGAAGGCGTCAGGGCCTTTCGCCGCAATCTCGCGCAGCAGCTTCGCATAGGCCGGGTTCTTGATCACCGTGCCGACCGGCGCGGGTTTGCCGTCGACATAATAAAGCGCGCGCGCGGCGGGGAAGTCCTTCCACGTATCCTGGAAGCGGTCGAGCCAGCCATAGAGCGCGGGGGTGACCTGAAAGCCTTCATCGGCGAGCTTGATCGCGGGCTGGAACAGCGCCTTCCATTCGAGCTTGCCCCATTTCTTGTGGGTCAGTTCCATCAGGCGGACATTGCCGGGGACGCCGACCGACAGGCCGCCGGGGATGACGTCGCCATAGCCGCGCGATTTGCCGTCGGGGCCCATGAAGCGGTCGGGCTTGGCCGAGGCGGGCGCCATTTCGCGGCCGTTGATCGTGCCGATCTCGCCCGACTTCGCATCATGATAGACGAGGAAGCCGCCGCCGCCGACGCCGCTCGACTGCGGTTCGACGAGGGTCAGCACCAGCATCATCGCCATCGCCGCGTCGGCGGCCGAACCGCCGTCGTGCAGGATCTGGCGTCCGGCCTCGGTCGCCCGCGGGTCGGCGGACGAGGTCACGCCCTGCGCGGCGGCGAGCGAGGGGACGGCGGTCAGGAAAAGGGCGAAGGCGGCGAGGAGTCTCTTGTTCATGCGCGGGACATTGGCGCGGGGGAAAGGATGGCGCAACCCCGGTGCATCAAAGATTCCCCTCCCCCTCGATGGGGGAGGCAGCGAGACTTACGAACTTGTTCGTTAGTCGCAGCGGTGGGGGTGCGGTCTCGGCCTGAAACGAGGGCGCAAGGACGCGCCATCACCCTCATTCAACTTCGCCTAATCGCTTCGCGATAAGGCTGCGTATCCTTCTCCCATCAAGGGAGAAGGAACTACTCGCCCACCCCGACCGCATCGGCGACGCGCGTGAAGCCGTCGCGCACCGCCAGATCCTCCAGCCCCCGGGCGATCCGCGCCGCGAGGCCGGGGCCGGCAAAGACCATCGCCGAATAGATTTGCACGAGGCTCGCCCCGGCGCGGATGCGCGCCCAAGCCTGTTCGGCATTGGCGATGCCGCCGACGCCGATCAGCGGGATCGCGCCGCCGCTCGCGGAGCGGAAATCCTTGAGGCGCTGGAGCGCAAGGTCGTGGAGCGGCGCGCCCGACAACCCGCCTGCCTCGTGCGCGCGCGGCGAGCGGAGCGATGGGCGGGTGATGGTGGTGTTCGAAACGATCAAGGCCGCAAGCCCCTTGTCGAGCGCGACCGCGACGACATCGTCGATGTCGGCGGGCTCGAGATCGGGCGCGACCTTGAGGAACACGGGCTTGGCGCCGCCCGCGGGCTGGGCGGCATTGACCGCGTCGAGCAGCGCTTCGAGTGCGCCCTTGTCCTGCAGCGCACGCAGCCCCGGCGTGTTGGGCGAGCTGATGTTGACCGTCAGATAATCGGCGAGCGGCGCCATCGCTGCGGCGCCCTTCGCATAGTCGGCGATGCGGTCGTCGCTGTCCTTGTTGGCGCCGATGTTGATGCCGAGCGGGACCGCCATGCCGCATGCGCGCAGCGCCTTTATCCGTTCGGCCGCCGCAGCCTGACCCCCATTGTTGAAGCCCATGCGGTTGATCACCGCGCCATCCTCGACCAGCCGGAACAGCCGCGGGCGCGGGTTGCCCTCCTGCGGCAGCGGGGTCAGCGTGCCGACCTCGACGAAACCGAAGCCGAAGCGCGGCATCACCGCCGCGGCGCGCGCATCCTTGTCGAAACCGGGGGCGAGCCCGACCGGGTTGGGAAAGACGAGGCCCGCGACCTCGGCCTTGAGGATCGGGCTGGTCAGCGCGGTGCGCGCGCGCGGCAGCGGTTCGAGCGCCGACAGCGTCAGGTTGTGCGCCGCCTCGCCATCGGTCGCATGGACGATCGGGCGTACGAGCGCATAGGCAGCGTCGGTGAGCGAAGCGAAGAGCGTCATGGCCCCGCCATTGCGCCGCACCGGCCCCTATGGCAAGCCCCTGACCGACCAGCAAAGTCCAACGAAAAGCCGGAGAATATCGTGTCGCACCCCCGCATCCTCGCCAGCCTGTCCGCCTCGCTGTTCGCCATCGCCCTTGGGGGCTGTGCGCCGACGGTTGCCGAAAAAGCGCCCGCGACGGTCGCTCCTCCGGCCGAAGTCGCCCCGGCGGGCGCGAACCTCGCCGAATTTTTCGACAAATATGATGCCGCGCAATTGTCGCTGTCGCCCGAGACCAAGGCGCGGCGCGGGGTGCGCGACGGCGATTATGGCGCGTGGGACGATGTGTCGGACGAGGCCGCGGTCGCGCGTTTCAAGCTGCAGACCGCAACCGCCGAGGCGATGCGCGGCAGTTTCGACCCCAAGGCGCTGACCGCCGACGAGGCGCTGTCGTTCGAGCTGTTCAACGCGCAGGCGGCGCGCGCCGAGCGGCTGTTCGCGTTCCGCGACCATAGTTATGTCTTCGACCAGATGAACGGCGCGCAGAGCCAGATGCCGGCGTTCCTGATCAACATCCATCGCGTCGCCAATGTCGCCGAGGCCGAAGCCTATATCAGCCGTGTCCGCGCGATGGGTCCGATCCTCGACGCGCTGTCGGCACAGTCGGCCGAACGCGCGGCCAAGGGCTTTGCACCGCCGAAGTGGGTCTATCCCTATGTCATTTCGGACATCGCCAACCTGACCAGGGCCGACAATGCGGTGGTCGAGGACATCAGCGCCAAGGTGAACAAGCTCGACATCGACGCCGCCGAAAAGACACGGCTGATCGCCGCCGCCAAAGCCGCCTGGGCCGAGAGCGCCGGCCCCGCCTACACGCGCCTGTCGGCCGAGATGGCGCGCCAGCAGGCGGTCGCGCCGACGCAGGACGGCGTGTGGCGCATGCCCGAGGGCAAGGCCTATTATGAGGCGCTGCTCGCCAATTACACCACGACCGACATGACCGCGGCGCAGATCCACGACCTCGGCCTGTCCGAAGTCGCGCGCATCCACGGCGAGATGAAAAAGATCATGGCGCAGGTCGGGTTCAAGGGTACGCTGAACCAGTTTTTCGACCATCTGCGCACCAGCCCGCAATATTATCACACGACGCGCGAGGCCTATCTCGCCGACGTCGATACCCATGTGAAGGCGATGGAGGCGCGGTTGCCCGCCTTTTTCAACACCATCCCCAAGGCGGCGTTGCAGGTGAAGGCGGTCGAGGCGTTTCGCGAGAAGTCAGCCGGAAAAGCGTTTTACTCCTCCCCCGCCCCCGACGGATCGCGGCCGGGCATCTATTATGTGAACCTCTACGATCTCAAGGACATGCCCAAGACCGAGCTCGAGGCGCTTGCCTATCATGAGGGCGTGCCGGGGCATCATTTGCAGCGCGCGGTGCAGACCGAACTGACCGGCCTGCCCCCCTTCCGCCGCTTTGGCGGCTTCACCGCCTACACCGAGGGCTGGGGCCTCTATTCGGAGGAACTCGCCAAGGACATGGGTTTCTATACCGACCCCTATGCCGATTTCGGGCGGCTCGGCATGGAATTGTGGCGCGCGACGCGGCTCGTCGTCGACACCGGCATCCACGACAAGCGCTGGACCCGCGAACAGGCGATCCAGTATCTCAAGGACAACACCCCCAACCCGCAAGGCGACATCGAGAAGGCGATCGAGCGCTATGTCGTCTATCCGGGACAGGCGACCGCCTATCTGATCGGCAAACTCAAGATCATGGAATTGCGGGGCCGGGCGCAGGCCGCGCTCGGCGCAAAATTCGATTTCCGTAGCTTCCACGACGTCGTGCTCGAATCGGGTCCGGTGCCGCTCGATGTGCTCGAAAGGCGCGTGGATGCGTGGATCACTACCCAAAAGAGTTAATGATGCGACGATTTGCAACTTGACGGGGGGCGGCGAAAGGCAAATGATTTGGCCCAGTTAAACAGGTGGCAATGCAGCCACCGGGGGTCGGGTTTCGTCATGTCGGAAAGCACTTCTTCGCCAGCGGGCGTGGACGGCTATACGCCGTTTGAACTGCAATATTTTCCGCCCGATCCCGATCTCGCGGAAATGGTGTCGAGCTTTTATTTCGTGCGCGTCGACATGCCCCTGTTCGACGAGAGCGAGCGCGCCGACCGCCCGCAATTCCGCATCATGAGCGTGCCCGAGGGCGAGTATATCTTTCCCGACGGCTATCGCTTCCCCGCCGGGCGCGCGACGATCATCGGCCCGACGAGCGGCAGCGTGCGCGCGATCGGCAACGGCCCGCTGCGCATGTACGGCTTCGGCCTGATGCCCGCCGGCTGGGCGACCTTGATGGGGTCGCACGCCGACAAGCTGACCGACCGCGCGATCGACGCCGCCGACCTGTTCGGCGACTGGATCGAGGATGTCGTCGATGCGATCGGCAACGCCGCCGACACCGCAGAACGGTTGGTGATCGGCAATAATTTCGTCCGCGAAATCCTCAAGAAGAACGAGCCCGCGCCGGTGTGGTTCACGCGCACGGTCGACGAATGGCTGACCGCTTCGCCCTCCCCCCAAGTGCCCGAACTGGTTGAGGCGACGGGCATGTCGATCCGTTCGGTCGAGCGGATGACCAAACATTATTATGGCCTGTCGCCGCGCATGCTGGCGCGCAAATATCGCGCGGTGCGGGCGGCATCGGCGCTGGCACGCGGCGAAAAGCTCGACGATGCCGAACTCGGCGACGCCTTTTACGACCAGTCGCACCTGATCCGCGAGATCAAGCGCTTCGCCGGCGCAACGCCGGGGCAACTGTCCAAGCCGTCGCCCTATACCGAGGCAACCGCCAAGGGCCGCAAGCAGATGGCGGGCAAGGTCAGCCCGATGGTCTCTGACACCTAAGCGCCTTATTAACCATCAATAATCCGGCGCTTCGTCGTTTTGGCGTTTCCGTACAATCGCGAATCGTCGCCGCCCCATATTCGGGGCCTGCGACCCAGAAGAGCTCGCCTCTTTCAGAGGAACGAGACCTTCATCTTGGCACCCATTCGGCCTCGGCTGGATGGGTGCCTTTTTTTCTTGGGCATCGCCAAAACGGGCTTGCTTGCGCCCCGCCAAAGCCTCGCCTATATAAGTGGAGTAATTTACTCCAGTTAAGAATCGTTCGCAATTTGCGCGCGATAGAAAGCCGCGATGCGCCTGTCCAACCTTGCCGACTATGCCGTGGTGCTGATGAGCGCCGCCGCCCGCCAGTGCGGGTCGGTGCCGCTGCACGCCGCTATGCTGGCCGAGCAGACGGGCATTCCGGGGCCGACCGCGCAGAAGCTGGTGAGCGGGCTCGCGCGCGCCGGCCTGCTCGTCGCGTCGCGCGGCAGCGGCGGCGGGGTGCGGCTGGCGCGGCCCGCGGCGGCGATCAGCGTCGCCGACATCATCGAAGCGGTCGAAGGCCCGATCGCGCTGACCTCCTGCGTGTCCGAAGGCCGCCACGATTGCTCGCTCGAAGGCAGCTGCAAGGTGCAGCCGCATTGGGGCGTGGTGAACGGCGCGGTGCGCGGTGCGCTGGCCGAGATCAGCCTGGCGAGTTTGAGCGGACTTCCCAAAGCCGTTCGCCCTGAGCTTGTCGAAGGGCCGTCCTTCCTTATTCGCAGCGGCACAGAAAAGAACAGTGCTTCGACAAGCTCAGCACAAACGGGTTTTTGAAATGGATGAAGTGAAAATCAAGGACCAGGCCGCGTACGACGCCGCCGCCAAGGTCGCCGATTATGAGCATGGCTGGTCCGCCGACATCGAGACCGACTTCGCGCCCAAGGGGCTGACCGAGGATACGGTCCGTTTCATCAGCGCGAAGAAGAACGAGCCCGAGTGGATGCTCGACTGGCGGCTGAAGGCGTTCCGCCACTGGTTGACGATGGAGACGCCCGACTGGGCGAAGCTCAACGTCCCGCCGATCGATTACCAGGACGCCTATTATTATGCGGCGCCGAAGGCGAAGCCGAAGCTGAACAGCCTCGACGAGGTCGATCCCGAAATCCTCGAGGTCTACAAGAAGCTCGGCATCCCGATCGAGGAGCAGAAGGTGCTCGCCGGGGTCGAGGGCGCGCGCAAGGTCGCGGTCGATGCGGTGTTCGACAGCGTCAGCGTCGCGACGACCTTCCGCGAGGAGCTGAAGCGCGCGGGCGTGATCTTCCTGTCGATTTCGGAAGCGATCCGCGAATATCCCGAGCTGGTGAAGAAATGGCTCGGCAAGGTCGTGCCGATGCACGACAATTATTTCGCGACATTAAACTGCGCGGTCTTCAGCGACGGGACATTCGTCTATGTGCCCGAGGGCGTGCGCTGTCCGATGGAGCTCAGCACCTATTTTCGCATCAATGCCGAGAATACGGGGCAGTTCGAGCGCACGCTGATCGTCGCCGACAAGGGCGCCTACGTCTCCTATCTCGAAGGCTGCACCGCGCCGATGCGCGACGAGAACCAGCTCCACGCCGCGGTGGTCGAACTGGTCGCGCTCGACGATGCCGAGATCAAATATTCGACCGTGCAGAACTGGTACCCCGGCAACGCCGAGGGCCTTGGCGGCATCTACAATTTCGTGACCAAGCGCGCGCTGTGCCAGGGCAAGCGCAGCAAGGTGTCGTGGACGCAGGTCGAAACCGGCAGCGCGATCACATGGAAATATCCGAGTTGCGTGCTCAACGGCGACGACAGCGTCGGCGAATTCTATTCGGTCGCGGTCACCAACAATTTCCAGCAGGCCGACACCGGCACCAAGATGATCCACAATGGCAAGCGCACGCGCTCAACCATCGTCAGCAAGGGCATCAGCGCGGGCAAGTCGAACAACACCTATCGCGGGATCGTGCGGGTCGCACCGAACGCCGAGGGCGTGCGCAACTTCACCCAGTGCGACAGCCTGCTTTTGGGCAGCACCTGCGGCGCCCACACCGTGCCCTATATCGAAGTCCGCAACCCGACGGCGACCGTCGAGCATGAAGCGACGACGAGCAAGATCAGCGACGACCAGCTCTTCTACGCGATGCAGCGCGGGCTGGGGCAGGAAGAGGCGGTGGCGCTGATCGTCAACGGCTTTGCCAAGGAAGTGCTGCAGCAACTGCCGATGGAATTTGCGGTCGAGGCGCAGAAGTTGCTGGGGATCAGCCTTGAGGGGAGCGTGGGGTAATGTCGATCATTGTGGCCGTGCTGCTAATCGGTGATCCTGTGGTTACTTCCCTGCCCGGAATTCAGGCTGAGGCGGCCAGCGATAAGTTCACCTCATGTTTCGAACCTCTGCTGGCAGACGATCCCGTTATCAACGCCCCTCTGACGGAAAAAATTCCATTCGAAGCGCTGGACAATGATGTCTCCAACGCGGCTTTTCAGGCCTGTGTAAGTTATTTAGCAAATAGCAATTCCGACCAAAGAGACGACAGCTCTAGAAATCAATTGGATGGAATGCGGCTGGTGGCAGCACGGATGTCATTTTACTCGACCCGCGGGCAGCTGAACTTGAGCGTTAGGCAACAAATTCGTCCCTATCTCGCCTGCGTCGAGAAGGAGCTCACATCTTCCGAGCCTACCAAAGCGAATTTGCGCGAAGCCGCCCCCCTCATGATTGAGAGCGCACGTAACGCCTGCGCGCTTCAAAAGCCCGATGTTGAATTTTCCGGATCGGAAGAAGAAAGAACGATCCGCCAACGGTTGCTCACGAGATATTTTGATGGATTTGCGGGAGACGTGCTCGCCTTCCGATTCAAGGCCCCACTTAAAAAGAAAAGCTAATGCTCAAAATTGAAAACCTCCACGCCACCGTCGCCGACAAGCCGATCCTGAAAGGCCTCTCGCTCAGCATCAACGCGGGCGAAATCCATGCGATCATGGGCCCCAATGGCGCGGGCAAGTCGACGCTGTCTTACGTCCTCGGCGGACGCCCGGGCTACGAAGTCGCCGAAGGCTCGGCGATGTTCGACGGGCAGGACCTGCTCGACATGGACCCGCACGAGCGCGCCGCCGCCGGCCTGTTCCTGGGCTTTCAATATCCGGTCGAAATCCCCGGTGTGTCGAACGTCCAGTTCCTGCGCGAAAGCCTGAACGCCCAGCGCAAGGCGCGGGGGCAGGAACCGCTGTCGGGCGGCGATTTCCTGAAAGTCGCGCGCGAAAAGGCGGGGCTGCTGAAACTCGACATGGACATGCTCAAACGCCCGGTGAACGTCGGCTTTTCGGGCGGCGAGAAAAAGCGCAACGAGATGGTGC